>Ga0078972_1000828_pt1 | contig 127016 bp, 94 predicted proteins | sample YelNatPaOPGAMG01_FD_67568 | JGI IMG/M metagenome (GOLD analysis project Ga0078972, IMG submission 67568) | Hot spring thermophilic microbial communities from Obsidian Pool, Yellowstone National Park, USA - OP-RAMG-01 (SPADES assembly) (version 2) | ecosystem: Environmental > Aquatic > Thermal...
TACTTCTGCTGGGGGTGACCAGCGAAGCCGCGACGGCATATCACGTCGGCGAGACCTCGCTGCGCGTTCCGTGTCTCGACCAGTTCGGCAGCATCGACCGCATCGTCATGCCGGACGGGACCGTGCGCCAGGTGCCCTCGCTGGCATGGCGCGACAACGGCTGTCCGGTGAGCATAAAGAAGATCGACGAAACGCTCGACGCCCGCGGCCTTCAGAAGCACGGCAGGGTGGGGCTGGCCGAAGCGCGTCTGGTGCGGGCGGTAGATGTGTGGAACGTGCGCCGCGAGCACATACGCGACGTATGCCCGACGTGCCACGTGCGCCCCTATTACCGCAGATAGCGCGCACTGCCCGCCGCCCGGAAAGCCCGTTGACGGGCGGAAAGGGTGGGACCTATACTGGACAAAAATGTCCGGTTATCCCATGCACAGGACTGATTCCAGCACGGTTGCAGCGGTAAGCAGTGATACCCTTATTCCCGACCTTCTGCGCGCATTCCCGCAGGCCCGCGCGGTATTTGACCGCTACGGGCTGCGCGGCTGCGGGGGGCAGTTCGGGCCGGTGGAGACGATAGCCTTCTTCGCGCGCACGCACGGAGTAGATGAACAACAGCTCCTGCGTGAACTCGCTGCCGCTGTCGCGGACGGCTCTGCGCCGCCGGCCCCCACGGCGCCCGGCGTCGCCGACACCATATACCGGCGCTTCTTTCTCGCCGGCATCTTCATCGTCCTTACCGCCGGCGCTACCTGGGGGGCGTGGCTGCTCTGGCGCATAGGTCTGGCGGGAAAATTCACCGGCATTTCCATCCATGATGTCAACGCCCACGGTCACGCGCAGATCTTTGGCTGGGTGGGGCTGTTCATCATGGGCTTTGCGTACCAGGCGTTTCCGCGGATGTGGCACACGGACCTGGTCGCTCCCCGTGCCGCCGTCGCGGCATTTGCGCTGATGTTCGCCGGCATTGTTGCCGGTACTGCCGGCATGACGCTGGCGCATTCGTGGAGTGGCGCCCTGCCGGCGGCGCTTGCGGGTGGTGCTGCCGAAGTGCTTGCGGTGCTCATCTTCGCCGCCCAGATACTGCTCACCTTCCAGCGCAGCCGCCGGGCTTTCGAGCCGTACGTCGGCTTTGCGGCCGCCGCCCTGTTGTGGTTCGTTGCCATGAGCGTCATGTCGGTGTGGCATACGTACACCACCATGACTGCTCCCACCCGCGACGCTCTGCTGTGGTATGTCGGCACGTACCAGGCGCCGCTGCGCGACATGCAGATACACGGACTGGCGCTGTTCATGATTCTGGGCGTCTCCCTCAGAATGCTCCCGCCGCTGTTCGGGCTGCCGCATGTTCCGGCGCCCCGGGCGTGGCTGGCGCTGGGCGTGCTCATGGCCGCCGTCGTCGGCGAAATCGTCATCTTCATCTGGTATCGCTGGACGGGCAGCTATGCACTTGCCGCGCTGCTGTTTGCGGCGTGGACCATGCTGGCGGCCGGTGTGGCGATGATTGCCGCGCCGTGGCGGTTGTGGCGGCCTCTTCCCGAGAGCGACCGCAGCGGCAAGTTCGTGCGCGCGGCGTGGGGATGGCTGGCGGTATCCCTGCTGATGCTGCTGGCCTTCCCGCTGTATCAGCGAATCAGCGGAGAGGCTTTCAGCCACGCTTATTACGGGGCCATACGCCATGCCATCACGGTAGGCTTCATCTCGCTGATGATCATGGGTTTCGCGGCCAAGGTGGTGCCCACGCTCAACGGCATAGACACCCGTTCGCTCACCGCCCTGTGGGGGCCGTTCATACTGGTCAACGCAGGCTGCTTCCTGCGCGTTGTCACTCAGACCCTCACGGACTTCGACCGACGGTTCTTCGCGATTGTCGGCATAAGCGGGACGCTGGAAGTCACAGGCCTGGCGTGGTGGGGACTGGGATTGGCGGCCATCATGTGGCGCGGCCGGCGCGAGATGGCCGAGGTGCGGGCGGCCAGCGCGCGCCCCGGGCAGATTACCGCCGACCACCTTGTGGCGGATGTGGTGGAATGGTATCCGCAGACCGGCGAGGTCTTCGACAGATTCGGTTTCGGCGCGATCCGCAATCCCATCCTGCGACGAACGATCGGACGCGGCGTCACGGTCGCACGCGCCAGCTCGCTCGGCGGGGTTGATCTCGAGGAGTTCCTCAGATCGCTCAACGAAGCGGCCGGCGCAAACAGGCAGTTGTGAAAGCCCTGCCCACGCTGGCGTTCTGCTCGCGCCACGATACGGGCCGGATGTACAGTGTTGGTCAACTGGTGCCGCGGCTGCCTTCTTCCACCGGCGCGGCATTTACCGGCCGGTGCGCCGCCGCAGGAGAATGCCGCACGCCGCCAGCAGTCCCATGCCCGCCGCCGCGGGCAGCGGCACGGCCGCCACGAAATATCCCGCCGCGTTGAAATTGAACTGCGTGGGCACGTCCGCGTACATGGTGAAGGTCTTCATCTGCCCGCCCGCGAAATCCCCCAGCGCAAACGCCGGCACGGAGTCCGTTGCCTGAACATACGCCGTCTGAAGCCCGGGCTCGGTCCACGAAAGCGGCGTATCGACAACCGCGCGGCTGAGCGGCATGAGCAGATTCTGACCGGCCACGCCGTACATGTCCCAGTACCATTGCTTGGCCGGGTATTCCCAGATCTTCGCGCTGTCGTTCCACGCGAACGCCGGCGCGGGCGGCTGTTCGGTGAGGTCCCATATGAACTGCATCACGAAATGCACATCCGCCAGCGGCGAGGCGCCCGTGTTCGTGGCGCTCATATTGAGCGTCCAGCGATTAAGCCCGTTGTCGTAGGAACTGCTAAGAAACCCGAGCTGCATCGGCCCGCCCAGCTCGGAATCCACCGTGTAATACGTTCCCGCGCTGGCGCTGGCCGCCAGCACAACCGAACACACAACCGCCGCCAGTTTGCCGGTCACGTGCATGACTCCTCCGAAACTGAACTGATGCGAACACAGAGCAGTCTATGCCCCCTGCGCTGGACGAAGCAAGGCGAATTCCGTCGGATTTCCCGGCATCGCCCGCTGGCGCACACGCCGCCCGGCCAGTTCAAGCCCGCCCGCGCGCATCCAGCAGTTTCGCCATCTGATACAGCATCATCATGCGCGGCGTGGAGATGCCCGCGCGCATCGCCACCCGCAACGGCTCGCCGAGAATGGCCTCCACTTCCATGGGCCGGCCCAGTTCGCGATCGATCTGCATGCTGGATTTATACGGCACCATCCGCCGCGTCTGCTCTATCCGCTCGTCAACAATGCTTTCGGGCAGGTCAACGCCCGCGCCGCGCGCGGCGGCCAGCACCTCGCGGATTATCTCCCTCGCCAGGCTTTCGCCCTCCGGGCTGCCGATTATCCGGTCGGTGGTGACATCCAGCACCGCCCCCAGTCCGCTGAACGGCACGTTCCACGTAAGCTTCTCCCAGCGCCCGCGCCGCAGACTCTCGATCATCCGGCATTCGATGTTGCTCGCGGAGAACATCTCTGCCAGCCGGCGCAGACGCGCGCTTATGCCCTCCACATGTTCTCCGATGCACACCAGCCCGTAATCCAGATGATGAATTATTCCCGGGGCGACGCGGTTGATGCACACAAAGCACAGCCCGCCCATGACGCGCCGCGGCCCGAACAGCTCGGCCAGCCGCTCCTCGTTGCCCAGACCGTTCTGAAGGGTGAGTACCGCGCCGTCATCCTTGAGCACAGGCCTGATCAGCGGTTCATACAGGTGATTGGCCGTCGCCTTCAGCGCCACTATCACCAGATCTGCCTGCGGCATGGCGCCGGGCTCGTTGTAGGCCCGTATGGTTCCCGGCGGCAGGGCGAAATCTCCCCGGCAGCTGCGCACCACCAGACCCTGCCGGCGGATCTGCTCATAGTCGCTTCGGAAAAGGAAATGCACGTCGTGCCCGTGCTGCGCCAGACGCGCGCCGTAGTACCCGCCCACGGCTCCGGCGCCGATGACCGCTATTGTCGGCCGCTCCGGAAACATGGCCGAAAAGTATATTCGCGCCCGCGGCGCCGGCGAAGGGCGCCCTCATGTGCCGCACGACGTCAGAAAGTCTTTGAGCCGCCGGCGGTATTCATCCCCGCGCGCAACTATGGCGCCCATGTGCAGGGCATCCTCCACCGTCCACAGCACCGTCCTCAGCCCGCGCCGTTGGCGCTCCTCCGCCGCACGCCGCAGGTCCTGATCGTCCTGCGGACTGACGTACACGTCTCTTCCGCAGTGCACCACCATTACCGGCGGAACTATCCGCGGCAGCAATTCCGCGGTGCGCACCGCGCTGAAATCGACGCCGGCTATCAGTCTGGCCAGCAGCACGGCTGCCTTCTGAAAACCGCTTCCCGGCAGGCCGTGCAGATCGCAATGCGTCTGGGCGGCCCGCCGCAGGTCCATCGCCGGAGAATCGAGCACCACGCCGGCGATGTCGGCGCGATCCGCCGCAACGGCCGCCGCCACCGCGCCGCCGTAACTTATGCCGAACAGGATCAGCCGCCGCGTCTGCTCCGGACGGTTTCGGCGCAACTCGTCGATGACACAGCTCACATCCTGCCGCTCGCGCACGCCGCAGGTTATGAATCTGCCTTCGCTTTCTCCGTGTGCGCGCAGATCGAGCGCCAGGACATTGCATCCGAGCTCGTGCAGCATCGGCGCCCACGCGATGGCGACTACCCTGGCGTCGCCGTAACCGTGCAGCAGAACGGCGCAGCACGACCCGGTCGGGCGCGCAGGTATCCACCACGCCGCCAGCCTTACATGCCGGCGGCTGCTGCCGTCGGGCACGACGAACCGCACGCTTTCATACGCCAGCCCCAAATCGGCCGGCGACAGGCGCTTCAGGACCCACGCTGCCCTGGCGTCGGTCATGCGCGGCGGGTGGAGCATGCGCAGCGCCATCAGCGCCGTTGCCGCCAGCGCCGCCACCGCGCCGCAGCCCGCCAGAACGAAAATGAACGCCGCGATTTCGCCGATGCCGGAATTTTCAGGCGCGCCATCATTTTCTCAAGTTCCGGGCTGTCGCCGTCCGATAATCCCTGCAAAGGCGGCAGTCGAGGCAATGGATGCATCGGGCCGCCGGTCAGGAAAGGTTGACAGGAAGGAGCAGTCGTCGTGAACAGGATCGCAGCCATAGCCGTCGTTGCCATGATTGTTTTCGCGGGCGGATGCAGCATGTTCGGCAAGAAATCGTCCGTGTCATCCACCTCGCCGAATCTCACGCCGCCGCCTCCGCCGCCGGTTCAGCCTCAACCGGCTCCTGCGCCGGCCGTCGCGGCCGCTCCGACGGCTCCGGTAACCCCCGTATCGTATGACCCGGCGCCGCTGCCCGATTCCAAGCCCGCCGCCGGCAGGACCTACGTCGTTAAGAAGGGCGATACGCTGTGGAGCATCGCCGCCCGCACCTACGGCGACGGCAAACAGTATCGGCGCATCGTCGCCGCCAACCCGGGCATAAAGGGCGATCAGATCAAGGTTGGCCAGACCATAACTCTCCCGTAACGCACAGCCGTCACTGATCGGAAAAACAGCGGCATCGGAGCATTCCCCCTGCTCCGATGCCGCGTTGCGCGCCTTGATACTCGCGGCAGCGGATATTATCAGGGCGCCATGCGCAGTTTCCCCCTCATCACCGCGCCCGTCGCAACCGCCTCACGCGACGAAATGGTGGATATCACGCCGCTGGTGGCCCGGCATGTCGCCCGCTGCGGCGTAAACCGCGGGATGGTGGCGATCTTCGTGCCGCACACTACCGCGGGCATCACGATCAACGAGAATGCCGACCCCTCCGTCCGCCACGACATTCTCTGCAAGCTTCGCGCGCTGGTTCCGCGCGACGAACGGTTCTATGAGCATGTCGAGGGCAACAGCGATGCTCATCTGAAAGCCTCCATGATGGGCTTCGCGCTGACCGTGCTGATCGAGGGAGGAGAACTGGTTCTCGGCAGGTGGCAGGCGATATACCTGTGCGAGTTCGACGGCCCGCGGCAGCGCCAGGTCATGCTGCGCGTGATCGCTTTCGACGAATGATCGCCTCGCACGCGGGTCGCAGCGGGTTGCCGCTCGACGTCGGCGGCCTTCTGGACGCCGGTCCGCCGCAGGCTAAAATCGCCTGTGGAGCCGGCTTCCGGCAGCGGCCGCCGTGCGGCGCGCCGCCTTGCCCCCGGGGCCGCACCGGACTGTCGCCCATGAACGTGCTGCTTTCCATCACCGTCTTTCTGATCTTCGGGGCGGGTTTCGTCCTGGGGGCTCTGGTCGTGGGCCGCCTGGTCCGGCCGCGGGCGCCCAGCCCGGAAAAGGCCATGGCCTACGAGTGCGGCGAAACGCCCATCGGATCGGGACGGGTGCAGTTCGATCTGCGCTTTTACGTCATGGCCATGGTGTTTCTGGTGTTCGACGTGGAAGTCGCCCTGTTCTATCCCTGGGCGGTGGTGTACGGCGGCGCGGTTGACCTTGCCCGGCAGCTTCAGATGAGCGCGTTCGATCTGCGCGCAGTCGCCCTGGTTGACATGCTGTTCTTCTTCGGCGTGCTGCTGGTGGGGTTCGCGTATCTATGGCGGTTCGGCTACCTCGACTGGGTGCGCTCCGCGGCCACCACCACTCTGCATCGGACCGGCCCGCGGGACGTTCGGTCTTCCGCCGGTGCCGCGCGATCCGCCTGAGGACAGCCGCGGTTCCCCCGCTCAAGTTGCCGCGCCTCCCGGCCGATACCCCGCATGACGAGGCACAATCATGGCGGTGCAGGTTATCTGCCCTAATCTGCGGTGTCGTAAGCTGCTGGTGGTTCCGGACGAAGTGCGCGGCAAGATGGTCAAATGTCAGCACTGCCACATGCCTTTCCGGGTGCCGGAATCGCGCAAGCCGGAAACCACCTCATCCACCAAATCCGGCTCGGGGAGTTGACCGGCGACGCCATCGGCTTTCTGCGGGATTTGACGCTTCTGGCGCTATGCGGCCCTGAAGCAACCCAGCGCGAAATCGCCGTCGTGCGTGCCGGCGACCAGAATGTCGCCGTCGGCGGCGATGAAACATCCGATAACATCGTCGTCCGCGCCGACGGTGCGTCCGAGTTTCGTCCAGTGTTTGCCGCCATTGGAGAAACGGCCGTCGAGCAGCCCGTTGCGGCTGTAGCGCACGATTATGGCGTCGGTCACGGCCGGTCCCCCGGGCGCAACTGTTCTCCGGGTGATGCCCGCGGCCACTATTCGTCCGTCTGTCTGAATTGCCAGGCCGCGCAGGGTCTGCGGGTCACCGTCGGCCTGGGTGCGCGTTGTGCCCCCGTCCGTGCCGAAAGTCTTGTCGAGCCGCCCGTTCGGCAGATACCGCGCCAGTGCCAGGGAGCCGGCCGCGCCGGCGGCTATTATCCTGCCGTCGGGTTGCAGGGCCAGCTTATGCACCTCCGCGACGAGCTGCGGCGGTCCGAAGTGGGTGATGATGTCGCCGTCGCCGCCGAATGAGGCATCGGGCAGCCCCCGGGCAGTGAAGCGCGCCAGGTAGAAGTCGCCGCCCATCTGTCCGCCGGCGACGATGCGCCCGTCTTTCTGAAGCACCATGTCATCTACTGCGGCGTTGACGATTTTCGTCTTGCCGTTGTTTCCGAACGAGCGGTCGAGCGTTCCGTCGCTGTTGTAGCGGCACAGGACGGCGGCCCTCCTCACCGACATCGCGCACAGCACCTTGCCCTCCGACTGCACCAGTACCGCTGCTGCGTAACGCTTGCGCGGGGCCAGTCCGGTATCGATCCGGCCGTTGCGGCCGAAAGTTCTGTCGAGCCTGCCGTCGGGGTTGTAACGGATCAGAACATACCGGCCGTTCAACCGGCCGAGTATTACTATCTGCCCGCCGGGGCTGACTGCCGCGTCGGCGAACCGCCCCGGCACGCCCCAGTCCTTGAGTACCATTCCACCATTCCCGAAGCCGCCGTCGAGAGACCCGTCGGCTTTATAGCGGGCGATGGCCAGCCGCCCCTCGCTTTCGCCCACGACGATCGTCTTTCCACCGGGCGCCGCCACCGCCGCTCGCGCGCGGTCGTCGGCAAACACGGCCAGATCGATATCCGCCACGCATCCCCGGCGCTCTTCGTAGAAGTCCAGATCGTTATTTCCGGCGGCGTCAAGTCGCGTCACGGCAAAGTCGGTGGTCCGGCGGTGGGGCGCATCTCCCTGCACGCTGCCGGCAACAAGCAGCGATCCGTCAGCCCCGATCGCCAGCGACCTTGCCGCTATGCCCTCCGTGCGCTGCGAACGGTCGCCGCGGTTGAAATCGGCATCCGGCTGTCCGTCGGGCAGAAAGCCGGCCAGTGCAAGACGCTGAAAATCGCCGCTTTCAGTGATGCCGGCGGCGATTATTCTGCCGTCCGGCCGTACTGCCAGCGCGGTCGTGATGTTGTAGCCGCCCGGGTCGGCTGTCGCCGCTCCGCCCGTGCCGAACGTGTTGTCGATCGTCCCGTCGGGCCCCAGGCGCGCGAGCGTGAAATCCCCGTCGAGGCAGCCGCCGATGATGAGACTTTCGCCCTGCATGGCGGCCGCTGCCGCCGTGCCCAGAGCCTCCGGCAGAACAACGCTGCCGTCGCCGCCGAAGCCTGCGTCCATCAGACCGGCGCTGGTCAGACGAAATACCTCGCGCGTGGTCAGGCACACTATCCGGTCGTCCTGCATCACCACCACGTCGCGCACCGTCTGCGCGGGCTCGAACGTCAACCACAGCCGACCGGCGGCCCCGAAACTGCCGTCCGCCGACCCGTCCGCGTTGTAGCGCATCACCACCGGAGTTTCGTTGGCGTCTGCGGCGACGATGATGCGCCCGTCCGACTGGAGCCCCACATATGCACCGGACGACACGAACCTCAGGTTCGTTCTGACTAGACCGTCGTCGCCGAAAGTTCTGTCCAGCGACCCGTCGCTGTTGAAACGCGCCAGCGAAAAGCCTCCAACGTTCGGTTGCTGTGCCGTGGGCGGCGCCGACCATGCGCTGGCAACGATGATCCGTCCGTCGGGCGCGACAATGGCGTCGGTAACGGTCTGTGCCTGACGCAGCGCCGTCGTGCCCCCGTCTCCGAAGCCGACATCGGGGTAGCCGTTGCCCAGAAGCCGAACGACGGCACATCTGCCGCCGGTGCCTCCGGCCAGCACTATGCGCCCGTCGTTCTGAATCAACGCCACGCTGGCAACGTCGTCCTGCGACCACGGGAAATCCGTGGCCGCGAAACCGGCCTCGCCGAATGAAACGTCCGTTTCTCCCGCGCTCAGCAGGGTGCGTTGTTCCATCGCCTCTACAATCGCACCCCGCGGCGACCGAGGCGCCGTACCGCGGCCGAAAGGCGCTCTGCCGGCCAGAATGCCGTCAACATGTTCCGACGAACTGCGCATGACGTGTCCTTTCCCGTCGCGTAAGAGGGCGGCGGCAACCGATCTCTGTGCCCGGCTTGACCGCAGGTATGCAGGTGGCAGGACGCATGCCCGCGAGGGTCTGGTACAGTGCGCTGGCAGGGGCTACTATACTCGTTCGCCCGGCAATAACAAAACTTTTGCGCACAACGGCTTCAGAAAGGACGCAGGGGCGCTCATGACCGGTTGTGGTAGTTTGCGCGCAGTGTGGCGATGCGTTTCCATGTGGTGCGTGCTGTCAGCCATGACCGTGGCTCCGGCGCCGGGCGCGGTTCGCTGGCCGCAGTTCAGGGGAGAAAACTGCTCCGGCGTGGCCGACGGCGACAAGCCGCCCGTCGAGTTCGGGCCCTCCACAAGGCTGCTGTGGAAAACGCCTCTGCCGCGCGGTCTGTCCTCGCCGTGCATCTGGGAAGACCGCATCTTCGTCACGGCGTTCGACGGCAGAAAACTGGAAACGATCTGTTTGCGCCGCTCCGACGGGCGCATCCTCTGGCGCCAGCAGGCGCCGGCCGAAAAGATCGAGCGCGTATCGGGCTACAACAGTCCCGCCTCGGCCACCTGCGCAACCGACGGACGGTTCGTTTACGCATACTTCGGGGCATCATGCGGGCTGGTCGCGTACGACTTCGATGGAAACCGGGCGTGGCACACGCCGCTGCCGATCTACAACGTGCGCCACGGCAGCGCGGCCTCGCCCATCCTGGCTGCGGGCCGGCTCATAATCAACGGCGATCAGGAGGATGGCAAATCGTTCATCGCGGCCATCGACCCCGCCACGGGCAGAATCCTCTGGCAGACGCCGCGCCCGATGTATCTCAGCAGCCAGACGACGCCCGTGTACTGGAAGCGCGGCGACGTGGAAGAGGTCGTCATCGCTGGCTGCGTCCGGCTGACGGCGTACGATGTCAGAGACGGCGCTGAGCGCTGGAGCGTCCGCGGACTGGAAGCCATAAGCATCGCCAACTCGCCCGTCGTCGGCGGAGATATGCTCTTCGCCATGTCGCAGAGCATGGGCGAAGACAAGCTGCCCCCGTTCGCTGCGCTGGCGGCGCAATACGACAGAAACGGCGATGGACGGATCAGCCCCGCCGAGTCGCCGCGCATGGTGCGCGATATCTTCAGCGTGCTCGACGTCAACAGAGACGGCGCCATCACCGCCGACGAATACGACCAGCGTCTGCGCATACTCGGACAGGCCGACTACGGACTGCTGGCCGTGCGCGCCCCGGACCGCAGCGGCGACCTGACCGATACCCATATCGTCTGGCGGCAGAAAAAGGGTATTTCCGAGGTATCGTCGCCGCTTTATTACCGCGGGCGCCTGTTCATCATCAGAGACGGGGGGCTGGCCTCGTGTTTCGAGGCGCGCACCGGCCGGCCGCTGTACCAGCTCGAGCGCATCGGCGCCGAGGGGCGCTATTACGCATCGCCCGTCGCCGCCGACGGCCGCATCTACGTGGCCTCCATGTCGGGCGTGGTAACCGTCATCGAGGCCGGCGATACGCTGAAGGTGCTGGCGCGGAACGATCTCGGCGAGGCGATCGCGGCCACCTGTGCGATAGCCGACAATAAGCTGTACATCCGCACCGCTTCGGCCATGTGGGCGTTCGGCGAATAGCGCGCGTCATCCCTCCGCCGCCTGCCGAAAAGGAATCTCGCAATGAGAGGTGTGGACTTCTTCACGATAATTGCATCCGGGCCGCCCGTGACGCGCGTTCATCCGCGCCAGACCGCGTTTCTTCGGGATTGCCGGCCGGCGGATTCCCCGAGATGCTCCCCCGCGAAAGCAGCCCTTCGGCGAAGTTCGAGGATCGCCGTGATAATCTGGCGTGCATCTGCCGCAAACCGTAACTTCCCGGCGTCGGCGGTGTAGTGTATTGTTGGCGAAGGGGCGTTATCCTTCGCCCGTTCGTCTATAATACGTCAAGGTCGGGAGGTTCATGTTTGGCCGCCCGTTCACTCACACTTATATGATCAGTTTCATGACCACAATGCGAAGGCTGCCGCGGGGAACGGTTCTTATCTGGCTTGCTGCGACGATCCTGGCCGGGCTGCTGGCACCGCCGGCGTGGGCGCAAGGGGCTGCCGACCCCGAACAGCTCAAGGCCAAGGCTTTCGAGGCCCTGCGCGCCGGCAAGTTCGAAATAAGCAGCGACTACCTTGCGCAGGCGGCGGCCGTTTCGCGCGACCCCACCGTTGAGAAACTCGCCGCCTGGATCAGACAGTTCGAGCAGCAGCGGCAGGTCTTCGTCAGCGAAAGAAACCGCGAGTTCGAGAAGGCGGCATCGGAAGCGCGGCTGCTGGCGGGCCGCAACAAGGAAACCCACGCCATCGAGTCGGCCGCCAGGGCGTATCTGCTGGCCGCCGACAAGGAAGCCTTTCGCCGCGAACCGTGGCTGGCGCAGCTGCTGGCCGATGCCAAGAGGCTCGCCGAGCAGTATGAGAAGGATGAACAGTGGCTCAAGTCGCTGCGGATCTACTCGCAGTTGAGCACCATCGAGCCCGAGGTCCCCCAGTGGAAGGAGAAACTCAAGACCTCGACGCGCCGGATACGCCTGTTGGCCATGTACGTTCCGGATGAACTCAAGCGCATCCAGGACGCCGATGCCCGCGAGCGCGAGGAGGTCGAGGCGCTGCTCAATCCTGCCACGCGTCCGGCCACCCGGCCCGCGCCCGACGAAGAGGCCGAGAATCAGAACAGGATCAAATGGCAGGACCTTCTGCGCGATGTGAACATGGACATGCTGCGCGCGGCCCTGCCCCAGGCTTATGCCAATTACTATAACCGCATAACCTACAGCAAACTGATGATCGGCGGGCTCCAGGGCCTGAGGGTGCTGGCCACTACCCCCGGCCTTCAGAAGGCTTTCCCGGACCTCGCCGCCCGCGAACGCCGCAGCCAGTTCATAGGCGGTCTCGACGCGCTCATCGAACGCGTCCGCGAGAGCTCGAAAGACGATCTCCAGATGGCCTTCGGCATTCTGAACGACGTGGAGAAGCTCAACGCCGCCACGGTAAACCTGCCCCATCAGGTTATCGTTTCCGAGTTCGCCGACGGCGCCTTCGGCACGCTGGACACGTTCACAAGCATCATCTGGCCCAGCGACTGGGAAGAGTTTCAGAAAACCACCAAGGGCGAGTTCTCGGGAGTGGGCATTCAGATCCAGACCGACGACGCCGGCAACCTCAAAGTCGTCAGCCCACTGGAAGACACGCCCGCCTACCGCGCCGGCATAAAGCCCGAATACATCATCACGCACATCAACGGCCGATCGGCCAGATGGATGAACATCAACCAGGCGGTGAAGCTCATAACCGGTCCGCCCGGCACCACCGTGCGCCTGACGATACGGGACACCGCCGGCAACGTGCGCGACTATGAGCTTGTCCGGGAAACCATCAAGGTCGCCAGCGTCAAGGGCTGGCTGCACAAGCCCGGCGGCGGATGGGAGTTCGTCATCGATCCCGACCAGAAGATCGGATACGTGCGCCTGACCAACTTCACACGGTCCACCGCCAAAGAGCTCGCCGCCGCGGTGGCCCAGATGAACGAGTCCGGCGTGCGCGGGCTTATTCTCGACCTGCGCTACAATCCTGGCGGCCTGCTCAACATCGCCATCGAAGTGGTTGACAGGTTCATACCCCCCGGACTGGATATCGTCTCCACCAAGCCCAATCGTCCGGATTCCCCGCACCGCGAAACCACCACCCGCGCCGGGACGCAGCATGTGCCGTTCGTCGAAAAGGTCCGCCTGCCGCTGGTGGTGCTGGTAAATCAATACTCGGCCAGCGCCAGCGAAATCGTCTCGGGCGCTCTGAAGGACCACAAACGCGCCATCGTCGTCGGCGAACGCACGTTCGGCAAAGGTTCGGTCCAGATGCTCTATCCGCTGGGTGAAAGGCAGGCCAATCCCGAAGCGGTGCTGAAACTGACTACCAGCCATTACTATCTGCCGTCCGGCAGGTGTATCCACAGGGAAGAGAACTCGAAGGAATGGGGCGTCGAACCCGACGTCGTCATCGAGATGACTCCGGAACAGATGCGCACGGCCATCGACGCCAGACAGCGCTTCGATGTGTTGCGCGATGCAGCCGACGATGCGGGTGCGGATAAACCGCGCAAGAACCCGCTGGAGTGCGACCCGCAACTCGCTGCCGCGCTGCTCATCATGCGATTTCAACTTGCCGGAGCGCCGCTCCAGCCGGCCGAACATGCCCTGAAGTGGTGATTATCTCTCCGGAAGAGGCATCGTGTGCACGCCCGCCGCGCTGTGCCCCCCGCGTGCGGGGGGACTACGCGATGACGGTCGTGTGAAGAGGAACAGGTTGCGCTGTGCCCCCCGCGTGCGGGGGGACTACAGGGGGGCTGAACCCGCGATCGACGCTTCGGCATCCCCGCGCAGACCGCATTCCAGACGTCCCGTAAACCCGGACTCGCCAGTTTGTCAGCCTCCCCGTGCGCGGGGCGGTCTTGTAAATGGCACCGGCGCGGCTATGATATCCCGGCGTTCGGGGTTACCGGCCCGGCGTCTCAAGGTATCGAGGTACAGATATGTCGCTTGACAGGAGCCTTAAGAGCGCCAACGCGCTCATCAGACATCGTAACGTGCTGACTCGCGCCGAGCGTCTCGCCAAGCTCAAGGAAGACGAGAAGTGGGACGAATCGAAGAGCGTTTTCGGGTTGCCCAAGGTGGCTCACCGTAAGGTAGTTCTGGGCAAGGGCGCCAAGGCCCCCGAAGCCGCCGCGGCCGCTGCCGGTGCTGCGCCCGCCGCTGGTGCGGCTGCGCCGGCTGCCGCTGCTGCCGCTCCGGCAGCTGCCAAGGGTGCCGCTCCGGCAGCTGCCAAGGGTGCTGCACCGGCGGCCGCCAAGGGCGCTGCGCCTGCCGCGCCGGCCGCCGCCAAATCGCCCGCTGCCGCCAAGGCTCCTGCCGCCGGCGCCGCGAAGGGCAAGAAATAAGCAACGCGCGGCGCGCCTCGCGCTTGCGCCGTGCGGGCATACCGCGGTGGCGACGGGCGGAACCCGCTTCCCGTGCACAGGCGCCTGCTCAGCATCGCAATCGAGCCATGCGACCGGCTTCCGAATTCATATCGCAGCGTGCCATGCACGTGGATGCCTCGGGAATACGCAAGGTGTTCGACCTTGCGGCCAGACTCAAGGACCCGATAAACCTGTCCATAGGCCAGCCCGACTTTGACGTGCCCGACCCGGCCAAGGAAGCGGCCATCGAAGCCATCAGGACGGGCAGAAACGTCTATACCCAGACCCAGGGCATCGCCCCGCTGCGCCAGCGGCTCCGCGAGGAACTTTCCAGAGAGATCGGCCGCGATACCGGCGAAGTGCTCATCACTTCAGGCGTTTCGGGCGGGCTGCTGCTGGCCATTCTCGCCACGGTCAACCCCGGCGACGAAGCCATCGTGCTCGACCCGTATTTCGTGATGTACAAACACCTGCTGACGCTGGCGGGCGGCCGGGCCGTGCCCGTCGATACCTATCCAGATTTCCGCTTCCATGCGGATCGCGTGGAGGCCGCTATCACCAGCCGCACCCGGCTCCTTATGCTCAATTCCCCGTGCAATCCCACCGGCGCCGTGATGACCGCCGATGAAGTTGCCGCGGCGGTGGATGTGGCGCGCCGCCACGGACTGCTCATCATCTCCGACGAGATATACGAGCCCTTTCTCTACGACTCCGACGGCGCGGCGCTGCTTTCCCCGGCCAGACTGTACGAAAACACCGTCATGCTGCGCGGGTTCTCCAAGTCCCATGCCATGACCGGCTGGCGCCTGGGCTATGCCGTCGGTCCCGAGCCGATCATCGCGCAGATGACCAAACTCCAGCAGTACACCTTCGTTTGCGCGCCATCGCCGTTCCAGTGGGCTGCCCTGCGCGCCATGGACATACCCATGCCCGGCGCCCGCGCGGCCTACCGCAGGAAGCGCGATATCGCCTACGAACTTCTCCGCGATACGTTCGAGGTGGTCAAACCCCAGGGGGCGTTTTATATCTTCCCCAAAGCCCCCGCCGGACTCACCGGCTCGCAGTTCGTCGCCCGCGCGATCGAGAACAACGTGCTGATCATCCCCGGCAACGTGTTCTCCGAGCGCGATACGCATTTCCGCATCAGCTATGCCACCAGCGACGACAAACTCGCCGAAGGCTGCCGAATACTCTGCCGTCTGGCCCGGTAGTGTGCTCGCTCCGCACCTGTCATCGTCAACTTCCCCGTGCGACGCGGCCGTCATCGGCGGCGGAATAGTCGGCCTCGCCACCGCCATGGCCCTGCTGCGGCAGCGGCCGGGGCTCAGGGTGGTGGTGCTCGAGGCCGAAAACCGTCTGGCGGCCCATCAGACCGGCAACAACAGCGGCGTCATTCACTCGGGCCTGTATTACAAACCCTCGTCGCTCAAGGCCCGCCTGTGCACCGATGGCCGGGAGCATCTCTACAGGTTCTGCGAGGAGCACGGCATACCGCACGATCGCTGCGGCAAACTCGTGGTCGCGACCAGTCCTGCCGAACTGCCGCTGCTGGAAGAATTGCGCCGGCGCGGAACCGCCAACGGCCTGCGCAATCTGCGCATCCTCGACGGCGCCGAGCTGCGCACATACGAGCCCCACGTTCACGGCATAGCCGGCATCTTCGTCGGCGAAACGGGAATAGTTGATTATTCCCGCGTCGCGCAGCAGTACGCCCGGGTCATCGGCCGGCTCGGCGGCGAAGTGCGCACCGGCTGCCGCGTCGTTTCCGTCGCCGTCGGCGGGGGCGACCTGCTGCTGCGCACAACGGGAGGAGACGTGCGCTGCGCGGTTCTGGTGAATTGTGCCGGGCTGCACAGCGACCGCGTGGCGCGCATGTGCGGCGTCGAACCGCTCGTGCGCATCGTGCCGTTCCGCGGCGAATACTACCGGCTGGTTCCTCCGGCTTCGGCGCTGGTGCGCAACCTGATCTATCCCGTGCCTGATCCGGCCTTTCCTTTTCTCGGCGTGCATTTCACGCGCATGATCGGCGGGGGCGTCGAGGCCGGCCCCAACGCCGTGCTGGCCTTCGCCAGACACGGCTATTCGTGGCGCTGCTTCAACTCCGCAGACCTGGCCGACATGCTCGGCTTCCGCGGTTTCTGGAAAATGGCCCGCAGATACTGGCGCCAGGGCCTGGTCGAAATGCGCCGCTCGCTCAGCCGCCGGCTTTTCCTGCGCGCGCTTCAGAGGCTCGTGCCTGCCGTCGAGGATGTCCATCTGGCGCCCGGCGGCGCCGGCGTGCGCGCCCAGGCGATCGACATTCACGGCAACCTCGTAGATGATTTCCGCATACAGGCCGTGGGGCGCATGGTTCACGTTCTCAACGCCCCCTCGCCGGCGGCCACCGCCTCCATCGCCATAGGCCGGTATATCGCGCAGCGCGTCCTGTCGCTCATCTGAAACGGGGCGCGGTGTGTCCTTTCTGTGCTGTCCCGACGGTCAGGAGTGCTTCCAGAGCCCTTCGGCCAGACAGGTGCCGTGCGAAAAGTACACTTCCGGATGCGCCAGCCGGTGGGCGACTTCCCTTACGACGATCTCCGCCGCGGCCTCCAGCGTTTCCGCCCCGAATTGTGCCGTGGCATCCTGCGGCGCCATGCGTCCCATGATGCCCACCAGCGGCTCGCCCCTCGGCGGCAGCGCCGACAGATCCACCGTCTGCGGATGCAGCCACATGAGATGCGAGGTTTCCCAGCCGCCGGCATGGTCGCCGGCACAATCCCAGCGCTGGCGCAGCGGCAGATAATCCAGACACGCCCACGCCAGCATGCCGTGGCGCTGCTGACGCGTGTAGTATCTCTTGTTGAATATCAGCACCGCCGCCCGCGCGTGGTCTATCAGCGGATAATGGCCCGCCACCAGCACGCCCACCCTGAAACCCAGGCTTTCCACCTCGGCCAGGATGTGGATCAGCAGCCGCTGATACGACAGCGCCTGCTCCGTCGCCGAAAAAGGATGCCGGTCGGGCAGAAAATTATCGGGCGAAAGACCCATCTCGGCGGCTATCCGGTCGCGGTCGGCGGCGTTGGCTTCCATCAGCGACTCGACGCGGCTCTCGCCGTAATACAGCGGCGGAAACACCAGTCCGCCGCCTTTCTGTGCGGCCAGTATCGCCAGCCCCTCGGCCTGAAGAGTGTCGGCGCCCAGAGGGTTATGCGGCCCGTGCCATTCGATGGTCCCGATGGGCACATACGCCACGGGGCACGCCCGCCTGCGCTCAACCACCTGCGCCGGTCTGAGCATGTGATAACGCACCTCGGGTTCATATGAGAAGCAGCGTGTCATGTGCGGCATTGTAAACTTTCACGGAAAGTGCGTAATCTCCCGCACAGTCGCATCTTGGCAAACGGCGCTCGCGCGGACAGTTGCAGACGGTCGGAGCAACGCAAGCCCGGCTCTGCTCTGGTATGCCGCGTAACGAAAGCCACCGCGCTAAAAGGCCGAAATCTCTGTTGACTGAGAGCAGCGTCCGCGGTACCAGTGCTGGAGTACATTTCGCAGACCTCCAGCTGCGTCCGCGCGGGAAAGGTGCGACAGTGAGCGATCCGGCAGGTGCGGCAACTGTGCGTGTGTCCTCGGCGACCAGCCAGACCTGGCCGTCAATCCCCGTCAATGCGCCGGAGGTGACGGTGGGGCGGCTTCCCACCAACACGGTGGCCGTGGAACACGCCTCCGTGTCGCGCAACCATCTGAAAATCACCAACCGCGACGGCGTCATCGAGATAGAAGATCTCGACAGCCGCTTCGGCACGTTCGTCAACGGCGCCAGGATTCGCAAATGTCCGCTGCACGTCGGCGACACCGTGCGCATCGGCAGCAGCCCGCCATACAGGTTCAACGGCCAGTCGCTTGAATGCACTCCGGACGGCGACGGCATGACCATCACCCTGCGCGACGTGATGATCGAACGCGACGGCCGGCGGCTCATCGAGGGCATCAATTTCACCATCGAGGCCGACTCGTTTGTCGGCGTTCTCGGACCTTCCGGCGCCGGCAAGAGCCTCATGCTCGGCACGCTTTCCAGCACCATCATTCCCACCGCCGGCAGCATCGAGTTCGACGACGGCAGGAAGGTCGCCGAGAATCTCGAGTACTACCGCTCGAAGATAGGCCTGGTAACGCAGGATGACCTGGTCTATGTTGACCTGACCGTCCGCGAGAATCTCGAGTTCGCCGCCGTCATACGCCTGCCCGATTTTTCTCCCGAGGAGCGCGCCAAACGGGTGGACCACGCCCTCAAGGCCGTCGGTCTGCTGGAACATCAGGCCAAGCGCGTGGGCGTGCTTTCGGGCGGCCAGCGCAAGCGCGTTTCGGTGGCCATCGAACTGCTTCTCCAGCCCAGGCTGCTGCTGCTCGATGAGCCGACGAGCGGTCTGGATCCGGGCATGCAGGCCACGCTGATGGAAACGCTGCGCGGTCTGGCACGCACCGGCGTCACCATCGTCTGCACCACGCATACTCTGGATACGCTCAACTTCTTCGACCGGCTCATCGTGCTGGGACTCAAGGAGGTGTCCGACGGAGCGCCCGGGCAGCAGCACCAGCGCGTGGCCAATGTGGTGTACTACGGCCCGCCCGCCGAGATGCTGCCGGCGTTCGGCGTGCATACCCAGATGGACCTGTTCGACAGGCTTCAGAGGTTCTCGGGAGCCGCGCCCGCCGAGCGCGAAGCGCAGGAACAGACCACCGAACAGACGCGCCTGCGGCGACGGGGGCAGGTCATCAGCGTGCCCAGACCCGAACCGACAAAGGAACGGCTTCGCGAACAGGCCGAGGTCGTCTTCAAACGCGCATACTACGGCCTGACGCGCGACAGGATGTCCAGGTTCATGGCCATCTCCCAGCCGCTGATCCTGGCGATTCTGGTGGCGCTTTCGCAGGCCAATCAGCTGAAGGTCTATTCGATCCTGTTCTTCACCGTCGTGTGTTCGATGTGGCTGGGCATGACGCTGACCGTCCGCGAGGTCGTGCGCGAGCGGAAACTCTATATCCGCGACCGCATCGCCGGTCTTCATCCCGACGCCTACCTGGTCGGGAAACTCGCTTATGCGATGCTGGTGGTGCTGGTTCAGAACACGCTTCTATGGGGCGTAATACGCTTCATCGCTCCGGCGATGGTGCGCGATAACGTCGCCGGAAACCTGCGGGAGACATCGTTCCTCGCGGGCTGGTTCATACTCATTCTGACGGGCGCTGGAGCCACGCTTGCCGGGCTGGTCATATCGACACTGGCCAGATCCGAGCGCGCCGCCGTGACCATCATGCCCCTTGTGCTGCTGCCGCAGGTAGTGCTCAGCCGCGTGGTTTACGGCGACATACGAAAGCTGTGGACCGACCCCTCGCCCTATTGCGCCATGCTCGATTTCGTAAAGGGCAAGCCTCTTACCGGCGAACCGAAGGCCGAGCGCGATAATCGCGAACAACTCGAGCGTCTGCGCGCTCTGGAGATAAAGGTCACCGGCCAGTCGTCGATATATGTGCCCCCGCCGCGAAAGGAGGCCGCGGCTCTGGGCAGGGGGCTCAATTTCCTGCTGTCGCTGCCCATGCTGTCCAGACCGGCCGGCGGGGCTCTCGACATGCTTTCCGCCGCCGAGGCCACCAGCGGCATGTTCTGGTTCGAGTTCTTTTATCTGATTATTCTCGTCAGCGGCTACGGAGGGTTGGTATACTGGAGTTTCCATAAGTACGAAAAGACGTGGAACGATATACGAAGCGCGTGAAGGCAATATCGCTTGCGCTGCGGCGTGAAGGACGCCTCAAGACATGTCCCGCACAGGTACAGACCCTTCTTCCGCCCTCACCGATCTGACGCTTCACGTGCGTCAGGACGGTGCCCCCGAGCAGGAGGTATTCCTTCAGCACGGTCTGTCGATCGGCCGCAATCCCTCCAACACCGTCTGCGTCGATGATCCCGCCGTCGAGCGCATTCACGCGCAGGTTACGCGCCAGAGCGACGGCACGATGCTGCTGAAATGTCTGGAGCATACGCTTACGGTAACGCTTGCCGACGGCAGCAAAGTGCAGGAACTCAAACTCCATCCGGGCACGACGTTCAAAGTCGGCAGGGCCGTCATCAGATGTCTCAAGCGCGAAACGAAGCCCACGGTCGTGGTGGCCGAAACGCCCTGGCAGGTGCGCTGCCCGCGCTGTCACGAGATGATCGCCACGCTGCCGCACGACGCCAAGAACTGCCCGAAATGCAATCTCGAATTGCAGTATCACCAGCCGCAGAAACCGGCCGGAGATGTGCCGCTGTCGCCGGCCGAGGCTTTCGAGGGCTGGCTGCCGCGCGACATCGGGCCGTATCGCATTCGCGCGTTCGTCGCTCAGGGCGGCATGGGCATCGTGCTGCGCGGGCTGCACCGCGAAAAAGACCTTCCGGCGGCCATCAAACTCCTGCGCTTCGATCCCGACAGCGATCCCTCATGGAAACGGCGTTTCGATGCCGAAATCGAAACCCTCAAGACGCTGAAACACCCCAACGTCGTGCGCCTTCAGGACCACGGCCGCGACGGCCACATGCTGTGGCTGGCGATGGACTGGATCGACGGCCAGCCGCTCTCGAAGTGGATTCTCTCCGCGCGCGCCGCCAATCAGCCCATAGCGCTCAACTGGATCCGCGATGTGCTCGTGCAGGTTGTTCGCGGTCTGATCTACGTCCACGAAAAAGGCATAATCCATCGCGATCTGAAGCCCAGCAACATACTGCTGGCCCAGGACGATCTGGTGAAGATGGTTGACTTCGGTATCGCCCGGCAGGGAGGCGACGGTTCGCAGGCCGTTCAGGTCACGCAGCTCACCGCCACCGGCGTGGTCGCGGGCACAGAATCGTATATGTCGCCCGAGCAGGCCGAGGGCCGGGCCCTCACGCCGGCCAGCGACATCTACTCGCTGGGGGTGATCTGGTATGAGCTGCTCACCGGCCATCGTCCGGTGGGCGTATATGTTCCGCCCTCAAGGCAGCGTCCTGATTGCCCGCCCGCGTGGGACCACATCATCGGCGCGTGTCTGAGCGACAACCCGCAGTTGCGCCCGAGCCTCATGCAGATAACGGGGGCGCTTGACGGGCAGGCGGCCCCGGCAGTAATGCCGCCCGTGCCGTATCCCGCCGCCGCGGGCACGACCACGGCGATCCCCCCGCCTCCGCCGCCCGTCGGTGTTCAATTGCCCCCGACGGGTTCCCAGTACCCCGTTCAACCCCCGCCGCCTCCGCCGCAATACGCCCCCACGCAGCCGTCAGCGGTTGTGCCGTCGGCGATCGCGTACCCCGCGCCTCCGCAGCAGACCTTTGCAGGTTATCCGCCGCTGCGAGCATCGCCGGGCGCACGTTTTCAGGAGGCGTTCCGCCGGGCATGGGCAGGCGTGGTTGACCTGTACCGCCGCTATCCGCTGCATCAGTACCTGGGACCGGTTGGCAGGTGGATGGCCGCCCACAAGCCTCAGAGCATCGGCATCGCCCTGGCGACGATCGTTGTGCTGGTCATTATCATCGTCAGGGTGACGTCGGACTCCGGATCCGACGGTAACACGCGCGTCCAGAACCAGCCTCAGGCTCAGCAGCAGCCGGTGCAGCAGGGGCAGCACAACGTCGCAAACGTCACCGGCGGCGCTGTCAACCAGCAACAGCAGCAGATACCGAGGGTGCCGCCGCGGAAGACCAAGGAGGACTTCTACAACGAAGGCGTGATGGCCTTCAATACCGCCAATTTCGGGCTGGCGTACAGCAATTTTGTCACGGCCGCCGAAATGGGCAGCGGCGATGCCGCATGGGCCTTGGCCCAGATGACCCAGAACAACCCCACCGAATGTCTCAAGTGGCTCAAACGCGGCGCGGAGCTCGGCCATCCGCAATGTCAGGCCACCTTGCGCCAGCTTTACCCGTGGATGCGGTGGTAATGCCCCCGAAGTATATCTCGCGGGCGCGGTGCCCGCGGGCGTCGGTCACAGCCTGACGCGGCAAAGATGCCGATGGCGGCGGCGAGAATGGGCCCCGCCGCCGGCGTATTACCGCTGGACCTGCCGAAATGGGGCGTTTACCCTGAGGCAATGGCCGGCTGCAACGTAAACGGCACAGGACTGTGGCACAGGCTGTATCTGCTCTCGGGCCGTGTGCGCAGGCTGGTCTATGCCCTGTTTTTCCCCGGCTATGTTGAGGCCAGCATTGTCCGCCGGCACGGCACATGCCGCCGCTGCGGCGCATGTTGTCAGATGGGCGCCCGCTGTCGCCATCTGCGCTTCGATGAAAACAATCTGGCCGTGTGCGCGGTTTACGGCAGGCGGCTCTCGCCCAACTGCCGCAACTTCCCCATAGACGAGCGCGACCTGCGCGACCGCGACATGGTCATGCCCCACCAGCCCTGCGGCTACAGCTTCAACGGGCGTGCCGGCCGCCGTTGACGCGCTGTGTGGTTGCCTTCGAAACGTCCTTGTCGCAGGCCGCCGGCGGCGCGAGACTGACGTTTTTCGGTTCGGATACTTTTTTTATCGCTGACTCACGCCAGACCCGGAGCGGTGAGGGGGAGACATCCGCTTCGGAGTGCCTTTGCAGCCGGCCATGTGGCGGCCGTCACCTCCATGTCCAGTTCTTGTGGTCGTCGGTCGCTTGCGGCCATACGTTGACGGTGCCGTCTCGCATCTGCGGTTAGTCCGCCTTGTTCGTTCCCGGTCCCCACCAGATCGGCCTCGGTGCCGGCCCAAGACTTCCGGGTTTTGCCAACACCGCGCGGTCGCCCCCGCTGCCATGGCGCCCGCGGCAGCGCTCCCGTAAAATGCCCTGGTGGTGGAAGTTCGTCAGATAGACCGTCCAGCCGACTGGCAGCGCGTTTCCGGCCCGCGCTTCGACAGCGGACCGACCGTCGGCCCGTGGAGCCGCTGGGAATACAGGCTCGGGCCGCCGGTTCTGCTGCTGACGTGCGACCCGGCCACGCGCTCGGCGGCACTGTACGACGCCGCCGGCCTCATACGCCAGTGGCAGGACCCTCTGGAAGCGCTGCAAGAGGCTCTGATGCCCGGCGCCCCGCCGATGGAGAATGGCCCGCCTTTCAAGGGCGGCTGGGCCGGCTGGCTTTCTTACGACCTCGGACGGCTCTTCGAGCACATTCCGTCGCTGGCGGCCGACGACATGCAGCTGCCTCTTCTCGAGATGGCCTTCTATCCGCATGTCGTTGCGCACGACCTTGCGCGCGACGTGTTCTACGAATGCCGGTGCCCGACGATCGCCGCGGGCCCGATCGAGTTCCGACCGCCGGCCACGCGCTGCGAGCGGGCCGCTGTCGAGCGCAACATGACGCGGCAACGCTATCTTGCCGCCGCGGAGCGGGCCATCGAATACATCCGCGCCGGCGATGTTTATCAGGTGAATCTCGCGCAGCGATTCGCGGTGCATCTGCCCGACTCGCCGCAGCGCATCTACGAAAGGCTTATCACCCGTTCCCCGGCGTGGTTCGGCGCTTACCTGCCGTACGGCGATCACGCGCTGCTGTGCAATTCTCCGGAACTCTTTCTCCGCATAACGCCCGCCGCAGACGGCGCACGCACCATCCTTACCCGTCCCGTAAAAGGCACCCGTCCGCGTCGCCCGGGCATGGACCGGCAACTGCTCGCCAGCGTCAAGGATCAGGCCGAACTCAACATGATCGTGGACCTGGAACGCAACGACCTCGGGCGCATATGCCGCATCGGCTCGGTGCGCGTTATCGAGGGCCGCGTTATCGAGGAGCATCCCACCGTGTACCACGGCGCGGCCACCATCGAGGGCGTTCTGCGCGAAGAAGTAACCATGGTGGACGTGCTGCGGGCGACGTTCCCGGGAGGCTCCATAACGGGCGCGCCCAAGATCCGCGCCATGCAGATAATCGAAGAGCTGGAGCCGACCCGGCGCGGCCCTTATTGCGGCGCAATAGGTTACGTGTCGATCGACGGACACGCCCAGTTCAACATCGCCATCCGCACCATGATCGTGCGCGGACAGACGGTTTACATCCACGTCGGCGGCGGCATCGTCGCCGACTCGCTTCCCCTGGAGGAATACGACGAAACGCTCGCCAAGGCCCGCGCCATGTTCGACGCGCTGGGGATCGAGCCTCCGCAGTAGGCCAGCGGCGTCTGCGGGCGGCGACGCCCACGCTGCCGGCATCAATCCGGCCCGCCGCGGCGTGGTCGCCAGGGGGCGAGTGCGGCATCACCGTCGCATATGCCCGTTCGACAGCAGGCGTTCGGCTATCTGGACCGCATTGGTGGCGGCTCCCTTGCGCACCTGATCGCCGCACACGAACATGTCTATGCCCCGGCCGTCGGAACGGCTTATATCCTGGCGTATCCTGCCTGCCAGTACGTTGTCCTGGCCGCTGGCCTCCAGCGGCATGGGGAAATGGTTGTTGGCCGGGTCGTCAACTATCACGACTCCCGGGGCCTGCGACAGTATCTTCCTGACTTCGGCCGGGGTAATCGGCTTTTCGAACTCCAGATTGATCGATTCGCTGTGCGCTCGCGGCACGGGCACGCGGACGCACGTGGCCGTTATCATTATCTCCGGGTCGCCGAAAATCTTGCGCGTTTCGTTGACCATCTTGTTCTCTTCCTCGTTATAGCCGTTGTCGGCGACCTTGCTGTTGTGGCTGAAAAGGTTGTTGACGATCTGGTGGGGGAATTTCTTCTTGACGATTGGCTGTCCCGCCACATACGCCCGCATCTGCTCGTCGAGTTCCCACAGACCCCACGCGCCGGCGCCGCTGACGGCCTGATAGGTGCTGACGACGATGCGCCGCACGCGGTTGAGCTGATGCAGCGGCCACACCGGCACGTTCATGATTATCGTCGAGCAGTTGGGGTTGGCGATGATTCCTCTGTGCTCCGCTATCTTCTCCGGATTGACCTCCGGCACCACCAGCGGCACGGTCGGATCCATCCGGAATGCCGAGGAGTTATCAACCACCACAGCGCCGGCGGCAACGGCCACCGGAGCGTATTCCCTGCTCACCGACGCGCCGGCGGAGAACAGCGCAATGTCTATACCCCTGAAACTGTCTCTGGTCAGCTCCTCCACCGTGTGCGATTCGCCGCGAAAGGCGATCTTCTTTCCCGCGCTGCGCGCGCTGGCCAGCAGCCTGATGTTCCTGATGGGGAAGTTCCGCTCCGCCAGAACGGTCAGAAACTCCTGACCCACCGCGCCCGTTACTCCAACCACGGCAACGTTTACCGGCATGACCGCTGCTCCTCGAAAAAGAACCACGGCGCAGACCACCGCCTTCGGATAACAAATCAGCCACAGACATGCCCCGCACGTCGTGCGGAAGACACCCGGGCCGCGGGAAGCGCGACAAATCGCGCTTCAGCGGCCCGTCGTCTTCGTCGTCTTGCGCGCGCGCATACGGCTTGCCTGTGGCTGCCTTGTATCGTTCGTTCAGATCGGGCGGCACAACGTGCCGCTCGGCTGGGATATTTTGCGCCATCGCCGCCCGTGTGGCAAGGGCCTGTGGTCAGAAACTCACCCGAGCTCCAGCCCCGCGCCTGCAAACGCGGGCCCCCGAACTTGCCCGACCCCCGTTAAGCCGCGCCACCGACCAGTGACGGCGCCAGATGATTTGTGATTGTCTGGCAGGGGTTTACATATCGTGCCGAGGTGGAGCGACCTTATCCCCCGCCCGTTCATGCGCCGAATACGCTGAAGTATTCCGCGAAGAACGCCGCGGGGTTCACCTCGCAGGCCACCGCGTGCGGACCGTCGGCCGCTTCCGTAAACACCGTCCGCCCGCAGCGGTTCTCGTCGGCCTCGATGGTGACGTTGATTCGCCCGGTTTTCCACGTGCACAGGTCCTGACGAAAGATGGTCGCGGCTGCCAGCGGATCGTGGAAGGTGAGCATCCGTGCTTTCCGGAAGAACACCTCGGCCATTTCGGCCACCACGTCCAGCGGCGACGGACGGAAAAACCGCCGCACTTCTTCGGCCGGCATCTGGCATTTCATCGTCACATCCAGCCCGATGCTCGCATGCCGCGGGGGCGCATTGCGATAGACGATCGCCGTCGCCACGGGGTCCACCAGTGCGTTCCACTCCCGCCTGTCGGGACCTTCGAAGAACACGCCTCCCATGGACACCATCTGTTTCAGCAGCGACGGTATCTCCGGATCAAGCGCGAACAGGATGCCGGCGTTGGTGTAAGGGCCTATCGTCAGAAGGGTTATCTCGCCCGGACGCCGGCGTATCGTCTGGCGCAGGAAATCCACGGCCGTATTGCGTGGCCAGTCGGTGCGGTGGGGCCGTCCGCTGATGGCGTCGTACTGCGGACATGCCGGCTGACCCGGGCCCATGAGCATAACGCTCGATGCTCCGCAGTGGATCGGTATATCGTCGCGGCCGGCCGCGCGGCATATCACCTGGGCGCAGGCCGCGCGCCGGGCCACGTCCCCGGTAACCACCGTGACGCCCACCAGTTCGCAGCGCGGGTGCTTCAGCAGGTATGCCAGCGCCACGGCGTCGTCTATGTCGCTGCCGATGTCGGTGTCGAGTATTACGGGTATCTTGTCGGGCATGGGCTTGTGTCAGGTTCGCCGCCGGTGCAGCGTGCCCCTTTGCGGCGGATTCAGCCCATCGTGCGGCTGAGTTCCTCGATGCGGGATACCACTTCCGAAGCCTCCTCGGAGCGCTGACCCACGGCCGTCGTCCATGTGAACGTGGCGTTGCAGCCCAGTGCCCGGTCCACGCGCCGGCAGGCGCTTATCACGGTGCTGTGATTGCGCTTGCCCAGCAGGGCGCCGATTTCGGGAAAGGACATTCTGCCGGTCTTGCGCACCAGATACATGGCGACGCTGCGCGCCAGGCTCAGGGTGCGATGCCGCCGGCTGGAAATGAGGTCCTTTTGTTCGATGCCGAAATACTGGCACACCGCAGCCACGATATGCTCCGGTTTGAGCGGCTCGGTCAGATGACGTTGAACGTCGGACAGCGCTTCCTGCACCAGCGCCAGGTCGGGTTGTCGTCCGCTGACATGAACATGCGCCACCACGCGCGTGATCGCTCCCTCGAGCTCGCGCACGTTCTGCGTTACATGCCGCGCGATCCAGCACAGAGCATCGTCGGGAAGCGAAAGCCCCGCTCCGGCGGCCAGCCGACGCAGTATCTCCAGACGCATGCTGTAATTGGGCGGATCTATGCGCACCACCATGCCGCTGACGAAACGGTTTATCAGCGGCTCGCTGAAATCATGAAACAGCTTGGGATGGCTGTCGGAAGCCATCACTATCTGGCGTCCGGCGGCCTCGATGGCGTTGAACGTATGCAGGAACTCCTCCTGGGTGTGGCTCTTGCGCGCCATGAAATGCACATCGTCGATCACCAGCAGGTTCAGTTCGCGGAACTTCCGCCGGAAAGTATCCAGCTGGTGGCTTCGCATGGCGGTGATGAACTCGTTGGTGAACTGCTCGGCCGTGAGATACTGCCAGCGTCCGGCGGGGTGGTGTTCCATGAAGCGCGCACACAGGGCCTGGAGAAGATGAGTTTTCCCCACTCCGCAGCTGCCGTGAATGAACAGCGGGTTGTACTCCGCGCCCGGGTTGCGCGCCACGCGTTCGGCGGCTTCGTACGCCAGTTTGTTGCTGGGTCCGGTGACGAAACCCGACATGTTGTAGCGCAGTTGCACCGGCGCGCGCGACGGCTGTATCCGCTGGCCGATAAAATCACCGGCGATGTGCGCGACCGCCGCGCTGGCGTCATTGTCCGAACCGTTGCCTCCCTTGCGCGCGCCGCCTGGCGATCCGCATGGAGCGCGGCAGCCCGTCTGGCCCCTGGCGACCGTGGCTTCGCCGAAAAGCTGCGGAGACACGGTGAACCGCAGCGGCGGGCTGTAACCGAGCACCTCGCTGGCGGCTTCCTGTATCGGCTGGGCGAAATTGCGCCCGATCCATTCGCTGATGAACTCGTTGGGAACCGTTATCTCCAGTCCCTCCTGAGTAAGACCCAGGCGGGTGGAGTTGTCGAACCACACGTTGAACCGTTGCTGTCCCACGCGCTGGGCGATGGCCAACGCCAGCTTCGCCAGACGCGGATCGTGTGCGCCAAAGCAGCTCACGTCGATCTCCTTGACTATGTGCCGGGCCCGGCGCTTGCGCCATGCGGCAGCCAGACGCCGCCTGCGCAATCCGTCGTGCCCCCGCGGCAGCATCTCCGCGCCGCGCAGTTCCCCGGAAAAAAGCCCACCGCCGCTGCGTTTGCTTCTTCCGTCCGGAATCGCCGGAACACATCAACTCAACAGGCGGTGACAACAGCCTCCTGCCCGGAACTGCCCGTCCGTGAGCATTCTCCTGCGACATGAAGCCCGAAGGGAAACCGCATTGCGCCCATCCATTACACTCGCGGAAAACAATCTCTGCGACATGGCCGCGCTGCCTGCTTCCCTTGAGCACCCGTCCGTGGGTCGCACGCGAAACGGTATATATCGACCAACCAACCGGTACAAGATGCTTCCCTGCGGATTTTCCTTCCACAGAAACGTAAGTCTCTGATTTGTCGAAACCATCCCGCCGACAAAAAAATTTCCTAACCGGAAATTCACATGTTCACGGCGCCATGTTGACAATCTGCGGATAGCGTTCTCCGGAACTGACGCACGAAAACCGTCCTCCGCGCAATCGTCTCCATCCCGTGCCGCCAGTACAGCCGCAGAGCCGGAAGGTTCTCGGCGTCCACCCCCAGGACCAGTTGCGCGCAGTTTCTGGAGGCCGCCATCGCCAGCGCCTGCTTCATCAGCAGATCGCCGATGCCGCGTCCGCGCCAGGGTGGTGAGACTCCGAGATAGACCAGTTCCATCATCGATTCGCCGAGGCGCGCCAGCAGCAGTACGCCCGCGCTGCGGTCGCCGTCGCACAGCGCGAACCACAACGCGGGATCGAACTGCCCCGTGCTGCGATGGTCGGCGAGGATGTCGTCGATGTCGCGCATGTCGTTCAGGTGCGGGCAGTCGCGGCTCTCGGTGTAGGAATTGAGCACGCCCTGTGTAAAAACCGCATGCGATGACGAATCGTAGGTTCGCCAGACCAGCCCGGCGGGCAGGTCCGGCGGCCGGCAATCGCGCGCAACCATCGTTCTCATATAGAGTAGCTCCGCCACCCGCCGGAAGCCGCACTCCGTCAGCAGTGCCTGCATTTGCGGCTCCGATGCCGTCAGCAAAGTCTGTGCCTGACATACGCCGCGCGCTTCGGCCAGACGACAGGGCTGTTCTATGAGGTGTTGGGCCTGTTGCGGCGGAAGCAGCGCGTGCGCGCCGGGCGAAATGTACAGGTGCATGCTTCGTCCCGGGCTGATCACCGGCATGACCGCTGCCAGAGGCCGGTCGTCTTCGACGGCCAGCCACAATCCGCCGGCGTCGTGGCGGTGGTTTGCCGCCAGCATCTCGGCCCTGCGCAGTTGTTCCTCGTCCTCGAAGTGCCGGCCTGACTCGTCGGTGCAGAAGATCATCCGCAGGGCGGCGGGCAATTCATGGTCCGCGGCAGGCCGTATGATCACGCGCCTGCCCGTGCCGCCGGGCGTGCCCGCGATCGGGGCGTTTGACAGTTCGTCCACGCTCCGTAAGATACCCCTGCGGTCCGGCAATCGCCAACGCCTTCGAATGCCTCGCAGCGGAGACGGGCTCCTATGATTCGCACACTAGCGGTTTCGCTGAGCGGCGCATGTGCAGTGCTGGGTGTGTGTCTGCTGGCCGGCGGATACCCCAAACCGAATCCCTACCCGCTTTCCTGGGAATTGAAGTTCGAGCACGGTCATCCCAGGAGATTGCTGATCACGCCCAGAGGTTCGGATCAGCCGCAGGCTTACTGGTACATGACGTTCACGGTCACCAACGAGGGGCGGGACGACGTGAAGTTCCTGCCCGTGTTCGAAATGCTTACCGAGGATGGAAGAGTACTGCGCAGCGACGACAACGTGCCGCCGATCGTGCTGGAGACCATACGTCTTCGCGAGAAGTCGCGGCATCTCATGTCGATAACCGACATCGCCGGACCGCTGCGGGTGGGACCGGATCAGGCCAAAGACGGCGTGGCCATCTGGCGCGAACCGGCCTCGGAGATGGGGCAGTTCAGCATATTTGTCAAGGGCCTCAGCGGCGAGGCGACCATCCTCAAGGATGAAAAAGGGCAGGATGTGACGCAGCCCGGGCCCGACGGCAAGCCCGCGCCGGTGGTTCTGTGGAAGACGCTGGCGCTTCACTACCATGTGGCGGGGGATGACCGCGCTCCCGGGCATGACGTATGTGAGCTTGTCGGTCAGGAATGGATCATGCGTTGAGCGGCGGACCGGGGCGCGCGGGGGTTGCTTTCTGCCGTCTGCGGTAATATAGTTCCCCGCCCCTGAAAACAGGCAGGTGAAGTATGGCACATAAGAAAGGTCAAGGCAGCACCCGCAACGGGCGCGACAGCAATCCCCAGTATCTGGGGGTGAAGGCGTTCGGCGGGCAGGTCGTAAGGGCCGGCAGCATCATCGTCCGCCAGCGCGGCACGAAGTTCCTGCCGGGATTCAACGTCGGCATGGGCGGCGACAACACGCTGTTTGCCATGACCGACGGCAGGGTCGAGTTCCGCGGCCACAAGGTGAACGTCCGGCCGCTCTGATCGGAAGCCGGACGGGGCCTTTGTCGGAGCGGGCGGAAGGCGCGAGGCGGTCGGCGATGCGGCCTCTTCGCGCCTTCCGGCTTTTATGCAGGTGGTGCTCTGCCCATGTTCGTCGATGAGGCCGTGATATTCGTCAAGGCCGGCGACGGAGGCCACGGATGCGTTGCCTTCCGCCGCGAAAAATACGTCCCCAAAGGCGGGCCGGACGGCGGCGACGGGGGCGACGGCGGCAGCGTCATCTTCATTGCCGACCCCAACAAGAACACGCTTCTGGACTTCACGGGCAAGCATCACTGGTCGGCGGGCAACGGGCGCCCGGGCATGGGCAAGAAGATGGCCGGCGCCGACGGCGAGGACCTTCTCATCCGCGTGCCTCCGGGCACGCTGATATACGACGACGAGCACAAGATCCTTCTGGCCGACCTCGACAGCCCCGGCAAACAGGCGGTCGTGGCGCGCGGCGGCAAAGGCGGACGGGGCAACTTCCACTTCCGCTCGCCTACCAACCAGGCGCCGCGCTACGCGGAACGCGGCACGCCGGGCCAGCAGCGGCGGGTGCGCCTGGAACTCAAACTCATAGCCGACGTGGGGCTGGTGGGCATGCCCAACGCGGGCAAGAGCACGCTGCTGCGCGCCATATCGCGCGCCCGACCCAAGGTGGCCGATTACCCCTTCACCACCCTCGAGCCGCAACTGGGCATCGTCGAATTGACGCAGGACCGCCGGATGGTGGTGGCCGATATACCCGGCCTCATCGAGGGCGCCCACCGCGGCGCCGGTCTGGGAGATGCGTTCCTCCGGCATATAGAACGCACCACCATTCTGGTGCATCTGCTGGATCTGTTTCCCGCCGATGGCTCCGATCCGGCCGAAAACTACCGCAAAATCCGCCGCGAACTGGCCGAGTTCAGCCCCGCCCTGGCGCAGAAACGCGAGGTGGTATGCGGCAACAAGATAGACCTCGCGACCGATGACTCGGCCATCACCGCGCTGCGGCAGGCTCTGCCGGACCACGACATACTGGCCATTTCAGGCGCAACCCGCCAGGGACTCGATGTGCTGCTGGAAAGGCTCTGGAGCATTCTCTCGGAAACCCGGCGCGGCGCCCCGTGAATCGTCGATGCCGCATCTACCGGCCCGCCGTGCGGGAAGTTACCATCAGCCCCATGAGCAGCCCGCAGACGTTTGAAGTTCTTAACAGCCGTTTCGCCGTACCGGGCGTTGTCCGCTTCGAGCAGACGCCATCGGGGCTGGTCCGCATCGTTGTCGCGGCGCCATCGGGCGAGGCGGCCATCTATCTGCACGGAGCGCATGTGGCTCACTACCGGCCGCGCGGCCAGGCTCCGCTGTTGTTCATGAGCGCGCGCAGCATGATGGAGCCGGGCAGGCCCATACGCGGCGGCGTGCCGGTGTGCTTTCCGTGGTTCGGCCCGAGAGCGGGCGATCCGGCTGCTCCGCTGCACGGCTTTGCGCGCATCCGCACGTGGATGCTGGAGAGCGTGACCAGCGCGCCGGACGGCGCCGTGCATGTCGTCATGTCGCTGCGCGATTCGCCGGAGACGCGGCAGATATGGCCGCACGCATTTGCGCTGACGTTCCGCGTGCATGTCGGCAGCGCGCTGGCCATGACGCTGGAGGTGAGCAATCCGTCCGGACAGCCCTTCGTATTCGAGGAGGCGCTGCATACCTATTTCGCGGTTGGCGACGCGAGGAAGGTGACCATCGCCGGGCTGGAGGGTGCGACGTATATCGACAAGACCGACGGTATGAAGCGCAAGCAGCAGGACGGCCCCGTAACGATAGCCGCCGAGACCGACCGCGTGTACGTCAATACTCCGGCGACATGCGTCATCGACGATCCGGTCCTCGCGCGGCGCATCATCGTTGAGAAAGCCGGCTCGAACACCACGACCGTGTGGAACCCGTGGGTCGCCAAAGCCAGAGCCATGCCGGATTTCGGCGATGACGAATGGACGGGCATGGTGTGCGTGGAGACGGCCAACGCCGCCGAGAACGCGCTTACGCTTGCGCCCGGCGCATCGCATGCCATGACGCAGCGCATCCGCGTCGAATGAAACGTGCCCGCCGGTCGGGGCAACTGCAACCGCCGGATGACGACCAGCCAGCATCGCTCGCGGCGACCGGGCGACTGGTGATACGCCCATGGATGGCGGTTCATCTGCTGCGGCCGCGGTACTGCTGATGAAGCCGCATCTGATACTGAAGGAAAGCGGAGAGGCTCTCGTGAAAGCGTCTGATGTCCGCCGGATGCGCCGCGGCGATGTTGCGCTGTTCGTCCGGGTCGGTTGACAGGTCGTACAGTTCCTGCCGGTCGTCGGTGACGTTCCAGATGTACTTCAGATGTCCTTCGAGAACGCCCAGCAGGTAGTGCTGGCGCGATCCCCAGAAATGAAGCCTCTGGGGCCTGTACGGGCTGAAGACGCTGCGTCCCTGCCAATCGCCGGGCGCGGGGATGCCCAACAGGTCGAGGATGGAAGGACCTATGTCGATGAGCCTGCCTGTGACATGGCTTCGTCCGGCGCCTGAAAAAAGTGCCGGGTTCCAGAAGATGCACGGCACGCGCACATCTTCCTCATACACCATTCCGCTGTGGCCGTAGGTGTTGTGGGGCTCGCCGAAAGCCTCGCCGTGATCGCCGATTATTATCACCAGCGTATCATCAGCCAGCCGGCGGCGACGCAGTTCGTCAAAAAGCCTCGCGATATGCCGGTCGTTGTGCCTGAGGGCGTTGAGAAAGCGGTTGAGGTCCCACCAGTCGCCCGGGCGATCCTTCACGTCCACGCCCGCGAAAAAGTCGATCTGCTCCATCCCCTTTACCGGATCGAACGGGTGATGCGTCTGCTGATTCCAGCACATAACGTAGAACGGCCGCGAGGGATCCTGATCGATCCACCTGAGCGTGGAGTCGATCATCACGGCGTCATCCACTCCCCACCATTCTGTGCCCTCGCTGCAACCGTGATCGGTCCAGTGCATCACCACGTCGAAACCGCGGTCGGCCAGGAACTTCAGCCCGTTGCAGTACGAAAAATTGCACGACGATATGAACGCCGTGCGCCGTCCCGCGGCGCGCAGGACCTCGGGCAGCGACGTGCCGGGCGTGCGCGGCCAGTCCCAGATCCATTCATGCCAGCTCACCGCCGGATAGCGGCACAGCACCGCCGAAAACAGCGAATTGCCGCTGTTGGCCACCGGCACATGGAACCTGTCGAACACCAGCGCGTTGGCCGCTTCGCGCACGAGGTTGGGCGTGCTGTCGTATTTCGCGCCGTACAGGCTCACGTAGCGTGTAGAGACCGATTCCAGCACGATGAATATGACGTTGCGCACGCCGCGTTTTAAAGACGGCGTCGGCAGCCCTTCGTGAGGCGCGTCGGCAATGACGCGGAAATCGTGAACATGACGGGCATCGAACCGTCCGCCCGTGCGCGCTGAACCGGCGCCGCACAGGTCGCGCCCGATCGACCACAGCATCGCCAGGTGGGGGCTGTCGGCGAAACGCCGATTGTCCTGCGTGGTTCGCCATCGCGTCGCGGTGTACCAGCGCAGCACGCCGCCGGTGCAGACCAGCAGTGCCACAAGCGCAGCGCACGCTATGCGCGCCGGCCGGGTGCTGCTCCACGACAGCCAGCGGCAGCACGCCCACGCCAGCACGAGATAGCCGGCTGTGGTGCTTATCAGACCGCTGCTGAGGTGCCAGAACCGCGCGGCCAGTTGCGGCAGGGCGGCGACGCCTCCCAGAAGGTCCACCAGCGGCCAGGTGATCGGCGAACGCAGAAACCTGAAGGCGGGCACGCTGGCCACCGCCCACATGACGCACGCGACGCAGAACAGCACGGTGCCCGCCCACAGGCCGCGGCGCACGAATACGCGCGGCCCCGCCAGCCGCAGACCCGCGCGAACCAGCAGTCCCGCCCCGATCGCGAACAGCACGTCGGCGTGGGCGAGTATCGCCAGTTCCCACAGCCTCGACCAGAAAGGCCCCCACGGCCAGCCGCGCGTGTGAAACTTGGCGCGCACGCAGACCACTGCCAGCCAGAAGAAAAGCCAGAACACCCTCGCGCCGTCGCGCGCGGCAACGGTCATGGAAGGGGCCGGAACGCTGGCAGGCGGCTGCGTCATCGTTCTATTTTCAGCAGCAGCAGTCGATGCATTTCGGTTTCGCCGCGGCGCAGACCGGCGCAGCGGTCCAGGACGGTTATGTTGCCCAGCGGCGCTATGGCCCGCCGCTGTGCCTCGGTCGCCACGACATAGATAGCCGCGCCGGTCTGGCCGAGGCGTCCGGCGGCGAATGCGGCGAACTCCTTCTCGTTGCGGAAGCGCCATAGCGGCGGACGCAGGTGATACGCCACATACGGCTCGGGACGAGGACGCGGGTCGTCGAGGGTCGTGCGCCTGTCGGGGTGGTCGATGATGTATATCCTCTGTCCCGCCGGCACGTGGACGGCGGCGCGGCGAGCGAAGTCGGCCTGCGGCTTGAAATCGTCGAAGCGCGGGATTACCAGCAGCTGCACGCCCGCCACCGCCACCCATAACCCCGCGAAGACTGATACTACCGCGATCAGCGGCCGACGCAGCCTGCGCGCCAGTTCCAGCAGTGCGACGGCCGCGGCTATCGAAAACGGCGGCAGCAGCGGCATGGGATAATGATGGCTCTTCATGGCGATCAAGTGCAGTGCCACAAAGCCCGGCGCAAACCAGCACAGGAAGAACTGTCCGGCCGGCCGGCGGAACAGACCGCGCTTCCACAGGAGCCAGAGTCCCGCGATCACCAGCGGCGTCCACGGCAGCAGGTCGAAGGGTATTGCGTGCAGATAGGTATAAAAAGGATCGGTGCCGAATCCGCCGGTGGCCGTGTCGCTCATCTCGCGCCGCCATGCCTCCACTATCGGGGGATGCGACAGCCACGCCGCCACTGGCCAGCCCAGTATGCAGACAAGCAGTATCAGCCAGCCGGTCGGACTCCAGAAGAACCGTGCGATCTCCCTTCCGCGCCGGACCACCGCAAAAGCCGCCACGGCGAGGAATATGAACATCAGGCCGATCGGGCCTTTCGCCAGGAAACTCAGGCCCGTCAGCGCAAAGAAGCCCAGCCGCAGCGCCGCCCGACGGGGGTTGGCACCGTCGCCGCCTTCCGGCGCGGCGCCGTGGGGCGGTTCGACGGAGACCGTGGCCAGCGAAAAACAGACCATCGCGCCGGTGGCGAACGCGCAGAGGAATATGTCGGCCTCCGCCAGGCGCCCCCAGTTGAGCATGTAATAGCAGGTCAGTTGTATCAGACCGGTAAGCAGTCCCGCGCGGTCGCCGAAATGACGTGCGGCCAGATGCGCTATCAGCAGCGCGACGGCCATCGCGGCCGCCACCGACGGCAGCCGCGCAACCCACGCCGCATCGCTGCGGCATATCGCCATGCTTGCGGCGATGAACCAGCTGGTGGTGGGGGGCTTGAGCAGCCGGGGAATGCCCGCATACATCGGCACTATCCAGTGGCCGTAGCGCAGCATCTCCTTGGCCGGATAAGCCGCCAGCACCTCATGCCGCGTAAGTTCTCTTGCCCCCAGCCCGATCAGGAACATGCTCAGACCGTACGCGGCGATTATCGCAGCCGATCGTCGCGAAAGAACGCCCGGGCTGAGCGCCGTGTCATTCATCCGACCGGTGGGAGGTGCTTTCCTGCGAAGACGCCGGCGCCGTTGCCGCCGCGCCGGACGGCGCGCTGTCGGCGGCAGGCGGCGTCTGCGCTTCGATCTCGTATCCCAGCATGCGCTTCTTCATCCAGCGTATGGCCAGAAGATCGTGAAAACTCCGGAACAGCCGGTTCCACACGCCGTATTTGCTCTGTCCGTGAAGCCTCGGGTTGTTGGCCACGGGCATTTCCACGACCGTGAAACCTTCCATTTTGAGAAGCGTGGGAATGAAACGATGCAGGCCGCGGTACAGTTTGAGCTTCTCAAGACACTCGCGGCGGAAAGCGCGGTAGGTGCAGCCGGCATCGCTGATGTTCTCCTGCGACAGCCTGTTGCGGACCCAGTTGGCGATGCGGCTGGACGCCACGCGTATGAAGTTGTCGCCGTGCGACCGGCTTTCCACGCGGGTGCCGCATACGCAGTCCGCGCCGCTCGTGCGCAGCATTTCGAGAAAGCGCGGTATGTCGGCCGGATCGTTCTGAAGGTCCGCATCCATAGTCATGACATAGCGCCCGCGCGCTGCGCGCATGGCGGCATCGGACGCGGCCGTCTCGCCGCAGTTTTTCCTGAACTTCAGCCCGCGCACGCGCGGATCCCGCCGCGCCAGTTCGCATATCACGCGCCACGAATCGTCCCGGCTGCCGTCGTCGGCGAAGATTATCTCGGCGTCGATGCCGTGGGCGTCAAGAACTCTGCATACCGCCTCGTGCAGCAGAGGCAGATTCTCCTGCTCGTTGTACACGGGGACGCAGATGCTCAGCAGTGGTCCGGACATTTCTTTTCGCTGCGCTCCTGCGGCACACAATACGCGCCGCCCCGTTGCCGGCAAGTGAAAGGCTCAGGTATGCCGGGCGTCGGTCTGAGCGGCGCCCGACGGCTGCGCCGCACCTGCGCCGGCGGTGCCGTTGTCGCCGATGGCCGGGAAACCGCGCACGTCGGGCCGCCGCTTCTTGCGGTAGATCAGAATCAGATTGCGCATATACGGGAAGAAATTGAGGCAGCCGACTATGCCCACCGAATCCTGCTGGCGCAGAAAATAGCACAGCTCCAGCAACGAGCCGGTAAGTGACAGCCACCAGAACGATACCGGCATGCGCGATTCCTTATGTTTCTCGGAATACAGCCATTGCACTATCCACCGCGCCTGAAACAGCGCCAGGCCCGTGAACCCGACGGCCTTCCAGAACCAGTAGTTGTGCTGGAAAGGCATGCGGAACCAGTCCACCGGCAGTTCGCTGGAAGAACTGCCCGCGGCCAGGCAGAAGAAAGCATAGAACATAACCAGTTCTGGCATGGTCTCACCGGAAGTTATGGCCGGCGCGCAATTGCGCGCCGGAGCGAAGGACATGTTGTGCGTCAGTTGCGGCAGCGCGACAGATATTCCTTTATCGCATCGGCCACGGTCTTGACCTCTTCGGGCGTGATGGCCGGATACATGGGCAGACTCAGTATCCGCCGGGCGTAATCTTCGGTTCGGGGCAGCGGCGGCAGTGCGCCGTAAAGTTCGGTGATGGCCGGCTGAAGGTGGTTGGGCACGGGATAATGCACGCCCGTTTCGATGCCACGTTCCTTGAGGAATCTGGCCAGCCCCTCGCGCGTCTCGTGGTCGGGCAGCCGCACGACGAACATGTGATAGACGCTTTCGGTCTGCCCGTCGGCGTCTGCCGGCGGCAGCACCACCTGCCCGACATCGGCGAGATGTTCGCGATACCATTGGGCGGCCCGACGGCGCGCGGCGTTGAGTTCATCGAGCACCTTCAGCTGTTCGCGTCCGACGGCGGCCTGTATCTCGTTGAAACGCAGGTTGAAACCGACCTTCTCGTGAAGGTACTTGTCCTTGCGTCCATGGTTGCGCAGCATGGCCACCCGGCGCGCCAGCGACTCGTCGCCGGTCAATATAGCGCCGCCGTCGCCGTAAACGGTGAGGTTCTTGGACGGATAGAAGCTGATCGCCGCATGCTGGCCGATGCTTCCGGCGCGGCGCCCGCGCCACCGGGCGCCGTGCGACTGGGCGCAATCCTCGACGATCCACAATCCATGGTCCGCGGCGAGGCGGCACAGGGCGTCCATATCCGCCGGCCGGCCGTAAAGATGCACCGGCAGAATGCCCACCGTGCGCGAGGTTATGCGCTTGCGCGCATCCTCGGGGCAGATGGTGTAGGTGTCGTCGATGTCGCAGAAAACCGGCCTGGCGCCGACGTGTATCATCGGCTCGATGCTGGGGAACGCCGTCAGCGAGGGCACAAGCACCTCATCGCCCGCCTTGAGCCCCTGGGCGATGTGCAGCAGATGCACCGCCGCGGTCCATGAGGACGATAGAACGCAGTACCTGACGCCGAAATAGGCGGCCAGCTCCTGTTCGAACGCCCGGCATTCGCCGCCGAGTATGTAGTTGCCGCCCTTGACGACCTCCAGTATGCGGCGGTCGATGGCGTCGCTGTGGTAAACGCGCGATAGCGGTATTTTCGCCATAATCGAACCTTCACAATGCCCGAACCGACGTGACAAGGATATTGTCCGGGGGCACTGCCGCAAGGGCGCGCCGGGCATCAGTGTTGACGACATGGCGGCTGTGCCAGACGCAGAATCCCGCGCGCCACGGCACCGGGATCATACCGCGGTCAACTTTGCCGCCGCGGGCGCGATCTTCATCTGCCCCAGAACGCCTGCATGTAGGCGTCGAAGAGCCCTCCGGCCGTGCTGCCGAAGCCCAGTGCGTTCAGGACGATCATCAGCAGGCGGAGTATGGGCCGGATGATCTGCGAAATGGCCGCGAAATACACCAGGAACAGCGCCAGGCTCACGTGGGGCGTCATGGCCATCGTCGTCCAGCGTTCGGGCAGGTAGGGGGCGATGGCGCCGAAGCCGTCGAGCGGGGGTATGGGCACGAGATTGAGGAACATCGCCATGAACTGGAGTATGGCCATGGCGCCCAGGAATACCTGCGCGTCGGTCCATTCGCCGGGCGCCGAGGGGTCCACCCACCCCAGCCGCGGATGCAGCGGCAGAGCGCACGCCAGGAAAAGCAGTCCGTTCATGACCGGGCCGCTGAGCGAGACGGCGGTTTCCCACAGGCGGCTGCGCAGCAGATCGCGGCGGACGTACGTGGCTCCGCCGGGCAGCGGAACGCCGCCCACCAGCAGTATGATGGCCGGCAGTATCAGGCTGAAGAAGGGATGGACATAATGCAGCGGGTTGAGCGACAATCCGCCGCGCTCGCGTATGGTGTAGTCGCCGCCGAGGTGGGCCGCCAGCCCGTGCGCAAACTCGTGCAGCACGACGGAGATGATCCATCCGATGAGCACGGCCCACAGCAGACGGCTGTCGAACTGCACGGCTAGAATGAACGTCATCGCCACAGTACCTTTGTAACGGCAATGATAGTCTTAATCGATAACTACGACTCTTTCACCTATAACCTGGTTCAGCGGATGGGCGAGCTGGACCCGTCGCGCCCCATACGGGTTTTCCGCAACGACAAGGTGACGGTGGCGCAGGTGGAAGAGCTTCGCCCCTCGCACATTGTGATATCGCCCGGACCGTGCACGCCGCGCGAGGCGGGGGTCAGCAACGACATCATCCGTCATTTCGCGGGCAAGGTGCCGATACTGGGCGTGTGTCTGGGGCATCAGTGCATCGGCTATGTTTTCGGGGGCGTCGTGGACCGCGCCGCCGTGCCCATGCACGGCAAGACCGACCTGATCCACCACGACGGCAAATCGATCTACGCGGGCATGCCCAACCCGTTCACCGCCACCAGATATCATTCGCTGATCATACTCAATAACACCATGCCGCCGGAGTTCGAGATAAGCGCCTGGAACGCGAAGAACGAGATTATGGGCGTGCGCCACCGTTCCTGGCCGCTGGAAGGAGTGCAGTTTCATCCGGAAAGTTTCCTTACGGAACTGGGCTCGAAACTGCTGGAGAACTTTCTCAAGATGTGATGGAAGCGCATCCCCCCGTACGCGACAGCGCATACGCCGTCGAGACCTACGACGAGGCCTATTACCGTTCCGTCCTGCGCAACGAACGGTACCGCAGCCACCGCTGGAGGCTGAAATGGGTTGATTATTGTCTGGATCCGCGCCCGGGCGAGCGGATAGTGGACCTGGGCTGCGGTCCGGGTCTTCTGGCAAAACATCTGGCCAGCCGCGGGGCCATAGTTCACGGCGTCGATCTTTCGCCGCTGGCGGTGGAATTCGCCCGGCGGCACAACGCCGCGTATCCCAACTGCACGTTCGCGGTGGCCGACGCCAGCTGTTGCCGCCACCTGCCCGACTGTTCCTTCGATAAGGCCTGTTCGGTGGATGTCACCGAGCACTGCGGATACGAAACGATGTGCGGCATCTTCGCCGAGGCGCATCGGCTGCTCAAACCCGGCGGGCTGTATTTCATATACACGCCGAACCCGCGCCACTGGATAGAGGTCTGCCGCAGGCATCATTTCATCCTCAAGCCGTTCCCCGGCCATACCGGATTGCGCAACGCCGAGGTCATCATCGACGCCCTGCGCAAGACCGGTTTTGAGATCGTCCGGCACATAAGACCTCCGTCGATGATTCCCGTCGTCCAGTGGCTGGAGAAACTGTGGAGCCTGCAACCGCTCCTGCCGGAGCTGGGCGTGTATCGGATAGTGCTTCTGGCCGCCAAGCGCGGGGGCTGACAGGGCTGCTGCCCGCTGCCGGACTGCATCACGAAAGAAAAACTGACGAAATCTGCCTCCTTTTGCCGACATAAGCCGCGAAAGGAGATACCACTTATGCGTTCTACACGTCGTGTTCTGGCGGCGGCGGCAGCGGTGTCGCTGTGCGCAACTGCCGCGATGGCCGATCAGCAGGCATCTCAGGAACAGCGCATCGCTCAACTTCAGCAGCGTATCGCAGATCTGGAGGCCCGGCAGGCGACAAACGCCCGGGAAATGGCTGCCACCATTGACCAGGTTCTGCGCGACGCGGAGAAGCGCAGCCAGCTTCTCGCCAGCGGCGGCGATGTCAGCGCCGGGTATGACAACGGGTTCTTCATCAGGTCGGGTGCCTGGGAACTGAGGCCGGGCATACATTATCAGGCCCGCTACGTGGTGAACTACCGTAGCGACACCGGCGGCGACAAGGCCGACGAAGTGGAGGACGGCTTCGAAATCCGGCGCATGCGCCTGGACCTCGCGGGCACGGCGCTGACTAAGGACCTGACTTACTACATTCAGTGGGATACCAATCGCAACAACGGCGACTTCTGGCTGCTGGAAGCATGGGCCCGGTACATGTTCAGCGAAGACTGGGGGGTTAGGCTCGGCCAGCTCAAGGACCCCGTAACCCACGAATTCGTTCAGAGCTCCAAACAGTTGCTGGCCGTGGATTATTCGCTGGCCGACATGATGCTCGGCGGAGGAGTGGCCAGCTATACGCAGGGCGTCCTGCTGAACTACGGCAGCTACAAGAACGATAAGAATCCGATATTCATCGAGGCAGGCATCACCGACGGCGCGGGGCAGATGAACACCAACTTCGTCGGCCGTGGCGAGCCGCTGGATGTGGACCCCACCATCACCGGCGCCGCCGGCGCTCATTCGCTGGACTGGGGCCTCGCGGGCCGCATCGAATGCAAGGCCATGGGCAAATGGGCTGATTACGCCCAGTGGAGCCCGAAGGGCACCAAGGAGGACCTGCTGGTGTTCGGACTGGGCGGCGACTGGAGCCAGGGCGGCGATGGCGATCTGGTGCTGGCCACCGCCGACGTGCAATACGAAAGCCCGCAGGGATTCGGACTGTATGGCGCGGTGCTCTATCGTTATCTCGATGACAGAATGTCGGGACGCGCCGAGGATACCAGCGACTGGGGCTTCCTGGTGCAGGGCAGCTACATGCTCAACCCGGCGTGGGAGATTTACGCCCGGTACGACGTGGTTCTGCTGGATCACGACGTTGTTTTCGGCAACGGCGACACGGAGGACACTTTCCACGAGGTGACGATCGGTGTAGCGTATTACCTCGGGAAGGATGGGTCGGCGTGGAACCGCGCCAAGATCACCGTCGATCTGACCTGGCTGCCCAACGGCGCGCCGTCCGCGTACACCGGTTCGGATATTCTCGACAACAACAGCGGCAACGTGGAATGGATTTTGCGAGCACAATTCCAGTTGCTGTTGTGACGTCCCGGTGCCTTTTTTCTGGTCAATGGGCCGCACGGGCGCGCAATGGCGCGCCCGTGCTTCGTTTATGAAAGGAGAAATGTCATCGTGCGTAACGGAATTGCCAGCATTGCCGTTGTCACGCTCTGGGCGATACCGTGGGCGCTGGCTGCGGAGCCGGAGCCGGCCCCCGAACCCGACAAGCCGCTGATGTCGCTGCTGAAGTCGGCCGGCGTGGGGCAGGAGATGGAAAAAGCGGGTTTCAGTCTGTTCGGACGTGTGCAGACTTCATACACGTGGAACTTCGACAGCCCGCGCAGCGATACCAACGCCCTGAGGCTGTATGACATCGATCACGACAAGGTGCTGTTGAATCAGCTGGCTATCGGCCTCGAACGCGCGGTTGACGCGCAGAAAAAGCAGTTCGACGTCGGCGGACGTATCGAATGGATTTACGGTACCGACGCCGGCTTCATGCACGCCAACGGGCTTTTCGACTGGTACGACGGTCCGCGCGACCCCGACGAACAGTTCGACCTTTATCAGGCCTACATCGACGTGGCGATACCCGTTGGCAGGGGAGTGCTGCTGCGGCTGGGCAAGGCCTCCACGCTGATCGGCTACGAGGCTATCGACCCGACGCAGAACGCTCTGTTCTCGCACAGTTACATGTATAACTTCGCCGCGCCCTCGACACAGACGGGCATCCTCGCCACCTGCTGGCTTGCCGACGGTCTGTCCGTCACGGCGGGCATCACGCGCGGCTGGGATCAGTCCGTGGAGGACAACAACGGCGCGATTGATTTCGTCGGTTCGCTGAAATGGGAGATTTCCAAAGCCACCAGCCTGACGGTTACGCTGTCGGTCGGACCCCAGCAGGACGACAACAGCGGCGACTGGCGCAACGTGCTGGACGCCTATCTGACCCATGACTTGAGCGACAATCTGAGCCTGGCCCTGCACGGCACGCTGGGCTGGGAATCCGACGCCGCTGACGATGGTGGGGACGCTTTCTGGTGCGGTCTGGCGGGCTATGCCACGTACAAGTTCAACGGGTATCTGTCGCTCAGCGGCCGTTTGGAGTGGTTCCGCGACGACGACGGCGCGCGCACGGGCGTCGCGGCCAATTACTGCGAGGCGACCGTGGGGCTGGGCATCACGCCGTTCCCGAAGGATCGCTTCGGGCAGTTCCTGAAAATCCGGCCGGAACTGCGTGGCGACTTCTCCGACGAGCGCGTTTTCAACGACGGCGACGACAAATCGATGTTCACCGCGGCTATCGACGTGATTTACCAGTTCTGAGAAGCCGGCATGTTCTGATGTCCGGGCATGGACGCAACGCTCGCGAGCCGGTAGCGTATTAACGGTACCGGAACAGGGACTTTCTCATGTTGATGCGCAAAACTTCTATCGCAGCAGTCGTCGTTCTGTCGTTGTGTTCATGCCTGGTGGTTCGCGGGGCGGCGCCGCCCGCATCGGCGGACCTCAACGATGCGCTGGCGAAACTGCCGAAATACAAACTCGGCGACGACCGCAAGCCGCTGGACGCGATAAACAGCGCGGTGGTGCAGTCGGCCGGCAACCCGCAGGAACGTGCGGCCATCGCGGCGAAACTGGCGGCGGTGCTTTCCGGCGACGCCACGCATGACGCGAAGGATTTCTGCTGCCGTCAGCTGTACATATGCGCTACCGCCGCCGAAGTGCCGGTCGTGGCGAAACTGCTCACCGACGAGAAGCTTTCGCATATGGCCAGGTACGTTCTGGAGCGCATGGCCGAGCCCGAGGCCGGCACCGCCCTGCGCGCGGCATTGCCGAATGTGAAGGGCAAACTGCTGGTGGGAGTCATCAATTCCATCGGCAACCGGCGCGACGTCCAGGCTGTGCCCGCGCTGGTGGCGATTCTCAACGGGACTGACAACGCTGCGGCGGCCGCTGCCGCGGCGGCGCTGGGAAAGATAGCCGGACCTGAAGCCCTCAAGGCGCTGGCGGCACATAAGAACCACGCCGACGCCGAAGTGCGCAACACGGTTATCGATTCGTATCTGCTGTGCGCCGACGCCCTCCTGCGCGAGGGCAGGAAAGCCGAAGCTGCGGCCATATATGAGGAAATGTATGCCGCCTCGCAGCCGGCGCGCGTACGGGTCGCCGCTCTGCGCGGTCTGCTGAGCGCCGCTCCGCAGAAGGCGGTGGCCATTCTGCTGGACATCTTCAAGAGCGACAACGCGCCATTGCAGGCCATCGCCTGCGGTTTCGTGCGTCAGATGCCCGGTGAGGATGTGACGAAAACGTTTGCCGCGGCGATGCCGTCGCTGCCGCCGGCGGCACAGGCGATGCTCATCGACGCGCTGGCGGCACGCGGCGATTCCGCGGCCAGGCCGGCGATACTCGCCCTTGTGAAGAGCCAGGATGAGGGCGTGCGCATCGCGGCCATCAGGGCTCTGGGTTGGGTGGGCGATGCGTCCGACGTTCCGGTGCTGGTCGGACTGATTGCCGGGAAGGCGTCCGAGAGCGACGCTGCCCGCCAGGCTTTGTCGCGCATACGCGGCGCCGAAGCAGACAAGGCGATAGCCGGTCTGGTCGCTTCGGCGGCACCGGAACTGCGCGCCGAACTGCTGCGGATACTCGCTTCAAGACGGGCGATTTCCACGGTTCCCATGCTGCTGAAAATCGCCGCGGAAGACCAGCAGGAGCCGGTGCGCATAGCCGCCCTGGATGCGCTGGGGGCGCTGGCCGAGGACAAGGATTTCGCGGCGCTGGTCGAGCGTCTCGTGGCCGCCCGCAGCGACAACGAGCGCGAGGCTGCGCGCAAGGCCATGGCCGCGGCGTCGGCGCGCATGAAGAACCGCGATGAGGCGGTGCCGCCCATTCTCAAGGCCCTGAATTCGGCGACCGGTCCGGCCAAGGCGGCGCTGCTGGGCGCTTTGTCGGCCGTGGGGGGCGAGAAGGCTCTGGCGGCTGTTCGCGCGGCCATGAGAGACGCCGATAACACCGTCGCCGAGGCGGCCGTGCGGGCGATAACCGACTGGCCTGACACGTCCGCTGCTCCCGATATGCTGGCGCTGGCGAAGTCCGATAAACAGACCCACAAGGTGCTCGCCGTGCGCGGGCTGGTCAGGGTCATCGGTGCCGACGCGAACCTTCAGCCCGGCGAAAAACTGAAACTGTACAAACAGACGTTCGACGCGTGCGATCGTCCCGCCGAAAAGAAACTTGTACTGGGCGGCATAGCGGACGTGAGGGACGCCGCTGCGTTGGACCTGGTGCTGCCGCTGCTGGACGATCAGGGGCTGCGTAACGAGGCCGCTACCGCCATCGTGCGCATCGCCCGCAACGTCGGTCCGCAGAGGGGGCCCGCCAAGGCGGCCTTGCAGAAAGTCATAGCATCGGGCGCCGACGAAGCGGTGAGGAAGCAGGCCCAAAGCCTCATGGAACGCGGAAAATAGCGCCTGAGTTCGGAATAACGCCTGCGGATATCCGATTCCCGCCGGTGTTTACCACTGCATAGCGCGCAGCGGCATGGCCGGTATGGTCTCATATTAGCGGCCGCGCTAAATCGCCGCGCCTCGTTTGACGATTAGATAGCGCCCGTACCGGGGAGAGGAGGGAATGGCGGACAGCCCTCAAGACTGCCTTGCCGAGGCCATAGCGCGCAACAGCGCGGCAGTATTGTCGCTGCCTTCGGGCGGAATGCTGCGCCACTGCCGAACCAGGCTGCTCGGCGCCTGTGACGAAGGATTCTTCATCGAGTCGGTGCCCGAACAGGGACCGCTCATCAACGAACTCATTTCCACCGGCAAGCCGGTGGGCATCTCGTTCAAGGCGGCCACCATGAAGGTGGTTTTCGCTTCGCCCATCCTGCGTCGCCAGGAGCAGTTCCGCGTCAACAGCAGCCTGACGCTCGAGGCGCTGCTGCTGGGCTATCCGGCCGAGATAAAGGCCGTGCAGCGCCGGGCCAACTACCGCGTACACATACCCTCGTCCAGCGGTGTGCAGGTAAGGGTGTGGCGCATGAACGAACAGGCAAGGCTTTCGGACAGACCCCTCGCAGCGATGGAAATGCCGGCCCAGGCGCGCGACCTCAGTGTCGGCGGCATCGGTCTTATCTGTCCGCCGAAAGATGGCGCGGCCCCCTCGCTGGCGTCGCAGCAGCGGCTGCGCATCTTCATTCAGCACGAAGGCACCGAAGTCCTCGTGGAGGGGCGCGTGTGTCATGTCCGGACGACGCCCGATAACTCCCTGAGGGTCGGAGTGCAGTTCGTCGGGCTTGAAGACAGCGTCGAAGGCCGGCAGATGCTCGCCAGACTTACGGCCATTGTCGGCCGGCTCCAGCGCGAAGAGGTGCGGCGCATGCGCCTGGGGCTGCTGACCTGAATACGCTCCGGGCCGGAGCGTTCTGCGCGGCGGTCCGTCCTCACAGAGCGTCTTCCTGCTGACGGATGATGTCTATGACCTGCTCCGGCGTGGTGGCTGTTTCGAGCGCCTGGCGGAACTTGTCTATCGTCATGAGCCTGCTGATGCGCGCCAGGGCATGGATATGCGGGCCTGTCTTGTCGGGCGGCGAGCTGAGAAGCCATATCCATCGGACCGGCCGCCCGTCTATCGCCTGAAAGTCTATACCCGCCGGCGCCTTTCCGAGCGCCATCACCAGATGTTCCGTGCCGCCGCATTTGCCGTGCGGAATGGCCAGACCGTTGCCTATGCCCGTGGTTCTGGTGGCCTCGCGCTCCATTACGGCTTCGAGCACCTTCCGCGGATCGTTCAGCTCTCCGTTGGCGGCAAGAAGCTCCACCAGCTCGCGTATGGCCCCGGCCTTCTCCGTGGCCTCAAGGGAGAGTTTGATGTTCTGAGCCTTAAGCAGTTCACACAACCGTATCATCATCCGGCTCCATATCGCACCCCGTCCGTCGTGCGGCAGCGGAAAACATGATTATATCGCCCGCTGCCGCGCGGACAACCTCGCGCGATTCCATCCGACGCGAAAAACTCCGCGCGACGCGTTCAACTGCCGGCGGCGCGCCGCCGGATGAAACCCACGCAGAAACACGCTGCCATTACGCCCCAGAATACCCAGAAGGTTGGCGAACTGGCGTGATGGAAGTCGAGCACCGGATGGTGCGGATCCTTGTTGAAGGCCCAATCCAGTACCAGCTTCGCGCCGATGACGCCTACCAGCAGATATGCCGCCGTTTCGAAGCGGGGGAATCTCTCCAGCAGCCGGATGAACACCACCGCGGCGAAACGCATGAGCACGACGCCGAGCATGCCGCCTGTGACAATGACCCACAGTTTCGGATGCGGGCCGCTCCCCGACGATGCCGTGCCCGAGCCGGCCACCAGCGCCACCGCCGCAAGGATCGAGTCCACCGCGAACGCAATGTCGGTAAGCTCTATGACCGCGACCGTCGGCCAGAACCTCGGATAACGGCGTCGCTCTCCGGAGGTCGGCGGCGAAGGCTCCGTTTGCGGCCGTCCTGCGGGAACGTCGGGTTGCCCGGCCTGCGCGCCGGCCGATGCCTGATGCTCCGTTGCCGCCGGGGCATCTTCGAGCACCGGATGTCCATCGGCGCCGATCTTCACATCCACTGGCTCTTGCTGCCACGATTCGTAGATGAAGTACTTGCCGGCCACATAAAGCAGGTATAACCCTCCGAGAAGCTTGGCTATAAGCCATCTGAGAAGCAGCGATGCGGTCGTGACGGCGATGAGCCTGAACACGAAGGCGCCGACCAGACCGTACGTAAGCGCCCGCGGCTGCTGATGCCGCGGAAGCCGCCGTGCGATCAGCCCGAGCACCAGGGCGTTGTCTATGGACAGAACGCCTTCCAGCACAACCAGCAGACCGACTACGGCGATATCCTGAAAATCGAATCGCTGTCCGAACATCGGAGATAACTGTTCCTCCGGGCGTGCCTCCGCTGGCGGGCTCCCGGAGTCATCTGCCCGGCGCCGCCTGCCGGTCTGTTCAGCGGATCATCCCTGTTTTCCTTGCGTACGCGAAAAGGCCGCCAACCTCGATTATGGGCAGAACATCTCCCAGCGGGCGCAACTCGTAGCGTTGATTCCGTGTGCGGTTCAGCACGAACTGTTCCTTCAGATGCACTTCGAGATCGTCGCCGGTGTGCACGCTGTCAACCAGACGGGCAACGCATTCCAGAGGCACCAGATAGGCGCCATTGACCGAGTTGCGGAAAAAGATACGGGCGTAGAACTCGGCGATGACGCATTTGACTCCGGCTTCCGCCAGCGCAAGCGGCGCGTGTTCCCGCGATGAACCGCAGCCGAAGTTCCTGCCCGCAACTATGATCGAATACGCGCTGCGGAACTCTCCCCGCGGCACAAACGGCACTTTTCCCGCGGGCAGCCCCGCCCGCGCCTCGGGCACGCCGCTCAGCGCGTACATGCCGAAATACCTGCGTTCCTGAGGGTCGGCCGGGTTATACGAAAGATACTGCGCTGGTATTATCTGGTCGGTATCGATGTTGTCGCCCAGCACATATGCCTTGCCGAGGATAACTGGTTCCATGATGCACTTCCGCCGCTGGAAAAACATCAAGTATAGTCCGCGCACCCCTCATGTAAATGAGGCCTGCTTTCCGCTGGACGCCGGCAATGTGGATATGTCAGGGCGGTCGTCAGCCGGCCGGTTTGAGCAGTGGGGAAAACCGGTGCATCTGGCGGCGCTGCTTGCGGCGTGGTCGGTGCTGGCAGCCCTGAGAGTCGCCGCCGCCGCGCCAGCGACGGCGCCCGCGGAGGAGCCTGCGATAGAGATCGATTGCCAGGCGCTTCATCTGGGCGTTGACTCGCTGCAACAGGCGAATGTGCAGCCTGACAGAGCATGCCAGGGCGTGGCGGTGACGGCCGAGCAGGTGCGGCATCTGGTGGTGGCCAGCCGCTCGACCGCCGAAGGGCAGCACCTTGCCGCGCCGAGGATCACGGCAATCAGCGGGCGGACGGCATCGCTGGCGATCACCTCGCGCAGGCAGTATGTGGTCGGATACCGCGCAACGTCGCAGCCCGATGGTTCAGTGCGGTTCGAGCCCGAGTCCCGGACCCTCGACGAAGGCGTCTGGCTGGAGCTGCATGCGTCGGCCAGCGCCGATTTCGGCAGCGTCGCGATCAGGGCGCAGGCGAAGTTCGTCAGGCTGCTGGCTATGGCCGAGGAGCCCTGGCCCGGGAGCCCGGCCGGGCAGAGGCTGATGATTCACAAGCCGGTGGTTGAGACCTGCCAGGGCGTGTGCAGCGCCGCCATCCGCGATGGTCAGACATACCTTCTCGCATTGCCTGCCGGCGATGGAAAACGGGCTGATGCGAAGCATGTGTGGGTGTTGCTGATCAGGCCAACCGTCGTGGCGCTGCGCATGGAGAAAGATGAATCGGAAAGGTAAGCGGGCGACACGATGACCATGCTGCTTTGCTCGTGATGCGGCCGGGTCTGCGCTGCGCGGCCCGGCCCCCGGCGTATTATTTGGCCGGCTTGACGGGCAGCGGCGGCCGCGCCACCAGCGTTCGCGCGGCCACTGGCGGGTCCACATCGGGCGCCATGGCGGACGCCGCCAGCACTATGTCAGCCTGCTCTGCATCGGCGGTTGGCTGCATCGGCGCCATCGGCGTCGCACGGAACACGGGCAGAAGCGGCATGGCGGTTCCCCCGCGTTCGTCAAGGATGGGATCGATGCGCAGCGTGCCGGTATCGGTGCGCGGACGTTGTACCAGCGCCACGCGAAGGGCCGGCGGCGGCACCGCGGGCGATTCGTCAGCCTTCAGTTTCGGGCCTGTCGCCAGCGCCGGATGAGGCGGGCGCTCGTTATCGCGCGCAGTCATCAGCGGAGGCACGTCAACCATCGGAGGCAGCACTGCCGCGAGGGGCACGGCGCGGGGTTCGATGCTGGTTCTGCGGAGTTCGGCCGGAGGCAAGACCGACGGCACGGCCGCGCCGCGGCGCGGCGGGGGTTCCAGCTGCCGCTGCTCCGCCAGCATCGGGAACAGCAGCATGCGCGATGGAATCGCCGCACCCAGACGCTCCCAGATGGCGTCCCACACTTCGGGCGATCCGACGGCGGGCGGTTTGACGGCGGGTTGCGGTTGCGCGGCCGGCATGGCGGCAATTGCCGCGGCCGGCTTTGTGGCCGGCGCGGTAGTCGGTGCGCCAGCGGCCGCAACGCTGCCGGCGCCGGAGACGCTGCTGACGGCGCTGCGGGGCAAGCGGCCTGATCGCGGCGTACCGGTGGCGTCGCCAAGCCCGAAGAAGCCCAGAAACGCCGTGCCGGCCAGGCAGAGGGCGATGAAAAGCAGATATGCCAGGGTTTTCATCTTCATCGTCTCGGGCCGATCTTCATGCCGCTGGCGCTGGCCGCGTCCTGCGCCAGATGCCTCATCAACGTCATCGCGCCTGCAAGATCAATTTCACGGGCGTGCCTTCCGGAGGCAGCACCTTCCTGTTGGTCTCCATCTTCAGCAGCGGTTCATCCTTTATGCTCAGGTTGGACTGGATCACCGTCTGGTCGGTGACGGGAAACACGCAGATAAGCGTTCCGGTGAGGTCGGCCCCGTAGAACTTCTCGTCTTTCTCGGGGTTGGGCTGGCTCATTACAGACCCCGTGAAAATCCACTTTACCGTGGGCATCGCCAGGCCGGTCTTCTTATCGACGAGCGTTTTTTCGATTGGCAGTCGGCGCGGCTGGCCGTCGGCGCCGATTATCTCGAGGCTTATGGTCAGCTCCGGCCCTTCGGCCGCGGTGTCTGCACCGGCGGGCCTGCCGGGTTTGAGCCCCAGGCTCTCCAGCGCCTTATGCACCTCGCTGGGCACGACATCAACGGTTACCACCGTCTCGTGAGCCTTCTTGCCCCTGGGATGAGGCCAGCAGGCGATAACCTCGATCGGGTATATCTCCTTCAGATAATCCAGTTTGCGAGGGGCGATGCGCGCGGGGATTATGATCGTTCGTGTAGCTTTGTCGATGGTCATTGCGGCCGCCGGCTGCGTTGCCGGCTGAGCCGCGGCATCGATGCCCATTCCCAGCAAAGCGAATACGATGCACACTCTGGCAAACATGGTCACCTCGGCATGATCGCCCGCGTCGATTATCGCGGGTGCTGACAGTCATTCATCTCCGATGCACACTACCACCGTCTTATTCTGTCCTGCGGGAGCGTCAAGGTTGCACGTCGCCACATACAGCCTGCCGCCGTGAACTATGGGCGAAGAATATACCATGCCCGGGGCGTTCACCGGCGCTGCTGACAGATCCAGTTTCCACAAGGCCGTTCCCGTTGATGCCCTGACGGCGTGTATAACCCCTTTGAGGTCTCCGCAGTACACGGTGTCGCCGGCGACGGCAGGGGCGGCGAACATGGCAGCGCCGGCGTCGTATGTCCACTTCGCGCTGCCATCAGCCGCCGACAGCGCATAGAGCCGCCCGTCGGTGGCGGCGCAGATAACCATCTGGCCGCACGCCACGACCGGCGATATGACTCCGCCGGCAAGGTCTTTCTTCCAGAGCACGCGTCCGTCGTCCATATTCAGCGCCACGACCTGGCCTCTGCCGCGCGGGATCTCCTTCGGGTCAAAACGTATCGTGCTGCAACCTGCGAAAACAACATTCTGCTGCACGGTCGGACCGGCCCAGGGATTGACGTCCAGCGCGGCGCGCCACTTTACCGAGCCGTCGGCGGCGTTGAGGCACAGAACGCTTCTGTCGCCGCATTTCTCCACATCGAGATATGACGACGCGACCAGGACGCGCTCCCCCGCCACCGCCACGGGCGCATCGACGTGCCATTTGTCCTTGCCGGCCTGCCACAGTTTTCTGGGCTGGGGTCTGGGCAGGTCGGCTTCGCTGGGGGGTATCGCAAAATCCGGGTCTTTCTTCTTGTCGGCCTCGTAGCGGGCCTGCATTTCCTTCCATTTGCCGTCGATGATGGCCTGCGCGGCGGCGAGATCTACTTCTTTGCCGTCAAGCACCAGCCGCGACAGGTCCACGCAGATGACTCCAGCGGCGCCGCCGCCGATGAACGCGCGCCCGTCGGCGATGGTCGGTGCGCTCTCCAGATGCACCAGCGTGCCGGGCACCGGCAACTGCCACAGCGGCACGCCGCTGTCGGATTTCACGCAGAACAGCGTGGCGCCGTCGGTCTGATGCATGCCGTCGCCGAACACCAACCGTCCATCGACTATCGCCGGCGAGCACACCACCGGCAGTTTGAGCATCGGCGGGCGTTTGGACCACAGTTCGCGTTTCGCGGCTCCGGCATCAAGAGACAGGGCATGAAAAACGGGGGTGTTGAACGCGCCCAGTCCGGACACGAAAAGCGACGTTCCGTCCGTCGAGGGCGACGCGATGAAGTGTTCGTGGGCTTCGTACACCCACAGCACGCGCGGCTTCTGCGGGCCGTTCCTGCCGTCCACGCAGCCGGTGCGCTGAAGGTTGCCGCGGAACGTCGGCCAGTCCGCCGCGTGCGCCGCCATGGCCCACAGCGACCAGCCGGCTATAAACAGCATGAATCCGCGTTTCATGAACTTCGCTCCGTCATTGTTTCCGGCGTAAATCCTGATTCCGGCACGACAGTCGTCACCTATTTACCGGCACCGGCCGGTCCCGGCTTAGGCTGGCCGAGGCGCGATGCATCGCTGATGATCGCACATGATTCCTGCCCATCGTTGTTGAGCACCAGGTCGGGCACGCCGTCCTTGTTCAGGTCAACGACCGCGATGCCGCGGGTGTTGAATACCCTGTTCGCCAGTCCGTGGCCGTCCGAAGCATCCACGAACACGCCCTTGCCCGTGTTCCGGTAGTAACGGGTCGGGCCCTTGACGCATCCCACGAACACATCGGGTCTGCCAGCGTTGGCGAAATCGCCGACTGCCACGCAGGCGGCCGCGGCATTAAGCCTCCCCAGATCGCCCGTCTTCGAGGTTATGTCGGTGAAGCGGCCGGTGCCGTCGTTGCGGAAGACCTTGACGCCGTCTTCCTGCGGGACGAGCACGTCCGGGATCCTGTCGCCGTCGATATCGGCGAAGACAGGCTCGGCCCTGCCGCCTTTGAAAGCCAGTCCGGTATCGCGCGCCTCGACGAAGCCGCGCGGGGTGTTGATGGCGAGAATGCCGTTGCCCGCGCTGTAGAGGAAATCGCTGCGTCCGTCGCCATTCACATCGGCAACCGCCAGGTGATCACCCTTGGCCTGGCTGCCGACGCCGTTGGGACCGAGTCCCGCCGCCTCGGAGATGTCGTCGAAGAGCTGCGCGGTGCGCACGACCGGCGACTGCGCCAGGAAGTAGAATGCCCAGTCGCCCTCGCCCTGCACTATCTTCATCAGCAGCTGGTTGCGTCCGGGACGCAGCTTGAGCGTGAGCTGGTTCTGGTTGGGCTCGCAGGCGCGGAAGACGTTCTCCGACAGCACCACCTGTCCGTTCAGCCACACCGTGAGCGTATCGTCGCTGCCCAGCGACACGGGCAGTTCGGTGGCCGCAGCCACCTCGATTTCGCGGTACAGGTATGCCACGGCGCGCGAGGAGTGCTCGGGCCGGAAGACGGTCACGAAACTGTTGACCTGTCCGTCAACGAAGTTGGCTTCGCGCCATCGCACTTTCTGGCCTCCTTTGCCGCCGGGGTATTCCTTGCTCAGGTCCAGTTCTTTTTCGGGGGGATACTCGCGCGTAAAGCCCTGTCCGTTGGGGTCGTCGAAGGGACCGGCGACGTACCAGCGGCCTATGTTCACCGCGCCGCTCACGGGCGTGGGCTGCGGGCCGCGGTTGCGGTAGAGGCGCAAACCGAGAAAACCGTTGGCCAGCAGCACATCGAGGCGGCCGTCGCCGTCGGCGTCTATCCATGCGGCGGCGCGCAGGTTGTAGTAGGGTTCCTGCGGCAGTCCGGCGCTGTCGTCGCGGAACTTGCCGCCGCCGAGGTTGGTGAAGAGCCTCGGGCCGGTGGGAGTGGCCAGCAGCAGGTCTGGCAGCCCGTCCTTATTGTAATCGCCCCAGCAGGCGTCGCGCGCGCCGCCGACGTAGCCTGTGGAAACCTCCTCGAAGGAGTTGCCGGCATTCTTCAGCACGGCCATGCGTCCTTCGCCCCACAGACAAAGATCGGGCGCTCCGTCGCCGTCGAAATCGGCGATTCCAACGCCGCCGGCCCAGGGATCCATGCGTCCGAGCGTGCCCATCAGGGCAAAGCCCGGCATGTTGGTCACGCGGGCGAATTCATCGCCTCCCCAGCCGGCGAAATCGCGCTTCTGGTCGTATTCCAGCAGTTTCAGGCTGGCGCGCAGCCGCTGCACCTTGGCCGTGCGCAGCTGAAGGGCGTTCTTGTCGCCGTCAACCAGACAGGGAACGATCACTTCCTGTCCGGCGAGCATGGCCTGCACGAGGCTCGCCAGCTTCTCCGGCTTGCCGTAGAACGTGCGCAGCAGGTACGGCTCGCCGTGGCTCATGTTCCACCACTCGCCGCCGGCGTAAGTCTGATACCAGTAGTAATCCACGCAGGTTTCGGCCGCCGAGTTGTTATGGAACACCAGCGCCATGCGCCCCACCTGCGCCGCGGCCATGATGAACTGCCACTCGCGCGGATTGAAGCCGCCCCGCCCGATGTTGTGCTTGATCAACTCCGTCGGGTGCGTGCCTTTGATGTCGCGCACCTTCCGGTAGATGATCATGTTCTTCTCGGTGTCGGCCTTTTCCACCTGCACCAGCACGATGTTGGTGGATTCAGAAATCAGCTTGCCGAGGGTGTATGCCGCCTCGATGTAGCCGTGTGCCGGCGTGCACAACAACCACGCCAGCAGCACGACCAGCGCCGGCGATCCGATCCGACCGGTCGTGAATCTGATCGTGTGCATGGTTTTCATCCGTCCTTCTGTGGAATTACCCGACTCCTGCCCGAAAAACGGCGCGGGACCCGCTGCTCCATCGGCAAAGTCCCACGCGCGCGGTTACTTGATATCCGCCAGACGTTTGCTGGCCAGCTCATGCCACTTGCCCTGCGGGAACTCCTGCAACACCTTTTTCAATACCTTCCTGGCGTCTTCCGGTTGCTTCATTTCCATGTGCACCCGGGCCGCTTCGCACAGGGCGGCCGCCGTAATCTCGGGATAATCATAGGTATAGGCCGCAGCCATAAGCGCCGTCAGCGCTTCGGGCAGGCGTTTCTGTTCCAGCCGGCACAGCCCGATTTGCAGTTGCGCCCGGGCCGCCACCTCGCCGCCGCTGCGGCCGATAACCTCGGAATAGGCGGCTATGGCCTGATCGTACTGTTTCAGGTTCTGAAGCGCAAAGCCGAACCCGTATCTGGCGTGGTTGTACCAGGGGCTGCCGGCGCCGTAGCGGTTGATGAGGGCCTCGAATGCCTGGCGGCTGGGCTCCCACTGTCCGGTCTGGGCATAGGCCTGCCCGAGGCGCAGCAGCGCCACATCGGCCGCATCGGCCGCGCTGCGGAACGGTTCGGAGTCGCGGAAAGGCGCAAGCTGTTTGATCGCGCCGGCCCAGTCCTGCTGAAGCATGAGGCACTCGCCCAGCCCGCAGCGCGCGTGCGGAGCGAGCGGCGACTTGGGGTTCTGAAGTATGGCGGCGAATTGCGCCTGTGCCGCCGCGGCGTTGCCTTTTGCCAGATGGCAGCCTCCCAGCCGCAGACGCAGTTTATCCAGAAGCTCGGCTTTGGGGTCGTTGTCCATCGCTTCGGCAAGAACGCTGATGGCTGCGTCGTATTCCTCGCGCCGCGCAAGCAGGTCGCCCAGTTCGAAGCGCGCGTCGTTGGCCAGTTCGGCATTGGCTCCCACGGCGATGAGCTGCTGATAATGAGTGCGCACGAGCTTTTCTGCGGGCTGGAGGGGGATCTTCGACAGCGGGATCTCCGCGGCCCTGGCGGCAATCATGTACGGCTCCATCTTGAACTCGCGCCCGGTGCGCTGCATGAAAGCCCGCAGGGCCTCGACGGCGGCGGCCTCGCGGGCGTTTTCGATTTCGTAATCCGCCACGATGCGGTTTATCCACGCCGCCTCGTAGTGCATGCGCATCCGCAGCGCGCCCAGTTCCGGTTTGTTCTCCATGGCGGCGATATGCTCGCGCAATTTCCCGGCTGCGGCGCGCAGCGACGCAAACGCGGCATCCAGTTCCTGACGCTTCGCCGGATCGCGTTTGGACGAGCTGGCCATCGCCTTGCGGATGGCGCTTATCTGCGCAAGCGTCTCATCCCTGGCCACCTGAGCGCTGCGCCACAGCGACTCGGGCCCCTCGGGGCTGTTGGGGAACTTGCCGGCCACGTAGTCGAACGCCGCGCGCGCTTCGCCGAACTTGCCGGCGTCCTTGAGCGCTATGCCCAGCGTATAGTTCAGCAGCGCTACCCACGCCGACCGCGAGGGGTCCTTCAGCAGACTCTGCTCGTATTGCGATTTCACCGTCGCAAGCAGGGCTGCGGCGTCGGCCGGCCGGCGCAGACGCATGTAGTCGCCCAGACGGATCATTGCCAGAGGCGCAATCAGGGCGCTGCGCAGCGGCTCGTGCTGGAATCGCGTCAGTTCCTGCGTGGCCGTGGCGTAGTCGCCCAGCTGTGCGAGGCATTGTGCGTTCTCATACACCGCCACCGCGAACAGCGGATGCTTCGTGTACTTCTGGACGAACGTCGCGTATGCCTGGCGGGCTCTGGCCAGCGCCTTGCGTTTTTCCTCGTTGTCCACCATCACGGCGGCGATCCGCTGATTGCAGTAGCCGATCTTGATGAGGGCATCCGGCGCCTGCGGCGCGTTCTCATTGGCGCTGGCGAACGCCGTAAGAAGATTGGCCGTCTCGTTCAGCTGATCAAGCATCCGCGCCATCGACAATGCATCTTCGGCGCTGGCCGGCAGCATCCGCAGACGGCAGTCGGCCATGAGATAGGGCACAGTCGCCAGTTCGCCCGCGCGCTCGGGTTCGGGAATCGCCGCAAGCGCTTTGAGCGCCTCGGCGTAATGGCCCAGCTGATAATGCGCCATGCCCATCCCGTGGCGGGCCGGACTGGCCAGCGGCGAATCGGGGAACTTCTCCACGAGTTTCTGATATCTGGCCAATGCCTCCTGATACAGCCGCTTCTGCTCGGTTTCCTGACCCGGGGAATTGCTCATGCCCACGGCCATGAGCCAGGCGTTCTCCGCATAGCGGAACATCACATCCGGCAGAAAGGCGCTCTTCGGATACGCGCTCATGAACCGCCGGCACACCTCGTCGGACTGGCCGAACTGCCCGGCAAGATGCAGTGCGACGGCCTGCTTGTGCAGCGCCGATTCGGCAAGGGCCGGCGGCTGACCCTCCGCGGCGATCCTGGCGTACAGCGCGGCCGCCTCCTTGTACTGTCGGGCCATTTGCCGCGTGTCGGCGAGTTCCATGTTGATCTCGGCGCGGCGCGGGGCGGCGGAGGGGTCTTTCTGTGCGATCTTGCCGATATGTTCGCTGGCGCGCGAAAGTGTCTGGATGGCCGCCGCCAGCGCCTGCTCGTACGCCTGCGGGTTGCTGCGGTCGGCCACGCGGGCCTGGGCGCGCCCAAGCCACAGAAGCGCCTGATCGGCAAGGGCCGCGTGTTCCGTAAGGGGCTGAAGACTGCGGACGGCCTCGTTGTACTGACCGAGCCGCGCTTGGCACACGCCCACGCGGAGCCTCGCATCCGCAGCGAGCGGCGACTTGGGATACTGCTGAAGGAAACCCACGAAGCGGCTGAGCGCCTCGGCATACTTGCCCTGTTCCATCAGCAGCGAGCCCAGATGAAATCCGGCACGCACCACGTAATCGGGCGGCGGATCTCGCAACAGCGACTCCAGACGCGCTTTTTCGTCGGGGCGATCTTTAAGAGCCTCGGGATTCTGGAGCGTTTTCTCGGCGGTCTTGCGCTCGACGTCATATCCGCGCAAGACGGCCTCGTAGCCGTTGGCCGCTTCGGGGAATTCCAACGCCATATGATGGGTGCGGGCCAGCAGATACCGCGCGTGAACCCCGATTGCCGGGTCATTGAAGGGCGCCAGCTGCGCTAGCGCCTTCCCGGCGGGCAGATACTGCTGTTCGAGAAAATACGCATATCCCAGCAGATACAGCGCCTGGTTGCGATAACGGCTGCGGGCAAGCGATGCATCACGCGTGAGGGGCTCTACTGCGGCGATGACGTCCTTCGGACGGCCGCAGCGTATGAGCATCTCAGCCGCGTCGCACGCGGAGCGCGCGGCCCATTCAAGCAGCATGGGCACTTCGTTGCCGGCAGGCTGAGTCTTCGGGGCGCCGCCGGCGGCATGGGCTTCCTGAAAAGCCTTGGCCGCCTGAGCGAAATGCGTTGCGGCACGTTCGAATCTGCTGCGGGCGGCGGCCTCGGCATCACGCTGTTCCTGAGGAGACTTGCCGGCGGCCTTATCTATAATGCTGAATCCCTGACCGCGGACCGCAAGTCCGGTGTAGTAGATCACCCACGGTCTTTCGGGAAGGCTCACCGGATCGATCTGGCTGAGATGTTCCAGGGCCTGGTCGTAGTTCTTTTCCGGTCCTTCCAGCAGTACGATGGCCAGCCCGTAGCGGGCTGCCGCGGTGCCGCGCATGCCGGAAAACTCCTTGAGATAAGCGCGGAATCGCTCGGCCGCGACGGGATAATTGCGCTCATTGAGGGCGAGCCGGCCGGCGTTCAGAACGGCGTCGGCGCGTTCTTCAGGGCTGATGGGCTGCTGGGCGCGCGCGGCGGCCGTCGCCACAATCGCCGAGAGCAGCGCGCATCGTGCTGCGCGCGCGATGGTTACTCCACACTTATGAATCCCGGTCATCGGTCCTCCATGCTTGCCCTTGTGGCCTTACCATTCTGCTACGGTTAACCGGAAGTTATGTTGAAAACAACAACGCCGGTCAACAGGCGGTATTATTTCGCAGGCGGCGGCAGATGTGGGGCGGTGTACGCGGCTTGTAAATACCGGTCGCGGGTTGGATGATCCGCAGAGCTTGGCGACAGGCGATGTGTCATTCATGATGCTTTACGAACAGGTAGCGATTCCGTTGGCCGTAATTCCGATTTTTGCCAACGTCGGAACGGCCATTCTGCCGGCCGTAATAGCCCAGCTTACGAACGTCATAGTGCCCCTTCTGCGTCCTCGGGAGCTGCTGCGCATCGTAAGGCGGCGTCCACTGGCTTCCCTGAGCGTTGTCGTGGGGGTTGTTGCGGTGGTCGCGGCGATAATGTGGCTCGCGGAAGGCGGCCCGCAGGCACGGGCCGACCAACCGCAGCTGACCCTCGGCATTGACTGGGCGCGGGTGGCGAAGGAATACATCGAATCCCGCCGGAATGCTCCGACCACTGCGCCGGCGATGGCGACGGGCGCTGCAACACGCCCGAACGACCAGCCTGTCGTATTCAGATACGACTACACCCGCTGCGGACATGATGGCGGGCCGGTGCCGCTGGCTTTGAAGTCGCGATGGCGGTTCACTTCGGAGCCGGGCACGATGTTTCTGTCGTCTCCAACGGTTTGCGGCGACAGGGTTTACGTAGCATCGTGCGTCATGGACTTCACCGGTCCCTATGGGGCGGTATTCTGTCTGGACGCCCAGCGCGGCAGGCCAATCTGGGAGTTTTCGAAACTTGACGGCGCCGACTGCAAGCCGTTCTTCAGTTCTCCCGCTGTAACGGCCGACGGCAAGTACGTTGTCATAGGGCAGGGGCTGCATGCCGACAAAGATGCTCATCTTATCTGCCTGGTGGCGCAGACCGGCAAACTGCACTGGAAGATAAAAACGCCGCTGCACATAGAAGGTTCGCCGGCGATATGGGGCGATGTAGTGGTGGCCGGGGCCGGCGCGGTGGAAGGAGAGAATCGCAAGCCTTTGCCCGGGACCGACCCGGGTTTCGTGTTTGCCGTGCGGATATCCGACGGTAAGCAGTTGTGGAAATATGCAGTTAACGATCCGGAGAGTTCTCCGGCGATCGGTCCTGATGGCACGGTTTATATAGGCAGCGGGTTCCAGGGAAACGCGGTGGTGGCGCTTCGCAACGGGACAGACGAGCAGCTGAAGGCGGCGGGGCTGGAACGTCTTGTGTGGAAGGCGCCGATGCCGTATCCGATCACCGGCGCCGTGACGTTGTACGGCGACGCTGTCATAGTCGGCGGCGGCAACGGGGATTACGTTTTTGCGGATCGCAATCCGGCCGGCGTGGTGGCGGCGCTCGATGCGCGCACCGGGGCTGTCAGATGGCAGAAACCGATGCCCGACTCCGTTCTGGGGGCCATCGCCGTGGCGAATGGGCGTGCCGTGTGCCCGGTGCGAAACGGACATGTTACCGTGCTCAACGTGGCCGATGGGTCGGTCATCTGGTCGGCGGCGGTCAACGGCAACAATCCTGTGCTCGCGGCTTGCGCCCTGGCGGGCGAGTACGTATATGCTGTCAGCCGCGATGGTTATATGGTTGTCTTCAACGCCGCCGATGGCACGGTCGTCGAACGGCACGGCATAAATGATCCATCCGCCCCGGCCACGGAAGGTCTGTGTGTGAGTTCTCCTGTCGTGGCCGGCGGGCATGTGTATGTGGGGAGCGAGAACGGCGGATTGAGGTGCTTTGCCGGCGGTAAAAACATTCCATGACAAGACAACTTCCGCTGATACTGGATTTGCATGAATGCCGCGACAAAGCGCTGGTCGGCGGCAAGGCGATCAATCTTGCGCGGCTTATACAGGCGGGCTTTCCCACGCCCGAGGCTTTTGTCGTAACTACTGAGGCTTTCAGGCTTTATCGGCATACAGACCTGACACAGCCCGGCAACGACCTGGCCCAGCGCATATGTGCTGCATGGCGTGGGATGGGTTCGCCGCCGGTGGCGGTGCGCTCAAGCGCCACGGCCGAGGACCTCGCCGAGGCCTCCATGGCGGGGCAATACGAGACGTATCTCGGCATAACAACCGAGCGCGCGCTTCTGGAGGCGGTGCAGAACTGCTGGCGCAGCATAAATAGCGAGCGCATAATGACATATCTGCGCGAGCACGACATCGACCCGTCGCGCGTAGCGATGGCGGTGGTGGTGCAGCGGCTGGTGCCGGCGGATGTGGCGGGCGTGATGTTCACGGCCGACCCGCGGACGGCGAGTCGGCGCGAGATGGTTATCGAAGCCAGTTGGGGGTTGGGCGAGGCGGTGGTCTCGGGCAAGGTGCAACCCGACATCATCCACTTGGAGGCGGAAACCGGACGGGTATTGCGCGCGGAAGTCGCCGACAAGAGGGTTTGTGTTACCTGCGAGCCAGCGGGCGGAAACGGCGGTTTGGGGCACGAGTTTCGGCCGGTGGATGAATTGCGCCGGCGCGCGCAATGTCTGCGTTCGAGCGATGTGCTGGAGCTCTGGCGGCTGGGCAGGCGTGCGGCGGAGTATTTCGGTTCGCCGCAGGATATCGAGTGGGCCATACACGACAGGCGCGTTTATGTGCTTCAGTCGCGCCCGATAACCACGTTGCGCCATGCGGAGGCGTGCGAACATATTCTTCAGACGACGCGCGCCCGGCTGCGGGCATTGCTCCAGCAGAACCGCGGGCCGTGGGTAATTCATAACATCGCCGAGACGCTGAAGCATCCGACGCCGCTTACGTGGAGCGTGATACGACGGTTCATGTCGGCCGACGGGGGCATGGGCGCGACGTACCGCGAGGCGGGATTCGAGCCTTCTGCGAAGGTGCGCGGCGACGGTTTTCTGGAGCTGATCGCGGGCCGGGTGTACATGGACCTGTCGCTGGCGGGGGAGATGTTCTTCGCGGATTATCCGTTCCGATACGACCTTGCTGAGTTGCGGCGGAACCCGGACATGGGGCAGGCGCCGCCGTCGGTGCCGTGCGGCACGTTGCGGCAGCGTCTGGCCGCGGCGCGGCGGATGGCGAAGGTGTCGGCGCGGCTTCATGCCATGGCGCGCGATCTGGACCGTCGCCTGAACGATGAGGTATTTCCGACCGCGGCGCGGTGGTGCGAGGGCGAGCGCCGGCGGGACCTGTCGGCGGTGCCGGCGGCACAACTCATAGACATCTGGCAGGAACGGCAGCGCAAAGTGCTCGACGAGCTGGGTCCGCAGACGCTGCTGCCGACGCTGGTGGCGGCGATGGCTCTGGCGGACCTGCGCGAGTTTCTTCAGGAGAATTTCTGGGACGAGGACCCCGGCGCCCTGGCGAATGAACTGGCGGCGGGGGGCGAGGCGGACGTGACGGTGCTGGCCAACGCCGCGTTGTGGGAGGTGGCGCGGGGCGGGCGGACGGCGGAGCAGTGGATCGAAGAGCATGGTCATCGCGCGCCGGATGAATTCGATCTGGCCACGCCGCGCTGGCGCGAGCGTCGCGACGACCTGATGGAGATGGCGCGCCGGCTGGCGGAGGCGGTTAATCCCCTGGAGCGGCATCGGCGGCGTGCGGAAGAATCCGACAAGAAGCTGACGGACCTGTGCCGGCGGTTGAAAGCCCGGGACGCACGGCGCTTGCGCGAGCTTGTGGAGACGGCACGGCGCTACGTGGTGTTCCGCGAGAACGGCAAGCACTATCTGATGCTGGGCTACGAGTTGCTGCGTCAGGCGGCTCTCGAGGCCGGCAGGCGGCTGGATATCGGCGATGATGTTTTCTTCCTGACGTGCGAGGAGTTGTTCGATTCGCTGCGGGTGGGCTTTGCGCCGATACACCTGATAGCGCAGCGCAAGGCGGCGTACGAGGCCGAGGCGAGGCTGTCGCTGCCGCCGGTCATAGACGCCGAAGCGATCGAGTCGCTGGGTCAGCCGGCGAAGCCGGCGGAGTCGGGCGATGCATATCGCGGGTTTGCCGTTTCCGGCGGTGTAGCGAGCGGCACGGCGCGGATAGTGCGCCGGCCGGAGGATGCCGGAAACCTGGGGCGTCAGTACGTTCTGGTTTGTCCATCGACCGATCCGGGCTGGACGCCGCTTTTTGCGAACGCCGTGGGGCTGGTTCTGGAGTGCGGAGGCACGCTGTCGCATGGAGCGGTGGTGGCGCGGGAGATGAATATACCCGCGGTGGTTCTGCCGCAGGCTACGGAGATTCTGCGGGATGGGCAGACGGTAACGGTTGACGGCAACAGCGGTCGGGTTCTGCGCGGCGAGGCATCGGCGGCCGGGGGTGCGGCGGAGAGTGGCGCGGCGGAGGCGGAGATACCGTCGTCGCTGATGCCGCCGGTGCCGGGGCGTCGCGACCGCATGGCGGCGAAGTTGCGTCGGGCGGGGCTGGCGATATGGGGGGCGTATCTGGCGGCGGCGTTCATTCTGCCCGAGCGGTGGCTGTATGAGCCCACGATGACGGTGCTGGACGCGGCGCTGTGGCCGCTGGTGCGCCATCTGGGGCGGCCCGGAGCGGTGGCGATGCTGGCGGCGGGCATGGCGGCGGTTACGCTCATCGGCCAGCTGTTGCTTACGGATAACCGGCGCTTGCGCGAGGCCAAACGCCGGGCGGCCGAACTTATGCGCCGTGCGGCCGGTCTGCCGAAGGACGATCCGCGCGCTGTGACGGCGGGGCGGCTGCACATGGCGGTGCAGATGCGCATCATCGGGGCGACGATGACGCCGCTGGCGCTGATTCTGGGGCCGATGATAATGGTGTTTCTGTGGCTGCCGCAGCGCGTGACGCCGGAGGCGTACTGTGCGCCGCCGGGATCGGTGGTGACGGTAACGGCGACGATCGACGGCGAGTTCACGAAGCCCGTTGCGCTGGCGGCGGACGGGCCGCTTGCGGTGTCGGCGGACACGCCGGCGGTTCAGAGCCTGCCGCCGCTGCGCGAGGCGCTGGAGGAGCTGGCGCGTTCATGGCGGCAGGCGGCCGGCAGCGCGCCGGCGCCGGAGAACATGCGCGAGGCGCTGCGCCTGCGCGACGAGCTTCAGGCCGAGATCATACTGAAGGACCTGTCGGCATATCTGAAGCGCGGCATCGGTCCGCAGACGATGGTGTGGAAGATCGAGTCGCCGCCGCAGGCAGCGGGCAGATTTGCTGTGGAAATCAGGCCCGACGGCGGCGAGGCGGTGCGCGTGCCGATAGTGCTGGGGGACAGGTATCCTCCCGGGCCTGCGGAGGTCGCCGGCTGTGCGCGCGGGCCGGTGCTGTCGGTGCAGGTGGCGTATCCGCGTCCGGCACAGCGGCAGCGGTTCTGGACGCCGCTGGCGGCGCTGGGCAACGAGCATTACGATCCCGGGTGGCTGCTGACGTATATCGCGGTGTATCTGCCGACGATGTTCGCGCTGCGGCTGGGGCTGCGGATCGCATGACGTCGCGTGGACGCGGCGAGCCGGGGCCCCGCGGGCTGATTTCGGAACCATCGGAAATGAACAGATATGTCCTGGCGCTGGTGGCGGGCTTGTGCCTGTGGACGGTTCAGGCTGCTCGCGGCGTCATAAACCTGGAAACCACGCTGGAAAAGACGTGGGCGGCGGCCGACCCCGTCGTGACGGGCATTGTGGGGGCGGTGGATGCGGAAAGGCGACTGCTGGAACTGGAGAAGGTCGAAGCGTGCAAGGGGACCGCGCCGGCAACGGTGCGGATTCAGATACAGCAGCCCGCGGAGCTGCTTTCGGCGGTGCGGCGGGGGCAGCCGGCGGTTGTTTTCGTGAATCCGCGCAGGCCGATGGCGGTGATCCACCTTGCCGACACGTGGCTGCTGGCCAGCCGCGTCGGCGAGGCGCAGGCGGGCGCGTGGCGCGTGGTGCAGGAACACGATTTGAAGCGGACTTTTCCGGGGAGGACGCAGACGCTGGTGAGGCTTCTGGGAGAGTTGAAGGCCGGTAAATCGCCGCTGCTGAACGCCATGGACGATGCGGTGTTCAAAGGGGAGTTCCGGCCGCTGGGCAGCATCGCGGCGGAAGCGCCGGCGGCGATGGCGGCGGCGGATTTCGACGGCGACGGGCGGACGGACTTGGCCGTGATCGGCGGCGGCAGGGTGCGCGTTCATTTTCTGCGCGATGGGCGTTATGCCGACGGCGGCGATGCGTGGGAGATGCGCTGTGCCGCAGGGCCGCTGGCTGTCGGCGACTGCAACGGCGACGGGCGCGCCGATCTGCTGGCGGGAACGACGCTGGGAATAAACACCGGCAGGGGCTGGCGCATGGAGGCGGTGGAGCGGTTGGAAGCCGGTATCGAAGCCTTGGCGGGCACAATCGCGGACGTGGATGGCGACGGGCGTGCGGAGGTGCTGGTGCTGACGCGGGACGGACGGCTTTTCGTGCTGCGCAGCGCCGGGGAGGGCGCGCGATGGGCGTGCGCGCAGACGGTGCGGCTGTGGAAAGACGCAGCGCCGGCGGTTCATGCCGCCTTCGGCGACTACGGCGACGACGGCAGACTGCACGCGATGGTGCTGCATGAGAACGGGCCGGTGTGCTACGCGCTGGAAGAAGGACGGGCGCCGGCGGATTTCGCGCGGTTGACGGGCGAACGGCTGAGTGCGTACGACAGAGAAGGCCGCGGCTTCAGAGGCGCGCTGGCGGCGGGGGCGGATGTTACCGGCGACGGCCGGGCGGATTATCTGATCATCGCCGAAAAGTTCTCATTGCTGCTGCTCAACCGCGGCGGAGGCGCCTTTTTCGCCAGCGCTCAGGGGGCGCAGCATCTGTGTCCGGCGGAAGCGCCCCCCGGCGCGCCGGCGCTTGTCGGCGGCACCATTCTGGCGCGCACGCGCGGCGCCGACGGGCGGCGCGATCATCTGCTTGCGCTTCTGAAGGACGGGCGGCTGCTTGAACTGACCAATCCCGAGCCGAAAGCCAGGACGCATTGACGGACGGGACTCCGCCATGCCCCGCATCATTCCGGTGGACAGCATCGACGATCCGCGCATCGAATGCTATACGCGGTTGAAGGAGCGCGATCTGGCCGCCAGCGGGAGGCGCTTCATCGCCGAAGGCGAGCTGGTGGTAAGACGGCTGCTGGCCAGCCGTTATGCGGTGGAGTCGGTGCTGGTATCGAGCCGGAAGGTCGAGCGTATAGCGCCGCTGGCGGGCGAGCAGACGCTGATATACACGGCCGCGCCGGAGATGGTCAGCCGCATCGTGGGCTTTGAGTTTCACTCCGGCGTGATGGCGGTGGGTGTGCGCGGCCAGCCGCTGCGCGTGGCGGAGGCAGCGCGGTTCTGGTCCGACAGGCGGCAGCTGACGTTGATGATCCTGCCGGAGATAAGCAAGACGGACAATCTCGGGGCGCTACTGCGCGTGGGGGCGGCGTTCGGAGTTGATGCAGTTATCCTGGGGGAGCGGTGCTGCAACCCGTTCTACCGGCAGGCGGTGCGGGTTTCGATGGGCGCGGTTTTCGAACTGCCGGTGGTCGAGTCGGATGATCTGCTGCGCGACATCGGGTTTCTGCGCGAAAACTGCGCCGTGCAATGCGCGGCGACGGTGGTGGATGCCGATGCGGTGCCGCTCAGATCGTTTCGGCGCGGACCGCGGCTGGGCGTGCTTTTCGGGAACGAATCGCAGGGGCTGAGCGCGGAATACGTGCGCGCCTGCGACGTGCGGCTGACGATTCCCATGCGGCGCAATGTGGATTCGCTCAACGTGGCGGTGGCGGCGGGCGTAGTCATGTACGCGCTGACGTGAACGCGGCGCGAGAAAGCGGGCGCGCCGACCTGTGCGGCGACAAGGCGCTGTTTCCGTAAGGTGATGTATGACGCGATTGAGGAATGCGGCCATAGCGATGGCGGTGATCTGGGCAGCGGGTACGGGCCAATTGCAGGCGATAATCAATCCGCGCTTCACGCCGGCGGAGATGGTGCGGCAGGCCGTGCGGATATTCGTGCTGGAGGTGTCGCTTCCGCAGGAAGGGGCCGTGTCGGCGCGCGTGGTGCGCGCGCTCAAGGGCGGCGCCGGCGCGCCGGAGAAGATTTCGCTGGCGCTTTCGCCGAACGGCGAACCCTCGGCGGAGGATGTGGCCAGCGCGTTCGAGGGCGGCAGGTCGGCGGCGGCGGTGCTGCTGCTGTCGCGGCGCGGCCAGCGGGGCGACGAGGACGCGCCCGCCGGCGTAATCCAGATAAACACGCGCTGGTTCGCGGTGGTCGGCACCGAAGGCCGCTGGCGGCTGGCAGCGGACAAGCGCGACATGTTTTCGGTATGGGCGGGCAGCGCGGAAATGCTCGCCAGGGCCGTGCAGTATGTGCTGGACGACCCGCGCGCGGCGTTTCCGGTGAAGTCGCAACTGTCATGGGGCGGCGAGGCGCTGGTCGGCACCATGGGCGGGCGTCCGGCGGCGTGCCTGTGGATAGCCGCTGACGACGGCACAGGCGGGCTGCTGGTGTTGAGCAGTGGAGGCGACCGCCTGTGGCGCTGGGGCGGCGGCAGGACCGCGGAGGTAAGTCTGCCCGGCGCGTCGCAACTGGCATGTCCCGGCGATTTCGACGGCGACGGGCGGATCGATCTGGCATGCTGGGACGGAAAAACGGTGAAACTGGCGCAGCGCAGGACGAACGGGACTTTCTTCACGGCCGGCGACGGGCTGGCGCTGGATGATTGCCTGTCGCTGGAAGCCATAGATGTCGGCGGCGGCAGGGGGCTGCTTGCCGGTACGAGCGACGGGCCGCGGATAATCAGAATAGACGACCGCGGCGCCATGTCGCCGGCCGAGCCGCTTACCGGTCCGGCAAAGCAGGCTGCTTCAGGGAGGGCGGCGGGGCCGTGCGTGGCGGCGGATGTGGACGGCGACGGCAGGTGCGACATCGTGCAGGTGAGAGAGGGCGGGCTGGCGATATGGCGCGGCGGCGATGGCGGGCGATATGGGCCGGCGGAGATAGCGGCGGTGAATGTGGTGCGCCGGCCGCGGACGGTGATCTGCGGCGATTATGATGCGGACGGGAAGTTGGACCTGCTGGTGGGGGGAAGCGACGGGCTGGCGCTGCTGATGAGGGATGAAAACGGGAGCTGGCGCAATGTGAACGTGATCAGCGGCGAGTTGGCGTATCACGGCAACGCCAACCAGCCGGAGGTGGCGGCGCTGTCGCCGTGCGACATAAACGGCGACGGCCGGCAGGGCATGGCGGCTTTCTATCCGCGGCGCAGTCCGCTGGTGTTTTTCAATCGCGGGTTTGCCTGTTTCGGCTGGGCGCGCGAGCTGGATTTTGCCGCATCGGGCGAGGCCGAAGCGGCGAACGTGATGGATCCGCTGGCGCTGGGCCAGGCGCCGCAGGCGAAACTCAAGGCGGCCGAGGCGCTCCAGAGGGGCTCGTCGGCGGGAGTCATGGCCGACTTTGACGGCGACGGTTCGGCCGACATGGCGGCGGTCGATGGCACCGGCAGGGTGTGGGCGGTGATGGGGCGGCTGGAAGGCGCGCGGGGAAGGGTTCTGACGGTCAGGCTCGGCGCCCGCGCGCGCGGGCCGGTGGTCGTGCGCTGCCACGATGAGAAGAGACTGCGCGGGATGTATCTCTTGAGGCCGGGGCTGCCGGTAATGGTGGGGCGTGAACAGGGTTGCGCGGTATCGTTGCGATGGCTGGCGGCCGACGGCAGGCCGCAAAGCCGCAACATCGGTCCTGACGAGACGGGGCCGATTGAGATAGAGCCGTAGGGGCTGTCGGCCGGCGATGCGATGGCGGGCCGCACGCGCGCGGTACTGGCGAGGGCAGCGGGATGCGGGCGGCGGCGGTATCGGGACCTCAGGGGGGCGGGGCATCCCAGCGGGCGTCGCTGCCGGTGCCGTAGAGAGTTGCCGCGGTTTCCTGCACGCGCGCCGCGTAGGCGGGCCAGTCCCATGAGAGTTCGTGCTGGCTGAGGTAGGCCGAACTCCACGCCATTCTGGTAAGCAGTTCATCGAGCAACGATCGCCATGACTGCTGCTGGTCCGCGGGGAGCTTGATGCCGGCGATGATGATGGCCGCACGCAGGTGCGCGTCCTGCACGCCTTCGCGGAACATCTGGAAGCGCACCGTGGGTATGGCGCCGTCGGGGCCGGGAACGGTCAGCGATTCGATGTGGGAGAAGAAGGAGGTGCTGCGCGGGCCGCGTGATTTGGCCAGCCAGAAGTCCAGCCCGATGCGCGTTATGCACCCCCACTGCATGGCCAGCGTGCGGAAGAGCATCGGGGGCGAATACTCCTGATGCTGCCAGCGGATGGTGGGCAGTTCGAGGAAGTCGGGAGGATTGAGCACGCGCTGTGCGAGCGCGGATACGGGGAGGCAGCCGCCGGCCGGCCATTCCTTGAGACCCACTTCGAGATTGCCGGTGGCGATCATGCGGCCGTTGGACGGGGCCGGGTCGCCGCTGAAGTGAGACAGGAGATTCCATCGGGCGTACGGCGCCCAGCGGCGCATGATCTGGGCGGTCTGTTCGCCGGGACGGAAGTCGCCGCCCAGACTGAACATGATGATGCGCTCGGACCAGCCGCGGTTCTTTACCAGCCGGAGGATGCCGTCGAGCAGCGGCCGATAGAATGCCTCGGCGCCTTCGTCGGTGATGGCGGGGATTTTCATTTCGCTGCCCTGGTTCTTCTGCGGATCCCACAGCACGACGCACAGCGGCGCTTTGGGAGTGAAGATGCGGCTGGCTATGCGCCGTCCCTCATAAGCGTCGGCCACCTCGCTGACGCAGGCGGCATCCCAGATGTAGAAACTCAGCGCCTGGGGTGGTGCGCAATACCTGGTGTAGCGGTCGAGGTACTTTTCCAGCAGGCTGAAATCCGGCTGGACGGAGTCGCCGTTTTTCACCCATCGCACCAGGGGCATGCGGATCTGCGCCGGAACGGTCGTCGGGCGCGGCATGCCCTTGGCCGTGGGCACAGCGCCGCCGAGTATGACCGGCACATGCACCACGTCGTTGCCGACCTGCCCCATGAGTTCGAAGGACCTGTCCATCAGTTGCCAGTGGCGCTCGGACCACGGCTCGACGCGATAGTGCATGGCGATGGTTTCGGGGGAGTGGGTCATGCCTATCTGCGGCTGGAGGTCCTTCGCGTCGGGCAGCGCAAAGCCGGTTACGAGCAGCTGCACGGGCAGGGCGAAGTCGCGTCCGTTGGCACGGATGGTCAGCGTGGAGGTGTACCAGCCGGCCGATGCATCGCGCGGCACGTTGATGATGAGCCATACGGGCACGGTGCGGGCGTCCCGGGGCGGTGCGGGCATGAGGGCATCGCAGTAATGCACGGCGTCATGCTGCACGGCGTAACGGATGTTCACCGCGCCGGCGGGGATGACGCTGTTGCCCGGGCCTTTCAGATCAGACAGAGAGGCTTCGAGCGAGCGGACGCCGTCGATATCCGAGACCACGACCTGTCCGCTGCCGGTGCCGTTGCGGGGGGCGGCGATGCGCAGCGGGCGCAGGGGGTCCAGCGGGTTGGCGAACTGCACACCTTTGACCGGCAGCCCGCGCGCCCAGTACATGGTCCAGAACCAGCTTCGCTTGATGAGCGAGCCGGCGGGCGGCTTGTCGGCGATCTGTTCAACCGGCTGAGCGTTCCACAGGCGCGTGCCCGTCAGGAGTTGCGCATAGGGCACGACGCCGGTGCCGGCGGCGCTGGTGAGCGCGGCGGCGTGAAATCCCGCGTGGCTCCAGGCGCGGTTGGCCACGGGGCCGGCAACGGCGGAGCGGTGCAGTTCGATGGCGAGGATGTTGCGTCCGCGCACCAGCGCCGCCGCCGGCACGTCGAAGGCAGCTTTGCGGATGCGCTTCTGATAGCGCGCCAGCTGTTTCGGGTCGGGCGGCGTGGCGCGTTTCGAGCCGTAATCGACCACGGGCAGGGGCGTGCGGTTGTCCTCGGCGGTATAGGCTTCGATGGGGTAATCGTCGGCGCAGGTGAGCGGCTCCAGCGACCCGGAGGGCATGAAGGCGCGGCCGATCTCGCGGCCGTTCACATATGCCACCACGCCGCCGATGAAGGTGACAGACAATTTGAGGTCGGCGACCTTCGCCGGGTCGTCGATGGCGAAAGCGGTGCGCAGACACAGCAGGGCGGGCCAGGATCGGCCGTCCACCACGGCGCCGTAATCGCCGAGATAGTCAGCCAGATCGTCGCTGTGATACCTGGCCCATGCGTAATCGTCGAAATCGGTTTCGCGCCAGCGCGGCGGCGGCAGAGGCGAAAAACGATGCCGCTGCGGGTCGAAATGCGCCGGGTCGAAAGGAGCGGCCTGGCGCTGCTCGGCGATTTTCAGCACTCCGCCCTCGCGAATGAGGTTCATGCCCTGAACCAGCCACACGCGCCAGGGGGTGCGGTTGTCTATGAGCTCGACCGGGCCGGCGGCCGCCGGCAGCGCGCCCGTCAGGCAGATGCACGCGATAAAGATGCAGGCGAAAAACGTTCTGACGTTCGAAAAGCAGCTACAAACCATACTCGCTCCACCAGTACACGATCTTTCGTCCGTTGCTTATACAGCGAACGTGCGCCTGCGCTGCGGGCGGCGAGGCTATACGCGCCCGGCAGGCTGAAAAAAAGCGGCGGGTGCCGCGGCGATGAAAACGGGAGCGCGGGCATTGTGCTCCGAAATGCTGCCGGCGGCACTTCGACGGGCGCCTCGGGGCAGCCCGGATGCGATTGTGCTCACGGCGTATCGCCCAGGCGCTGTTTCCAGCGGCGCAGTTGTTCGCGGAGGGGCTGGCCGCCGGATGCGCCGGGGCTGCGGTAACGGCTGACGACGTTGGCAGCGCCGAGCGCTTCGCGGACATCCGGGCCGATGGTTATGCCGGGACAGACGGCGGCGACGGCGGCGCTTATATCCTCCAGCGGCAGTTGCGACAGCGCTGCGAGGCCGAGTTTCTCACAGCGGGCGACCAGCGTGCCGACGATCTGGTGTGCCGTGCGGAAGGGCACGCCCCTGGTTACGAGATATTCGGCGAGGCTCGTGGCATCGAGAAAGCCGCGTTCCAGAGACGGGGCGATGTTTTCGGGGACGAAGCGGGCGGAAGCGACGATGGCCGCGGCGATGGTGAGAGACGCGCACACGGTGTCGCAGGAGCGGAAGACCAGGCGTTTGTCTTCCTGAAGGTCGCGGTTGTAGCCCAGGGGGAGGCCTTTGAGGATGGTGAGCATGGCCAGAAGGTCGCCATAGACGTTGCCGCAGCGTCCGCGGATGAGTTCCAGCATGTCGGGATTGCGTTTCTGGGGCATCATCGAGGAGCCGGTGGTGTAGCGGTCGGCGATGCGTATGAAGCCGAACTCGGTGGTGGAGTAGATGATCCACTGTTCGGCCCAGCGCGACAGATGCATGGCGATCATGGCCAGCGCAAAGAGAAAGTCGGCGGCCGAATCGCGGGAGCTGGTGCGTTCGATGCTGTTGCACGGCGGCGCGGCAAACGGGTCGCCTACCAGCGATGTCGGTTCGACGGGCAGCGAGCTGCCGGCGACGGCGCCGCTGCCCAGCGGGCAGTAGCGGCGGATGGCGGTCTGAAGATGGTCGAGGCGCAGGCGGTCGGCGTCGAACATCTCGGCCCAGGCGAGGGCTTCGGCGGCGGCGGAAACGGGCTGGGCGCGCTGCATGTGGGTGTAGGCCGGCATGACGATGTCGATGCTGCGCTCGGCGAGGTTCACCAGTTCGCGCATCAGGGCGGGCAGAAGGTCGCCGGCCAGATGTCCGCATGCCTCCAGCAGCCACAGCAGCAGGTCCGTGGCCACCTGATCGTTGCGGCTGCGGGCGGTGTGCAGTTTGCGTCCCGGGTCGCCGATGCGGCGGATGAGGGCGTCTTCGATGACCATGTGGATGTCTTCCAGCGACTGGTCGAAGACGAAGTTGCCGGCGTCGATGTCGGCCTCGATGGAGCGGAGGCCGGCCACTATGGCGTCGCGGTCGGCGGCGCTTATCAGGCCGACGCGCGCCAGCATGTGCGCATGGGCGATGCTGCCGGCGATGTCGTGTTTGTAGAGCCGCCGGTCGTAGCTTATGGATTCGACGAACGACTGCGCCAGGGCGTCGGTGGCCTCGGCGATGCGGGTTTGCCAGGATTTCTGCTGTGCCATGGCCACATTTTAGCGGCCGGCGCGGCCATCGCGCAAAGCGCGCAGCGGGACGCAGACCCGCGCCTGCGTTTTGCAGGAAGCCTCCGCCCGTTCTGCGGCGCCGTGCTGTCGGCGACCGCAGGTCACCTGACGCCCATGATCACTTCCATCGTGAGCTGGTCGAGTTTCTCGTACGGCAGGCCGATAGACGCGAGTTTCCTGCGGTCGAGGTCCATCGCCAGCAGTTTCTTCGCGTTGGCCGGGGAGAACTTTTTCGTGAGTTTTTCGACCTCGGGATCGGAGACGTTGATTTCCTTGAGAAGCCCCTGGATTTCGGGGTCTTTGTTCCACTTCTCGGCCTTTTCAGCGAGGAGCTGGTATGTGCGCATGCAGCCGCGGGCGAATTCCTTGACGTCCTCGATGCCGCTCTGACGGTAGGCATGGGCGTCGAAATGGCGCGGGCCGGCGTAGCGGTAGTCCTCCAGCAGTTTCACGAGGAAGAAGGCGTGCTTGAGGTTGGCGCTGCCGAAGCGGAAGTCCTGGTCGTAGCGGCCGAACTCCTGATCGTTGAGGTCGATATGGAAGAGTTTGCCGGCCTCCAGCGCTGCGGCGACCTGATGGACGAAGTTGAGCCCGGCCATGTGTTCGTGGGCCACCTCGGGGTTGACGCCGCACATGTCGGGGTACTTGAGGGTGGGAATAAGCGCCAGGTATGAGCCGGTGACGGCGAAGTACATATGCCCGCGGGGCTCGTTGGGCTTGGCCTCGAAGGCGAACTTGTAGCCGAACTTCTGCTGTATGTTCCACTCGCACAGGAAGTTGATGGCGTCGCGGAAGCGTTTGATGGCGTCAACAGGGTTCTTGGTGGCGTCGCTTTCGACGCCCTCGCGGCCGCCCCAGAAGACGTAGATCTTCGCGCCGAACTCGGCGCCGAGTTCCATGGCGCGCATGGTCTTCTGGATGGCATAGGCGCGGATGCGGGCGTTGTTGGCCGTGAAGGCGCCGTCCTTGAAGACCGGGTCGCTGAACAGGTTGGTGGTGGCCATCGGCACCTTCAGCCCGTTGGCGTCGAGGGCCTTTTTGAACTCGGCAACGATGCGGTCGCGTTCGGCGGGGGTGGCGTCTATGGGCACGAGGTCGTTGTCGTGGAAATTGACGCCGTAAGCGCCCACCTCGCCGAGCAGGTCGGCTATCTGAACGGGCGTGAGCCTTTCGCGCACGGCCGAGCCGAACGGGTCGGCGCCGACGTTGCCTACGGTCCACATGCCGAACGTGAACTTGAACTTCGGGTCGGGTTTGAATGTTGCCATGGCTACCGGTCCTCTCACAAAGCGAAGCGCATTGCACCAGCGAAACAGTTGCATTCCGTCTGCGTCAGACGCAGACTACACATGCGGCAAGTGTCGTCGAAAGGCGCGTTTTTTGCAAGGCGGGCGCATGATCTGGCAGCTGTGGTTAACCGGTTGCGCGGCCGTGATGCTCGCCGCCGGCGCGGCGCGTGGCGGCGGGGAAGGTGGGCAGGTGAATCTGCTGGTGATGGGCGACTGGGGCTATCCGATGGATGGACAGAAGACGGCGGCGGCCGGGATGGTGCGCTACGCGCAGGCCGCAAAACTCACGTTCGATGCGGTGCTGGCGCCGGGCGACTGTTTCAAGAAGAAGCCGGGAAGCGATCAGGGCGAGGAGAACATGCACGCCGGCTTCGAAAAGATGTACGACGCCGCGGTGCTGCCGATGCCTTTCTATGCCGTGGTCGGCAATCACGACATCGAATACGGCATGGTCAAGCCGATGCTCGCCTATGCCGCGAAACATCCCGAGTCGCGATGGAAGATGCCGGCGCGGTGGTATCGGTTGTCTTTTCCCGAGACGCAGCCGCTGGCGTGCGTGTTCATGCTCGACACCAATAAGAGCAGTCTCCCGGCGGAGCAGTGGAAGGCGCAGATGGAGTGGCTTCAGAAGGAGCTTTCCGCGGTTGCCGCGATGGAAGGCGCGGCCGGGGGGCACCAGCGCCCGTGGATTGTGATATGCGGGCATCATCCGCTTTTCAGCCCCGGCGCGCACGGCGACAGCAGGGCGATGCAGAGCGAGCTGGGGCCGCTTCTGAAGAAACACGCGGTGGATTTCCACATTTCGGGGCATGATCACATCCTTGCCCATGTTCAGCCGGAGGGCTGGCACACCATCTTCGTTATCAGCGGCGGAGGCGGCGAGAATATCAACCGCAGCGTAAAGGCGGGCGGTGTTCCTTTCTGCCGCGCGATGCACGGTTTTGCGCATATGCAGTTTTCGCAGCGCCAGGCCGTCGTCAGTTTCGTGGACGGCGATGGGCAGACGGTGTACACGTTCCGGCGGCAGCGTGCGGCGGCGTCGGGCGCCGATGCGGCGCCGGTGCGCGAAGGGCGGCAGGCAGGTCGTCCATGACCGGCAGCGCATATGTCAGCATGCGGCTGGATACGCAGCGTCTGCGGGATAACGTCCTGCGGATTGCGGCGTCCTGCGGAGTGAGGGTGTATCCGGTCATCAAGGCCGACGGCTACGGCGCGGGGGCGGCGGCGGTGGTCGAAGCCGTCGCCGATCTCGTGGAGGTTTTCTGCGTTTTCTCGCTGCGCGAGGCGGTGGAGGCGGATCTGTGGAAGCGCACCGGACGCCCGGCGATCGCCATCGGTCCGCCCGACGCGCCTGACCCGCGCGATTATCTGGAGCATCACGTAAGGCCCTCGGTATCGACGCCGGAGCAGGCCGCGGCGCTGCGGCCGGCGCGGCCGGTGTTGTGCGTTGACACGGGCATGCAGCGGTTCGCGTGTCCGGCGGAACTTGTGGATGCCGCTGTAAGCGCCGGCGATATCGATGAGGCATTCACTCATGCCACGCGGCTGGAGCACGTGCGGCGCCTGGTGGAACTGACTGGCGGGCGCAGGATACGGCTGCATGCCGCGGCATCATCGCTGCTGGACGAGCCCGAAGCGCGTCTGGATGCCGTGCGTCCCGGGCTGGCGATATACCGCGGGGCGGTGCGGGTGGCGGCGCGGCTTGTCGAGGTGCGCCGCAGCCGCGGGCCGGTGGGATACGGCGGTTTCACGACGGGCCATCATGGCGTGATACTGTGCGGCTACAGCCGGGGGTTGCGGCGGGGTCCGTGCATGCTGAACGGTCGAAGGTCGCTGATACTGGAGGTGGGCATGCAGTCGGCGTACGTCGAGGCAGAACCGTCGGACCGGGCGGGCGACGAGGTGGTGCTGCTGGGCGAGGGGCTGGAGGCGCAGGACATAGCGCCGTGGTGGGGCTGCACGCCGCACGAGGTTCTGCTGACGCTGTGCCGACTGGGGCGCTGACCGGCATCCCGCCGGGCGCGCCGACAGGGCGCCCTACTTGTTGTATCGTCCCTGCCAGCCGGGCCAGACCAGTCCGCGAAAACCGCGGCATTTCCAGACCGTCAGACGGCGTATCTCGACGCCGCCGCCGCGCACAACGATATCGTCGCAGCGCTCGAAGCGTGAAAAACCGGCGGCGAGGTTGTCATCCATCGGTCCGATGTACAGCGCGTCGCGGCCGGCAAGGCCGTTGCGCAATGCCGCTTCGCGGTCGAGCCGGCTGTCGGGCCAGATGTCGTACTGGCTGAACGGTTCACGATGCGCCGGACTGAGGTAGGCGCCCGCGCAGAACGTGCGCGGCTGGCCGGCGACGTGAAAGGCCAGCGCGGCGGCGGTCTGATAGTCGGCCGCGACAAGCAGCGTGTCGGGGGGCATCGTTTGCAGAAGATGGTCCACGCGCCGGGCGACCTCGGTCCAGCCGCGAAGGCGCAAGGTGGGGTCCAGTTTGCGCACGTCGATGATCGGCGACCGCACATGCGCATTGAGAACCGCCACGGCCGGATAGAGCAGCTCCGGACGATGGGCCACGACACCCTGAAGAAAACCGGCGGCAGCAACCGCCCATGTGAACATCTGCCGGCGGCGGGCCGCGGGCGATGTGTCGGGCGCCGGGCGCGTCAACATCCACGCCGTCAGGATCAGCAGCGAAATGTACGCCGGCGCCGGCCAGCTTGCCGAAGCATGTTTGCGGAAGGCGGAGGCCAGAGTGAGCACGAGCAGCGGCAAACCCGTCGAAAGAAGGAACAGAAGCGCGCGGCGGACGGAAACGCCGGCTTGACGGCTGTCGGGTTTGTCGGCGGCGCAGGGGGTCGATGCTGCCGCGCGCATCGCCCACACGACCGCTGCGCACACCGCGAGGAAAAGGAGCGGACCGGCAACCCCCGCCTGTCCGAGCCAGAAATCGATCACGTTGGCGGCGGTTGACGTGCCGGCGACGAGACCCGCGTCCTCGGCCACGTGGCGGAACGATACCCACCCGTGGCGGGCGTTCCACCAAACCAGCGGCATGGCGAAAGGCAGCGCGCACAGCAGCATGATCCACGGCCAGCGCGTTGTGAGCATCGGGCGCGAGCGGCGGTCGAGCACGAGCATGCTTGCCGCACCGACCAGCCACAGAGGGGCGGCGTATTTGGCAAGCAGCGACAGCCCCAGTGCCGCGCCGGCGGCAACCCACGCCCAGCGCCGGCATTCGAGCAGCGCCATGGCAAACAGCAGCGTCGCCAGCGTCCACAGAAATACGAAAGGCGGGTCGGCCGTCATCACCACGCCCGTCGCCAGCAGCAGCGGGGCGGCGTATGTGAGTATCACGGCGCAAGCGGTGGTACGGTGCGAGCGTGTAAGGAGCAGAGCCAGCCGCCATGTGCACCACGCCGTTGCCAGACGCAGCACAACAGCCGGCATGCGCACGCCCGCGACGGTATCGCCGAAGACGGCGCAGCCGGCGCGGATGAGCAGTGCGGTGAGCGGTCCCTTGCTGTAATAGCAGATGTCGGGACGGCGCGACCAGTCCCAGTAATAGGCTTCGTCTTCGGACAGGCCCACCGGCCCGCCGGCGAAAACCATCAGGAGATGAACGCAGAACACGCCGCCCGCCACGAGGGCCGCGCCCGCGCGGGCACGCCATGGCGGCGTGTCGCAGGCGCCCGGGTCTGCGGCGGGACTGGTGCGGCCGTGAAGCATGGTTGAATAAGCCGCGCGGCCCCGCCGGTCATGGCGCCGGGCGGGTAGCGGGCGGCTGGCGGATGAGTTCCAGCGCGGCCGCGGCGTACTGGCGGACGGAGTTTTCGCGGTCGGAGGCGGCGATTGCGGAGAGCAGCTGCTCGCGTCGTTCGGGAGGCAGCGCGGCGACGCCGATCAGCCCCAGGAGCCGCGTCTGCCAGGCCTCGTCGGCGAGCATGCGCTGAACGATTACCGGGCGCTGTTCGGCGCCGCCGTAGAACGCCAGCATGAACAGCGCCCAGGCGCGGACGGCCGGATCGGTCTCGGTGCCGGCTTTGCGGAGGACGTCGAACATCGGCTCGGCGCGCGCCCGGAGTCCCGACTCCTCTGCCTGCGAATGGATGATGGAGGCGAGCAGGGCGGTCAGTTCGATGGCGCTGATGCGCTGGGCGTCGGCTCCGCCGGCCGCGGCTGCCACAACGGCGTCGATGGCTTTGGAATCCATGATGCGGAACGGCGCGCGGTCGAGAGGAGGCGCAAGTTCCGCGAAGCAGCGGGCCGGTCCGGGCATCGCAGTTTGCGCCCGCGGCAGGGGATGATTGCGCACGGTCACCGCCACGCCGACAGCGGGGGCGATGGCCTGGGGTTGCTTGAGAAACGCGGCCAGCGGTCCCTGGTCGATGCGCACGATCATGACGATCTGCTGGCGCGGACGGAGGATTATCTGCTCGGTTATGCGCTCGAAGCACAGGTTGGGGAAAGAGCCCTCAAGCAGGCCGATGGTTCGCGCGTCGAACCACAGGCCGTCGGGGATCACGCCGTCCGGGCCGATGGTTATGGGGAAATCGCCGACGTTGCGGAGGATTACGCGTATGAACATAGGCTGGCCGTACTGGACCGACAGGCGGACCGGTTCGGCGCGGAGGATGTAGAACTCGGAAGGATTGGTGATGATCCTGAGCCACTGGCGCGGGAAGGAGCGCAGCAGGGGGGCGATGCCGGCCGCCGCGGGCGCCGGCGCCGGTTTGACGCCCAGGTCGCGCAGTGCATCGGCGATGAGCGCGGCGGGCACACCGGCCGGATTGTCGGCCAGCAGTTTCGCCCCTGCCGCAACGGCTTTGTCGCGGTCGGCACCGTCGGCGGCGAATATGCGGATAAGGCCCAGGGCTGCGAGGGGATCGCGTTCGGCGGCCGCGGAAAGTTTCACGCGCGCTTCATCCGCCCGCCCGCCCTGAGCGAGGAGTATCCAGCCGGCCATGCGCGCGGCGAAGGTGCTGGAGGCGGCATCCTGCGGGTCGGCCACCAGGGCGAACAGCTTCATGAGTTTTTCGGCCTCGGCGGGCTGGTTGTTGAAATAGACCTCGAACCACGCCAGGTCGCCCAGCGCCTGAAGCCACGCCGCACGCGCGGCGCCCCGCTCCGGAGACTTGAGCGCTTCCACATCCGGCGCCAGGTCGGGCAACGGCAGTTTCGCCTGCTTCACGGGCCGGGTGGTTGCGCCGGCCACGCCCATGCTCTGGCGCACTATGGCGATGCGGTTTATCAGGGCGTTGCGGGCCTGTACCGGCAGCGCCTGGCAGACCTCCTTCTGGTCCAGCCGCCGCGCCGCCAGCAGCCGGAGGATGATGGCGGCATACTCATCGTCGGCGGCGGCGAGCATGCCGTCGAGCAGGGCGGCGGCCTGGTCGTGTCGTTCGGCGAGGATCAGCTCGGCGGCGTAGTCCAGAAGCATCGGGCGCGGCATCGCCACGCCGGCGCGTTGTGCGGTCAGGGCTGCATGGCCGTACCATTCGATGGCGTCGTTCACCAGACCCGCGAAGGCCAGTTCGCGCGCCAGGGCGGCGAGGATTTCGTGGTTTGCAGGATTGGCGCGGATTATGTCGAGCAGCATGGCGACGCGCTGTACGGGCGAGGCGGTCGGCGCCGCGGTCTGATATCTGGCCGCGAGGGCGGCGACGTTGAGGGGGTTGAGGGTTATCGCCTGATCCAGCATGCGCCCCGCCTCGCCGCTGTCGCCCTTGTGCATGAGCAGTTCCCAGCAGCGCAAAGCGGCCGTTGAACGCACCTCGGGGGGAACGCTCTCCGCGGAAATGACGCCGCGCAGGTAGGCGAGTTTCTGATCGAGAGACTGCATGCGCGCCGCGTGCAGCTCGATGGTCTGGATCTGGGCCGCGCGGTCTTCCGGACACAGCTTGCGCAGCGCCGCCAGCGCCTCCAGTGCGCCGTCGGTCCGGCGCAACTGAATCAGGGCATCGGCCAGAAGGCGCAGATACCGGGGTTCGGCCGGATCGCACCGGTGCGCCGCCTCGAGCAGGGCGGCACATTGCTGCCAGTGGGGGTCGAGGGGAATCTGCTGATCGCGCACCGTATTCTGCGCCAGTTCGACGAGGCGCAGCGCCAGCGCCTGCGAGGTGGAAACGCTGTCGGGCGGCTGGTCCGCGCGCGCGAACTGCGCCTGCGGTCCCATGATCAGCCACGCCAGAATACAGGCGGCTATGGCCGCACGCATCCGCCAGCCATGGTCGCGGGTGTTAGCGAAACGAGCTTCGGAGGGCATGACGCCTGTGTGTTTCATAAACGTTGCTCGCATCCTGAAGATATGTCGGTGTTGTGCGCCTGAGATATAAGCGCCGTGCTCCAGAGATGGTCCAGCGCGGGGCAGAGGCTGATCATGTCCGCGGGGTTACCGAGGAGCTCCGCGCGTCTGCGCAGAAAAGACGCCCACTGCCCGCGTCCGGTTTTCATCGCGCCCAGCGCCAGCAGCGCCCACACCATAGCCGCGTCGTCGCTGTCCATGAGTTCGGCCAGTTCGGCCATGCGTCCGATATTGTGCGCCAGCGGTTCCCACGCCCCGATGCCCGCCAGATACCGCGTTCTGACCACGGCCAGACGCAGAGTCTGATCGAGCGTCAGGCGCTGGCGGCAGAGTTCGCCGGCGACGGCGTAAACTCCATGCATGTCGCCGGCTTCCAGGAGCGCTTCGGCGAGCATGACGCGGGTCGAGCGCGCCAGTTCGTCATCCGTCCAGCGGCTTCCGGCGAGCAGTTCGCGGCATATGACGACGGTTTCCCCCCAGCGCTGCTGGGCGTGGCGGAGAACGGCGAGGTTGTGGAGCGTGCGCAGTTTCGGTCCGCGGAACATGCAGAAGCTGCGCAGCGCTTCGGCGATGACCTGTTCGGCCTCGCGGAGATTGCCCGAAGCTATCAGCGCCGGCAGCTGCGCCGCCAGACGCGATCCCCGGTAGCTGCGGTAGGTCAGCAGCAGCCACGCGGTCAGCACCGCCATTATCGGAACCGACGAGCCCATGGTTCCCGGCAGGGCGAGTCTGCCCATGACCAGCGCGGCGGCGGCGCATACGAAAAGCGCCGCTCTGACGATGCCGCCCAGCAGCAGATCGCGGCGCAGACGGGCTATGATCTGCCGGGTATCGTTCATGCCGCCTCCGCCGGCCGGGCAGCGGCCTGATATCTGCCGGCGAGAGCCGCCGTTTCGGGATAGCGCCGGAACAGTTCCTCGGGCGGGACGAGCACGGTGGCATCCGCATAGGCCTGCCGTGCGCGATCGGTGTTGCCCAGCATGTCGTGCGCGCGGGCGACCAGAGCCAGAACGTCGCCGGTGCGCACGCCGAGCTGGGCGGCCAGCAGATGCTTTTTCGCCTCGAATACGGCGAGGGCGTCGTCGGGGTGGCCCGTTTTCACATGACGGTATATCTCGACCAGCGCCAGGGGGGCGGACTCGGCGGCCATCTCCCCGCGGCGCAGTTCGGATATGGCGCGGTCGGCGTCATACAGCCGGTCGTCGTAAAGCAGAACCATCGCGCGGCCGACGCGCATGGCGTGTTGGCTGGCGGCGTCCAGAGGCTGCTCCAGAAGATAGTCGTAAACGGCGGCGGCGTCGGCGTAGCGATGGTACCGCGTCAGCACGGCGCCCAGACACATCAGAGCGTGCAGGCGCCCGTGGTGCGTGTGCATGGGGCGCGAAAGCAGGCGCTCGAGAGCCGCGGCCGCCTCGGGCCAGCGGCGCAGGCGCACCAGCTCGTTGGCCTGGCGCACGGCGTCGTGTTCGGCGGCCAGCGCGCGGGCGGCGCGCATGGCCCCCAGACCCAGAACCGCAAACAGCCCCATCATGGCGGCGCTTACCAGCAGCTGAGGCTCGATGATCGCGCCCGTGGAAGGCACGATGCCACCGATGACAGCGGCCGCCAGCATTATCGCGGCGGCAGGCCACATCCACGCCGCCGGCGGACGCACGCTGCTGCGGTCGAGCAACCGCGGAACATCGAACATGCTGTCGGAAGAGTCGGCGGTCATCATGGCAGGAGGGACGGGCGGATCACGGTTTGTGTCCATCGACAATGGCCGGGTAGAAGGTTTTCTCCCAATACGCTGCGGCGGCGTCGCGCCGTCTGGCAAGCAGCTCGCGCACGCGCAATTCGTAGTTGAGTTCATTTGCGCCGGCGGGCCGGCGGCTGAGCGTCACGGGGACGCGGACGGCCCGGCCCTGACGCAGCACCTTCAGATGTATCGTCCGCCCGGGCGGGGTCTCCTGTATCACGTTGATGAACTGATTGCGGTCGAACGGACGCGCCAGGGGGCGTTCCTCTATGTCCGTGATCTCGTCGCCGTCGCGCAGGGCGGCGTAAGCGCAGAAGCCGGGCATGCGCGACTCGACTACCGCGCCGCACGCGTTGTCGTCGAGCGGGGACATGGTTATCCCCAGAAACCCCTGCGGCAGCGAATCATACGGCTCTTCCGACAGATATACATGCGCGACGATCTCGCGCAATTCCTGAAGGGCGGGCGGCTCCAGGGGGCCAAGTTCGGCGGCGGCCGACGCCAGCGCCGGCAGCTGGGCCCGCCGCAGCGCCAGCAGCGCGCATCGCGACTGCTCGCGAACGGCGGGGTCGGCATCCCACAGGCCCTCCAGCACGCCGCGCATATCGCGCACGGTCGGACGGGTGGCCGCGGAGTCGCTCTGTAGTGCGGGCCCGGCGGCGATGCCCGCGCCTGCCGCGCAGATCGCAACTGCCAGCAGCGTCCACGGAATGCATTCGGCGGGGCGACGCATAGGGCTTCAGCGAAGCGGTACGGCCGCGGGCGCGCGCCGGTCTGCGGCCTACGTCTCGAGCAGGCTGATCAGTTTGTCTGCCGAGTGTTCCAGCCAGTAGGCCTTGCGCTGCACCATCTGAAGGAACTTCAAACCTTCCACCCTGCCGAAGCTGCCTGTCACGGCGATGGGCAGAACCGCCTCGGCCACCAGTGCTTCGATCATCAGCCAGGGCATGACGCGCACCTCGGCCTCCGACAGAAGCATCACCTGATCATAGCCGCGGACGAAGCGTTTGAAGCGGCTTTCGTCCAGATAATCCGGCCAGCGGTCCACGTCGTCGTCGCCGCCTATTATCGAGAATTGCAGTGCCCCGTTGGCCACATCGATTATCCGCGGCAACTGTCGGGCCGAGTCGTAGTCGATCACCGCCACGACGTTATTATCCCGGAAAAGCATGTTCCCGGGGTGCCAGTCGGCGTGGATGTACTGCCTGGGCCAGTTGGCGATGCCTTCGGCCTCGACCTTTTGCGCGGCCCGGTCGTAAACCTCGCTCAGGTAACGCACGAGCGACAGCACGTTCGGGTCTGATGTCTGAAGGGCCGCGGGGACCATGTTCAGTCCGTCGTGCACCGCCGGCTGGGCGTGGTAGCTGCCGCTGGCCGGCTGCCACTCGGAGCGGAAATCCACAAGCAGCTTGTGAAAGAGCGCGAGGATGCGTCCGCTGTCGAAAGTGGCCTCGAGCGTGTAGGGGTAGGGCTGGCCGGGTATGTACTCGAACAGCTCGTATATGCTGCCGCGCCACTGGAGCATGGAGTTGTTGGTGGTTTTTATTCCGATCAGTCGCGGCAGGGGGAACTGCTTGGCCATCAGGAACAGCTGCACCGCGTGGCTGAAGGCGACCTTGAATACGTCGTCCTTGCCGTGGGCCCGGCGTTTGAGCAGATATTTGCCCGTACTGCTCACGATGAGCAGTTTGGGGGCCTTGCGCGAGCCGCGGGCAAACTCCTGTATGCTTTCGATGATGCCGATGTCGTAGTAGGAGAGGACGATGGCCAGTTCATCAGCGGCGAAAGTCTCGCGCTGTCCGCCGTGCGGGCTCTGACCTGTTGACGCGGGCAACGAGCTCTGCATTGGCGCCACCACCGGCTGCATCAACTGAAGCATAAAGCGCAGACAGAGCAAAGGCAATGAAAACGGCGGTATACATGCTGCCTCGGGGCGGCTTGCGCACAGCCCTTTCGGCGCAACTGCGCGCGGCGTCTGGAAGCGGGTTTCTGGCCGCATTCCGCGCCCGAGCCGGTCTGCGTGCAGCGCGCCGCTCACGGCAGACGCGCACGCCGCCGCGGCGGGCGTTTAGTGCTTGTTGGCTGGACGCCGGCCCGCTATTCTTTCGGCTCGCCCGGGCTGGCCGCGGTGTTGCTGTGCCTTGCGGGCGACGGACCGGGCATGAAAAGGAGTGCAGATGTCGCATTTGATACCGCCCCACGGGGGTCGGCTGGTCAATCAGATACTGGAAGGCGAGGCGGCGCGGGAGGCGGTGCGCCACGCGGCGTCGCTGCGGTCGGTGGTGCTGTCGGCCCGCGAGCAGTGCGACCTGGAGATGATAGCCATCGGAGCTTTTTCTCCGCTGCGGGGGTTTCAGGATCACGATGATTTCCGCCGGGTGTGCCGGGAGATGAGGCTGGCCGACGGGACCGTCTGGCCGATTCCCGTAACGCTCTGTCCCCCGGATGATCTGGCCGAGAGCATATCCACCGGCGAGAAGGTGGCGCTGCGCGACGGGAAAGGCAGACTGCTGGGGGTAATGACCGTCGAGGAGAAATATCTCCACGACAAGCAACTGGAGATCCCGTCGGTGTATCGCACCGAGGACGACAATCATCCCGGGGTGGCGGCGGTGCGCCGGCAGGGCAATATATGCCTGGCCGGACCGGTGGATGTGGTTTGCCCCAATCACGAGCCGGAGTTCGTCGAATACCGTCTGCCTCCGGCCAGGACGCGCGAGGCGTTCGCAGCGCGCGGCTGGCGGACGGTGGCCGCTTTCCAGACGCGCAATCCGATACACCGCGCGCACGAGTACCTGACCAAGGTGGCGCTGGAGATAACCGACGGGCTGCTGATACATCCGCTGGTAGGCGAAACCAAGTCCGACGACATACCGGCCGATGTGCGGATGGAATGTTACCGGGTGCTGATCGACAACTACTACAACAAGGAACGTACGATGCTCACGGTCATGCCGCTGGCCATGCGGTATGCCGGACCGCGCGAGGCCATACTGCACGCTATCGTGCGCAAGAATTACGGGGTGACCCACTTCATAGTCGGGCGCGACCACGCGGGCGTGGGCAACTACTACGGCACCTACGACGCCCAGAAGATTTTTGACGAGTTCAAACCCGAGGAGCTGGGGATCGTTCCGCTGAAGTTCGAGCATGCCTTCTACTGCCGCAAAACGCAGTCGATGGCCACGGCGAAGACCACATGCAGCGGTCCGCAGGACCGGATAACGCTCAGCGGCACGAAGTTGCGCGAGATGCTCAGGGCGGGGCAGCGCCCGCCGGCGGAGTTCACCCGTCCCGAGGTGGCCGACGTGCTCATACGCTGGGCGCAGAGCATGCAGGGCGGCGCCCGGTAGCCCCCAATTTCAGCATGATGGCGCGCCATTGACGAGCCTGCCGGCGGACATGCTGAGCACGCGCGTCGCCAGCGTGGTGGCCGCCGGGTCGTGTGTCACCAGCAGTACCGCGCCGCTGCGCGCGGCGAAATCCGCCAGTGCCTTCAGCACTATCTGGCCGTTTTCCGGGTCGAGATTGCCCGTTGGCTCGTCGGCCAGCAGCAGGCGCGGGTTGTTGAGCAGTGCGCGTGCCAGGGCGACGCGCTGGCGCTCGCCGGTGCTCAGTTGCGCGGGCAGGTGATCGGCGCGGTCCTCGAGGCCCAGTTGCCGCAGGAGCTCGTCGGCGCGCGATCCCGCATCGGGCGCAGGGGCGGCTATGGAGGCGGCCAGCACATTCTCGCGCGCGCTCAGATACGGCAGCAGATGAAAACGCTGGAAGACGAACCCTATGCTGCGGGCGCGCAGAGCGGCGCGCGCTTCGGGGCTGAGGGCATATACGTCGCGCCCGTCGAGCAGGACGCTGCCCGCGTCGGGCGCCAGCAGCGCCCCGGCCGTCAGCAGAAGCGTCGATTTGCCGCAGCCGCTGGGTCCGCGGATGGCGACGAACTCGCCTGCGCCCACGTTGATCGAGACACCGTCCACCGCCCGCACGGTTTTCCGCGGGCCGCGAAACGTCTTTGTGATGTCGCGCAGTTGCAGCATCGGAAATCAGTCCTCGCGGAGCAGTCCGGCCGGGTCGCGCCATGCGGCGAGCATGGCCGGAGGCCACGACGGCAGAACCGTCAGCACCATGGCCGACAGCAGCGACCATACCAGCCACAGCGGTCTGAACGAGACAGCCGCGGCGGCCGGCTCGCCCGCGCCGGTTGCGCCGTCGGGCCACACACAGCCGGCGCCCCAGCCCAGTGCGCAGCCCGCCAGTCCGCCCAGCGCGCCCATTACCAGAGCCCTGCCGAGGAACAGCCCCAGTATCTGCGCAGAGGTAACGCCCAGGGCGCGGAGTATGCCCGTTTCGCCGGCGCGGTCGCGCACGTTGGCGAAAGCCAGAAACCCTATCCACACCGCGCATGCCGCGAACACCACGGGAACAAGCGTGCCGGCCAGAGCGCGGCGCTGCGCCCCAAGCCGCTGCTGATGCTCGCGCTGGTGGCGGACGGCTTCTTCGGCGGCCTGGGCGGCGCGGCGGCGTGATTCGGCGCGTGCCTCGGCCAGCGTTGTGAACTCCAGCACCTGAATGCCTTCGCCCAGTATCGAGGCTATCTCCCTGCGCACCGCCGCCACGCGGTCGCCGGAACACTGGCATTCCAGACCGAGAATGGCCGTTATCTGCCCCGGCTTGTTGAGGATCGCCTGCGCGTCGGCCAGCGGTATCCACAGGGCGATATCGTCGGTGCCGCCGCGGCCCGGGCGCAGCGCGGCGACCGTGAACTTTCTGCCGCTGAAGGTTATGACGTCGCCCTTCCTGATCTTGAGATCGCGCCACAGCACGTAGCCCACCGCGCAGGTGCCCGGCGCGATGGGCTCCTGTAGAGGCTTCTGGTCGGCGCGCTGGATGTAAACCTCTTCGCTGGCGCCGATCAGGAATATGGGTCGGTTGTGCTCCGGCCAGACTATCCGCTGCTGGAGCACGGGCATGAGGTGGTTCAGAGTGGCTATCTTCCGCTGCGCCAGTGTCCGGGCGTATTCCTCCGGCATGTACTCATAGCGCTCGCCGCTGAGCAGTCCCTCGAGCGTCTGGCCGGCCGGCAGAATGGCCATGTTGAAACCCATGCGGAGGGTTATCTTGCGGAAGTCGTCCTCGAGCCGCCGCATCATCTGCTCGACCGACCTGCGGGCACTCTCCGCCAGCGCTTCGGCGCGGGCCTCGTGCCGCTCCAGCAGCGCCAGCATGCCCACGGCCGTGCCCGTCGCCACAGCCACCGACACCAGACCCAGGGCGAAACTGAGCCTGCGATAGCGTATCTCGCGGACAATCAGGGCGATGATGTTCATAGTCGCACCCGCCGACACCGCGCACCGGCCGCGACCCCGTGGCCTGCTGTTATGCGTGAATCTTACCGCGTCGGGCTTCCAAACGCCGCGCGGTGGCGGCGCGATCGTTGCGCGACGGTTGGACCACGGCAAGACCCTGCCCGCGGGACGGGGCCATTGTTACGCAAAGGTACCGAGTTCCAGTCCGCGATCGACGAAGTAGCGGTAAGTGGAATAGGCCACCGTGGCCGGGATCGAATGGTCGCTGTGCAGGACGTATCCGTAGTGTCCCTTGACAACGGGTATTTTCGCCTGGAGTTCGGCGTCGATCTTCGAACGGTCGTTGGTGTAGAGCACGCGCACGTCGATGCCGCCCATGAGCGACAGTCTGTCGCCGTAATTGCGGTATATGCGCAGCAGGTCCATGCCGGCCTTGACCTCGATGACCTGAAGACAGTCTATGCCCGCTTCGATCATGCCCGGGATGAGCGGCTCGACGAAACCGCATGAATGCATGATGACGGGCAGACCGAGGCTTTTGGCATAGCTGATAGTGATGATGTGTCCCGGCTGGATTATCTCCTTATACATGGCCGGCGAACAGAACGGTCTGTTGCGGAAGCCCATGTCCTCGTAGTACCAGATGCCGTCGGGGCGGCCTTCCTCCGCGAAGAGAATCTCCTGAAGCGCTACGGTGAGATCGGCGTACGTGCGCACCATGTCGCGGATCCAGTCGGGATCCTCGGCCATGCCCAGCAGCATGTTCTCATGGCCGCACACCGGATGCATCAGTTCGAACACGTTGACGCCCGACCACACGAAGAACCGTCCGCGCTGGGCGGCTTTTCTGCGCGCTTCGCGGTATGCCTGGAAATTGATGCGGCGGCGGTCGGGTTTGAGTTTGGGTTTGATCAGTTCCTCCCAGTCGCGGCGGGTCTTCACAGAAAAGGCAATGTGCTCGGGGGTGGTGTCGTGCAGTTTATGCCGGCGGAACGTAGCGCCGTTGCCGTCGAGCTGGACGATGGTCTGGCTGTCCTCCTCGATCGTCACGGGCTTGAAATCGAGGTCGGCGACGTAATTGAAAGGCCAGCACGAACTGATGTCGAAGTTGAAGTGGTCGGCAAGGTCTTCGTCGTTTCTGATGTGCCCTTCGGCGGCCCACTTTTTCTGCGTGTCGCCCCAGAAATGTTCATAGACCCCTATCCGGTCAACGGGCTGCCGTCTGAGTATGTTGCCGATGCGCTCCACTGCGGTCATGGGTTTCATACGGCCAATGCTGGCACAACATGCGGGTGAAAACAAGCCGGCCGATTATGCTGGTGTGGCCCGGAGGCGCGCATATACTGCCCGCAGCGCTCAACGGCGCACGCGGCGTTGGTATATTCAGATACTGGAAGGAGACGGCACACCATGTCCAACATATCCCGAAGAACTCTGATGCGAGCCGCGGCGGCGACCATAGCCGCGCCTTATGTGGTGCCTTCAAGCGTTTTCGGCGCTACGGCGCCGAGCAACCGTATCACCTTTGGCTGTATCGGCGTCGGCGGACAGGGAAGCGGTCACCTCGGCAACCTCATCGGCAACAATGAAGCGCAGGTGCTGGCGGTGTGCGAGGTAGATACCGGCCGGCGCGAGAAAGCCCGAGCGCGCGTGGAGCAGGCGTACGCGGCGCGCAGCCCGTCGGGGTCTTACCAGGGATGCGTCGGGTACAACGATTTCCGCGAACTGCTGGCGCGGAAGGACATCGACGCAGTCACCGTGGTCACGCCCGACCACTGGCACGCGCTGATAAGCATCGCGGCCATGAAGGCGGGCAAGGATGTGTACTGCGAAAAGCCGCTGACGCTGACGATAGCCGAAGGCCGGGCCATAGCCGACGTGCAGAAGCGCTACGGGCGGATATTCCAGACCGGCGCTCAGAGGCGCTCCAGTCCGCGCTGCCGGAGGGCGTGCGAACTGGTGCGTAACGGCTTTATCGGCAAGCTGTTGCGTGTGGAGGTGGGGGTGGGATTGCGCCCCACGGCCCCCTGTCTGGACAAACCCGAACCCGTCCCGCCGGGCTTCGATTATGACATGTGGCTCGGTCCGGCACCGTGGGCGCCTTATACCACCAAGCGCTGCCACTACAACTTCCGTTTCGTTCGGGATTACTCCGGCGGCGAGATGACCAACTTCGGAGCGCATTTTCTCGACCTGGCCCAGTGGGGCATCGGTGCCGATGACAGCGGACCGGTGGAGATCGAAGGCAAAGGCGAGTATTTTGCCGACGGCATCTGGGATACGTTCGCAAAGGTCAATATCACATACACTTACGCCAACGGCGTGAAACTCATCTGCACCAGCAATCGTCACGGTTGCCGCTTTTTCGGTACTGAGGGATGGGTTGACGGCGACACGGGAGCCACCGAGCCCAAGAGCATCGCCACGGCGGTGATCCCGCCCGGAGGGGTGCGGCTGTATGAGAGCAACAGCCACATGGGCAATTTCCTGGCGTGCATCAGGTCGCGCAGGCCGACCGTATCTCCGGCCGAGGTCGGACACCGCACCTGCACGGTCTGTCACCTGGGCAACATCGCGATGACCCTGGAGAGACCGCTGAAGTGGGATCCGGTCAAAGAGCGGTTTGTCAACGACCCCGAGGCCGACCGTCTGCTGTATCGTCCCATGCGCGGGCCGTGGCATCTCTGACGCATGGCGCGGGGCGCAGTTTCAGCTCGCCCCGTCGGATACGGAGCGCGGCGGGCAAGGCGACGGACCGTTCGAGGCGGCAGGCGTGCCGGTTACGATTTCTGGGCTGCATCCTGTGCCGGCGGTGGCGGACTGGCGCCCAGAAGCCGCTCGGCGGTGGCGAGCAGTTTGTCCATGCGAACGGGCTTGGTGAAATACTCGCTGACGCCGAGGCTTTCGGCGTACATCTGATGCCGTTTGCCGGGGTTGCCGGTGATCATGATGACATAGGGCGGCGCATTGCGGGGCTTGCGGGCCTTGAGGCGTTCGAGGACGAGGAATCCGCTGCGCCCGGGAAGCATCATGTCCAGAACGACGAGGTCGGGGGGATTGGCCTCGGCGAGTTCCACGGCCTTGTTGCCGTTGGCCGCCAGATCAAGCGTGGCGCCGGTGGGCTCGAAGGCGGCCTGCATGCTGCTGAGTATGTCGGGGTCGTCATCCACCAGGAGTATGCGTTTGCCCTTCAGGTGATGGCTCATCAGTTGCCTCCGTGAACTATGTGAAAGTCTGGCGCCGGCGGTGGAAAAAGTCAAGAAATGCCGGCCAGACGTCCGATAAAGCCGACATGGGTCGGTGTGTTCACCGACGAACTGTAAACCAGGCAGGCGGGCTGTTGTCATGAGTCTTGCGTGCCCCTCATCGCCTATTGTGGTGCTGGATTCGGGTCTGGGCGGACTGACGGTGGTGCGCGCGTTGCGGCGGGCGGTGCCGGCTGAAGATATTCTGTATTTCGGCGACACGGCGCGTGTTCCATACGGGTCGAAGTCGGCGGCCACGGTCACGGGGTTTGTGCGCCAGATCATCGCCTATCTTCTGCCTTACGAGCCGAAGCACGTCGTTATCGCATGCAACACGGCGACGGCGGTGGCGATGCCGGCGTTGCGGGAGGAGTTTCCGGACCTGTCGATAAGCGGCGTGGTGGAGCCGGGGGCCCGCGCGGCCGTGGAAGCGGCGGGCGACAGGGCGGAACCTGTCATAGGCGTGATCGGCACCGAGGCGACGATCCGCTCGGGAGCGTATGAGCGGGCGATCAAGCAGCGGCGGCCGGGGGCGCGCGTGTACTGCCGGGCGACGCCGCTGCTGGTGCCCATCATCGAGGAAGGGCGCAGGGGGGATGATCCGCTGGTGATGCTGGCTCTGCGGCAGTATCTCGAGCCGCTGCTGGAGCAGCACATAGACGTGCTTGTGCTGGGGTGCACGCATTATCCGGTGTACCGCGAGGTCATCTGCGGGATAGCGGGTCCGCAGGTTGCCGTCATTGACTCCGCGGACCAGTGCGCGGAAGATGTGCGGCGTCGTCTGCTGGCGGCGCGGCTGGCGCGTGCCGGGGACGGCCGGACGGGAGAGCTGCGGTGTTTCGTGACGGACGATACGCCGCGGTTCGGCGTGCTGGCGGCGCGGTTTCTGGGCATGCGCATCGATCAGCCGACGTGGGTTGCCACGGATGATCTGCATGCTCCGGGGGCGCCGCATCTGGGCCCGATGCGCACGGCCCTGTGAAGGGCTGTGCGACACGCCGTATCCCGGCGGTGTGACATCACAAGATGAAGTGCGCCCGCTGCACAAACATGAAACGCTTTTTTCCGCCGCTTATCCTGTCGCTGGCCGTTCTGATCGCAGGTTGCGCCAACCGGCCCGAGAAGGAGGAGCGCGAGGACTGGGGACCGGCCCAGTGGCGCGAAGCGCAGCGCGAGAACGCCGAAAGGCTCAAGTCGGAGGATCAGCGCCAGGGCGCGAAAGCGGCGGGAGTCTGCGACAAGGCGCTGGATACCCTGTGGGACCAGATTCAGCGCATCTACTACTGGATCAGCGGCGACAGCCCGTTCAATGCGGCAAAGAGCATGCTTGATCCGTCGCGGCCCGACAAGCGCCGCCAGGCGGTCATGTATCTGTCGCGGCGGAAGTTCGGACGCGAGGATCCCTACCTCAAGTATTACGCCGAGATGGCGCGCACCGACCCCGACTACACCGTGCGCGCGATGGCCGTCAGAGCACTGAACCGCGCGCGCGACAGGCGCGTCACCAGCTTGTACATGCAGTTGCTGGAAGACAAGAGCGAGCTGGTGCGTCTGGAGGCGGCCAAGGCGCTGGCCAACATTCCCGAGCCGCTGGCGGCCACGGCGCTGATAAAGCACCTGGAGAACACGGAGGAGTCAACGGATGTGCGCGTGGCATGCGCGGACGCGCTGCGCAACTATCCGACGCTGGAGGTGGCGCAGGTGCTGGTGCGCGCGCTGCGCGACCGGGATTTCGCCGTGGCATGGCAGGCCCGCAAGAGCCTGAAGCTGATGACCGGCCGCGATTATCGCTATGATCAGGCGGCATGGCTGACTTATCTGAGCGAAAGCCCCAAACCCTTCGGTTGATCCGGTTTTCCGCGCCCGCCGCCGGTGCGCCCGGGCGCGGCGGCTGAGGCGCTTCCCGCCAACCATGCGTGCGCTGCTGTTCGACAACGTCGTGTCGTTCACAACGCGGCAGCCGGAGCCGCCGGCGGTCGAAGGCGACACGCTCATTTCCGTGCTTCAGGCGGGCATATGCGCCACAGATCTGGAGATCACGCGCGGGTACATGTCGTATCGGGGCATTCTGGGTCATGAGTTCGTCGGCACGGTGGTGGAATCGCCGCGGCGCGACCTCGTCGGCCGGCGCGTGGTCGGCGAAATCAACATCGTGTGCGGGAAATGCGACCTCTGTCTGGCGGGTCTGGCGGCGCACTGCCGGCGGCGGTCGGTGCTGGGAATAGCCAACCACAACGGGGTGTTTGCCGATCTGGTGCGTCTGCCGGCCGACAATCTCCACATCGTTCCCGACGCGGTTGACGACGACCAGGCGGTGTTCGTCGAGCCGCTGGCGGCGGCGTTTCAGGTGCTCAAACAGATAAATCTCGAGGGCCGCAGGTGGGTGACGGTTCTGGGCGACGGGCGTCTGGGACTGCTGGTGGCGCAGGTGCTTCAGGCGGCGGGTGTGCCGGTGCGCGTTGTGGGCAGACATCCGGGTAAGCTGGCGCTGTGCGACAAGTGGTCGATTCGCGCCCGGCAGGCCGATGAGGTGGTGCCGCGGCGCGATCAGGACGTGGTGGTTGAGTGCACGGGGTCGCCGCAGGGACTGGAGATGGCTATGCAGATGGTGCGCCCGCGCGGCACGATAGTGCTCAAGTCAACCTTCGCCGGGCGCGGGGCGCCGAGTCTGGCGCCACTGGTGGTGGACGAGGTTACCCTCGTGGGTTCGCGCTGCGGACCGTTCCGGGAGGCGATAGCGGCCCTTGCGCGCAGGGAAATAGACGTGGTGAGTCTGATCCACCGGCGGATGAAACTGGAACAGGGGCCGGAAGCGATGAAACTGGCCGGCGAACCCGGAGTTCTGAAGGTGCTGTTGACGGTCAACAGGCCGGGCCTGTGAGCCGGCCGGCGCCGCGGGAGCGGAACATGGCCAGAGACCTGGCGATCGTGCTGAACAACGGGTCGCTCAATTCTGCGGTGGCGACGGCGCTGGCGGCGCAGAAGTACCGGACGGTAATGGTGTATGTGGAGGCTTCGGAAAAGACGCCGGCGCGCTGGCGGTGGGCCTTCGAGCAGCAGACGGCGTTCTTCAAGCCGTACCGCGATGTGACGGTGGCGATGCCCTTTCTCGGGGGTCTGAAGCCCGCGGTGGCCGCGTGGGCGGCGCTGGCGGACCGCCGGCAGGGCGGCATGATCGCGCCTCAGCTCCTGGCGCTGCTGCCGATCATGGCCGTGGGGGCGTCCTATGCGGCGCAATACGAGGCGGCGGCGGTGTACTGCGGCATGCGCGTCGGCGGAGGCGCCGATGATCTGGCGCGCGCGACGGAGTATTTCCAGATACTCACCGAACTTCTTCAGATGCCGTGCGGGCAGATCGACACCGAGTTCGTAACCCCGCTGCTGGAACTGGAGCCGTGGCAGGTTGTGGACGTCGGCTGCCAGGTGGGCGCGCCTCTGGAAAAGGGCTGGTCGTGTCTGGAGGACGTGCCGGACCCGTGCTGGAGTTGCGCCGGATGCCGCGCGCGCGAGGCGGCGTTTCAGCAGGCCGCCCGGCCCGATCCCCTCAGGCCGGTGCGCCGCTGAGGCCCGCGGGCAGCGCTGTTACACTATTCCCAGGTCGCGCACGGTAAACAGGGCTTCGAAACGGTAGCCGGCATTTTCGATATTCTCCCGCGCGCCTTCCATGCGGTCGATGACGCCGACGATGCGGTCGATTACGGCGCCGGCTTCCTCAAGCGCCCTGACGGCCTCGAGAACCTGTCCGCCGGTGGTCAGCACGTCTTCGACGACCGTGACGGTATCGCCGCGGTCAAGCACGCCCTCGATGAGGCTGGCGGTGCCGTAGTCCTTGCGGCGATTGCGGACGATGACGAAGGGCTTGCCGCAGGCAAGCGACGTGGCGGCCGCCAGCGCCACGGCGCCGAGCTCCGCGCCGGCTATCCGCCTGACCGCCGGCGGAACGCGGGCAGCGAGCATCTGGCCGAGCGCGTGCAGCAGGTCGGGCTGGGTCTCGAAGCGGTACTTGTCCAGGTAATAATTGCTCTTGCGGCCGCTGCGCAGCGTGAACTCGCCGCGGAGCAGCGCCACTTCGGCAATACGGCGCGCGGTCTGCTCGGGAGTCATGTGCGGAACTATCCGCGCCGCAGCGCCGCCAGTCAACTGCATGCGCCGCCCGCCGGGCACGGCGCGCAGGCGTCCGGCGTCAGTAGTTCTGAAGCACCGTCATCATCGCCCTTCTGACGGTGGCGCGCGGGTCCGAAAGAAAAGCCTTTGCCCCGTCATGAACGGGCAATCCGGCGGCCTGTTCGGCGCGCGCCGCTGCCAGATGGAGCTGCCAGCGGAAATCCTCCACCACCGGCCGCCGGGCGGTGGGCGGCACAGCGGGCGGAACTGTCTCGGGGACGGCCGGCTTGCGCTGCGGATTGCCGACGGCGTTGGGTATGTCGCCGGCAAGCAGTTTGTGCAGCATCCGGGCCAGCAGATCCTTCTCCTGCGGCGAGAGTTTGTGTCGGAGGGCGAGTTTTTCGCAGGTTATGGCGATCGCCGTGCGCGCGTTGTGAACCAGCGCGGGATCGCACGCCACCTGATAAAGGTCCTCCAGACACGCGGGCGTGCCGCAGCGGCGCAGGAGCACAATCGCCGCAAGCCAGTTGGGAACGAGGCGGTTGTTGGTTTCCGGCCGCTGGGGTTCGGCCGGGTCGAAACCGTACTCGCGGGTGCGGATGGCCAGGCGCAGGCGGTCTTCAGCGGCGGGGTCGGCCCACATGGCGACGATGGCGGCCGCCCGCCACGATACGCCCGCGTAGGGCGATGCGAGCAGCGGCAGGATTTTGCCGCGGGCAGCATCTTCGGCCCGCCACAGGTGATACATGGCCGGGCCGGCACTGCGCTTCATCTCGGCGATCCAGCGATCGATCTGATCCGGCGAAGGGGCCGGCACGGGCTTGAACGCGTCGATGTTCGTTTCCGGTCCGAAGGCGTCGGCATCGCGCGGCTGCAATGTGATCGCGCCGCTGGCCGCAAGGCGATGACGTATTTCGGAAACGTTCACGTCGCGCGCCCCGCAGCGGCGGCGGGCGGCCAGCGCTGCGACCACACCGGCCGCTTCGCCGATGCGCTGGATATCGCGCTGCATGCGGAAAGAATGATGTGCTTCGGGCGTAAGGCCGGCCGCCCGGCATGCCATCCACACGTTGTTCAACCCGCGCGGCAGGAGCATGGCATATGGAATCTCACACGCCGTCGTTCCGCGCCACTGGCGGCATATCCACACCCAGAACATGGCCTCGTCGCTCTCGAACTCGTAATCGACGGCGTGGTTGTCGTAATGACAGCCGGTAAGGCCTATGGAGTCGGCGAAGGTGCGGCGCTCGATGAGGTCGGCAAGCGACAGGTTGTAGTCGCAATCTATCTGCCGGCCCTGGCGAAGCCCGATCGCCGCAGCGATGTACGTCGGACGCTCGAACTCGGTGTATGTTTCCTGAAGATAGTGTGCCGTCCCCTCGAGCCGGGCACGTGTGAGGTCTTCGGGGTCTGTCGGATCGGCAAAACCCGCGTCGTAATTGACCAGGCACAGGCGCACCCGGCCGTCGCGCAGCGCTATGCGGCCGGACGATTGCGAATACGCATGCAGCTGGCAGTCGATATCGCGCCCGAGGAAGCAGCCGGCGCCGGCGGCCGCGGCAAGGTCGCCGTCTCCGGTGGCGTCGATCCATGATGCCGCCTCGAGTCGAAGCGGGGCGGCACTCGTGGCGATGTGCCCGGCGAGTACGCGCCGGGCATGTTTCTCCACCCCGAAAACAATCCCCGGCGACACGATGTGCACGCCGGCCTCGTGAAGCATCTGGTCGAGGACTATCTTGCGCGCGTCCGGATGGAAGCCGGCGATATGCTCCGGCGGCCCGAGCAGCGGCATGATCTGCCGGATTCTTTCGTCGAGCTCCTCCTGGAGTCCGCCACGGACGCCGTAGTAGTACCAGTGGATTCCCCCGCCCGAGGGTATGCCTCCGGCGAACGGCAGGGGGTCGAAAGCGACGACGCTGGCGCCTTTGCGGGCGGCGGCGATGGCCGCTATCGCGCCGCCGGTCCCCAGTCCGGCAACGGCGACGTCTGCCGTCTGCTGCACGAAACGGATGGCGTCGGAAGCGAAGTCGAACGGCGCCGCCGCACTTGCCGCACAATCGACTGTTTCGAGCCGGCGCGCGGCTTGGGCCCCCAGTTGAAAGCGGTCGGCGAGCGTTCTTACGGGTGTTTCGGAGAGCGCCGGTATGGCCGTCACCACGTTTGCCGGCAGCTGCCGGAGGGCAGACGGGCATCCGGCGTATGCCGAAAGCGGCACGAGGCTGCCGTGGGTAACGATGGCATCCGCCGGCAGCAGACCGCTGTTGCGCGCCGCCCTCAGGGCGCTCGACCACGCCTGCCACGGGCGCGATATCATTCCGGGGCAGCGCAGTTCCAGCACGCGCTGGTTATTCCACATGGTTGGCCGAAGGAGAAGTTTGGCGGAGGCGATCTCCGGGCAGGGAATCTCCCGCCAGTCGCGATGATCCCATTGCGCCGCTGCCAGATGGATGTAAATGGTTTGGGATTCCGGCGCGGCGGGGGCGTGCGGGGTTGAGAGGATGGCCAGCAGCTCGCCGGTCTCAGTGGCATCTATCCACCGGCGCGCCGCCAGCGTGCGCAGGCCGGACTTCGTGGCCACGGCGACAGCGCAGAGCGCTTCCTTCTCGCACCATGCGGCGACGGGGGCAACGTAGTACAGCACCTGAGGTCCACTTCGGAGAACGCCGGATGTGGCGGCAACTTCGGCGATGGCCCCGTCGAGCAGGCCGTCGCGTGCGGCGCCGGCCGCCGACAATTCGGCGATGAAGCGCGGCCAGTCGTCGTTCGTCGCCGGCGCATCGACGTCCGGCGCGAAGGCGCGTGAGGCTTCCCACAGAAGGGTTGCGCTGCGTTCGACCAGGAGCACGCTGCTGCCGGCCGACCGGAGTCTGCGTGCGGCCGCCCAGCCGGCGAAACCCGCCCCGAAGATGACCGCGTCGAACACGCGCGAAAAGACGGATTGATGCGGTTCGTGCATGAGAGGTTTCCACCTGGAGGCCGGACGCGGGAAAAGCGCAAGGCGCCCCCACGTCCGGCGATACTGTACCTGCCGTGCGGCGCATACGCCATGCATGGCGTTGAGCGGGCCGGCACGGGGGCTATAATGCATGTTCTGAATACTCAGGAGACGACATAGCGCATGGGCCTGATAGTGCAGAAATTCGGGGGGACCAGCGTAGCCAACGCGGAACTGATACACCGCGCCGCGGCGCGGGCCATTGCCGCCAAGCAGCAGGGGCATCAGGTGGTGGTGGTGGTCAGCGCGATGGGGGATACCACGGATGACCTGATAGCACTGGCCGAGAAGGTGTGCACGTGGGGCGGCCGGAAGGTCGCTCCGCCCAAGCGCGAGATGGATCAGTTGCTGGTGACCGGCGAACAGGTGACGATAGCCCTGATGGCGATGGCTCTGCACGCGCAGGGTCACGAGGCGATAAGTTTCACCGGCGGACAGATCGGTCTGATAACCGACGCGGCCTTCACGAAGGCGCGCATACAGTCCATCAACAAGCAGCGGATATTCGAGCAGCTGAACGCCGGAAAGATAGTCATCGTCGCCGGCTTCCAGGGCGTAACGCAGGAAGGCGATTACACCACCCTGGGGCGCGGCGGATCGAACGCCACGCTGGTGGCTCTGGGGGCGGTGCTCAAGGCCGACGTGTGCGAGAATTACACCGACGTTGACGGCATATTCACGGCCGATCCGCGCATCGTGAAGAACGCGCGGAAGATAGACCGCATAAGTTACGACGAGATGCTGGAGCTGGCGGGTCTGGGCGCCAGCGTGCTCCAGACGCGCGCCGTGGAGTTCGCCAAGAAATACAACGTGCCCATACACGTGCGCAACAGCCAGACCGACGCCGAGGGCACGTGGATAGTCGCGGAGACGCCCAAAATGGAACAGATAGTCGTATCCGGCACGGCCCTGAAGAAGGACCTGACGCGTGTAACGATAAAGAACGTGCCCGACCGTCCCGGGGTGGCGGCGCGCATCTTCGGGGAGATAGCGGCCGCGAGGATCGTCGTCGATGACATTATCCAGACGGTTTCCGAAGACAAGACGGCCGTCATCTCGTTCACCGTGGAGCACGGCGATCTTGCCGACATCCGGCCGGTGGTGGAAAGGCTCTGCCGCGAGCTGGGCGGGCAGTCGCAGGCTACGTTCCAGGGAGATCTGGCGAAGGTGAGCGCCGTGGGGGTTGGTATGCGCGTGCACACCGGCGTGGCGCAGCGCATGTTCAAGGCTCTGGCCGACGCCGGCATAAACATCCAGAACATCACCACCAGCGAGATAAAGATAAGCTGCATCGTGAACAAGGAGGACGGTCCGCGGGCGCTTCAGGTGGTGCACGACGCCTTTGAACTGGGCAAGCCGCGCTAGTGTGCCGCCGGAACGACGGCGGATACCGCGCCTTCGGGGCGGACGATTCTTGCGACCATATGACCGAACTCCGACAAGACCGCTGGACCATGCCCGCGGCGCGGCTGGGACCGGAGAATCCGCTGCCGCCGCTGCGGGGCGTGCGCAGCGCCAGCGCCGTCAGGGCGCCCGGCATCGACGAGCTGCCCGATTATCCCGATAAGGGCAACGAGGCGAGCATACTGCCGTACAGGCTGCTCAGCGAATACGACCGCGTGCGGCGGAGGCGCGATTTCGACGCCATCGTTCTGGAGAACGACGCGCTGCGCGCGACCTTTCTGCCGGGCGTGGGGGGCAGGCTGTGGTCGCTGGTGGACAAGCGCAGCGGCAGGCAGCTGCTGCACGTGAACCCGGTATTTCAGCCGGCCAACCTCGCCCTGCGCGACGCGTGGATAAGCGGCGGGGTGGAATGGAACATATCCATACTGGGGCACTCGCCTTTCACCGTTTCGCCGCTCTTTGCCGCGAGAGTGACAGGACCCGACGGCGCGCCGGCGCTGCGGCTGTACGAGTTCGAGCGGGCGCGGTGCGTGGTTTTCCAGATCGACTGCTTTCTGCGCGAAGATGTGCCGTTTCTTTTCGCGCGCGTGCGGATCATCAACCCCAACGACGCGATGGTGGCGATGTACTGGTGGTCCAACATCGCCGTGGACGAGCGGCCCGATGTGCGCGTGCTGGCGCCGGCCGACAAGGCCTGGCGGCACGATTACGACGGTCGGCTGGTGATGCGCGATGTGCCGGTGCAGAACGGCGTGGATGTGACTTATCCGCGCAACCGCGTCGCCGCCGGCGACGTGTATTTCTGCATACCCGAAGGGCGGCGTCCGTGGATCGCCGCTCTCGACGGCGCGGGCAGGGGGCTGGTGCACGCCTCGACGCGGCGGCTGTTCGGCCGGAAACTGTGGACGTGGGGCATGGGCCGCGGCGGACGGCGCTGGCAGGAGTTCCTTTCGCAGCGGGGATCGGCATACATCGAGATCCAGGGCGGGCTGGCGCGCACGCAGGGCGAATACGTGGCGATGCCTGCCGGTGCGCAATGGTCATGGCTGGAAGCATACGGGCTTCTTGAAACCGACGCACAAGCCGTACACGGAGCCGACTGGCATAAAGCCGTTGCAGCAGCCGAGCGGCGGCTGGGGGAAATGCTGCCGGCCGACTGGATGGAGCAGGAGCTTCAGCGCACGCAGGAACTGGCCGATCGGCCGCCGGAGCAGGTTCTTTACCGCGGTTCGGGATGGGGGGCGCTGGAGAACATCCGCCGCCGGAAGGCGGGCGAGCCTGCGCTGGCGCCGCCGGCGCTGGTGTTCGATGAGACCACGCTTGGCGAAGAGCAGTCGCCGTGGCTGGCGCTGCTGAATGAAGGGCAGCTGCCGTACCGGCCACCGCACGAGTCGCCCGGGTCGTATATGGTCCAGCCGCAGTGGCGGAAAATGCTGGAGGAAGCGCTGGCGGCGGGCCGCGGCGATCACTGGCTGTCGTGGCTTCATGCGGGGGTGATGCGCTACCGCGCCGGCGACATCGAGGGCGCGCGGGCGGCGTGGAACACGTCGATGCAGCGCGAGCCCTCGGCCTGGGCGCTGCGCAATCTGGCCGTTCTCGAATCGATGGCGCGCAACCATTCGGCCGCCGCGGAACTGTACATGCAGGCGGCGGCGCTTGCGCCGGAAGTGGTCCCGCTGGCGGTGGAGTGCTGCGCGTCGCTGTACGAGGCTGGACGTTATGCACAGCTCCGCCGGCTGGCCGCGTCGGCTCCTCCGCCGGTGCGGTCTGACGGCCGGGTAAGAATGCTGGCGGCGATGGCTGCGTTGAAAATGGACGACCTGGAAGCGGTGGAGGAGTTCTTCAGATCAGGAGTCGATGCCACGCACGTGCGCGAGGCGGAGGTGAGCCTTACGACCTTGTGGTTCGAGTGGCAGGAGAAGCGGTTGTCGCGCGCGGAAGGTCGGGCGATAAACGACGACATCCGTCAGCGCGTGCGGCGCGACTATCCTCCTCCGCCGGAGATAGACTTCAGGATGACGCCTGACAGATGATCCTGCGGCCGTCCGGACGCACGGCAGTGTTGTTGTCCCGAAGGACGAAACGCCCCGCCGTTATTTCGGAACCACCCATATATTGCGGAAGCGCACGGGATGGCCGTGGTCCTGAAGATAGAGCGGTCCGGGCTCGGGGCTTTCCTTGAACGGGGCGGCGGTGGTCGGGCCTTTGATTTCGACGTTGTCGTGGACGAGCACGCCGTTGTGGCGGACGGTCATGCGGGCGTTGGCCGTCTTCTTGCCGTCGGCGTCGAACTGCGGCGCGGTGAAGTCTATGTCGAAGGTCTGCCAGGAGAGCGGCGGGAAGCACATGTTCACAAGCGGGTCGGCCACGGAGTAGATGCCGCCGCATTCATTGTTTCTGCCGGCCAGTCCGAAGGAATCCAGAATCTGCACTTCGTAGCGACCCTGGAGGTACACGCCGCTGTTGGCGCGGCCCTGGCCGCGGCCTTTGGGTTCGTAGGGAAGCAGGAACTCTATATGCAGCGTGTGGCTCTGGAACTTGCGCACGCTGGTCTGGCCCTGCGTGAGCAGGTTGCCGTCCATTTTGCCGGGCTTGAACTCTTCGCCGCTGGTGCCGTCGAAAAGCACGATGGCGCCCTGCGGGGGCTTGGCGCCGAGTGTGGGGCTCTGGCGGAAGACCTTTGCGGCCTTGCCCAGCTCCTTGCCGGCGGCGTCGGTGATGGTCATGGCATTGTCGCCGATGCGCCCGCCCCAGGATCTGGTTTTGAACGCCAGCGGGTCGTCGGGCATGCCGTCGGCCTCCTCGCGGCCGCGGGCTTTGTCCCAGCCGTCGCCGGGCAGCCCGCCGGGATAGAACACCGCATGAAACTTGCCGTCGCCCAGCGCGATCACCTGCACGCCGAGTTTCATCTTGCCGGCGGCGGTATCTATATCGGCCACGTACTCGCCCTGTCTGGCGAAGTCGGCATCCGCCTGGGCGGGATCGAGCACGCTCGGCGGCTTCTGGGCGGCGCACAGCAGCAGCAGGCACGGCAACACGGCGATGAAGGTACGGACGCAGCCGGATTTCATGGAGGTTCCTCCGTTCATGTAAGCAATTCGCGGGCAATGTTACGCGCTGGTGCGGCCGGCACAAGCCCGGCGATGTTGCCACCGCAGCCCGCGTCCCGCACAATCATCGCCCATGCGCCAGCGTGTGAAGGGCTGGGTATTGTTCGCGCTGCGATGGGGCATAGCCATTGCGGGCATATGGTGGGTGCTGTCGAGAATGTCATGGAGCGACCGGGTGCTGGTGCTCGATGAGCACAACCGCCCCGTGGAAGCGATACTGACGCAGCGCGCGACGGAAAAAGACGCAAGTTTTGCGGTCGTCGATCCGCACAGCGGTCAGCACAGAACCGTCGGGCGCGATCAGACAGTGAATCCGCCGGACCGGCCGGGGTACATGATCAGCGCGCTGGACGGTCGGCGCGGACGGCTGCTGGCACTGGACCTGAGCGACGATATGCGGACCGTCCGGCGGCTGCTGATCGAAGCCGGGCCCGACGGAAGGGGCATGTGGCTGGCGCCCAACGAGGTGCGCGGGGGATATCAGGTGCAGGTGCCGCATCCGCGGGTGAGGGTGGGTATAGGTTCCCTGCTGCATCGTGCGCGTCCGGGATATCTGTGGGCGGCGGTGCTGGTATTTCCGGTGGTGTATTTCATAACGGCCGCCCGGTGGCACATGCTGCTGAAGGCGCTTGACATACGCCTGCGTTTCGGGCGCACGTTCGTGCTGAGCATGGTGGGGGCCTTCTACAACGCCTTTCTGCCGGGCATGACGGGCGGCGACATTCTCAAGGCGTATTATGCCAGCCGGCAGACGCCGCACCGCATTCACGCCGTGCTGTCGGTGCTGGTGGACCGCGTTCTGGGACTGCTGGCGCTGATGACTCTGGGCGGAGTGGCGGCGGCATACATCTGGCTGAGCTCGGCAACGCCGGACGACGCGGCCACGCGCACATGCCGGCATACGGCGCTGGTGGCCGCTGTTCTCGTTGCCGGCGCGGCGGGAGGCGCTGCGCTGTTCGCCATAAACCCGCTGCGCAGAGCCCTGGGACTGGAGTTTGTGCTGTCGCGCCTGCCCATGCAGCGGCAGATAAGCCACGTGCGGCAGGCCATGCGCCGATATCGCTCGCGCCCGCTTACGGTGCTGGCGGCGCTGGCGATGACCGTGCCCGTGGACGTCATCTGCATAGTTTCCACCATGCTGGCGGGCATGGCTTTCGGGCTGCCCGTGCCGCCGATGTATTACTTCGTGCTGGTGCCGGTGATGCTTCTGACGGCGTCGCTGCCCATTTCGCCTCAGGGCGCGGGAGTGATGGAGTTCTTCGCGGTGCAGTTCACCAGGCAGTACGGGGCGACCGTCAGCCAGGCGTTCGCTCTGGCCATGTCGGTGCGGCTGATACAGATCGTGTGGAATCTGACGGGGGGAATCTTCGTGCTGCGCGGCGGGTACCACGTGCCCACGCGCGATGAGCAGGAAGAGATGGAGCGCGACGAGGAGCAGTGAACGTTCGCAGGTCGCCGCGAAAGCCCGCTATGCATCGACATATACCGTCTTGAGCTGCGTATAGAAACGCAGGGCCTCCAGCCCCATCTCGCGGTAGCCGCTGGTGCTGTCCTTCCATCCGCCGAACGGGACGTTGGGCTCAAGACCCGCGGTGGGGGAATTGATGTGCACTACCCCGGCCGCGATGCGCCGGGCGAACTCCATGCTCAGCGCCAGCGATCGCGTGGATATCGACGCCGACAGTCCGTATTGCGCGTCGTTGGCCAGGGCGATGGCGTGGTCGAAGCTCTCGGCCTTCATGACACAAAGCACCGGCCCGAAGATCTCCTCGCGGGCGATGCGCATGGTCGGCGCGACGTTGGCGAACACAGCCGGCGATATGTAGCAGCCCTCGTCGTAGATGCCGCCCGCGAGGCGCTGGCCGCCGACCAGAAGCTGTGCCCCTTCGCGCACGCCGGAATCGATATATTCGAGGATCGATCGCGCCTGGTCTTCGGATATGACCGGGCCTATCTGCGTGGACGGCTCCAGACCGTCGCCGATGCGCAGCTGGCGCACGCGCTCCACAAGCGCGCCGAGGAAGCGCTCGTACACGCCGGCCATGACGATGGCCCGCGAACATGCGGTGCATTTGTGTCCGGCCGACCAGAACGCACCGGCGATGACGTCGGCGACGGCGCGATCGATGTCGGCATCGTCGGCGACTATGTGCGGATTCTTGCCGCCCATCTCCAGCCCGACGCGCACCAGGCGCGGTGCGCAGCGCGCCAGCAGGGCGCGCCCGACGGCCAGCGAGCCGGTGAAGGATATGACCTTCACGCGCTCGTCGCCGACCAGCGCGTTGCCCACGGCGCTGCCCGGGCCCACAACCATGTTGAAAACGCCCGCCGGCAGACCGGCTTCGTGCAGACATTCGGCAGAGATCGCCGCCGACACCGGCGCCAGCGACGCGGGTTTGAGCACGACCGTGTTGCCGCAGAGCAATGCCGGAGCGGTCTTCCAGACGGGAATCGCCGACGGAAAGTTCCAGGGGGTTATCAGGGCGGCCACGCCCAGCGGGCAGGGCACGGTGTAGAGAAGCCGGCCGGGCAGCGCGCTGGGAAATGTCTGCCCGGTCAGAAGCATGCCCTGGCCGGCATAGAACTCCAACAGGGCGATAGAGCGGTCCACTTCAGCGCGCGATTCGAACAGGGGTTTGCCTTCCTCGCGGGTAAGAAGAGTGGCTGCTTCATCGCGCCGGCGGCGCAGCGCGGCGGCGGCCGCGCGCAGATATTCTCCGCGCCGGGGAGCCGGAGTTGCCGACCACGACGGAAGCGCCGCCGCGGCGGCGTCTATCGCCGCATGCGCGTCCTCCTCGCTGGCGATGGCAACCTGCGCCACGATCTGCTGGCGATGAGCCGGATTGCGCACCGCCAGCAGCCGGGTGCCCTCGGCGGTGGTCCACCGGCCGCTAATGTAATTCCCGTATGTCGCGCCGTTCACGACCTTATCTCCGGCAAAGACAGCCGCTGCACGCATGCCGCACAGGACGGCGAATTTGCGCTATAACTTCCACGCTCTGGCGAATGCCTTGAAGCTGCGGTCGTAGGTGCGCTCGGCTTCGGGCGGGAAGCAGCATCCCGGCAGTTGCTTCCTGCTCAGATGGTACTGGAGGCACTCGCAGCACATGCCGCGCCGCTGGCACGATTCATAGGTGCACGTGCAGTTCTTCGCGTTGGTTTCCTTCTTGCACTCCATGGCTGACTCCTCGTCAACTCGGACGACCTGGCTTATAACACACTTGCGGCATCGAGTCACGCGGCGGCAGGGAATGTCGCCAGACTCTGCGGCGATGGCGGGCGGTGTCGCTCAGCGCCCGCCGGCCGCGCAAGGAGAGAATGGCATGAAATCGTCATCGGCGGAGTCGGTCGGCGGCGCAGGAGCGGTCGTCGCGCGCTTTGCGCTGGTCGCAGGAATGCTGGTCGGTCTGGCGGCGCGGGCATCCGCCCAGCAGACGTCGCTTGTACTGGACCGGCCTCAGGTTGCCGGCATGGCCGGCTTCCGGGCATTGTGGGATGTGCCCATCGTGCTCGATGAGAACGGGCCGACGGAGATCCGTGACGACAAGATAAAGGACCGTCACGGCACGGCGATATGGTCGCCGGCCAAACGCGCCGGCGGCAGCACACCCGGGGCGATAGTGTTCGATGCTCTTCAGAGGTTCGTGCTGGTGCGGTTTCCCGATGCGGCGGAGAGGATCGCTGCCGAGCTGTCAAAAGGGCTGACGGTGCGCAGGGTCGAGCTGGTGTTGCCCTACAGAGACACGGAATTGTGGCCGCCGGGAGATCCCAACTGGGCGCCGCCCGACGGATATCTGTACCGCATGAACTGGGGCGTGGACAGGCTGTATCGCGCGCGTCAGCCGCGGTGGCACGCGGTGGCGCACGCGCTGAGGCGGCCGTGGCTGGCCGACGCCGACATCGGGCCCACCTTCAACGCCTTCATAAACGGTGCTGCATACTGGTCGCGGTGGGGGGCGTCCGACACGGAAAAGGACCGGTTTCCGATGCAATTCGGCCCGACGGAAGTCTCAGCCGAGAACCCCGAAGGTCGCATGGACGTTACGGCGGTGCTTAGCGATGCTGCGTTCGGTGCGGATCTGCCGTCGCGTCTGCGCACGCTGGCCGACTGCGGGTTCATCCTCAGCAAGTGGGAAACGTACGATCATCTCTACTACACGGGTTGCTATGAGTGGGCCACCGCGACGGGCGGCCGGGGCATACTTCTGCGAACGCCGAAACTCGTGGTGACGCTTGTGCCATCGGGCGCGGGCGCTGCGCTGTCGCTGCCTGCGGCCGCGGATGTGCGGGCGCTGGCGGCGAAACTGAAAGGCACGCCGGCCGGCGGCAGACCCACGGCCGTGCTGCCCTCGGCGGAAGAGCTTAAGAAGCTGGCTGACAGATACGCCGCCCGGCCGCGGTGGATGAGCGACTGGCAGTGGCAACGGGTGATCGAGCTGATGGCGATCGACCCGTCCGAGTCGGCGGGCGCGCCGTTCTGGTATCAGTATGTGCCGCGGTACATGCGGGAGCGCCAGCGGCCCAAGGGCAGGGGCGCGGAACGTCCGGAAGCGCCCCCCGAGGTCATATATTGCCTGTGGGTGGACAGTCTGATCGGCCGACAGCCGCGCGGATGGTCCGGTTTCGAGGCTGCAAAGGAAATGACGCAGTGGTACCGCTATCGCGAGGCGCTGCCCGGGCCGGCGCGCGACGCGATAGTCCGCTACTGGACGGCATGGCTGATGCCCGACAGACCGACCAGCGAGCTGGTTCACCCCATGAAAGACGCGCTCGAAGCGCGCGCTAAGGGATTGCCGGACCCCGATGAGGATTCCTATTACCGCCAGACGGGCGACTGGCGCGGCAACAAGAGTTTCTACCGGGCCGGGTTCAACTACACGATCAGCACGCAGAACTTCAATACTTCCGCGGCATCGGGGGCGCTTCTGGGCGGGGCGATAATCGGTTCGGCATACGCCATGGCCGACGGGCGTCACGGGCTTGAACACTATCCGCTGCGCCTGTGGACGTGGTCGAGCGGCTCCACGCAGGAGTATGTGGACCATTACTACTACGCCATAACGCTGTGCGGCTACAAGACGGTTGTCGATTTCGGCCCGACCATGTTCGACCGGCTGATGGGCGTGAGCATGCTCAGCAGGGGGCTGGAGGAATTGACCAGCTGCTATCATCCGGGGCTGCGGCGGTTCATCGCCGGCGCAAGCCGCACGTCGCTGGAGTATCTGCTGGTGACGCAGGACGGGCTTCAGCACATCATGCACGTGATGTCGCGTAAGGGGGCGCTGCACGACCTGGATAACAGCGACGTTCCGGGAAAGATGTCTGTTCTGGGACATGAACGTAACCCGAACGAGATAGCGCAGCAGACCATGTGCGGGCCGTGGGCGCCGGAGTGGACGGCCGCGATGGTCGATGACAAGCCGCTGCCGTATGAGCATACCAGCCGGTATCAGAACGGCTTCCGCAGGTCTTATCTGGGGCGCAATTTCGGGCTGGCCAGCAGCGACCGCATCGCCGGGCGGTTTCAGATAATGGCCCAGTGGCGCCGCAAGCCGGAGACGGTCGCGCGCATGCAGGACATCGTCACAATGGACCTGCGCTATGGATTCAACACCACCAGCTTCGCCAACAGCGCGCCGGGATGGATCTATCAGCCGGGCACATGCTCGGCCATTCAGCACAGAAACAGGATGCTCGTGGTGAGCAGTCCTGCCGCCCGTCCGGGAGGGCTTGCCGGCATCGGCAATCGCGATGACATCCGCAGCCTTCAGACGAGCATTGTGCTTTTCAACTATGAGCAGCCCCGCCCGTCGTGGGAGATATATGTTGACGGACAGCGCGTGGAACGATTGCCTTTCGCCGCGCGCCAGGGACAGCGCATAACCATCCGCGACGGACAGACGTATTTCGGCGCGATTGCGCTGCCGGCCACCGATCTGGGACGCAGCGCGGAGGTAGTGCTGGAGGAAGGCACCGAGCAGCAGTTCGGCAGATGTGCTTACCGGCCGGCGCTGGTGATCAACTCATACAATCTGCTGCGCGAAAAACCGCTGGGCGACGGCGACGACTGGACGAGAATAGACAAAGCCTTCGGCGGCTTCGCCGTGGAACTGGCCGACGCTTCCGACTACGCGAGTTTCGCGGCATTTCAGGAGCATATGTCGCGGGCGCAGGTGGAGGTGAAATGGGATGACGAGGCCGGCGCCGTTCGCGCGACGTATCGCAGCGGCGACGATGTGATAGAGGGCGTATGCCCCACGGAATCGCATAAGAAGGAAGGCGGGGGATATTTCAGCGAATGCCGCATAAACGGCGCGGCGGCGTTTCTGTCCGAAGGGGTTGATCGCGACACCACGCTTACGCAGCAGACGCGGACGGGGCGCGTGGAGAAGGGCGGGGCCGTGCTGCTGTGCGAGCCGGGCCGGACGGGCTACCTTCAGATCGAACCCGCAAGCGGCACGTATGCCGGCTTCAACCCGCTGCCCGACCTCACCACGTGGTCGCTTGCGGTGCCCGGAGGCATAACGGTAAGGGCCGACGGCAGGATAGGTCTGGCGCGCGTGGTTGTGCGGCCGAAGGAAAACCGCTTCTGGATCGATCACGCCTTCCGCGACGGACAGGCGCGGGAAGCCTCGGCGGCGAAGTCCATGCTCATATTCGGCTGCCGCGAGACGCCGACGGTCGAGGTCAACGGCCGCCCGCTCGAACGGGGGCCGACGCGCCTGAAGACCGCCGACGGCGACGCGTGGGCGGTGCCGCTGGGCGAGGGATGATAAGCGCCGGCCGGCGGAGCGGGCGCTGTGGCGCGCGGGCGCTTGCGTCTTGTGTCGGGCGGGCGCGGCCGCTATGTAGTTGCGCGCGTCGGGCCGGCGCCCGGCGCTGGTATCGGTAGCGCTCGGCAGGTTCGCGGCCGCCATGCTGTTTCACACCTGGGCCTTCGCAGCGTTCTTCGCGGTTTTCTATCCGGCGTATGTGCTGGCGGGAAACACGCGGGCAAGGCTGCCGCTGCTGGTGGCGGCTTCGTACTTCTTCTATGGCTGCTTCAACCCGTGGTATGTGCCGCTGATGGCATACGCCACGGCGGTCGATTATCTGGCGATATGGGCGATGAGCGCCACGCGCTGGCGGCGCACGTTTCTTGCGGTGAGCATCGTCAACAACCTGTCGCTGCTGGGCGTGTTCAAGTATGCGCGGTTTGCCTGTGAAACCTTCGCCGCGCTGGCCGGCGCCGCGGGGTTGCATGTGCCTGCGCTGGAGCCGGCGTGGATGCTGCCGGTGGGGCTGTCTTTCTACACGTTTCAGTCGCTCGGTTACGCGATAGACTGCTACCGCGGGCGCGTGCAGCGCGAGGCCAACCCGCTGCGTCATGCGGCATACGTGGCGCTGTTTCCGCAACTGGTGGCCGGGCCCATAGTGCGCGCCGGCGACCTGCTTCCGCAGCTGGCGCGCCCGCCGGCAATCACGGCGGCGCATCTGGCCGGAGGACTTTCGCTTTTCGTGACGGGGTTGTTCAAGAAGGTAGCGCTTGCCGACTATCTGGCGCTGTATGTCGATAGCGTTTATGCGGCGCCGCAGCGGTGGAGCGCGCCGGCGCTGATTCTGGCGACGGCGGCGTTCGGGTGGCAGATTTACTTCGACTTCAGCGGCTACAGCGACATGGCGCGGGGCATAGCCAGGGCGATGGGCATCGAGCTGATGCGCAACTTCGACCGTCCGTATCTGGCGGCGGGGCTGGGAGAGTTCTGGAACCGCTGGCACATCAGCCTTTCGACGTGGTTCCGCGATTATGTTTACATACCGCTGGGCGGCAACCGGCGCTCGTGGCTTATCACGCACCGCAACATGTGGCTCACCATGCTGCTGTCGGGGCTGTGGCACGGGGCGGCGTGGAAGTTCGCGCTGTGGGGCGCTGTGCATGCCGCCGCACGCAGTCTGACGCGCCAGCTGGAACGCAGCCCGCGGTACGTGCGCCGTGTGCCGCGGGCGCTGCGGTGCGCGATGGTGTTTGCGGTGGTCTCCGTCGGATGGGTATTCTTCCGGGCGGCCGATGCGTACGATGCCCTGCTCATAGTCGGGCGCATTTTCACCGGCCCGTGGGCCGACCCGCGCTTCCCGCTGATGGCCGGCGCGATGATCGTCGCCGTATGGGCGTTCGAGGCAATGGCGGAATCGCGCTGGCGCAGCGTACTGGAACGCGCACCGGTGAAGGTGGTGCTCATGGCGGCGATGATAATCTATCTGGCGCTGGTTCCGGGCGGCGGCGTGCGGCCCTTCATATACTTCCAGTTCTGATGAACGCTCAGACGCCCGACATACGCGCACAGCCTCCGCACGGCGATGACCGGCCGCCGCAGCCGTTCACGCTTGTGCTCCCGCTGCGGCAGTGGCTGGCGGTTGCGGTGCTTGCGGCGGCGGTGCTGGCGGGCGTGCGGCAGTGGATGGGGCAGCGTCTGCGGCCGTCCGACGGAGACTATCGCCTGCCCGCGAGGATGTCGGAGGATTACTGGTTCGTATCGCGGCTGCCGGATGTCGATGCTTCGGCGGTGCTGCTGATGGGCGATTCGGTCATGTGGGGGCATTACGTGCCGGCCGACCGCACGTTCGCTGCGCTCCTCAACCAGCGCATGGCGCCCGCGCGGTTCATCAACATGTCGGTGAACGGGCTGCATCCGGCGGCGATGCGCGGGCTGGTGAGACATTACGGGCAGCGGCTTGCCCGGCGCAGCATCGTGCTGCACATGAACCCGCTGTGGCTGAGTTCGCCCCGGCATGACCTGTCATCAGACCTGCCGGTGCCCGTGAATCACCCGCGGCTGCTGCCGCAGTTTGCGGGCGCTCCGGCGTGCTGCCGCGATAATCTGACAACGCGGCTGGCCATTGTGGTGGAGCGCACGCTGCCAACGGCGTTGTGGGCGGGGCATCTGCGCGCGGCGTATTTCGACGGCATGGACATTCCGGCATGGTCGATAGAGCATCCTTACGCATGTCCGGCAGGGCGACTGGTTGCAGCGGGCGGCGCGGACGACTGGCGAAGCGCGGCCGGCGACGGGCGCACGTGGATGCAGAGGGCTGCGGAGTTCCGCGCCCGGTGGGTCAGACCGGACCGTTCGTATCAGTGGAGCGCGTTTGAACAGACGCTTGACATGCTGCGCCGGCGCGGCTGCCGGGTATTCGTTCTGGTGGGCCCGCTTAATGAGCACATGATGAGCGAGGACGATGCCCGCGGCTGCCGGGCGATGGTGAAAGACATCTCTTCGCGCCTTGCGCGTGACGGCGTGGCTCACATAGTTCTGCCGCTGCTGGCTTCCGAGCAGTATGCCGACGCGAGCCATCCGCTGGCGGCGGGATATGATGTGCTGGCCGCGCATCTGGCGGGCGATGAAGCGTTCTGTGCGTTTGTGCGCGGCAGATAGGAGCGTGTCGGTGGTTGCGGGTCTGAAGGGCGTCGCTGGACGGGCCGCGATGGCGGCGGCCGCCGCTTGCTGTCTTGCGGCGGCGCCGGTGCTTTCCGCGGACAGCATTTCGCGGGCTTCGCAAACGCAGGGGGTGATGCTGTTCGACACCGGCACTGCCGCCGACGCGCCTCTGCCGGGCGGAGCGCTGCGCGAGCGGTCCGGCTGGCGGGCCGTGCGGCCGGATGCGGCCGGGCATGAATTCGCCGGCGATCTGGTGATGTGCAGCGCTGCGACCGCGCTGGTGCTGCGGCGGCAGGGCAGCGGCGCTGAGTTCTACCGATGGCAGGCGGGCAGACCGGCGTATCGCGCGCTTCTGACGGCAAGCCTGGGCGGGAAACCGCCCCAACGGCTTGGCGCATTCCGCGCAGCGGGAGGCAGTCCGGCGCGCGCTGTGGTGGAAGCAGAAATACAGTGCGAAAGCGGAGGCATCGCCGTATTGCGGTTCGCTCTGGGCGCCGCAGGCGCGGCGCTTGGCGTGAGCAGTGGTTCCGACGGGGTTGTTCTGCGCATCTGCGACGATGCGCGGTATCTGGTCGTGCCGGATGACCTGGCGGCAGACATGGTGTATCGGCCGCGGCGGGCGGGTCGAGTGTCTCTGCCGACGGAGCGGATGCTGGCCGCGCTGCACGAGGGTTGTCAGTCGATCCTTGTGAGCGTCTGGTCTTCCTCGCGGCAGGATGCGGAGATGGTCGTTGCAGGCGAAGACCGCGGATTGCGCATCGCGGCGTATGAGGTCGCTTTGCCGCGGGATGCTGCCGTGTGGATCGCATCGCTGGAAGCCCCGGGCATCTGGCATGCGCGCTTCGTGCGCGGGGGGATGGGCGGGGAGGACCTGGCGCTGGACTGGTCGCCGCCATTCCCGGCGCGCTGGCGTGTGCATGTTGCGGACGATGAAGGCACGGGCCGGTCGGCGTTTTTCAGATACGCTCAGGAGGGCCTGGCCGATGGCGGGTGGACGTGCCGGTTCGACGGCGGGCGCGCGCTGGTGCGTCTGCGCGAAGGCGATGAAGCGGGCGGGCGACTGCTGATGGTGTATCCCCTGGCGCGCGCTGCGGGCACGCCGCCGGATGCGGCGTGTGTGGCGGATGTCATGCGCGAAGCGCTGGGCGCGGGGGCGTGCGAGTGGTTGCTGGAGGCCGAAGGGCTGGCCGACGGCTCGGACCGCCCGCCCGACGCGGCGATGCTCATCGTGGAACGCGAGTTGCGCAAGCCGCCCGCCCGGCGCGATACGAAACTGGCGGCGGAGATGCTCGACGGCGCTGTGCGGCAGTTTGCGCGGGGCGATCAGCGCATCGATGCATATCGTGTGGCGGCCCGGGAGATACTGCGCAATGCGCCGGCGGAGGGCGTGCGGGCGAAACTCATGAATGAGGCCCTTCGCGCGGCGGGGCTGGAACCGGCTGCGGCTGTGGCAGGCGCGGATGCTGCGCCGGACCCGGGCGCGCTGGTGGACCGGATCAGGCGGGTTGTAAAAGAGCAGGGCCCGCTTGAGAACTGCGCCGGCGCCATAGACGAACTGACGATTGCGGCCGCCGCGCAGCGCTCGACACTGGCCCGATGGCGCATGGCGTTCCGATATGCGCGGGCGCGATGCCGCGAAGGGCAGCAGGCGGATATGGCTGACCTGCGCGGGGTTCTGGAGAATACGCTGTGGCCTCAGCGTTAGCGCGGCGTATGAGAACTGGGCTGAAGGGATTGCGCGCTATGGCCGGAGCGGCGGATACCGCACACGCGCAGATGTTTCGCCTCGCGGCGGCGGTGCTTGTGCTGGTGGCGCTGGCGCAGGGGGCATGTCGGCGGCGGCCGCCCGTGCCGCAGGTGGCGGTGATGGCGGGCGGCATGGAAATGGTTCTCGTGCCGGCTGGGCGGCTGGAGATTTACGGCGACAGCGGCGGCGTCCGGCGGCGCGTCGTCGAAGTCGCGCCGTTCTGGATCGATCGCCATGAGGTGACGCAAAGCGACTATGAAGCGCTGATGGGTGCTAATCCATCGCGTTTCAAAAACCCCCGCGCGCCGGTCGAGCGGGTGAGCTGGCGGTCGGCCGTCCGCTACTGCAACGCCAGATCGCTGCGCGAGGGCCTGACGCCCTGTTACAACCTGGAAACGTTCGAGTGCAACTACGACGCGGACGGCTACCGGCTGCCCACCGAAGTCGAATGGGAATATGCCTGCCGGGCTGGTTCCATGCGGGCGTTCTGTTTCGGCGACAGTGAGGATGAACTGCGGCAGTATGCGTGGTTCAGGGATAATTCCTCCGGCCGAACACATCCTGTCGGCCAGCTCCGCGCCAACACGTGGGGCATTTGCGACATGCACGGCAACGTCGCGGAATGGTGCAACGACCGCTATACGGCGGGCGACGACGCCGCGGGCGCCTCGCCTGGCGCGCCGGCCGCCGACCGCCGTGTCGTGCGCGGCGGAAGTTTCGCTCACGCCGCGGCGGGCTGTCGGAGTGCGGCCCGCGACGGCGAGGATGCGGGTTTTGCCGATGCCTGTCTGGGGTCGGAAATGTATGGCTTCCGATGCGTGCGCAAGGCGCAGAAATAGCGCGGAACGCGCCCGGAGGCGGACGCAGCGGGCGGCAACTTCGTTCGTGAACGTCGGACCGGGCCGCTTGTCCGGAACCTGTTCTGGAACCGCCAACAGCCGGCCGGGCCCAATACTGCGGAAACTCAGTCTTTCACCTCGATAAGCGGCTGGGTTGTGGGGTGTGCCGGGGGCTCCGGATCGAGGCTGGGCACGCGCGGCGACACTTTGTCTCCGACCTCGAATTCGCCTATGGGTTTGACGGGTTTGGTCTTATCGCAGCCCGTGGTGGCGAGCACGACCACATTGCCGGCCACGTCGCGCCGGAAATGATGCAGCACGCTGCCGTCGTTGCCGTCGATGAAGATGGCCTCGGCCATTTCGGGATTGAGGCGCATGTGAACGAATCCGTGCTTCTGCCGCGCGAAAGGCCCGCGTGCGCGCCGCATGGGATTGGTTTCGCGGCCTCCTCCGCCGGATACGATGAAACTGGTTGGCCAGCCGGGTATCTCCAGGTGCTGAAGATTGTGGTCGTGTCCGGACACGTAGAAATCCACATCGTATTTCCTGAATAACGTGCCCCATTCGACCTGGAGCAGTCCGACGTCGCCGTGAACACTGTTGCTGAACAGCGGGTGGTGGGCGCCGACGATCATCCAGCCGGCGCGCGGTTTGAGCAGTTCGGCTTCGAGAAAGGCGAGCTGCTCGTCCCATTCCCATTGCGCCAGGCGCGGGCGGTCGCTGTCCAGAAGGATGACTCCCACGAACGGATTGCTGGGCGGAAAATCGACCCGATACCACTTGGCCGGCATCTTCCAGCGCGAATGCGGTTTGCGCGCGGCATATTCAAGCTGTATCTGCGGCTTTTTCTCCTCGTAATCGTGGTTGCCCAGCACAGCATAAAAGGGGCAGTTCACGAACTGCGGGTCGTACATGTCCTCGAACAGCGACTGCCACTGATAGTCGTCGATGTCCTTCAGTTTCACGTACAGGTTGTCGCCCAGCGACAGCACGCCGTTAAACTGAACGCCGGTTCGCGCCATGTAGGCGGCGAGGGTTCTGGCGACGGCGGCCTGGCTCTTGTTGGCCGAGCCCCAGTCCCCGAGAAGGATGAGGTTCACCTCGTGCTCGGGATACGGCCGCGACTGCCACTGGCGCACGACCGCCACACTCGCCGGGGGCTTCGAGACCTTGCTGGCGGGCTGCAAGCCCGCAGGGCGCCAGACAACTGCTTCTCCGCCGGCCCCGCCCGTGCCGCACAGACCGCTCAGACACGGCGCGCCGCCGCGGGAGGCGGGGCGAAAGGCCCAGATGAGCACCATCACGAGCACGATGAGCAGCAGGAACAGCAGGGGGCGATGCTTCAATGCTCCTCCGCGCTTGAACTAACTTCGGGCCGGCACCCGCTGTCGTGAATAGTAACAGCAGGGCGCTGTTCATAGAATATCCCGAATAGCGAACACGCCAGATACGGAGAAGACTCATGAGAACGCCCATCGTCGCCGCCGGCGGGCTGATGCTGATGCTGGCCTTCAGCACGGTTCATGCCCAGCGGCCGCGGACCGCCGACGAAGAGGTGAATCTGCGGCGCACCCCGATAGTCGAGGCAGTCGCCCGCACCCGCAACGCGGTGGTGAACGTCTCGGCGACCAAGATGGTGGCCAAGCGCATCAGTCCTTTTGACTTCGACCCGTTCTGGCACTTCTTCGACAGCGGCCAGGTGGTGCGCGTGCCGTCGAATTCGCTGGGAAGCGGTTTCATAATCCATCCCGACGGCTACATCGTAACCAACCACCACGTCATCGACCGGGCGTGCGCGGTCACGGTGGAATTCGCCGACAGCCGCAAGCTCCCCGCCGAGCTCATCTCCAGCGACGCCGAGGCAGACCTTGCCATACTGAAGGTGAATCATGGCCAGCCGCTGCTCGCGGTCGAACTCGGCGACAGCAGCGACCTGATGATCGCCGAACCAGTAATCGCCGTGGGAGACCCGCTCGGCTACAGCCACACCGTCAGCACGGGCATCGTATCGGCCATAAGACGCGAGCTGCGCGACCGTAACGACAAGGTGATACTGACCGACGTCATACAGACGGACGCGGCGATAAATCCGGGCAACAGCGGCGGGCCGCTTCTCAACGCCTACGGACAGGTCATAGGCATAAACACGGCCATCCGCGGCGACGCGCAGAACATAGGTTTCGCAATAAAGGTCAACCGCCTGCGCGATCTCATCCCCGAGCTGATGAACCCGCTTCAGGTGCGGCGCCTGGACATTCCCATCGTTCTGCGCGAGCGGCGCACACTGCGGCCGCCGTGCCGCGTGTATTGCGAGATCGTCGAGGCCGGCGCAGGCGCACGCGTGGTCGAGGCGATAAACGGTCGCCGGCCGGCAAACATCGTGGACGCATACGCCATCCTGCTGGCAGTGCGCGCGGAAGACCGTGTGGTGACGATCAGATACGCCGACGGAAGCGAAAAGCGCGTGCCCGTGCGTCCGGCTGCGCCTCCCGGCGCTGTTACCGAAGCGCGCCGGCGGCTGGGCATCACCATAATAGAGCAGGTCACGCCCATGCTGGCCGAACGCTATCGCCTCAGCGTCGAGGAAGGGCTGTTCGTTGCCGAGGTATCGCGCGACGGCCCGGCGGCCCGCGCCGGCATAAAGCCCGGCGACGTGATCATCCAGGTGAGTCGCTACCGCGTTTCCACTCTCGAGGGCTTCGACCGCGTGATGCACGCCCTGCCCGACCACGGGCGCGTGCGCATGGTCATAGTGCGCGGCGAGCGCATGGGCTACGTGACGGTGGAGTTCTGAAGCCCATCCCGCGGGCGCAATGCGTCAGACATGCCGGCCGTTGCCACTGTCGGCGTCACAGACGCTCTTTCCGCAATAGCGCGATTTGAACTCCTCGAGATTACGGAACGGTGCCGGAACGATGGCTTCTTCGGGCAGCAGCACGGGTATGCCGTCGCGTATCGGATAGCGCAATCCGCCGCGCTCGGATACCAGGAACGCCCCCTCCTGGCGCAGGGGGCTGCGCGTTACCGGACAGCGCAGGATCGCCAGCAGTTGCGGATCCATCCGGTCGCCGGAACTGGTCTCGCCCATAACGCGCCATTATACAGTGCAACCGCGGCGAAAAGACTTCCGGCGCCGAATGCTTCTCAGCCCTTCATTCCCGTCATCGTCATGCCCTGTATGAAGTACCGCTGACACAGGAAGAAGATGACGATCACCGGCAGGGTCATGAGCATGTTGCCGGCCATGATCATCGTCCAGTCGCCGCCCTGATCGACGCGCATCCCGAAAAGCCCCAGGCTCAGGGGAAACTTGCTCTGATCGCGCAGATATATCAGCGGCCCCATGAACTCGTTCCACGCGCCCATGAAGGTCATGATGGCGATGGCGGCCAGCGTGGGCTTCACCTGCGGCAGCATCACATACCACCACGTCTGCACGTGGTTCAGACCGTCGAGTTTGGCCGCTTCCTCCAGTTCCTTGGGGATCGTCTTCATGTGCTGCGTCATGAGAAAGATGAAGAAAGCCCCGCCGAACCACGCCGGAACCCACATGGGGTGAAGCGTGTTGTACCAGCCCAGCGTTTTCCAGATCATGAAGCCCGGTATCATCGTCACCTGCCCGGGCAGCATCATGGTGGACAGCAGTATGATGAACGCCACGCCGCGTCCGGGCCAGCTCAGCCGGGCGAATGCATACGCCACCCAGCTGGCGCTGAACAGCGCGCCGATCATCGTCAGCGCCACCAGCAGCACGCTGTTGGCCACGTATTTCCAGAACGGCACCGACAGGAAAGCGCGCCGGTAGTTGCGCTCGATCTTGCCGTAGTTGGCCAGCAGCGTCGAGCTCGGCGAAAGTATCAGCCGCAGCGTCGCCTGCGCGACGGGCTTGCCGTCCTGCCGCGCGCCTGCGGCGCGCAGCGGTATCCACGTCCGCGCGCGGTCGGTGGTGTCATCGAAGCCAGGCGGCTGGAATACGATGCTCATGGGTCTGTGCTGGGCCAGCCACGTCGTGCGGCGGGATTCCCACCGGTGATCGCCCCAGTCGAGCGTGGCATCGATGTGATGCCAGCTGTCGTCGGCCTTCAGGGCTACCGTGAGCTTGTGCAGGTCTTCGGGGCGCACGCCGCCGGGCACGTCGAAATCGTAGCGCAGTACCACAGGCTCGCGCTGGCGCCCAAAGTCGTATTCCACGCGATACGCCGCTCCGGCGCGCACCAGCTTCCCCGGGCCGCTTTCCACGCTCCACCGGCCCGCGAAGCGATGCCTGTCGGTGTGCTGTCCTTCGGTGAAAATCTCCGCGCTGAGCGACCTTATCTGCACGCTGAGCAGTTCGAGCCGGCCCAGCGTTTCCAGCAGCGCATCCCGGATCATCCGGTCGGAATCGGCGCTGAGGAGCCTCGAGAACTCGGCCAGTATCGGCGCGTCTGGCCCTTCCCACAGCCGCCGGTTCATTTTCGCAGCTATGCGCCCCACCAGCCACCGCGCGGCGCTTTCGCGATGGGCGGCGGCATCGACCGTCGCGGCGTGCCACGGCTGGCCGGCGCCGTTGTGCTGAAGATCGCGCAGGCGCTGGTCGGCTGCCCGCAGCAGCATGGGCAAGACATGCTGCCACCGCGCTGATGACATGCCCTGCGGGCGGTCCGGTTCATCGACCGCGCGGACGAACGGCGATACCGGCACAAAACGCGGCATCTCCGGCAGCACCCGCGCCGCGGGCAGTTCCTCGTCGGTCTTCAGGCTGGTGCTCAGCATCCACAGAAACGGGAAAAGGAATATGCCCATCGTGGATATGAGCACCGCGTGCACCCAGCCCTTCGTGGCGAGATAGCGCGCGACGCGGCCGGGCGCTCGCAACGCCGGCGCTGAACTGGCCGCCAGCAGCGCGCCGCCGGGTTTTGCAGCATCACGTGCGCTCATAGTGAACCCATTTCCTGCTCAACCACATCTGCACCAGCGTCAGCGCCAGGACGATGACGAAAAGAATCCACGCCAGGGCGCTGGCCTTGCCCATCCGGAAGAACTGGAACCCCTCGCGGAACAGGTGATACGCATAGAACAGCGTGGAATTGTTCGGCCCGCCCTCGGTCATGATGAACGCCTCGCCGAATATCTGCATGGTGCCTATCAGCCCGATGACGAGATTGAAGAGAATATACGGGCTGAGCATGGGGATGGTTATGTGCACGAAGCGTTTCCACGGACCGGCGCCGTCGATGCTGGCGGCCTCATACAGCTGCTGCGGAATCGCCTGTAGGCCCGCCAGCCAGATGATCATCCCGCCGCCCGCGCCCCACAGGTTCATCAGTATCAGTCCGGGCTTGCTCCAGTTCTCGTCCTGAAGCCACAGGGGCGCGATGAAGGCGAACGGACGTCCGCTGACGGCGCTGATGAGTTTTTCGAGCAGTTCGAACGGGGCTGTGTCGAACAGCCAGTTGAGGAACTGGTTCAGCGCTCCCTGCGCCGGGTTGAATATCCATATCCACAGCAGGCTCGACGCCACCAGCGGCACGATGGCGGGCATATACAGCGCCGTGCGATAGATGCCGATGCCGCGGATGGTGCGGTCCAGCAGCATGGCGATCGCCAGCCCGACCGCCATGACCAGCGGAATCCGCAGCACCATGAACAGCGTGTTGCCCAGGCTCTTGTAAAAAAGCTCGTCGGCGAACACCTGGCGGTAGTTCTCCAGCCCCACGTAATGCGCCGGCGACAGCACGTTGTAGCGGGTGAAGCTGAAGACGATGCTGAAGAGTATCGGCCCGCCCACGAACACCACGAAGCCCATGATCCACGGCGCTGCGAACAGCAGCGCCGCTCCCACCTCGCTCGCCTTGTAGCTGTATTCGCGCCGTCGCCGCATATACACCAGCCACATCAGCACAAACGGCAGCGCTATCAGCACGCCGTAGGCGATGAAATACGGCCTCCAGCTGACGCGCGTTTCCGGCGGCAGCGGGCGCAGCAGCTCGTCGAGCATCTTCTGCACCGGCTCCTGCGCGCGCGACAGCGCTATGCGCATCTCCTCGTCGGGGTTGTCGGGCGCCTGATCGCGGTACACGTGCCCGACGCCCGCTTCGTATGCCATGCGGTGTTGTTCCCACAGCAGCTGTCCGACGGGCGTTACCGGCCGGAAAAGAGTATTCGGCATCATCTCCTTCAGCACCGCATAGGCCTGTTTGAAGCGCGGCGGCATGTGGGGATTGCCGTCAACGTATTTCTCGATGAGCTGCTCGTAAAACCTGCGGTTGGCCGAAGCGCCCGGCAGATAAAGCCGACCCTCGCTTTCCTTCTGTTCGCGCTTGCCCTGCTCGAGCAGCTCCATCACGGGCCAGCTGCGCAGATACTGTATCAGCCTCCATGCCCCCTCCTTGTTGCGGGCGGTGGCGGGTATCACCAGCGACCAGCCGCCCGCCCACGTTATGGGCATGGTGATGCCGTAGCGCTTGAGCAGCGCCCGCTGATCGTCGGTGAAACCGAAGGCGGCCGCGTCCTTTCCCGATTCCAGATGCGCCCGCAGCCGTTCGAGCAGGCGTATGCACTCGAGATGGCCGGTGTCGCCCGGACTGGCGGCGCGGCCCACGCGGGAAATGGCGAAATCGACCTTCGCCACCGTCGTCAGCGCCGTCTCGGCGCGCAACTGGTCCTCGGGCATTGGCGCCGGCGAGATGATGAAGTCCATGTCGCGCTTCCAGTCGGCTATGCCGACCAGCGCCCAGTCGCCGTCTATCTTCATCGCCACCTGCCCGCGCAGAAACGGGTCCATCTCGCCGCCCTGGAAGCTCTGGCCGAACGCCTCGGCCTGCTTGAAGCCGCCCACGTCGTCGTAGATGTCGGCCATGAACCGCAGCGCCCGCACCACCTCCGGAGCATCGAGGGTCACGCGCGTGCGGTCGGTGTTCATGAACTCGCCGCCCGCCTGCCACGCATACATGTACAGCCAGCTGTTGCCGTAATTGGGCCCGAATCCCAGACGCTTGAGGCCCTTGCTCTTGTCGTTGGGGTCGTTGTACTGGGTGAGCACGCTGGCGTACCGCCGCAGCTCGTCCCACGTGCGCGGCGGCCGCGGCTCGCCGTTTTCATCCACCAGGCCTTCCTGCCGCAGCAGGTCGGCATTGCTGTACAGCACGCGCACATCCACGCCCACGGGTATGCCGAATATGCCCGGCTTCTGGTTGCTGCCCGGCGGGCGGTAACTGGCTTCTTCCACCGACCACGCGTAATACTCGCCGAGGTCCAGGTAATACGGGTCGCCCGGCTTCTGGCTTTCGAGGAATGGGGTAAGGTCGGTCAGCGCGCCGCGCCCCGCCCACTCGCCGATCGCGAAGCGATCGAAGAACACCACGTCGGGCGGAACGCCGCCCGCCACCGCGCACAACAGCCGCTGGGCGTCGCCGGTGAGGTTGCGCGCCACGGCCGTGCCCATGATGACTTTGTATTGCGGATAAGCCTGCTCGAAACGGTTGATTACCGTGTATATGTCCTCGCCGAAGGCGGTGCTTCCCCAGAACACGATCGTCTGCCGCCCGTCGGCAGGCGTGTCGCGGCTGGTGTGCCACGTCCACCATGCCAGTACGGCCAGCAGACATGCCCCGAGCACCGCGACCATCCACAGCGGGATCATTCCTCGACGAAACCGGCACAAGTCGCCACCTCCGCACATCGAGTGCTGTTCGCTGCCCGGCAGACCGTCTGGATCTGGCTGGAGTATATCCGGCGCTGCGAACGTTGCACGTTCTTCCAGCAGCGCCGGCGCGGAGCGATAATACGACCATGGCGCACATCTCTTCAGCACCGGTTCTGGCGATACGCGGGGGCCCGAAAGCTGTTAGCGAACCGTTGCCCGGCGGACTGCATGGCGTTCTGGACATAGGCCAGGAGGAGATAGACGCCGTGACGGATGTGCTGCGGCGCAAGCGCATCTTCCGCTTTCTGCCGGGCGCCGAAAACGGCGAATCCAGCCGCCTGGAGGCCGAGTATCGGCGCATGTGGAACGTCAGATATGCTCTGGCCCTGGGCGGCGGGGGCACATGCGCGCTGGTGGCGGCGCTGGTGGGGCTGGGCATAGGCAGCGGCGACGAGGTCATCGTTCCGGGCTATACCTACATCGCCACTGCTTCAGCCTGTCTGATCGTCGGCGCAATACCCGTCCTGGCCGAGGTCGATGAATCGCTTACCATCGACCCGGCCGACATCGAGCGGCGTATCACCCCGCATACCCGCGCGATAATACCCGTCCACATGCGCGGCACGCCGTGCGATATGGACGCGATCATGAACATCGCCAGACGGCACAACCTGAAGGTGCTCGAGGATTGCGCGCAGGCCAACGGCGGCATGTACCGCGGTCGCATGCTCGGCAGCATCGGCGACGCCGGCGCCTTCAGCCTTCAGCATTACAAGGTGATAACCGCCGGCGAAGGCGGCGTAGTTACGACCAACGATGAACAGGTGTGGCGCAGAGCGGCCGTCAGGCACGATTCGGCCATGTGCTTCTGGCAGGCGAGCGCCGACTGGCCGCAGTTCGCCGGCGAAAATTACCGCATGTGCGAGATGCGCGCGGCGCTGGCGCTGGTGCAGCTCAAGCGCCTGCCCAACATACTCCAGCGCTGCCGCCGGGCCAAAAGACGCCTGCGCGAACAGACCGGCGATCTGCAACGCATATCCCTTCAGAAACTCAACTGTCCCGACGGCGATTGCGGCATCGTATTCGCCTTCTTCGCGCGGTCTCCCGATGAAGCCCGGCGCTTCAGCGAAGCCCTCGCGGCCGAGGGCGTGCCCAACGGCACCATCTACAACAAGCAGATCCCCGACAGACACATCTACTGCTACTGGGATTACGTGCTCGAAAAGCGCACCAGCGATCCGACGGGCTGGCCATGGACGGCGGCGCGCCGGCCCATCAACTACAGCCGCGACATGCTGCCGCGAACGCTCGACCTGCTCGGACGCTGCATCTCCATCCACATGAACCAGCACTGGACCGATCGGCATGTTGACATGGTGGCGGCGGCCATCCGCAAGGTGCACGATAATCTTTGAGCACATGACGCCGGCGCCGCACGCTGCTTCCCGCCTTGTAAACACGGCGCCGCCGGTGTAGTGAGTCTTCAGCACGAAGCCCGGCCGGCGCTCTGCGGACATGTTGCGCGGCCGGCCGGCACAGACGCGAAGGAGGAAACTCGTGGCGGACAAAGTCAACTGGGGCATCCTCGGAACGGGCAACATCGCCAGAACTCTGGCGAAGGCGATCAACGAATCGAAAACGGGGCGGCTGCTGGCCGTGGCCAGCCGCACGCAGGAAAACGCCGACAGATTCGGCAAAGAGTTCGGCGCCGAGCGGTGTTACGGGTCGTATCAGGCTCTGCTGGACGATCGCGACGTGCGCGCGGTTTACATATCGCTGCCCAATCATCTCCATGCCGAATGGACGGTCAAATGCGCGGAGGCCGGCAAGGCGATCCTGTGCGAAAAGCCGCTGGCCACCAACATTCACGAGTCGATGGTCATGATGGAGGCCGTGCGGCGCGCCGGCGTGTTCTTCATGGAGGCCTTCATGTATCGCTGCCATCCGCAGACGGCCAGACTTGTCGAACTGCTCCGGCAGCGCGTCATCGGCGACGTGCGGCTGATACAGGCGCAGTTTTCCTACAACCTCGGCCCGAAGTACGAGAACATACGTCTGTCCAACGAGGCCGCCGGCGGCGGCATCATGGACGTGGGCTGCTACACGGTGTCGATGGCGCGGCTGCTGGCCGGGGCGGCCACGGGAAAAGACTTCGCCGATCCCGTGGGTCTCAAGGCCTTCGGACACATCGGCCAGCGCTCGCGCGTCGATGAGTGGGCCGGAGCGACGCTGCTGTTTCCAGGCGACATAATCGCCGCGTGTATCTGCGGATGTCAGGTGGCCGTCGATTCCACGCTGCGCATATGGGGTTCCGAGGGCAACATCATCGTGCCGGCCCCGTGGTTTCCCTCATGGGGGCCGGGACAGAGCAGAATAACCGTAACCCGTGCCGGCCAGCAGCCCGAGGAAATCGTCATCACCACCGACCGCGGGCTGTACGCCATCGAGGTCGATACGGTGGCCGCCTGCCTCGACAGACGCGAAGCGCCGCCGCCGTGCATGACCTGGGCCGACAGCATGGGCAACATGAAGACGCTCGACCGCTGGCGGCGCGAGGCGGGCGTGGGTTTCGACCGCGAGAAGGATTACTTCTGGCCGCCGGCTTTCACGCCCGGCCGACGACTGGCGCCGCTGCCGGGAAATGCGATGAAGTTCGGGAAGATTCCCGGCATCGACAAGCCGGTCTCGCGCATAGTGCTGGGCACGATGAGCCATGTGGTGGGCTCGCCGGCAGCGGCCTGCGCCATGCTGGATGCGTTCGTGGAGATGGGCGGCAACTGTCTTGATGGGGCGTGGATCTACGGCACCGAAGCGCTGGTGGGCAGATGGCTGGCCTCGCGCGGCGTGCGCGATCAGCTCGTGCTCATAGGCAAAGGCGCCCATCCGCCCGATGTGTCTCCAAAGGGGCTGACCGACCAGCTGATGCAGTCGCTCGAGCGGCTGGGCGTGGATTATCTCGATATCTTTCTGCTTCACCGCGACAACCCGCAGATACCCGTCGGCGAGTTCATCGATTGTCTCAACGAACATCAGCGCGCCGGAAGGTTCAGAGTCTTCGGCGCATCCAACTGGACCACCGCCCGTATCGACGACGCCAACGACTACGCGCGCAGGAAAGGTCTGTCGGGATTCGTGGTGAACAGCCCGAATCTGGCGCTGGCGCGATGGAACGAGCCCATGTGGCCGGGGTGTGTTTCGGCGTTCGATGCCGAGTCGCGCCGGTGGCATGGCAGAACGCAGATGCCGCTGCTGGCGTGGAGCAGCCAGGCCAACGGGTTTCTGTCGGGCGCGTTCGGGCCGCAGGACAGCGCAAACCCCGCTCTGCGCGACGTCGTGAGGGTGTGGTTCAACGATGAGAACTTCAAACGGCTGGAGCGGTTGAAGGAAATGGCCGCCCGGAAAGGCGCTGCCCCGGTGCAGCTGGCGGTGGCATGGGTGCTGTGTCAGCCTTTCCCCACGTTCGCGTTGGTCGGCCCGCAGACAATCGATGAAATGCGCCAGTCGGTCGAGGCCGTGCAGTTCGCTTTGACGGACGACGAAATGCGCTGGCTCGAGGGGGCGCAATAGCCGCCGAAAAAACTACCGGCCCTCCGCATGCGGAGGGCCGGCTGGTGACTCGCCGCCTTTCTGAAGACAAGCCGTACCGGATCTTTCCGGCAAGCCGTCGTTCTTCTATTGCGGCCCCGCCTTCGCCTCAACGCGGGCACGGCACGTCGATAGCCACGCAGATTCGCTGCGCAGCCTTCATCATGGCGGCCGGTCCACCGCACGGGCCGCACTGGGTCTCTACGGGCGGACACTGTGTCTCAACCGCCGGGCACTGGGTTTCCGCTGGCGGGCACTGCGTCTGCACCGGCGGGCATGTTGTTTCAACAACCCGGCATTCAGTCACAGCAGGCGGACACTGCGTCTGTACCGGCGGGCAGGTAGTCGCCTCGGCCGGGCACTCGGTCTGGGTCACAGGACACACCGTCGCCTCAGGCGGGCATTGCGTCTGGACAGCGGGGCACTGCGTCTGCACCGGCGGGCAGGCAGTCGCCTCGGCCGGACACTCCGTCTGAACGACCGGACACTGCGTCTGTACCGGCGGGCAGGTAGTCGCCTCGGCCGGGCACTCGGTCTGGGTCACAGGACACGCCGTCGCCTCAGCCGGGCATTGCGTCTGGACAGCCGGACACTGCGT
>Ga0078972_1000829_pt1 | contig 127010 bp, 100 predicted proteins | sample YelNatPaOPGAMG01_FD_67568 | JGI IMG/M metagenome (GOLD analysis project Ga0078972, IMG submission 67568) | Hot spring thermophilic microbial communities from Obsidian Pool, Yellowstone National Park, USA - OP-RAMG-01 (SPADES assembly) (version 2) | ecosystem: Environmental > Aquatic > Thermal...
GTGCGCGTTTGGGTTCACGGTGGGTGGGCAATCGATGCTGTCACTGGAACGTCGCGCCCCCATGCCGACATCGATTTTCTCGCCAACGAAGAGGACCTGCCCCGATTACGACAAGCTTTTTCGTCGCAGATAGTCGAAGAAGCGATGCATAAAATTGTCGTTGCGCTCGACGGTGCGGAAGTCGAGGTCACATTTTTCCGCCGTTTATCGCCCAACCTTTATGTCACAGTCACACCCCGCATCATAGCGTTGTGGGATCCGCGTGACCTCGGGGAGGACACGGCAACTTTGGCAGGGCGAGCTATTCCCGTCGTCGGCGTTCGAGCGCTTTATGTCTTGGTGGCAAATCCCGTGCGGAAGAAAGCTCCCATGCTCGAAAAGAATAGGCGTGATCTCGAACGTTTAAAACCTTTTGTGTCGCCGGAAGATCGTGCGACTGCTCCTCAGTGGTTTCCTGTTCCCAACACTCGCTGGAATCGCATCCGGCTCTCTTGCGCTGTTGCCTGGGACCGCTTCCTTTCTTTTCTCCGTGGTGAGGGCGCGGCGAAAAAATAACTTGTCGCCGAAAAGCGCCAAAACCCCGCAGAAGTCTCTCCGTGGGTGGTGGGACGCGTGGGACTTCCAAACTGCGAGGAGAGGAAGGGCACAGCGCGTCGGCTCATTTTTTCTTTCTCCCTCCGAACCCCGGCGGTGGTGCTTTGCGCGCCGCGCCGGCGCGGGAGCCTCTCAGCTCCCAGAGTCGGTGTGAGGTAAACAACTTTCTGTTGCTCTCATCCGCACGGACTGTGTATCAGTCGAGCGTTCATGCGCATAGCGGTCGACATTTCTTCGATAACGCCGAGGCGGACGGGAGTTGGTCAGGTGACGTGGGAACTTGCTTCGCGTCTGCCATTCGTCGCGCCGCACCACGAGTTTCTCTATCTTTTCCATTCGCTGCGCCAGCCGGTGCCACGTTTCCCGTTTCGAGCGCAGTTTGGCAGGCGTTGGCGCGTTGTTGCACGACGCATTCCCGGACCGCTTCTCCTCGAGGCATGGCTGCGCTTTGGAGCACCCTCGGCAGATTTTCTCGCCTCGGGTGCCGACGTTTTTCACGCGTCTGCAACTTTTCTTCCCCCCACGCGGAAACTTGCTGTTGTGACGACCGTCCACGATCTCTTTTTCTTGGAAAATCCGCTTGCCTCGGGCCAAGCTCGCTGGGGCGACCGCTACCTTCAAAAATCTCTCGCAAAGTACCTTGCGCGGGTACGTCGTATTATCTGTCCCTCGCGTCTCACGGCTTCTCAGGTGGAGATGTTTTTTGGGGTGGCTGTGCCCGATGTGCGCAACCGTATCAAAGTTGTGCCATGGGGAGTGAATGCGCGTTTCTTTCTCGGTCCGTATGCGGGTGATAGGGTCCACTTGCAACGGCTGGGAATCGCGCCTCCCTATCTCTTGTGCGTGAGTTCTTCGGGATATGGACGCAAGAACCTTGCGTCATTGATAGCTGCGTACGAAATTCTCTCTGCCAGCCACTCGGACATTCCACCTCTTGTGTGTGCGGGCGGGGTGCCTCGAGAGCTTCGACAACGGAGCTGGGGCGCAAGCGCGCACGTGCACTTCCTCCCTTACCTCACTCGCCGCGAGCTAGGGATTGTCGTGCGCAATGCGTGGGCTTTCGTCATGCCGTCGCTCATGGAGGGGTTTGGTCTTCCAGTTTTGGAGGCGATGGCGGCAGGCGTGCCGGTCGTCTCCACTCACCGTTTGGGCGTATTGGAGCATGTGGCAGAGGGAAGTGTTCTCGTTGCGCAGGACGTCACGCCAGGAGCGCTTGCCGATGCACTCGGGACCGCGTTGCACGATTCCGCTCTGCGGGCTAATCTGCAAGAGAGAGGGCGCGCGAGTGCTCGCTCCTTGACATGGCGCCGCTGTGTCCTCGACACTCTTTCTACCTATGAAGAAGCAATCACCACAGAATAAGTCGCCGCGCGGTGCGGAAATAGCAAAGGGCGTTTCTCCCGGGGCGGCGCCTCCGCGCGGAAAGCCACGCACGACGGCGATCGAAGACGCCTCGACCACCCAGCAGCTTAATCACCGCATGCTTCAGCTTCAAGCACTCTATCGCGTCGCTGTTGCCATGACGTCGACCATGAAACCGGGCGAAATTATGCGCTTGGTCCTCGATGAGGTCATGAGGTGGACTGTGGCTGATGGGACCGTGCTTTATATCATGGACACTGCCACGAACCGGCTCGTGCCAAGACTTTGGCGCGGAACAACGCCTCCGCTACGTTCGCACGGACTGGCCGATACGCACGAGCTTGTCGTAGAGGTGGCGCTTTCGGGGGAGATTCGCCAATGTGCTGGGCGCGAAGGATTCCCGGCGCGAAGCGCTCCGTCGCAGTGTCGCCTCACGATTCCGCTCGTGGCGGGCGACGAAGTCCTCGGTGTCATTGATATTTTCGCGCACAGGCGAGAGCCTTTCGATGTCGATACGCGCGAGTTTCTCTCAACCCTTGCCTCACTGGCGGCGCAAGTGTTGCGCAATGCCGTCACTCACGAGGAGCTCGAGCAGCACTATCGGGAAATTTCGCTCCTCTATGAGATCCAGCAGGAAATGGCGTCGACGCTCGACTACAACAGTGTTCTCGAGCTTATCGTGCACAGGACCAAGCAAATCATGGGAGCGCACGAGTGCACCATCCGCTTGCTTGAAGAACGCAACGGGCGGCTTTATATCCGCGTCGTCGCCAGCAGTGGTCCAGATTTCATCGGTCCAGAGGAGGTGCCGTTCGAGGAAAGCCACGTGGATCATCCTGTTATCGGGGGGGAAATGATCTACATGGAGGATGTTCGCACGGACCCCAATTTCCGATGGCAAGCAGAAGCGCGACGGGCGGGCGTTGTTTCCATGATTTGTGCGCCGCTCGTGGCTCGACGTCGGACAATTGGGACGATCCGCCTCTATACGGCTGAGCGGAGGGAATTTGATCTCTCCGAGCGGAAAATTCTTCTCGCCATCGCTGGAATGGCCGCGCAAGCGATCGAAAATGCCCGCCTCTACCGACGTATAGAAGAACAAAACCGTCAGCTGTTGGAATCCTACGAGGCGCTGCGCAGAGCACAAAAGGAACTCTTGCGCAAGGAGCGACTGGCGGCACTTGGCGAGATGGCTGCCACGGTTGCCCACGAGATCCGCAACCCTCTCACAAGTGTGCGCGGGTTTGCCCAGCGCATTCAGCGTCGGACGGAATCGCTAGGCGATCCAAAAGTCACCGAGTACACAAAAATTATCATGGAAGAGGTGGATCGACTTAACAAATTTATCAAGGACGTGCTCGATTTTGCGCGTCACGCCAAACCGACATTCGAACTGGCTAACCTGAACGACATCGTGAGCGAAGTGCTCACGATGATGCGCGACGAGTTCGACCGCAAAGAAATATCCGTTATTGCGGATCTCGACCCTAAATTGCCGCCGACTGTATGCGACCGCATGCAGATGCGGCAGATGCTGATAAACCTTTTGCAAAATGCGCGAGCGGCAGTCGCGCGCGGGGGGATGATCACACTGCGGACTCAGTCAACGGGAAAGTACATTCGCGTGCGCATCATCGATAATGGGCATGGAATCCCGCGCGACGTGTTGCCCAAAATATGGTCGCCGTTTTTCACGACGAAGACGCATGGAACCGGTTTGGGACTCGCACTCGTCCAGCGCATTGTCGACGATCATCGCGGGCGTATTATTGTGCGCAGTCGCCAGGGCTGCGGAACCATTATCAATGTGCAGTTGCCTCTCGTTACGAGCGAGGAAGAACTCCTCAGCTGGGGAGGATGAGGCGTGGTTGTCTTTCATACTCGCAGCAGGGGCCAGGGTAAGGGGCTTTGCGCTTGTGTGGCGTTTATCCCCTCCTGCGCAAGGAGCAAGGGGAGCCTCCTCGCCAACTGGCGTTTTCTGTATCATTCAGCGAGCGAATAGTTAAGCGCGTAGCGTGTGCGAGCAGAGAAGTATGTGGGCTTCGTTTCGTCGAGCGAACAATTTCCGCCGGCTGTGGTAACTAGCGCGGGATTCTCTCCCATGCTGGGCCATATACGAACTGCGAACCCCACGGTTTTGCCGGTGGGAAAATTCGAATTCTCCAGCAGAGATGTGAACACATTTTTTGTGAAGAAGGGTGAGTAGAGTTGCCGAACAAGAAATCTGCCAAGAAACGTATGCGGCAAAACGCGAAGCGAGAAGCTCGCAATCGCGCCGCCAAGTCAACGATGAAAACGTTTATCAAGAAGAGCATTGCTCTTATCGCAAGTGGCGAAAAGGAAGAGGCGACGAAGGTCGTGCGTGAAACGCAGTCACTCATTGGCCGACTGTGGAAGCGTGGCATTGTCCACAAGAACAAAATGCGCCGCCTTCAGTCAAAACTGATGAAAAAATTGGCAGCCGCACAAAAGTAAGTACGTCGGCTTTTGCGCTTGCTTTTTCACGCCAACGTTTCCCTCAATTGGGTGCTATGGTAAATCAATTGCGTATCTTTTTCGCCCATAGGTGGGCGATGATTGCTGTGGGGATGTTGGCGTTTGTTATTTTTAGCGGTTGTGCTTGGCGCTCGAAAATTCCCGTTGACCCAATGACCGTGGGAGCAGGGGACAGGTGCTTTATCGAGAAAGAGCAAGTTGTTCACGCCGATCAGCTGTACAGTCAGATGGGATCCCTGGATCTTGTGGCACGATACCTCCGCGAACAAGATCAGTGGAGGTCCTGCGAAGTCAACGAAGCGATATACCGGTTGCGGAAAATCCACGATTTGCCCTGACGGAGGATTTGTGATGGCTGGGATGGCGAGATATGTCGTAATGACGCTCTGCGTGGCGTGCCTGGGGATTGCCCAGGCTGGGGGCATCAGTCGCAATCCTTGCGAGCCAGAAGAATTGCGGTGGACTGCACGCGACTGGCAGAAGCACTTTCGCCAAGGACAAAAAGCCGTCCATGATGCCTATGCAAAAGTCGAAGACATTGAAGCCCAACGTCGGGAATCATTCGTGAGTAAGGTTCGGGTTATCGAGCGCGAGAAGGATGAGTATGGGGATCCCCTCTATGTGCGTTACGGACCTCGGGCGTATGCAGACACGCCCTGCTACGGTGGTCCTGCGTACACGGCAAGCTTTGAGCCTCGCCAGGTCATGAGCGGGACGCCACTCTATCGGTCGTTGCCGCAGATTATCGAGTCGACTGGCTACGTTCCCTCCGCCCCCGCACGTTCCGATGTTCTCCTCAAGCCGGGCGCATCGTTTTCTTATGTACAGTCTGGAATGCGGGTCTATCCGGGGAGTGAACGCGGGAGCGTCAGCCGGCCCGCCGCACAAAATTCATACTATTGACGTGCGGGGGCGCCCGCTGACGACTTCTCTCTGTGCTTCCGCTAGGCTGTGAGACCTATCTGGTCCCGCTATCGTGCGTGAGAACCGCCTTTTCTGTCCGTCTCCTGAGCAAGAAAATCAAATTTCCGCGTGCGGATCGTGCCCACAAAAAGAAAAGCCGGTTGGAGGTGAAGTGTCCAACCGGCTCGATTCGTTCGAAGAAGGATTCGATTATTCCTCTTCCGATTCCTCTTCTTCCTTCTTGCGGGTAATAACTTCGGGCTGAGCAGGCTCTTCGCCTTCTGCTGCCGGTGTCGGTTCGACGTAGTCCTTCGGTGGCAGGATGCTGAAGAGAACCTCTTCCTGATCCGTGAGGAGTTTCACGCCTTCAGGCATAATGAGATCTCCCGCATGGAAAGCGTGATTGATTTTGAGATTTGTCAGATCAGCTTCAATGACTTTCGGCAGTCGTGCAGGAATGCAGCGAACCTCCACTGTGTGCCGATGGGACTCGAGAATTCCGCCTTCTCGGACACCGATGGGAACACCAACATGGTGAACAGGCACTTCGAAGTCTGCCTCGACGTCCAGGCGAACCTGATAGAGGTCGACGTGGAGAATGCGGCGCGTAACGGGATCACGCTGAATTTCGCGGATGACCGCGAGGCGCTCTTCGGCGCTCGACTGAGCTCCGTTCGACGGCTGTAGCACAAACATCGAGCTCGAGCCGACTTTCTGGAGCAAAACTCCAAAATCGTGGCTATCGAGAGCAATTTTCTCAGGCATGATGCCTGGTCCGTAGATGACAGCGGGGATTTTGCCCTTCATGCGGAGCTGGCGATTGGGTCCTTTCCCCGTTGCCGTCCGCGGTTCGTACTGGAGTATGACGCGTTCCATAGCAAACGCCTCTCTTTTTCAAATGTGTTGCCTGGTGAAACACACGGCCGAACTCGTGGGTCCGCCCAGTGTGAATGCAGGCATGCGCAAGTACGCTTTGCGTCGCCTGTTATTCGTTCTCGGGACAGACTCGAATAGCGGTGGGAGCGAGAAAAGCTCGTGATCAAAAGGATGCTGACACTCACCGTGTTTTGAAGCTCGGCATGGAATCAACTTCCTTTGTGACTCATTAGTGCCACCTTTTGCAGGCCGGGTGTTTCTAAGAGAAACACTTCCTCATGCATAACAGCCTCATTCTTGATGCGTGAAACACTGATAAAACTGATTTTATCACTGTTTTGCAGGTTCGGCATTCAATTTGCAATGAGAGAGGACCGAAAACAATTCAGATTTCCAAAATCTCAAGGAGGTTTGTAGCCATGCCGGTTCGACCGCTGCATGACCGTGTGCTCGTAAAGCGCGCGGAAGAAGTAGAGCAGAAGTCCGCAGCAGGAATTATCATTCCTGACACTGCAAAAGAAAAACCCCAGAGAGGAACAGTAGTCGCTGTCGGAGAAGGCAAACGGGATGAAAGCGGCAAGCGGATTCCTCTCGATGTCAAAGTGGGGGATGAAGTGCTTTTCGGCAAGTATGCTGGAACTGAAGTCAAGATCGATGGCGAGGAGTACCTCATCATGCACGAGGGTGACATCCTAGCCGTCATCGAGAAAGAATCCAAAAAGTAAATCACGTCACAGACACATTCAAACCAATCTCATGAAACTGAACGGAGGAAGTAAACCATGGCAGCAAAGCAACTCAAGTACAGCGAAGAGGCACGCGGTGCAATCCTTCGTGGCGTAGACAAGCTGGCTGATGCAGTCAAAGTGACACTGGGCCCGAAGGGGCGCAATGTCGTTCTCGACAAAAAGTTTGGCGCGCCGACGGTCACGAAGGATGGCGTCACCGTGGCGAAAGAGATCGAACTCGAAGATCCATTTGAGAATATGGGTGCTCAAATGGTTCGTGAGGTTGCCAGCAAAACAAGCGACGTCGCTGGCGACGGAACCACCACGGCGACAGTATTTGCCCAGGCGATTTATCGCGAGGGCATGAAGAACGTTGCTGCTGGTGCTAATCCCATGAGCATCAAACGCGGCATCGAAAAGGCAGTGGAAGCTGCTGTCGCAGCCATCAAGGAGATGGCAATTCCAACCCGTGAGCACAAGAAAATCGCCCAGGTGGCTACCATCAGCGCCAACAATGATCGCGAGATCGGCGAGCTCATTGCCGACGCGATGGATAAGGTTGGAAAAGATGGTGTGATCACGGTTGAAGAGAACAAATCTATCAACACCGTTCTCGAGGTCGTTGAAGGTATGCAGTTCGACAAGGGCTATCTGTCGCCCTACTTTGTCACCGACCCCGAGAAAATGGTGGCAGAACTCAACGATGCATACATTCTTGTCCATGACAAGAAGATCAGCTCGATGAAAGACCTCCTGCCGGTCCTCGAGCGTGTTGTGCAGCAGGGTCGTCCTCTCCTCATTATCGCGGAGGATGTCGAGGGCGAAGCGCTTGCGACGTTGGTCGTCAACAAACTGCGCGGAACCCTCCAGGTTTGCGCGGTGAAGGCTCCTGGCTTTGGCGATCGGCGCAAAGCGATGCTCGAGGATATCGCAATTCTCACAGGTGGGAAGGTCATCAGTGAGGAGGCCGGCTTCAAACTCGAGAACACCCGGCTTGAAGACCTTGGACAAGCCAAAAAAGTCCGCATCGAGAAAGAAAATACGACGATTATCGAAGGCGCTGGTTCGAAGAAAGCTATCGAAGGGCGCATCAACCAGATTAAAGTCCAGATTGAAGAGTCGACGAGTGACTACGACCGCGAGAAACTGCAGGAGCGGCTGGCTAAACTGGCTGGCGGCGTTGCGGTGATCAAGGTCGGTGCCGCGACAGAAGTCGAGATGAAAGAAAAGAAGGCTCGCGTTGAGGATGCTCTCCATGCAACGCGCGCCGCTGTCGAGGAGGGTATCGTGCCGGGTGGCGGCGTTGTCTTCCTGCGAGCCATTCCGGCTGTCGAAAAGCTCGAGCTTGAGGGCGATGAGAAACTCGGTGCGCAGATCATTGCTAAAGCGCTCGAGGCTCCTGCGCGAGCAATTGCCCAGAATGCGGGCTACGAAGGCTCCATCGTCGTCGAAAAGATCAAAGCCAGCGACAACAAAAACTTCGGCTTCAACGCTGAGACCGAGAAGTACGAAGATCTTCTTGAGGCTGGCGTGATCGATCCGGCGAAGGTGAGCCGCAGCGCGCTGCAAAATGCCTCGAGTGTCGCGGGGCTGCTCCTCACGACGGAGTGCCTCGTCACCGAGATCAAAGAAAAAGAAGATAAGAACCCGATGCCGCGAGGCGCTGACATGTACTAATGCTCGCACCTAAACGGTGACTCGGCGAGGACACACGTGCCTCGCTAGAGCACCGGAATGAGCGAGCTAAGAGGCACTTAGGTTGAAAACGTCGAGCCGGCGCGAAGGATTCTTCGCGCTGGCTCTTTTCTTTTTTGCGCCGTAGGCGTCTGCCTACCTTTAAAGCGTAGAGTGGACGCCGAGAGTATTCCTCATGCGGCGATGCTATCGAGTGGTCCACGGCAATGGACTATTTCTCTCACATCCTCCGGCTGATCGTGTATGAGGATCGCTTCTGAGACACCAAGCGGACAGTCGAAATGAAGTGCGCGAAAAGAGCAATACGTTGAAGCTCCCGTAACACATGAGAAGAGTGTCGGGCGCAAAATTGAGTCCTGTGTGCGGACGGTAATGCGTCAGCGGGGCGCTACCTGAAATGGTTGAATGTCCTTCCGTTTCTTCCACTGCTGACCGACGCCATTTACCTTCAACATTTTCTAAGGAGTTCTTACGAAACTTGTTGAATGCTCGGGTAGACGCAGATTAATTTCAGAGTTAATAAATAGATTGTAAAGAGGTTGCGCCGGAAACTCAGCGGAGGATTGCTCTCACAATGCCACGAATCGACACCACGAAAGCTTTGCGTTCAATTTCCATCGTACTCCTTCTTGCTCTCGCGGAGGTTTTCCCTATGAGTGCATCTGCTCAGATTGCTGCGGATATTGTCATAGTAGGCGGCTCTTTCAGTGCTCCAGCAGCTGCTCTTGCCGCAGCAAGAACTAATGCATCCGCTCAAATCCTCCTCATAGAACCGACGGACTGGTTAGGAGGTCAGGCAACATCTCAGGGCGTGGCTGCAATCGACAATGCGTGGCATGATCCGGGTGCAACGCTTATGCGCACGCAACCAACTCTGTATTATCCTGCCGATTATCTCGATTTTCTCAATCGTTTAAAGAATGCGCCTCCCGAAGCGCCTGGGGAAGGCTTCGCTCCCAACGGCTCGTGCTGGGTGTCGCGAGAAGCATTTGATCCGCGGACAGCGGTGTGGGTTCTCGACCAAATGCTTGCCGAAACGACAAATGTGACGGTCATGCGAATGACCGTTGTGAAAAATGTTCAAGTGACTCCGGTGAGCGATGAGTTTGGCAACGCACTCAAAATCGTTTCGCTTTCTATTATCCAGCGCACGCCACAGCCGGGGTATGTGCCTCATACGAAATTTCTCTCGGAGGAAATGACTGACTGGTACAGTCCTATCAATTCCGCGGATTTTACAAAAACACTCTACACGGTGGTGCCGCGGGATCCCAATAAAGGATTTGTTGTCATTGATGCTTCCGAAACCGGCGATGCAATTGTTCTCTCAGGTGCCAATTATGTGGTGGGACGCGAACTCACGACCGAAGAGGTCGCCGAGGACGGGACCATTCCCCAGCATGATGAGCATGGCAGCCAGGCTACCGTTTTTCCTTTCTGCATGACCGATAACCCCACCGTGCATTCCGAGGACGAATTGAAAGCACCGTGGAGCGATTTCGATACCTACTACGCAAACCAAAGTGCCACTTATTTCTCCTTTGGTTCCTATACGTACAACAGGATCTGGACCTACAGACGCCTCAAGAATACGGGGGCACTGTGGAGTTTTGACAGCGTCAACATCGGCGATGTCTCCATGCAGAATTGGAACCCGGGCAATGATTATCCTTATGGTTCGATCTACAAGAGTAAAAGCGAGGCTGCTGCAGAGGCTTCGGACTGGCAAGGTGGTCTTAATCTTTATTACGTGGCTGAGGCTGAAAAGCATGCTGTCGCATGGTACTTCTACATGAAAGAGCGGCGCACAACAACGTGGGATACACGAATGCCGCATGGAACAACAGACTCGCTCAACATGATGGGTACGGGCCACGGGCTGTCGAAATTCCCCTACATCCGATGCTGCCGGCGCATTATTGGCTTGAGCAATTTCCGCCTCACAAGTCGCTATCTTGTGAATACGGCAGCGTCGAATTATAACGGGGGGACGTCGTGGCGGTTCTACGATTCCGTAGGAATTGGGAACTACGCCGTTGATGTCCATCCCACCAAGTCGAGCACGGGTATTTTGCCCTCCTTCTCGAAGGCAGCGCCATTTTATATTCCGTACCGCGCGCTAGGTTCGGTGAACGTTCGCAATCTTCTCGCAGCAGGGAAGCAGATTGCGACGACCTACATCACGAATGCCTGCTATCGTGTTCATCCTGTCGAGTGGGCAATTGGGAGTGCTGCGGGAACTGCTGCAGGCATGATGAGCACTTCCGGACTCACGAACATGGATCTCCTCGAAACAGCCACGCTTCGACAACTGCAAAACACGGTGCGGTTGAATTCGCCGATCCACTGGGCAGCATTTGATTCGAATCCTATTCCGCCTAATAACGGGGATCTCATTGTGAACAACCTCCAACCAGTTCAGGCGGGAGTGCCTTTCCGCATTGAGATCTATCATCACCGCGGAGTGCGGGCGAGGGTCTTTGCCGATGGGTACTTCCTCGGGGAGACCACAACGAAGGCAAACGGACGATTGGTACTTTCGAACGTAACGGTGGGAGCTGTTCCACAGGGCTGGATAGCATACTGTTACGACGCAGCGGGAAACCTCTTGGATACTCTTGTGTTGGGAAACATCGGGGACTTATCAATCGTCGATGATACCGACCCAACTCGCTTTTCCCTCACGGGGACATGGACAACAGGAACGGCACAGCCCGATAAATATGGAACAAGTTATCGCTATAGCTGGGGGACTAATCCACCTAGCACAGCGACATGGCTCCTCTATATTCCAATGCCGGGGATCTACGAAGTGTACGTTTGGTATCCGCAATCGTCGAACCGCGCTACCGACTCACCGTTCACAGTCTATCATGCGCAGGGCACGACAACGGTCCGGATAAATCAGCAGGTGAACGGCGGGAAATGGGTTTCTCTGGGCCAGTTCCGTTTCCGTGGTGATGGAACGGATCGCGTGGAACTTTCGAACAACATCAGCGACACTTCAAAGCTCGTCGTTGCAGATGCCGTGAAGGCAGAGTTCCGAAACCTCCCCGCTCGCGTGAGCCAGTGGGAACTTGAGTGACACGTCTTCTCCGGAATAAAAGACACAGGCATGGAGGAGCGGGAGCCCGAGCCGCGACACTCTAAGAGTTCCTCGTGTTGGTTTCGGACAGGCGGGCGGTGAGATGCGTGATTCGAGGGAACGCAATATGCCAACCTCGTCTCGATACAAACTTCTTCCTCGAATGCGAAGCAAAAGTTCTCGCACAAATCGCTACTGCGAGAACAATGGAAACGATTCCTGGGTCGCGCCAACCTCGCGCGAAATCTAAACGACGTCAGAGATGCTGCGATCGTAAAATTCTACGATGTTATCTCTTTGGTCGCTTGCGCGCCAGGCAATAGCAGTCCGCGGATGCTGGTTCATTTGCCCTGTGATAATGTACGGCGGAGAAGGACCCCAGTCCAATTCTCGAGAAAGTGGCACAAAATACTGCTCGATGACCTGCCACACAGGACGAATCTTGAATTTGGGATTTCGGAGGAAGCCGAGAAGGAGTTCCATCGGACAGTTGCCCGCGCCTCGACCAAGTCCCATTATCGTCGCATCGAGCCTGTTGGCGCCTGCAATGATTGCCTCGATCGTATTCGCGAAAGCCAGTTGCTGATTATTGTGCGCGTGAATGCCCACTTCTTTGCCGGATCCTGCGAGTGCGTTGCGATACCTCTCCACGAGCATTCTCACTTGCTCGGTGTAGAGCGAGCCATAGCTATCGACAACGACGACGGTTGACACGGGCGTTTCAGCGAGAACCTCGAGTGCTTGGTCGATTTCAGCATCCTTGACGACCGAGATAGCCATGATATTGCATGTTGTTTCGTAGCCTTTGTCGTGAGCGTCCTTGATCATATCGACCGCTTCGGAAAGCTGATGGACGTAACAGGCTACTCGGATCATATCGAGGACGCTTTTTTCTTTCGGCAGGATGTCCGTTTTGTAGTCGCATTTTCCTGCGTCTGCCATAGCCGCAAGCTTGAGCGGGGTATTGTTGTCGCCTACGATGCGCCGAATGTCATCCTCGTCGCAATACTTCCAATCGCCATGCTTGTCGCGTGCAAAAAGACCTTTCGAGGCCTTGTACCCGATTTCCATGTAATCGATGCCAGCCTCGACGCAGGCGTTATACACGGCTTTCACGAGACTGTCGTCGAACTGGTGGTTGTTCATCAAGCCCCCGTCGCGGACGGTACAGTCGAGGACTTTGATTTCGGGTCGATATGTAATCCAAGGTGCTTTGTTGCCGGTCATGGCAAATTCTCCTCAAGTGCGGTGCAACCTTTGTGGTGGTTTGCCGCCGTGTTATTGAAGCCACACTATAGGGGAGGAACGTGTTTCATTCACAAAGAGGAAGCTGCAAGCTCTCACGTTCGCCAGAAGACTTTCATTCGCGTGAAGAGCGCGACGATCCATGCGAGGAGCAATGTCAGAAGGAACCCGCGGAGAGTGCCGAGCCATGCTCCGGGAAGGAGGCGCTCAAGGACGGGACCTAATCCCGTGAGGGAAAGGATCGGCTCAATCAAGAGCCCCATCCCTACGTAGGCGATCATGGGATTTTGTCCGTTGGCCACAAGAAGACTCGTGCCTCTCTTCACGTGCCAAAGATCAAGCGCGATAGTGAAGGAGATGATGAGGAACAGCGCGAGACCTGTCGTGACAAAGAAATAACTCATCGTGTTGGGGTCTTTCTTGATTCCTCCCTCATACGGTTCGAAAGCCATCCCCAGAAGAAGCCAATAGCCGCCCCAGCAGGCGAGCTCTCGCAAAAAGCTTTCAGTATGGTTCTGCGGCGACCGGGTCAGCACAAGGCTTACAAAAACCATGACAAAGTCGAAAATGACAGTTGCCTCGACCCATCGAGCTTTGAGCCCTATGAGATTCCCGACCGTAAGAATGATTCCTAACGCAACCAGAAGGCCGTATTGAGATTTTTTCCACCCCGACGTCGTGTCCGTATCGCGCACGGCAAGCCATCGCAGCATAAAATCGCCAGCAATTGTGCCGGGAAGAACTATGAAAAGATAGTGGGCATAGGTGAGATGCCATATCTTGGGGATAGAGACGAAATCCGTGAGAGTTTTTACCCAGCCTGGGTTCTCGCAAGCGAGGCGATGTGCGAAAAGAAAGCCTAAGAGTCCCAAGCGCAAGAGAAGATTATCACGTGTGAAGAGCCACGCGAGAGAACCAAATACTGCGGAAACTGTCAGCAGCATGAGAATGATATTCGAACGGTACAGACTAAACGTCAGTGGCTCGTTCTTGTACTGAAATCGGCTCAAAAGAATAGCAGCGCATCCCCAGCCCACTCCTCGGATTATCCAATGCCACACTTTGGGGAGGTTATCCGGAAGTCGCATCATCATGGGAAAAAGTAGTACAAAGCCGATAATTCCATAGACGTTGGAGAGCCATTCGGGATCTGTTTTCAAATTGTAGGGGGCAAAGTGTGGCTGGTAGATCGCAAACGCAAAAAGCAGGGCGCCACGTTTGAGGATGATACCTACGGCCTGCAGATTCGTCAAGCCACGTTCAAGCCGGCGCTGGAGTGCAAATGGAATAGCGGCGCCGAGGCAGAAAAGAAAAAAAGGAAAGACAAGATCGACCCACGTGATGCCAGGCAATTGCGGATTGAATTTGTGATCAGGCGGGGGAACCTGGCAATGGTACATCCACGCAGGGAGAATCTGATAAGGAATTGCTCCCGAAAGGACCATCGTGAGGATGGCAAAGCCGCGCAAGGCGTCGAGAGCAGCGAATCGCTTGAAAGCAGGTGACGGGCGTAACGGTTGTGTATCGTTCATATCCTACAATGAACGCGTTTTGAAATCATTCTTTCAAGAACAAATTATTGTGCGTGAAAAAGTTGGGGAAGCCTCGTTGAGTGGTGCTACCTGCCGCATGAGACGGGCGCGTTTCTCAGAAATGATCGATGAGAATACGCTTTATCTTGCCTGCGACTTGAGCTTGCTTTCGTGATTTGACGCACATGAGAAGTTTGTTACTATTATCGCTGAGAGGGTTACGATGAGCCAGAAAAGTTTTCCTATTGCTGACCGAGTGGCGAACTTGGATGCCAGCGGTATTCGCAAGGTCTTTGACCTTGCCGCGACGATGAAAGACCCTATCAATCTCTCAATTGGACAGCCGGATTTTGATGTGCCGGATCCAATAAAAGAGGCTGCAATTGAGGCTATTCGAAGTGGGCAGAACAAGTATACGCAGACACAGGGAATAGCTGAACTGAGGGAGGCAATTGCAGAGGATCTTCTGCGCGAGTTCGGGTGGAGCGAAGTGCCGCCGATTCTTGTCACAAGTGGCGTGTCAGGTGCCCTCATGCTCGCGTTTTTCGTCCTCGTAAATCCCGGCGACGAAGTTATCATTCTTGATCCTTATTTCGTCATGTATGTTCACCAGGTAAGGTTAGCCGGCGGCGTTCCAGTTCTCATAGACACGTATCCCGATTTCCGGCCGCCTCTCGATAAGATCGAAGCGGCTATTACGCCACGCACGAAGCTTCTCGTTGTGAACAGCCCATGCAATCCAAGTGGAGCAATTTATTCCCGCGAAGAGTTGGAAGCAATTGCAGAGATTGCGCGGCGCCACAATCTTCTCGTCATATCAGATGAAATTTATAATTTGTTTTGTTACGATGCTCCGTTCGTGAGTCTCGCATGTCTGTACGAAAACACGATCCTCATGCGCGGATTCTCGAAGAGCTATGCAATGACGGGGTGGCGCATGGCGTATGTGACTGGGCCCAAGCAAGTCATCGACAAGATGACCACGCTCCAGCAATACAGCTTTGTGTGTGCACCGAGTATGGCTCAGGCAGCTGGTCCTGTTGCGCTGCGTACCGACATGTCCGCTCAGGTGGCTGCCTATAAACGTAAACGCGACATGGTTTATGAGGCTCTTCGCGACAGTTTCGGGCTAGTAAAGCCAGCGGGGGCTTTCTATGCTTTTGTGCCCGCGCCCAAAGGGATGACTGCTACGGAATTTGTCACAAAAGCGATCGAAAACAACGTGCTCGTGATCCCTGGATCTGTCTTTTCCCAGCACGACACACATTTTCGCATCTCTTACGCAACAACAGACGAAAAGCTCGCCAGAGGGCTCGAGATCCTCAACAGCCTAGTCTAATCTAATACAGAACAGAAGCGAGAGCCACGAGAAAATAAGCTGGCTACTCGTCTTCCTCTTTGGGGGGCTGGCGGAGCTCCTTGAGCTCGGCGATGTGCTTTTTCATGGCAAGGATTTTTTCCTTGGCGCGTTTAGAGCGTTTGCGTTTCTGGCGTCGGAGTTTGGCAATGCGTTGCTGCTCGGCGCTCTTTTCCTTCAGAAGTAGCGACTCGATTTTATCCGCGAGTATTCTACGCGCGAGATATCGGTTAAGCGCCTGCGAACGTTCCCGCTGACATTTTACTTCTATGCCAGTAGGCTGATGGCGCAAATACACGCACGTTGAGGTCTTGTTGACGTTTTGTCCCCCATGTCCGCCCGAGCGAATGAATTTCTCAACAATGTCCTCCTCTCGTATTCCGAGGCGTTCCATTCGCTGGCGCAATTGATCTTCTTTTTCCGGGCTGACACCAAAACCTGGCATACCTCGTCAACCTTCTCCCATGAATTCACTTGTACATTGTGCTATGAGGTCGCTTTAATTCATAGTGAGGTAAGACCATGGGAAAGAGGAAAGAGATAATCACCGCTCATCTTCTGCCTGTCTGTGTGTGCCTGTGGGCTATGCTGATTGCGGCGAGTGTGTGCGGTGGCACAACTTCTCAGCGCCAAGTTCGCCCTCCTGCAGTGGCAGGTGCTTTTTATCCAGCCGAGCCAAGCAAATTGCAAGCGATGGTGGATACCTTCCTTTCCGGAGCGGAGGCGGTAACGACGACGGCTCGATTGCGAGCGCTTATCGCGCCCCATGCGGGATACGTGTATTCTGGGCCAGTTGCGGGGAAGGCATATGCCGCCGTCAAGCCCGGCGCTTATCACCGAGTCATTGTTCTTGCGCCGAGTCACTTTGCTGATTTCAATGGCGTGGCTATCACCCCCGCCGATTACGAAACGCCACTTGGGCGTGTGGAACTCGACCCGTTGTGCGAAAAACTAGCGACAATGCAGCCGTTTTCTTTCTCGCCTGAATGCATTGTGCAAGCGCCACAGTGGGCAGTGAGGAGCGAGACAGAAAGACCCGACACGTACGAGCATTCGCTGGAAGTGCAGCTGCCTTTCCTCCAGAGAAGATTGGGAAAGTTCTCGCTTGTGCCGTTGATCTGCGGTCGGGTTCGGCCGCAGCCGGTCGCCGAAAAACTTGCCGAGTTTCTCGATGATTCGACGCTTGTCGTAGCAAGCTCGGATCTCAGTCATTACCATCCGTACGAGGTTGCTCGCGAGCGAGATCTTTCGTGTGTCAGGGCGATTTGCACTCTGGACGAAGAAAAAATGGCGGAGCAGGAAGCGTGCGGCAAAATCCCAATTCTCGTTGTCATGCATCTAGCGCGGAAGTTTGGCTGGCACCCAGTTCTCTTTGACTATCGTAACAGTGGTGACACGACAGGGGACAAGACGCGAGGCGTTGTGGGCTACGCTGCAATAGGATTCTATGCAGATGAGCAAACGACGACGTCGAGCATCGACGTGACAAAGTTCGGCAAAGGCGGTGCGGGAGAAGAGATTCAGAAGAAAACACAGGAGGTAAAAGCAGTGACTGCGGAAACGACTGTTGGTCTCACCCGTGAGGAAGGACGGTTGCTCGTGCGAATTGCCAGAGCTGCGCTTGAAGAAGCTGTGCGGTATCGTCGGCGACTCCACGTGGACGTTACTACGATCCCGATGACTCTTCGCGAGAAGAAAGGATGCTTCGTCACTCTCACCATTCACGGAGAGTTGCGCGGCTGCATCGGCCATATCTTTCCCAAGGAACCACTTTACGAGGCAGTGATCGATAACGCGTGGGCAGCTGCGCTCGAAGATCCCCGCTTCCCGCCTGTTGCTCCCTATGAGCTGCCACATATTGCAGTTGAGGTAAGTGTGCTCACTGTTCCTCGCCCGTTGCCATTTAGTTCGCCAGAGGATCTGCTCGCCAAATTGCGTCCACACCGTGATGGAGTCGTCCTCAAGATCGGTTCTGCGATGGCGACATTTCTTCCTCAGGTATGGGAGCAATTGCCTGATAAGGAACAGTTTCTTGCTCATTTGAGCAGGAAAGCTGGATGCGCAGCCGACGCATGGCGTGGCAAGGATGTGAGTGTGATGATCTACGAAGTCCAAGCATTTCACGAATCAGAGTTCTGAGAGCCAATGTGCGTGCACAATTCATGTGCAGACGCTCTGAATACACACCAGACCGCGGGGGACCGGAACAGTAGTTTCGTGCGGTTGCGAATTTTTGTCCTCGGGTTCGCTGCTCCGCTTGTGCAGTTTGTTCTTTTTCGCGAACTGTTGGGGGCTTACGGGGGAAATGAGTACCTCATCGGCATAGCACTCGGATTTTGGCTTTTCTTTATGGGAGTGGGAAGCCAATTAGCGAGGTTTCTCTGGCGCAAGGAGACTCGAGGGCATCTAGAGACATGGCTTTTCCTTGTTGTCGCGGTGCTTCCGAGCATCGCTATCATTTCTCTTCGCTTTGCTCGTTTTCATTTGTTCCCTGAAGGAGCAGGTGTCGGGCTTGGTCCACAGATAGTGGTCACTGTCTGGGGGGAAAGTCTCTTCTGCTTTTTTGTTGGATTTCTTCTCGCGCGCTTTGCGCTAGCACTCTCTCACACAGAAGCCGCTGGGGGCATCGGGAAAAGTTACCTTATCGATTCACTCGGTGGCATTGCCGGAGGACTTGCTTTTGCCTTTTGTCTCTCATGGTATTTCGGACATCTCCAACTCACCGCTCTAGTCGGTTTTCTGATGTGGGGAGTTATTGCATGGGAGGGTTTTCGAAGAACCTCTTCGTTTCTGCGCGTGTGTCCCCTATTGTTTATTGGATCCATCCTTTTTGCAGCTCTGTATGCAGGGGAGAGGGTAACGTTGTCGTGGCTCGTTCCGGTGGGACAGGTTGTCGATGAGGCGAGATCGGCTTACGGGCAAATTCTTGTGTCTGATCTGGGCGGACAGCGAACATATTACCGCAATGGCGAGCCACTGTTCAGCACCGATACGCAGGAACTTGCGGAACTGCGAGTGCATTTCGCGATGCTCAGCCATGAGCGGCCGAAAGTGGTTCTTGTGGCAGGACCCATGCGTCCAGATGTTGTCCGCGAGATTCTCCGTTATCCTGTTGAACAAGTTGTGGCTGTCGAGCCCGACAATGAACTGAATCGTCTCATTATGCGGTGGGAGAGTATGCGCGAGGACCCACGAGTTTGCGTCGTAAATGGGGACGTCCGGCGGTACCTGGCGACACATCAAGGGGAGTGCGACGTTATTGTTGTCGACCAACCGCTGCCGACAACGCTCCTCGGCAACAGGTATTTTACAAAGGAGTTTGCAGCCTTGGCACACAAAGGGTTGCGCAAAGGAGGAATACTCGCTGTTCCTCTGGGGAAATTTCCCGAGTACCCAGAACCTCTCCGCGTGCGCACTATCGCGTCGGTATATCGAGGATTTGCGCAATGCTTTACTCATGTTCGTCTTATCCCAGCTGATGAGATTTTGTTATTGGCCTCGGACGAGCCGCTCCCGGGGGATTTCACTCGGGCTTTTGATAGTCGACGGTTGGATACTCTCATTGTTCGTCCCGGGTACTTTGCTAGTGTTCTCACGGCTGAACGGCAAAAGGCTCTTCAAGAGATGATTGCCTTGCCAGAGGCTGCAAACAGTGATTTTTTTCCGTTGGCAAGTCGACTTCAGCTCCAGCGCTGGCTGAGCGAGTACGGCTATCGGTTCAGTGTACTCGAATTTTTCCTCCTTAGCATAGCGATGGCTATTGTCAGTCATCTCAGGCGCACAGAGCTTCCCCTTTTCGTTGTGAGCTTTTGCTCGGCAGCCTTTGTCTACCTCACTTTGCTATGTGTGCAGATCCTTTTAGGAAATGTTTACTTCTTCACTTCACTTCTTGTTACTATATTTATGGCGGGAATCACTGTTGGAACACACATGAGCAAGCGCTTGCCACAGACTGCACCAACCTTGTTGCACTTAACGCTGGCAGGTGCTTTCATTGGCGCGGCTCAGATACTCGTTGTCCTTTTCCTGCATAATGTGGGGATGGGTGAGAGTTTCTCTTTTTACAGAGTATTGGCACAGGTTCTCGGAGCTGTGACCGTTGCAGCGCATGGGGTAATGCTGTTTATCATGGGGTGGATTACGGGCGCCACGTTTGGCGTAACAGCATTCGTCGCTTTCGAGTGTCCCGGTGACACATCGGCTCGAGTGTACACAGCCGATTTCTTGGGCGGTGCAATAGCTTCGGTACTTTTTGCAACGCTCATTACGCCCATACTCGGTATTGTGTGGTCACTGGGGGGGTGTGCGATGGCTGCTTTTGTTGTGTGGGTGCTGTTGCACTGGACGCACTAGAGAATTAAAAGTTACCGCGGGGCAGCCCTCGCCTGCCGAATGAGACGCAATTAGCCTTGTTCATAAAGGAGAAAGATAAGGGAACAAACCGTGAAGGATAACTTCGACAAGTTTCCCTGGGATGTTCTCCTGCAAGCAAGGGTGTCGCGGCGCGAACTCTTGCGATGGGGGATAGGTGTCGCGAGTTTTTCTTGTACGCATTCAGCGTGGGCGTGGCTTTGGAATTCTCCTGCAATCACGGATGCGACCCTTGATAATCCTGGCGTTTTCAAGAAAGGTGCACCGAGCGATACCATTTTCGATGCTTGGAAAAAAAGGGGCTGGGTGCACGAAGCAAAGTGGTATACGACGGAGGGAAAGATAGTCCACTGTTCGCTCTGTCCCAATCGCTGCACACTCGAGCCGGGAGATCGCAGCCATTGTCGCACTCGCGTTAACAAAGACGGTGTGTTGTATACGCTCGCTTACAGTAATCCTTGTGCTCTTCATGTCGATCCGGTTGAGAAAAAGCCACTCTTTCACTTCCTCCCCGGAAGTCGCTCGTTTTCTCTCGCCATCGCAGGATGTGTGCTTCGATGCATGAACTGTCAGAACTGGGACATTTCCCAGAAGCGTCCTGAAGAAACAAAGGTTGCCGATGGTCCTGAAATGCGTCTCCAAGCGAGGGATGTGGCGTTGGGGGGAGCTGTCGATGTCACACGAGTGACGGTGACTCCCGAGGAGGTGGTGGAACTAGCGCAAGCAAGCTCATGCAAGTCGATTTCGTATACTTATTCGGAGCCTGTCGCCTGGTATGAGTATACTCTCGATACAGCTAAACTGGCGCGCCACGCAGGGGTGAAAAACGTTTTTGTGACGAGTGGATACATTCGGAGCGAGCCATTGCGTGAACTGGCACAGGTCCTCGATGCCGCCCATGTGGATCTGAAGGGTTTTGATGATAATATTTATCAGAAGCTCAACGCTGGCCATCTCCAACCTGTACTCGATTCGATACGGACATTGCGCGAATGTGGAGTGTGGGTGGAAATCATCAATCTTGTGGTTCCGACCTATACGGATCACATTCCAACGATCCGAAAAATGTGTGACTGGATTGCTCAATCAGTGGGCCCGGATGTGCCGCTTCACTTTTCGCGCTTTCATCCTGCTCACAGATTAACGCATCTTCCGCCTACGCCGATTGACGTCCTTATTCGTGCGCGCGATGAGGCGCGTGCCGCCGGCTTGCGCTACGTCTACATTGGAAATGTCCGAGGCGTTGCCGATGCCCAGACGACGTACTGTCCTGCCTGCAAGAAAGCTGTGATCGAACGTGACGTGTACGCAATCTCGGCGTTCCATCTACAGGATGGCAAATGTGCTTTCTGTGGAGCTCCAATCCCGGGTGTGTGGAAGGCATAACGATCCCCAGAAACCTGTGTAACACGTTCCCTCTCTCACTTTACGCTTGCCATGGTACCTCATTCCTGCAGCCACTACGCATAATCGGCTTTTTTAGGAGAGTACGAAATGTTCAAACATGTTCTCGTGACAGGTGGAGCCGGGTTTATTGGCTCGCACATGGTAGATCTGCTTATTGAAAAGGGCTACAAGGTACGCGTTTTTGACAATCTTGAGCCTCAGGTTCATGGACAGCGCACGACCCCACCCGACTACTTCAACAAGGAAGCAGAATTTGTCTATGGGGACGTCAGAGACCGGGACGCGCTGCGAAAAGCTCTCGAGGGCATAGATGCTGTTATCCATGATGCAGCGATGGTCGGCGTCGGGCAGTCCCAATATGAGATTCTTCGCTATACCGATGTCAACACGACGGGTACAGCAAACCTCCTCGATTTGATCGTTAATGAGTGCCGTCACGTCGAGAGGGTTCTTGTGGCCAGTAGCATGAGCATTTATGGCGAGGGAGCATATCGTCGGCCCTCTGATGGAAAAATCGTTTATCCCGCCCTGCGCCCGGAAACGCAGCTCGAACAGCACGATTTCGATGTTCACGACCCAGAAACAGGTGAAGTACTTGAACCCGTGCCAACGCCTGAAACCAAGCCGCTGTATTGTACGTCGGTCTATGCTCTCAACAAGAAAGACCAGGAGGAATACACGCTTGTTGTTGGCCGCACGCACCATCTATCTGTTGTAGCGTGCCGCTACTTCAATGTGTATGGCCCGCGGCAATCGCTTTCTAATCCATACACGGGCGCAGCAGCTATTTTCCTCTCGCGGATCAAGAATGGCAATCCCCCTCTCATCTATGAAGACGGCAAGCAGGTAAGAGATTTCATCAGCGTTCGCGACATTGTCGAGGCGAAGCTTTTCCTGCTCGAAAATCCTAAGGCGAACCTGGAGCCCTACAACATATGTACGGGGAAGCCTACTTCGATCCTTGAGCTTGCTAAATTGTTAGCAAAACTCAATGGTCGCGGGGATCTCGAGCCGCTCGTCACCAAGCGTTTCCGTGCAGGTGATATCCGCCATTGTTATGGTGATTCCACAAAGATCAACAGTTTGGGCTGGCGGGCACGCATCTCTCTCGAGGACGGACTCCGAAATCTTGTCGAGTGGTCTGCTAGTGTCGAGGCTGTAGACAAGGTGGAAGAGGCTCACAAAGAATTAGAAATGCGGGGACTTGTACGCGGATAGCGGGCTAAATCAACGCCCGTTTTATCGATCGCAACGAATGAGTGAGATGTGAAGAAAGGTGAGTAGAGTGGCTTCTGCACCAGGAATGATCACAAGTGTTGTTAGTTCTCATCCGGATCCTGGGTTGGATTTGGCGCACCAAATTCAACAGTTTCTTGCAGTTCCCCATGAAGCGCTGGGTATACGGATCTGGCCCGGGATGCAGATTCCCGAGGTCATAGCTGCGCTTGTGGCGATCATCATTGGTTTTGCGGTGATCCTTGCATTTGTCAGCGTCACCGTAATGATTCTTGTTTACCTCGAGCGTAAAGTTGCAGGGCACATTCAAAGCCGTTTGGGGCCCATGCGGGTAGGCTGGCACGGCATCCTCCAGAGCATTGCTGATGGCCTCAAGCTCTTCCTCAAGGAGGACATTGTCCCGGCATCTGCGCACAAAGTTCTTTTTACTCTTGCTCCAGCGGTTGTGCTTGTTGGGGCCCTTGTCCCATTTGCAGCGCTCCCATTCGCGACGGGCGTGGTCGTTGCGAACATGGATGCAGCGCTCTTTTTTGTGTTAGCTTTTACTGCTCTCGAAGTCATCGGTGTTGTTATGGCGGGCTGGGCCCCCAATTCAAAGTGGTCTCTTTACGGAGGAATGCGCCTTGCTGCGCAAATGATCGCCTACGAAATTCCATTGGGAATTAGTGCGTTGGTTATTGTGGTGCTCTCCGGTAGCCTCAATTTCTACGAGATTGTTGAGAATCAGCGAGTACTTCCCTATGCCCTCATGTCGCCGTGGGCGTTCCTGGCTTTTTTCCTTTTCTATATTGCCGGGCTCGCGAGCACGAAGCGTGCACCATTTGATCTTCCCGAAGCAGAGAGCGAACTCGTGAGTGGTTTTCACACAGAGTATAGTGGTCTCCGGTTTGCCTTTTTCTTCCTTGCTGAATACGCGGCAATGGTTCTTGTGAGCGCCGTGGCATCGATATTGTTCCTGGGTGGGTCGAATTTCCCCCTTGATGCAACGCATAAGCCGCTGCTGGGAGTCGTCCAGCTTCTCTCGAAAACCGCTGTTCTGCTGTTTGTTATGCTATGGTTGCGCTGGACTCTTCCGCGCGTCCGAATAGATCAAGTGATGTTTGCATGTTTAAAAGTATTACTCCCGTTTTCACTCGTGTGCCTTATGGGAGCCACTGTAGAGATTCTCTTCGATAATCATCTTCTCATGTGGGGAGTTTTCGTGCTTCTCGTGGCTCTAAGTTATCTCCTGGCGCGCGGATCGCGAGCGTACACTGGGAAATCAGTGACGACATGAAGTGACAGAGGCGGGGAGACCCGAATCTATTAGAGACAGCCGCTCGATTCTTCTTTCTTGCAATTTCCGCCGTGTAACGACGTATACTCAGAGATGCAGGAACATCGAGTCGGAGGTGACGCCTATGCTGCTACCCGAAGTGCGCCCAGCCGTTAATGCGGGAAGATATGGATTTTACCCCTCTGACCGTAAAGAGCTTGAAGATCTCATCCGAGAGTATTTGGCATCTGCTGTTGTTCCCTCTGGAATCGTTCCCATTGGTCTGGTGGTCCCGCATGCTGGATACATCTACAGCGGCGGGACGGCAGCCCATGGCTACAAACTTCTGGTTGGAAGACACATCGAACGGGTAATTATTTTTGCACCCAGTCATTATGCGGCCTTTCCTGGCGCGAGCATTTTCCCAGGCCGTGCTTTTGCTACTCCTCTCGGCGAAGTTCCTGTCGACAGATTATTTTTAAAGCACCTCATAGAGCACAGTTCGTGCTTTGAATATTATCCGGAGGCTGAGCAGCGCGAACATTCGCTCGAAGTTCAGCTCCCATTTTTACAATATGTGTTGAGAGATTTCGAACTTGTACCCGTGGTGATGTACGATCGTTCGTATTCCAATTGCAAACGAATCGCACAAGCTGTGTTGGCTTCAATGGAAGAGCTTCCTCGCGAGACTATTATCATAGCTAGCTCAGACCTGTATCATGGACCGGGAGCACATCGTGCACGGCAGCTAAGCGCAGCTACTGCTGAGGGCATTGCATCCCTTGATCCGGTGAGCTTCGCAGAGGCCATTGAAAGTGGGGAATATCATGCGTGCGGTTCAGGACCTATCATCACTGCAATGCTCGTCTGCAAGGGCGTTGGTGCGCGCAGAGGCACAGTGCTTTCCCTTACCACCAGCTATGAAGTAATGCCGCGCAGTGAAGATTACGTGGTAGGATATACGGCTGTCGCGTATCATGAGTGAGAAAACTTTTTCGGGGGTGGGACTTTTTTATAGACATTGAACTGCTGAATTTGTCCCACTTGAGGTGTCGTAATACGGTGGGACTGCTTGGTTGTTGGGAGTCCCTTCGTAGTTGACGAGACATGAGAGGCAACTATCCTCTCGCTGAAAAAGTGGACGCAAAGCGATAAGTTTTGCACAAGGGTTTCATAGGTAACTTCCGATGCGAAGGGAGAAAAGGACATTGAAATCAGTGCGACGGGCTCTGGGGTTAATTCTGCTGTTTGTTCTTCCAATTGCTATCGTTGGTGCCCCCTCTCTTGTTGGTGCTCCTGGGGGCGGAGCTGGTGCCGTGAAAGTGCGCGTGGCATCGGGGCTAAAGGAAAAAGATGCAACGCAGCTGCAACGTTATCTTCAGGCTGATGGCTATGGTGCAGGGGCATCCATTGAATTGGCTGTAGATGCAAACGGAACGTATTCTGTTTTGATCGGACCTCTCGAAAGCGAGGCGCAGGGACAAGCACTTATTAAAGATCTTCAAGAATCTGGCTACCAGCCCGAGGGGATTGTGGCGGCAGAGGGGGCGCAAGAGAAGGTTGTGAGCCGTGCTGAAGCAGGCCGCGTTTTTCGCGTCCAGGTCGGAGAATTTCCCGATAGACGTCAGGCGGAAGGGCTCCAGCAGACTCTCATAGGCGACGACTATGCTGGCGTCGATATAGTCGAAGATGGTGGCGTGTATCGCGTTGTAATCGGTGTTTTTGCCACCGAGCGCGACGCACAAAAGTTGCTCGACCAACTGCGCGGCGATGGATATTCATTCGCGAAGACCATCGAAACCCGTGAAGTTCAAACAGGTGTGAAACCAACCGCGATCGAGCAAAAGGAGATTGTGCTGCCAGCCGAAGCTCAACAACTGTCACCAGAAGAGCAGGAAAAGGCAAAAGATCTTATTCGAATCCGCGAAAAAGCCTCAGCGGGATTAGCCTCAGCGGATGAAATTGTTCAGCTGCGCGAAGAACTAAAGAAGCTCCGGAGTGAAGTGGCAAACGTTGTTAAAATCGTCACTACAAACGAGCAAGCGAACCGCGAAAAGCTGAAAAAGATGCGGCCCATTCAGGAAAAATTCAACAACGCCATTCTCAATAAGAATCTCCAAGAAGCTGAACAAGCCCTCGAAGAGCTCCGAGCGATCGACCCCAATGATTCGGCGATCCCATTTTACATTGCTCAGCTGAATACGCTACGAACAGGGGCGACAGCGCAGGGGCAGCGCTCCGATGATCAGAAACGTCTGCAGCAGTTGATTAGCGAAGCTAAAGCGTCACTCGAAGCAAAACGTTTCGATGATGCCCAAACAGCTCTCGTTTCTGCAAAGGTGATTGATCCAGCAAATCCGGAAGTTGAGAAACTTAGCAAGCAACTAAGCGAAGCGAGGAGACAGGCAATTCCACAGCAAGCACCCGCTTCAACTTCGAAGCAGATACTCCTGATTTATGTCGGTGCGGGCCTGCTGCTTATCATAGTGGGTACGCTGGCAATCTATGTCTTTGTGACTAGTCGCCGCGAACGAAAACTTATCGAAGAAGTGCAGCATCTTACAGCGGGTGCTGCTGCTGCCAGCTCTGCTTCTCCGGTTAGTGAAAAAGTTTCTCCGCTCCCCACTCCGTCTGCCCCAGCAAAAGAGGAGAAACCGAAGCAAGAAAAGAAAAAAGAGCAGGTGCAAGAGACGCCAAAGCTGGCGGGAGCACCTGGGCTTTCTGGTGTGCCGAGTGCATTGGGTGGCGTGGGGGCTCTCAATACAAGTATTTTGAGTCAAGTCGCTGTCACGCAGCCAGAGCCGGAACCCGAGGAGGTAGAAAAATCGGCCCCAGAGATCTTCCGTTCTGAGGCTGCACCTGGTGAAGCTATCCAGGAGACCCGTCCTCCAGGAGAAGCTGATGTCCTTGTGCTCAATGACATCGTGACATCGTCTCAAAAAGACGTGGAGTCACAGACTGTCTCTACAGAATCTGAAGTCAAGCTACCGGATATCGAGATTCCGTTGCCTGAACTGGACACGCAGACAGTGAGTGAATCCTCATCTGGATCTTCTGGCCTCCCGAACTTGGACAGCCTTGGGAGCGTAGACCTCGAAGAACTACTCGGAGGGAAAAAAGAGACCGAGAGTGAGGGTGTAGCGATGACTCCTGCATCTCAGTCTACAGTCAACATCCACGAAGAGATTACTGTCTCGCCTGTCGAGGAGGCAACGCCCGAACAACCTGTTTCGCCGCCGCCCGTTGCTTCTCAGCCTCAACCAGCAGCGACTTCTGAACCAACTCCAGCAAGCGCTTTCGATGCCACAACGAAGCTGCCGGCTGTCGAGGAACCCTCTCCTGCTCAGCAGCCCTCGGCAGTTGTCCAGGGCAAGAAAATTGTCTTCCAGCAGACTTTCGATGATGAGGAACCTGGCGCTCCGCCGCAGGGGTGGCAGGGTGAGTACGACTACGCAACGCTCGTTGTGGATACGACGTCGCCTGCCCCTGGCTCAAAGGCTTGCTTGAAGTTTGAAAAACGGACGGGAGCGGGAAGTGCTCATTATGCATGCCATTTCCCCAAAGCGACAGGTCTCGTTACCGTCGAGTTCGACATTCGGTGTGATGAGAAAAATAAATACCTCCTGGGCTTCTATATTGAGAAAGACGAAGATTTCAAACAGTCCGTTCATACTATCATCCATCGCTTGGATTCTCGGTCACAGCCTACATTGCGTGTGCAAGGAGAACCTGTGCCCTATGAGCTGGGGACGTGGCGTCATGTGAAATATGAACTGAATCTTCTCAGCGGGACCGCCACTGCGTATGTGGATGGACAGGAAGTTGTCCGCGACGCCAAACTCGCTTCGAACTATGGTTACGTGAACACCCTTTCAATCCGTGACAATCTCGCGACCACAGGGATACTTTACCTAGACAATATTATCATTTACCAGAGCTGATAGGACAACTGCTTTACCGTTGAGCGAAGCATAATAAGTTAGAAGGAGCCCATGGACGTCCACGCTGCGACAGGTCTCATCGAGCAGGTCAACGAGCACCTAGATCCTGTCGCCCTGCTCGAGCGGATTGGATACGCCACAGATAAGATTCAAGTGGTGGGCGGGTCGGTCAAAAGCTTTTGTCCGATCCACAAAGACTCGCGTTTTCGATCGCTTCTCGTTGATGCCAAGAAACGAACTTTCAAGTGCACGATCAAGACCTGTGAAGCATATCGAGGCGGCAACCTGGTTGAGCTTTATGCGCTCGCTCGTGGATTAGAGCCGCTAGCTGCAGCAACGGAGCTCGTCCGTGTTTTTGATCTCGATATCGACATAACACAGCTCAACGATGTTGCCAACGCTTTCCTGGACGAAGCTGAGCGTGCCTTTGTTGATCACGACCACACTCGGGCTGAAAGAGCAGCCCGCCAGGCGCTACAGTTCCGCAGCGACCTCATAGAAGCTCGACTGTTACTCGCTAATATCCTGGCTGCAAAAGGAGAGGCTGCGCAGGCATGCGATGAGTTCATTGCGGTTGCAGAGAATTATCTGAATCAGGGAGCATTCGAAGATGCCGACCGGGTACTCGAACGGGCCTCCCAAGATTACCCCGACAATGAAGATCTTCTCTTGCTGAAAGTCCATAGCGCGGAACAGCAAGGGAAACTCGATATTGCAGAGAAACTTCTTCTCGAATTGGCTCAGAGACGAGAAGGTGCCGGTCGGAAAGCGGAAAACGTCGGAATTTTTGAGAAGCTTTCCTCGCTTTTCCCCTCGAAGCTGGAGTACTGCGAAAAGCTGGCAGAAATATTATGTGAAAGACGTGAATTTGATAAGGCGCTAACTACTTTAAATAATTTGGCTTTTCGATATGCTCAGGACGAGAAACCTGATGAGGTCGTACGCGTTGTAGAAAAGGCAGCAGCAATTCGGCGTCCTGAGGCAGGAATTCAATCTATATATGTCGATGCTCTCGTTAAACTTGGTGAGTACGAGCGTGCTCGCAGCGCCATGCATGATCTTGTGTTGGCTTTCATCGAGAGCACGATGTTTTTTGATGCACAGCAAGCTGCGCAACGGTGGCTTGAGGTGGAGCCTGAAAGCCCAGAAGTTCACGAATGGCTGGGTCTCATCTGGCAAGAACAGGCTAATGCGGAAGAAGCTGCGCGCGAGTTTCGTGCAGCAGCGGAGTTGGCATACAAACAAGGAAACATCCAGCGTGCGATAGAATTGCTTGGGCAGGCTAGGTTCAACCTTCCTGACGATGCAGATCTCCGATGGCTACTCATTAAGTATCTGCGTGAAGCTCAAGAAATTGACCAGGCAATAGAAGAACTGCGTGCACTCGCAGAGTTTTGCTTCGCTACTGGTGATGTCGCAAGTGGAGAAAAAGCTCTTCTGCAAGCTCTCGAGATGAGACCAACGACAGCGTTACGTCTCGAGCTAGCCCCAATTCTCGTTAAGCATGGCTGCAGGGAGTCCGCAGGGCGACTTTACTTAGCTGCAGCCCATGAATGCGAAGAGCTAGATGATATTTCCGGCGCAGTGGCGTGCTACCAAAGCTATTTGGAGCTCTGCCCCGACGATCAGCAGGCTAAGCACAAATATATAGAGCTCTTGTGGGAATCGGATCTCCGCGGACTGGCTACAAAGGAGTCGCTGGAACTGTTAGAGAATGTCCCGGCGGACCAAAAGAAAGACTATGCACTCACTCTGCTTCCACGCATTGTTTCGCATCCTCCGACCGATCGAACTGCCCTTGAACGTTTTCTCAACGTAGCTTTGGAGGTAGAGGCTTACGATACTGCTCGTCACCTTTTCCTTTTGCTCATGCCACAATACAGCGGCGAAGAGCTTGAGCGCGCGATAACGGTTTCTAATAAACTACTCGAACAATTTCCTGAGGACAAGGAACTGCTCGAAAAGGCTGTTGAGTGGCATTCTACGTTGGGGCATTCAGAAAATGCCGTAGAACTTCACATAAGAATAGCGGATGTAGCACAAAAAAGTGGGGACTACAGGTCTGCTCTCGCACATTTGGCGGCTGCTCTCGAACTTCAGCCTGAACGAGTGGAGCTTGTTAAGAGACGCGCAGAACTGCTGGCCTATCTCGACGATCCCGCGCTTGCTCGTGCGGCTCAGAAAGACTATCTTGCACTCGTAGAAAAGCGCGGTGACACAGCCTCCCTCCTTCGGGAGTATCAGGAATACCTTGAGAAGTATCCGGACGACGTCGATGTGCGGCGGCGGTTTGCAGAATTATTAGTAACCTCAGGAAGTGTCTCTGAAGCAATCGGAGAGTTTTTAAAACTTCTGTCGCATTTTCGCGGAGTCAAGGATCGTGCAAAAGAGAGGGAAGTTCTGGAACGTCTGGTAGAGTTACAGCCTGAAAACTTGGAGTATCGCATTGACCTCGCCGACAGCTGCAGAGCTTGTGGAGATGTCGAAAAGGCCCTTGGCGAATACCTCGTCGTGTTGGAAAAGGCGCTGCCGGCGGAACAAATCAGCCTCGCTAAGCGGGCTGCTGAGGCTGGTGCCGAACTTGAGCCGCAAGATCTGCGTTTTGTTCGCGGACTACTTGAGATTGCCAAACGAGAAAAGAACGACGCCGATTTAGAAAAAGTTGCACTCAAGTTGGCCAAGCTCGGTGAGCCTGAGGAATTGGAAAACTATTACAAAAAGCGCGTGGCTGAGCTCGTCGAGCAACGAAGCATCGAGGAAGCGGAAGAACTTGTCTCACGGTGGCGAGCAACCTTTCCTGAGAGCCTCGATGCACTCGAGGCAGTTGCGAAAGTAGCAACAGTAGCGGGCCACACTAAACGCGCTGTGGAAGCATACGTCGAATTAGCGCGAGCCTATTCTGCAGTACAGCGACATTCAGAAGCTATCGATGCATTGCGGGCCGCTCTCGCTCTCGACGGCGAGGCAATCGAAGCAAGGTCTCTCCTGTGCCAGTCTCTCCTTGATGCTAATCGCGAGCATGAAGCCATCGAAGAGATGTCTGCACTCGCTGACTTCTATGTCGATCGGCGCGACTACCGCAATGCTTCTACGTGGCTTTCCCGAATCCTCGAGTATCGCACAAATTCGCCAGAAACACTAGAACGACTTGCATCGCTCGTTTATGAGTTCGAAGGTTTTGCCAAAGCCCTGCCATATTATCGGAAGTTGTTTGCAATCTACAAAGAGACCCGTGCAGTCGACTCTGTGTGCAGCTTGTACGAGAAACTTCTCGAGCTTGAACCTTCTCAGATTGAGTTGCGAACCGAGTATGCGGATTACCTCGAACAGGCAGGCAGGTTGCGGGAGGCGAAAGAGCAATATCTGCTCCTTGCACAGATTTGTCGGGACGAGCTAAACTCGCCACTTCAGGCAATTCCTTTTTTGGGCAAGGCCACCTTACTCGATCCAGGTCCTGCAGACGCAGAAATATTCGAGCAAATAGCAGACCTCTATCTTGCTTCTGAGCAGATCCAATTTGCTGCGGGTTCTCTCCGCGACGCGATTCGGTTGTACGAGAGTCAGGCGCAACGCGAGCGTGCCCTCAAAGCCCAACAGAGGCTCTGCAGTTTAAAGGATGCAACGTTTGAGGATTGGGTCCATCTCGGTGAGCTGTTACAAGCAAGTAGGAACGATCAAGAGGCACTTGCTGCTTTTAGGAAAGCGTACGCGATCGCTGAGGAGTCAACATCTGTAGGCCGTGATGCTCGTATTTCTCTCTGTGAGCAAATTGTATCACTTGCTCCCGACGATGTCGAAATGGCGGTGACCCTCATCGAATATCTTCCACCTGAAGAGGCGGCTACACGAGCCATTCAGATGGCACAGGGATACCTGGAAAAAGGCCTTTCTGAGGCTGCGATAACGATACTTGAGACAGGTCGCCGCATAGCTCCTAAAAACATCGCGGTACGGGAGGAACTTGCGCGATTGTGGCGCCAAAGTGGCGATACGGAAAAACTTGCAGAGGAGCTATTCGGAATCTGCGAGATCGCAACCTCAAAGAAAGCTGCCAAGGTTCGAAACGCTGCTATCGAAGAGCTTCGTTCTCTTCCCCGCACTCCCTTGATGAGTCTGCGATTAGCCAACCTCATGGCTGATACAGGGGATACTGACAATGCAGTGGAATCTTATGCGCGTGTTGCAGAAGAGCTTCTCGAGGAAGGTAATTGGGAGTATTCGCTCGAAGCACTGAATAGCGCATTTTCTCTGTCGCCAGCAGGGTTGCCTCCTACTACCGTGGCAAAGGTTTATCGCGCATCAGAGGGAGACCCACGAGCTCGTTTGCTCGCCGAGCGAGTTCTCGATATGGCGCTTATGGCACGGAGCCGCACAAATGCTCTCGTTGTCGCCAGTGCCCTGCTTGAGCGAGCGTCGGAGACTCAATCTAAAGACCTTTTCCGGAAGATCTCAGAAAAGGCTGGGGCAGCCTTTCTTGTGTCCATTGCGAGTGTGCATCTGGAGTGGCTTATAAAAGAGGGGCAAAATCAGGCGGCAGAAAAACTCCTCGAATTCATACTCGAACTGTCGGGGAATTCACCCGATGCATGGTATCTCGCAGCTCAAATCTATAAGAAGATTGGTGCGTCGGACAAAGCAGCATCGGCGTCACTCCAAGCAGCGCGGCTTTTTGCTCAGGCTGGCGCTGTTACTGAAGAGGAAAGTTGCTACCGAGAAGTCTTGGAAGTCTATCCTGATGACATTCCCACACTTGAGACACTTATCTCATTTTACGAGCGGGAACGGCGTAAAGCAGATCTCATCGATTTAACGAAGCGATTAATAGACCTGGCGCTGGCGAAAAATGACCACGAAGTAGCGGCCAGGTGGCTTGGTAAGCTCATCGAGCATGATCCTGGTAATATCGAACTGCGTGAAAAACACGTAGAAGAACTCCTTAAGGCCGGGCGGGGCGAAGAAGCCGTCCGAGCGCTTCTGGAACTTGCCCGCATGCTCCGGAATCTGAAGTTTGTCGATCGTGCTTTTGCGGCGTATGAGCGTGTCCTCTTCCTCGATCCAGAACACGAAGAGACGATGGCTGTTTTACTCGAATTCGCTGAAGAAGTTGCTGACGAGAAGCGAGGCCTTCGGTATGCCGTCCGTCTTGCAGAGTTTAAGAGCGGTCGGGGACAACACGAAGAAGCGTGTCGAATCCTGAAATCGTTTGGAGATAAACACCCTGAACAAACTGAGATCTGGGAAAAGCTTCTCCGCATTGCCGAAGCTCGTGGTGACCACCGACATCAAACTCTGGCTCTGCGTACGTTGGGGTACCACTACGCAAAAATAGGCGCGGTCGACGCAGCAATAGCTACCTTCGAAAAGCTGCTTTCCATCGAGCCTGACAACAAAGATGCTATGAAAATCCTGCTCGATTGTTACGCAACAGCAAAACAAACTCAAAAAGCTGCAGAGCTAGCTAACAAGTTGTTTGAAATTGAGCGTGCATTGGGCAATCCTGCTCGCATCCGTGAATCTGCTCTTACTGTACTTGCTTTCGACGAACGTCGAGCGACTGTTCGACAACAACTTGCAGCAATTCTCTACGAGCTTGGCGAACGCGAGGAGGCTGTTCGCCAATGGTGGAGAGCAGCAGAGATTTTCATGGGGGAGAAAAACTACTCCGATGCCATTTCGTGTTTGAAATCGATAACAAGTTTCAGCCCCCATCACCTCGATGCGTGGCGGCGCCTTGCAGAGCTGTATTTGCTTACAGGTGATGAGGATTCTGCCCGAGATGCCTTTGTACGTCTTGCAGGCGCCTTGGCAGAGGAAGGGAAAAACGAGGAGGCTTGCCGCGTTCTCGAACGGGTTGTTGAACACGGTGATGTGCCAGCCGAAGTCCGCGAGCGGGCTCTGGAGGTCTATCGCCGTTGCGGGATTCGGGCAGAACTGTTGCCCGAAATCGTTTGGCTCGCCCATTATCACCTCAACCGCCGTAATTATTCAAAAGCCGAGCAGCTTATAGCCGAAGGACTCGAGCTCGATCCCGAGGACCTCTCTCTTCTCGAGTGTCGCATCCAAGTTGCTAAGTATTTTGGGCGTCGGGAAGAGGTGGTTTTCCGTCTTCGTGAGCTTGCGCAGAAATACCTCTCTTTGGGAGATAAACAAAAAGCGGCTGAAATGCTGAGCGGCCTCCTTGCAGAGGATCCTGGTCTAGTCGACGTGCGACTTCAACTCGCAAAGCTCTATGAGGAAACTGGTCAGATCGTGCGAGCCCAGGAAGAGTACTTGGAGGTTGTCCGAACAAAGCTCGAAGCGAGTGAATTGGAGGAAGCGCGGGAGATCGCGGAAGCAGCTCTGCAGGGAAAAGCCAGAGGAATGGAATTTAGGGCCCGACTTGCAGAACTTTTCGCAGAACATCGTGTCAGCGAAGTGGCAGCTCGGTATTACCTGCAGTGTGCCAAGGAAGCCGAGGAGAAAAATCTTCCTGAAAAAGCCATTCATTATTTACAACTTGCAGTCGAAGTCCGGCCTCGGTGGATCGAAGCTTATCAAGAACTTGCTCGAATCAGTCTCGATGCTAACAAGGTAGTGGATGCACTTGGAGCTTTGGAACAGCTTACAGAGCTTCTCCTGGATCAGAAAAGGCTTCGCGAAGCAGTAGAAGTTCTTCGGAAGAGAATACAACTTGCACCGCGCGAGGTCCAACCTCGGTATCAGTTACTCGAGCTACTCGAGCTACTTGGCGAGCGAGATGCTCGATTCCAGCAGCTTCAGGAATTGGGAGATCTCCTCGTTTCAGTGGGGAATATCGAAGAAGCAGTAGAGGTCTACCGTCAGCTCTCATCTCTCAAACCAGACGATCCCACCCTGCTGTCGCGCTATCTTGAGTTATTTGCTCAGGTAGGTAATGAGCTGGAAGTGCTTGATGATTACCAACGCCTTGCAGACCTTTACATTCGGAAAGGGCAATATCAGGAAGCTACCCGTACTTTCGAACATATTTTGTCAATCGATCGACGCCAACGGGATATCCGAGAAAAGTTTATCCAATTCCTTCTGGGAGCAGGCCAGCGTGGCCGGGCTCTTGCTGAAATGGTCAAACTAGCGGATATCTGTACCCTGATGGGTGACTACAACACTGCTGTGAAATGGCTCGTCAACGCCCATGCTCTCAATCCGAATGACCTAAACATTCTTGAATCTCTTGCGGATGCCTATGCGAAAGCGCAAAATCCTGTTGCCGCTGCTGAGCATTATTTCAAGCTCGTCCGAGCATGCGCTTCACAAGATGTTTACCGGGCAGTGGAGGGGTGTCGCCGGATTCTCGAATTGGTTCCCGATCACCGGCCGACACGCGAGATATTTAGTTCTCTTCTCATGCAGATTGGAGAACGAGCGGAAGCAGCTGCAAATGCTCTTGCCTTGGCGGAATTGTACCGAGCTGCAGGAGACGAAGAATTGGCAGCGAAACAGGAACAATTAGCCAAAGAATATGAGCCAGAAACTATAGAGTCACTCTCCAAACGTTTGCAGCAAGACAAAGATAATCCGCAAAGACTCTATGAGGATTTAGTACGGCTGGGGGACCTCTATTACCTCGCAGGAGATGTCGATCGTGCTCTAGAGCATTATCGACAAGCCCGCCAAATAGACGATTCTAGCCCGGAGTTGATTAGAAAATACGTGAATGCATTTCTTCAGATCGCCCCAGAACACGAAGCTATTCAAGACTTGATTGAGCTCGCTAGATCTTACGAAGGCCGCGGCGCGGCTCTGCGAGCTCTCGAAACATACGAGCAAGTACTCAAGATCGACGCTCAAAACAAGGTAGCCAAGGCGGGGCGTGTACGAATGAGGAAAATAACAAATGCGGAATGAGTTCCCTATGGAGCAACCCATTCCGCATTGAATGTATTCTTTAGATTATTTGCGAGAAAGAACCGTCTACCAGACTAAGCGGTAGCGGATTCGGAAGGCCGGCGGCGACGACTTTTCGGAGCCGGTTTTTCGTCGACCTCAGGTATAATCACCGGTCTATCCACGAACTCGATATATGCCATGGGAGCTCCATCTCCCATGCGTCGCCCACACCTTACAACGCGCGTGTAACCGCCAGGGCGATCCATGCACCGCGGTGCCACCACGTCGAAAAGCCGCTTTACAGCTTCTTTGTCCTGGAGGTACGAAAAAGCCAAACGGCGTTTAGCAAGGGTGACTCCCGCAGGATCTGCTGCTCGGATTCCATCCTTGGCAATTGTGACAAGTCTTTCGACAAATTGCCGCAATTGTTTGGCTTTCGGCTCGGTGGTCTTGATAATCTCGTGTTCGAGAAGTGCACGAGCCAGATTGCGCATCAATGCAGTGCGATGCTCAGTGGTACGATTTAATCGCGAACGATGACGTCGATGTCGCATGGCAGTCTATTCCTTAGTTCCTCTTTATTTCTTAAGTAAGTCTGCTTTTGCTTCCGGAAACATTCCTACGGGGAGACCTGTCTCTTTATCGATCTCCATATTGAATCGCAAGCCTTTCGCCTTGAGTATGTTCTTGATTTCATTGAGGGACTTGCGACCAAAGTTGCGGTACTTCAACATTTCGCTTTCTGTTTTCTGAATAAGGTCGCGGATGGTTTTGATCCCCGCATGCTCGAGACAGTTGTAACTTCTCACGCTCAACTCAAGCTCTTCAATTGACGTGTCGAGGATCTCCTGAAGTTGCCGAATTCGGTCTTCGACCTCTTTTTCTTCCTCTTCGGCAGCTCTTTCCGCTGCTTCGTCTTCAGTCGACACAAAATACGACATGTGATCTTTAAGGAGCTTTGCAGCGCAGCTGAGAGCATCCTCCGGGCTGATGGCCCCGTTAGTGGTAATCTCAAGAATGAGGCGGTCGTAGTCGGTGCGTTGCCCGGCACGCGCTGCTTCAACCACATATCGTGCATTCACGATAGGCGAAAAAGCGGCGTCGAGGAATATGACACCATATTTATTAAGCTCCGGGAATTCTTGCTTCAGCTGCTGGGAATTGACGTAACCCCTTCCGGTTCGCACGTGGCAGATCATGTCAATACGCCCCTCTTTTGTAAGAGTGGCGATATGCAAATCAGGATTGATTATTTCCACGCCACCGTCAGTGGCAAAATCAGCGGCCGTGACAACTTTCGGACCTTCTACATGAAGTTCCAGTTTTGCCTCGCCTTTCGTTGAGGTCATCTGAAGCCGCATACTTTTGAGGTTGAGAAGGATATCAAGGATATCTTCCTTGACGCCGGGAATTGTGTCGAACTCGTGGGGTTTCCCATCAATCTCGACAGCAACGATGGCAGCACCTGGTATGGAGCTCAACAGAATCCGGCGCAGTGAGTTGCCGATCGTCGCTCCGAATCCTCTTTCGAACGGACCGGCGATGAAGCGACCAAATGTCGAGGACAAACTCTCTTTGTCAACTTCGACTTCACGGGCTTTGAGTAACGGTTTGAATTCCATGCGTTTAGTCTCCTGACTTGCGCCAAAACCTGCTACAAATTAACATGCTTTAAAGCACAATATCGGTTCTCAACAATAAATGTACCCCCAATGCTGCGCTGCATTACTTAGAGTACAACTCTACGATGCGCTGCTCATTAATTGGCGTTGGGATATCCTCACGTGACGGCACTGCGAGAAGTCGACCAGTCCACCGTTCTCTGTTCCACTCCAACCATGGCAGCATAACTTGCTTAGAGGCGGCCGTTTCAAGGTTCTCTTGTATTGTTTTGAATTCACGAGCCTTCTCAGCAACGACAATTTCCTCTCCCGGGTTAACAAGGTAGGAGGGGATGTCGACACGGCGGCCATTGACAAGAATAAAGCCGTGTCTAACAAATTGGCGGGCTTGAGCTCGGGAGCTCGCTATACCTAGGCGATAGACGATATTATCCAGGCGCCGCTCAAGGAGTTGCAGTAACACTGTACCGGTGACGCCCTTCATGCGCTCCGCTAGTTTGAAGTAACGGCGGAATTGGCGTTCCAGGACGCCATAAATTCGCTTCGCTTTTTGCTTTTCGCGAAGCTGGAGACCATAGGTGGAGAGTTTGACGCGGTTTTGACCATGTTGGCCCGGCGCATAATTGCGTCGTTCAATCGCGCACTTGGAGGTTGTGCACCTCTCTCCTTTGAGGAAAAGCTTCATTCCTTCCCGGCGGCAAAGCCGGCATCGTGCATCGAGATAACGTCCCACTTGCCTTCTTGAACTCCTTTACCTTATTTTTTTAGCACAGTAGACACTCTAGTACCTTTTGTTGTCGGTTTACGGTGTAGCATTGCAGGGGGGCAATGCCTTGCTGAAAGAAGGCACACCTTCATCCCGACACGAGTGAAAATTACTTCTTTTGAGCCATTTCGGATTCGAAACGTCTCAAAAATTTGATACTAGTCCACAGCACAAAGGCGCTAAACCCAATGATACAAAATATCCCCACACTTAATTCAGCATGGGTTAGACAGTACAAGCTTAATAAAGCAATTGCTACGCATGAAAGAACGACTCGCTGGGCGTGGTGCAGACGGTGACTTCTAAAGTAGAGTCTTGCACCCAGTGCAAATAATAAAACACCGACGCTTTGCCATATGATATTGAGATCACTGCTTGGTGTCATAACTTTTGCTATGGGCGCAGCCCAGAATCGCTTAATGCGAACATGCTCTCTTGCATCAAATCACACACGGCGTCTTTTCGGAGGGCGACAACCATTGTGAGGAATGGGGGTCACGTCTTTAATCATCGTGATCTCCAAACCCACAGCTTGCAAACTCCGAATAGCCGCTTCGCGCCCGCTGCCCGGTCCCTTCACATAGATTTTAACCGACCGAACACCATGTTCCATCGCTTTTCTAGCTGCCTGCTCTGCAGCTAATTGAGCAGCAAACGGAGTGCTTTTGCGAGAACCTTTGAAGCCAGCCGTACCGCTCGATGCCCATGCGATTGTATTGCCACTCTCATCACTGATGTTGACAATCGTGTTGTTGAATGTGGCGAGAACATGGACAATCGCGTTGGCGATATTCTTGCGTGCTTTTTTCTTAACTTTTGTTGAGGCGCTTGCCGCCTTGCCTTTTTTCTCTGCCATAGGACCTTACTTCGTTTCTTTCTTTCGTGTACCAACTGTTTTGCGCGGACCTTTGCGAGTACGGGCGTTGGTGCGCGTCCGCTGACCGCGCACGGGGAGCCCCTTACGATGGCGAAGTCCCCGATAGCACCCGATATCCATTAACCGCTTGATATTGAGCTGTATCTCCCGACGGAGATCACCCTCAACCTTGTACTCATTTGTGATAATAGTGTTGAGCTTGCTGACTTCGCTTTCGGTGAGGTCCCTCACCCGCGTATCAGGATTTACTCCTGCTTTCGCCAGAACCTGGCGCGAGGTCGTTAATCCGATTCCGAAGATGTAGGTCAGTGCAATCTCAACACGTTTGTCTCTCGGAATGTCTACTCCGGCGATTCGTGCCATATCGTTTTGCCTCGTACTGTGGCTCCCTAAGCCACAGCGTTTTCTGAACTCCTAAATGTTTTCTGAGGATACCCCTCAAACTTAAAAACGATTTACTCTGGTGCGCAGGTGACCATTCACACCTGCAGCAGATTATCCTTGGCGTTGTTTGTGTTTTGGGTTCTCGCAGATAACCCGCAACACACCCTTGCGTCGAATCATTTTGCATTTCTTGCAAATCAATTTCACCGATGGACGAACTTTCATGGCTCGATCTACCCGTCGTTTTGGATTTTCGCGTCCCAGCTTCGCGTGAAATCACTTGAAGCGATAAATGATACGCCCGCGACTCAGATCGTAAGGCGAAAGCTCAACCGTCACCTTATCTCCCGGCAAAATCCGAATGTAATTCATCCGCATTTTGCCCGAGATGTGCGCGAGAATTTTCATTCCATTCTCGAGCTCTACACGAAACATGCAGTTAGGAAGAGGCTCGATTACGGTTCCTTGTAATTCAATACCCTTCTCTGCCATTTGTTGCGACGGCTGATTGCTCTTTGCCTTTTTTGTTCTTGGTTGAGATTTTCTCACAGGCGCTTATAACCGCGGAGTCTTACACGCTCCACACTAAATCATTCATTTTTCAAAATTCCCACGAGAACCGACCATTTTCCTCAATTTTCTGCAGCTGATCTTCCAGGGCTTCTATAGTAAGCTTTACCTGTTCATTGTCTTTTGGAAAATACCTTTCCAAGACGCGTAACTGGCGCTCGATGAGTTTCTTTCGATATTCTTTTCCATCTTGCTTTGTAATCTCATGCATTTTCAGGGCAAAGCTGATTCGTGCCACTAATGCTTGTTGCTGATCGAGAAAGATTTCTCGCTGTTTTTCTATTCGCTCTGAAATCGGTAGCAACGGATCGGCAAGTTCTGTGGGAGCCACGGTGGCGACCGGTGAAGCAGTAGGGGAGACTATAGGTGTGGGTGTGGGAAGTGTCACTATCATAGGAGGAGGTGGAACGTATTTGTTCCACCCGCGAGACCGCATAAAAAGCCGCGCCTCATCTTTACCCAGTTCGGTTTCCGTTGTGATATAATCTGCAATCCAGAAGAGCGCGGATCCAGTAGAATGCGATTGAATAATCAGGTGACGATCATAATCATATTCGAAACTTCCAGGTCTCCATCGCACTCGGAGTGGTCGACTCCACGTTGTCGCTGTGGCCTCGATGGAAACGTTGAACACGCCTGTCCCGTCCTGCGTGAGGGCATGGTCAGCCATTGAAGGCCTTTGCGACGCACTCCAACAAGCGAGAAGCAACAGGCACAAGCCGAGACTCCCGCGCTCGGAAATCGATCTCGTTTTCCCACTGTGTCTCATACTATTCTATGCATTCGCAGAAGAAACTCGTTCATAACATTGCAAAAGATCGAGAAGTAATAGCAAGTGCATGTAAGCAGAAAGTTGAATTTTCTCGCAACCCTTTGTGGCTGCGATTATCTGGGTAATTCATGCATCGGTTTCGTGATGAGTTTTTAGCGCTCATATTAGGCGTTCTGGCTTTTGTCTTGAGAGTGTATAATTTTCGCCATGGCGAACCACCCTCCATTGGAGAGATTGTGGCTACTCTCGATGCATTGAGTTCGCCGGCTGTGTACCTCCAGACTCTTCAGCTAGACCTCTGCCCTCCTCTCTATTATATTGTGCTCAAGCCGCTGACTGCTTTTGGCAGCTCTCTCTGGTTAATGCGGTTGCCATCTCTTCTGATTGGTCTTGTTACGCCAAGCATTTTATTCCTTCTTTTTCGACGTCGCGCTGGGCGGCTCGCAACTTTTCTCGCCGGGCTTCTGCTTGCTCTTTCTCCTCTGCATGTATTTTACTCGCAGCAAGCAGAACCGCTAGCGCTTACGATTTTTTTAATATGTTTTATTCTGTACATTTTTATACATTTCGATAGTCCTTCCTCGCTGCGATTGTGGGTTGCCTACGACATAGCAATGATTGCTCTCCTGCACTCTCATCGCGAAGCTGCATTTGTAGCCGTTACGTTCCTTCTCATGCACCTTCTCCGTGCTTGGTGGCTGAAGAGGGTGCCACAAGCCTTTAGGCAAAATCCTGTTTCTCTTACAGAGATTTGGGCAAATCATCTCCTCATCGCAATTCTGGCTTTTCCGTGGTTGGCAATTATGCCAACAAAGGCCGAATGGTATGAGCCACGCCCGTCGTTGCTGGATTTCTTGCGCGTGTGGGCGGGAACTCTCCTTCTGGGAAAAGCGGTATCTCCCCCTGATTGGTGGTGGGCAATGGCAGTCGTGTTCTATCTGAGCCTTGCTCCTGCTTTTGGCCATTTGTTTCACAGAAAGGGAGGCGTAGGAAAATCTGCTCTCGTTGGAGCGTTGTGTGTTACCGCGCTTCCCCTTGTTTGGAGTTTCATGGGCAGAACGCGTTTCCAGATTGCTTCCACCCCTGCGTTAACTCTCCCATTTTTCTGTCTCCTTTTGGGAGAGCTCATTGCTCATAGTAAAAAAGTCATTCGTGTCCTTGCGATTGCATTTGCCGCGGGAGTCATGTTTTTCGGCAGCATACAACAGTGTCTCGTGAAGGAAAATCCTTCTTACGATGCTGTCGCTCGAGCGATCGAAAAAAACGCAGCACCCGGATCTGTGGTAGTCACGTGGCCCGACTTCGCCGACCGGGTGAGTTTGTATTTTCTCGGTGAAAATTACAAGCTGGTAGCTGCAAGCGAATTCTTTGAAAAGTGGGTTCAACCGGCGCCCGATCAACCAATTTATCTAGCGGTTTATCACTTTCCTACACGCGAAGCACATCCCTACACATTTGTGGGAGCCTTGACGCAATTCGCAAATACGAGACTTCTTTACCGCGAAAAACTAAACATGGCTTTTGAGTCGCGTCATCTCGATATGCTGAGTCTTCGTCTGTGGTTTGAGGATCCAGAAACGCTCAACATTGTTGATCAACCAACCTCTACCACGCTTTTCCTTTTTACCCCAACCGACCGCATTTTTCGCTCATCCGAATTCATCCGTGATAACCCAGCTTTCGGATACGACTTCTCGGGGCAGCGCTGTGTGTGGCTAGCAAAAGAGCAGGTGCTTTTGCCTCTCCAAGTGACTCTCGGACCAGGGCATTATATCGTGAGACTCCACGGCTCGACAAGCTTTGAATGTGCAGATACGGGGTGTGTTTTCAGTTGGAAATCGAAAGTGCTCATGCGCATCGGGGACGAACAGGTGCAACGTGAGATAACGGGAGAAGGCTATTTAGAGCTTCCACTAGAGGTGGAATCCGAGATGCGCACTATCAGCCTTCTCATCGCTGTTGATCGCACTCAGGAGGTTAACTGTAATGGAGAGAGTCACCGGCTTGCGTTAAAAATCTACTCAATTGCAATAGAGGCCGGGAATCAATCCATAGGAAAGCATGCCTCGTTGCCCGACTAACTGAGGTGTCATTCAATTACCTCTTATGCCAGGTGTTTTCTTCGAATCCTTCTCTTTTGTGTCATGATCCACATCGAAGGCCATTTCTCGGGGTGGGGGCGGGAGTGTTATGGTGAAGGTTGTCCCCTGTCCCTCCACACTTTCCACCGAGATTGTTCCTCCCATGTCTTCTATGTATTTCTTTGTCATGGAGAGCCCAAGCCCGGTTCCCTTCGAACCTTTTGTTGTGAAAAACGGTTGAAAAATGCGGCCAAGTTTGTCCTTCGGGATGCCTTTTCCGTTGTCCTTCACGCGGATCACAATTGCATCATTTTCCAGAGACGTACTGATAACTATTCGACCACCGGTGCCTTCGAAAGCATCTACTGCATTCGTCAGCAAATTGAGAAGACTTTTACACAGACCATTTGGGTCAATCCGTCGGACTGGGAGATTCTTTTCAAGGTTCAGTTCGATTTCTACTCCTGCGTCAACTGAGTCCTTCTGGAAAGACCGAAGCGTATCGAGGATAACATCATTGACAGAAGCCTCAACCAGTTCTGGCCGCGTCTGTCTCGAGAAATCGAGCATCTCCTGTGTAAGCTGCTGCATGCGCTCAATTCCTCTTTTCACAATAGGCCAGAAGGTTTCCACGTCTGCGAGAGACTTATTAGCCACAGCAGCATCGAGTAGTTCGAGTCCACCGCGAGCAAGTTGAAGTATGTTCTTTATATTGTGCGCTAATCCGGCGATGGTTTGTCCTACTGCTGCTAGTCTTTCGTTTTTTATCGCCTCCTGAAGAAGCCGATTGTTTTCCATTGAGATAGCAAGATCATTAGCCAGTGACGCGAGAAATACGAGGTCATCCTCTGTGAACTTGTGAGAGGTTTCCTTGCAATCGACAAAGATAATGCCATGGGCAGTATTTTTAGCCACCATTGGGACGCACATTGTCGAACGCAAGTCATGAGCGATAATTGATTCGCTTCCGCTAAAGCGCGAATCCATCGTCGCATCACGGCTGAGAATTGCTACTTGTTCTCGAAGTGCTTTTTCTACGATTGTTTTGCTAATTGCGAGTTCTCCACTGGCATTCTTGTCCCTGAATCTCACAACCTGAGGCTCGAGCTCCCCCCCAGGACCCTCGATCGTCATGATGACTCCTCGGTCCGCGGGAAGACACTCAAAAATGAGATCCATGGCACGCTCAAGCATTTCGTGTGAGGTTGTGCTTGTCCGGATAATGTCGTTAAGCTCGTAGAGTGCCAGAAGGCGTTCATTTGCACGCTGCAGAGCATAGAGGTCGACCTCTACCTTTGGCATGAAACGAGTTGGCAGGGGAGTGGCTTCCACGCTAAGCTGAGCTGAAAGGATTGTGCTCGAGCTTTGCTCATCGCCAACTAGATTAATGCCACTCGAGCTCAAAGGAGTTGAAGTCTTGCATTCTTTTGTCGCCGCATTTCGTTCTTCTGGGGAGAGGTAAGAAAACACAAAATCAGCGCGACCAAAGGTAACGACATCGCCCTCGGCTAGAGTCCGCGGCGTTGCAATACGCTCACCGTTTACGTATGTTCCATTGCTTGAGTTGAGATCTGTAAGAATCCAATGCGATCCCACAAGTTCAAGCTTGGCGTGAAAGCGTGATACAGACTCGAGAAGAAGAGAAATGTCATTGTTTGGGTGGCGGCCAACAGTCACCACCCGCCCCTTCAGTTCGAAAACCTTTACACCTAAATCGAGCTCTTTGCTTGGGTAGAGGTAAGCACTCATTTTCACTTTCTCAGGTGAATAATGAGACAGTAATGGCCTCGTGGCAACTCTAATCTTGTGGAGTTGACGGGAACAAAAAAATTATGGCAGGCGAGCTAGGATTCGAACCTAGAACCCTCTGATCCAGAGTCAGATGCGCTGCCAATTGCGCCACTCGCCTGCAAGGAAACGCTCTTCGTGTTCCGCGTTTTTATACCAATTTCGCAAGCCGGTATTCTCTAAGTCAGAGCATCGTCCCGGTCCCTTTTCTACGAGAAACTGCGAGAACTTTCCCACGTGACTTGAGCTCCTGTGTCGAGAGCCCGTTCTGAGAACCGGCGCCCATCGGATTTCACCGCAAAAGTATACATGTGGACTAACCCATCGTAAACGCAAAGAGGTTCTGGTGTCAGAAGTCCCACCGTAAGGTAATATGTTCCCTCGTAGAGACGAAGCTCGGGAATTTTAATGCGAATTGTGTACATCCCCGGTTCAACGTTCAGGTAGCCGATAACGTGGTGACTATACGCCTTGAGTACCGTCCGGTTCGGTAAATCCATTTGGAACGCAGCCGTCAGATTCCGTATCGGCTGGCGCACCTCTACTCGGAGCTCTAGGACGGCAGATTCTCCTCGCGTGAACGTGTGACGAGTAGTGCCCGATGTATCGGCAAGTCGAACCTCACGAATGAGTGCTGCGCCTGTCCCAAAACGCAATCGAGGCACGAGAGCGACCAAGTCGACCGGGAGGTCCTTCGGCGTCTCTCCAACAAGGCGCTGTGCAACAAAGTCCATATACGCTTTGGCCACATCACCCGATGGCCCATCTGCTTGAACCTGACCATCATGGAGCCATAGAGCTCTTTGACACACTGCCTCAGCCATCGCCGGAGCATGGGAGACAAAAAGAAGCGTTTTGCCTTCCTGCTTGAGGGCTTCGATCTTCTGCAGGCATTTCCACTGAAAATACCCGTCACCTACTGCAAGCGCTTCATCCACCACGAGAATATCGAGGTCAGCGTGCACCGCAATGGCAAAGCCTAGCCGCAGCAACATGCCCCATGAATAGTGCTTAATGGGGGTATGAATGAAGTCACCGAGTTCAGCAAAATCGAGGATGGCGTCAAGCCGCGACCGGATTTCTGCACGGCTCATGCCTAGCAGTGTTCCGTTGAGGAAAATGTTTTCGAGTCCGTTCAGGTCATCATGAAAACCAGCGGTAAGTTCTACCAGACCGCCGGCTCGGCCGATAACCCTAATTTTCCCGCTGGTAGGGCGTGAAATGCCGCACACGAGCCGCAGAAGAGTTGTCTTTCCACAGCCGTTGATGCCGAGAAGTGCGACGCTCTCCCCCGGCAGAATTTCAATTGAAACATTGCGTAGAACCTCATGGTATCGGGGAGCAGTGAGTGAACGCACTCTCGCCAGGAGCCGCTGGTAACCGGTGCCCTCAGAAGCCTGGCGAATACGATAAGATTTCGAAACATTTTCCAAGCGAATCATGCAAAACCATTTTATGAGCGTTGTTAACTGCTGATTACAAGTCCCCAGTTTGATTGCTCGAGGATGCAGGACGTGATACTTCTTTGGGGGCTAAAAACAGACTTGGTATTCCCTCTTGCTTGCAATTTGAGTTCGATCAAAGAAGCTGACTGCACGTATCCGTAAAGAAGAGACCTCATAATTTTCAAGGATAGGGAATGGCAATGCAGGTATTTGAGCGTCCGTCGTGGGTGATTGATAAACCGTCGGTGGTAACAATCGGTGTGTTCGATGGATTGCACCGAGGGCACCAAGCCCTTATAGAACGGGTTCTTGATAAAGCTCACGCTAGCCAGTACCTCAGTGGCGTTCTGACGTTCGCAGACCATCCTTTGAGTGTTCTTGCTCCTCCCTTTGCTCCAAAAAAGCTGATTTATCCTGACAGAAAACGGCAACTGCTCGAGTCTTTTGGATTGGACTTTCTGGTATGTTTGGAATTCTCCAAGGATTTTGCTCGCACCACACCCGAGTCGTTTGTCGAACAAATTCTCGTGCGTCAGACCCGTGTGGCAGCTATTGTGTGTGGCGAAGATTTTTGCTTTGGCGCCGAAGGGAAAGGGACAATAGCAACTCTTCGCGAACTTGGTCGGCAGTTCAACTTCGAGGTGGAGGTCTTGCCTGCTGTCGTGCACAAAGGAATCTTCGTTCGCTCGACTATGATTCGAGACCTTCTCTACACAGGAAATGTGCTCTTAGCAGCCGAATTACTGACCCGTCCGTATGAACTGCGCGGGATTGTCGTTCGTGGCCAAGGTCGGGGCAAAACGTTGGGCTTTCCTACCGCCAACCTCAAAACTTCCCCTGCCTACGTTATTCCTGCCCGAGGAGTATATCTGTGTGCCTGTTTCGTGCCGGAAAACCTGCAAATTGTTCCAGCTCTGGTAAATATAGGCTTCAACCCGACCTTTGGGAGTGAACACTTGTCGATCGAAGCACACCTCGTTGGTTTTCACGGAGACCTTTTAGGATCTGATCTTTATCTTTTCTTCCTCGAAAGAATCCGCGACGAAATGCGGTTTGCTTCCGTCGAAGAGCTTAAAAGACAAATTCAGCGCGACTGCGAATTAGGCGTTGCTCGTTTTGAGTCTCCTGCACTTGCGCCTTTAAGGCAGTCAATCGAGCGACTGGTGAGTGCCAGCAATACGAGATAAACAAGAAAATTAAATCAGTTATTTCTCTTTCTTTTGCCTTTGGTGCGTCAGCTTCCTCCGTGGTGTTGAATCTGCTTTCATTTTGTTTTTCCCACTAGTCCGTTTTGCATCAACAGCATCGTCTATTAGCCCATTTTCTCTAGATTCATCAGGTGACTGCTGCGTATTTTGCTCTGCGGTAGGTAGGTCTGTAGCGAGGGAGATTTCAATGGGCGGATCTGGTTCTGCAACGATCTGCCCTTCTGTTGTGAGGGAGACAGTCTGAGAGCCAGATGTACGACTGTCTTCGCGACTTACTAGAGCAGAGACGACAAATCTCCTGTCTTCTTTCCAGCTCACTGTAATGTCATCGATCTGTGGTACACTGTAGAGCTGGAAATCCGATGGAAGCGGTATCCGTCGGGTACGTAAGAAAAGTTCTTGGGGAGATTTTGCACTCAGGGGGAAGTAGACGAGTTCGAGAGAACCATTTACCATACAAGGGGTCAAACCGCCTGCGCCAGGCTGTACGGCGGGCGTTCCAATGAGCTCGAAGCTTGTGATCCGCTGTTTTTGCTTCCATGCTAAAAATGCCTCAATACCATTGAATAGTTGGGCGCACATTGCTGACGAAAAATAGTCATTCTCGCGTGGAGGCGCATCCCGAATAAGGATGGGGAAAAAACTTGTGCGGCCCAAAGAAATGTTGCTGCACGTGAAGGTCGTCTCGCAGTCGCTATACGCGACATCGAATTGCCAAACAGTTCCTTTCTTCACGGCATATATCTCGAGAAGGAGGCCCCTTTTCCGCTCTGCGTCTACGTAGAAGAAGCCAGCCGCATGTTGTCCAAGGAAACTCTCCGCTACTAGCCAGCGATCATCGAGCCAGCGCAGCTCTCCTGGATTGGGACGAATCTCGGGAACTTCTATTATGGCATGTGGCGTTTTATCAGCCCTGACAATTCGGGCGCGGAGCACACCAACCTGTCCAGCCGTTTCCCATTCGAGATTTGCACGGAACCGTCCTGAGGGGGAGGAAAGAAAAGAGTCAAAAAGCTGCTGGGGGACAGCCTGCGCGGAGGTCAAGAACGTTGCACAACACAGTGCAAATGTCCAGTGTCGCAATGTTTGTGCAGAGAGTGCCGTAAGCACGATGAGTTTCCTCCTAGCAGCATTGCAGAACCACTGAGACCACGATGCGTATCGTGTCGGCCTCTCGTGAAAAAAATAACCGCCTGACTTTTTCAAATCAGGCGGTTGAACCATCGATGACCGTTTTAGTGCTTTGCTTTTGCTGGTGATGTCGGCTGTGACTTTGCTTCAGATTCCGCAGATGCGGGAAGCTTTACCGTAACTTTGTGTACCAGCGGCGTCCCTTCGAACTCGAAAGCGGTATTTTCGAGAGTTGGTGTGGTAATGGGGGCGTCTTCGGTCGGAGCCATTCGCACTCCGATAGCAAAAACATCGTAACGCTGAGGCTCCAAATCGCAGAAAACAAATTCTCCCGGCGTGCTCAGAGTAGGAGTGTGAGGTTCGTAGACATCACCATTCTTCCCACGCAACTTTAACATGACTGGGAAATCTACTACTTCTCCGTTCTCTTTCACAGCTACTACAGTTGCCGACTGATCGGCACCAAGAGGCATCTCGCCAAAATCACTCACGGGAGGACGGACAAAGCGGTTCTCGACGATGTAGGCGTCGCCAATCTTGCCGTCTTTGATGGGAAGCCCTTTGGCAGCATTTTCGCGAATGACGTTGACGAGGGCTTTTAATTGTTCAGGCGTTCGCTTACGCAAAACCTCCATACTCTCGGGGCCGGGCTTCGCAAGCTCTTCTGTAAAGCTTGTGTTCGGGTCGTAAACGAAAGCAAAGTTACCAGGTTTCAGCTCGAGATAGAAATTCCCCTCGGCATCGACTTCTGCTGCTGTTTCAGCCATTGCCCGCACTTTAGCCAGTGTGTTCTCATGGGGCAACTCTTTCAGGCGATCCTGAAAGATGAAGAAAACAGTGCCGCCGCCGACAGTTGTGAAATCATCTTGCACAAAACGACCTGTGACGATGGTCAGTTCTGGGGGCTTTTGTGGCCCAGATGAGCTCGCCTTATCGGGTGCGGCCTGCTTGGCTTGATCACCCAGCACAGATGAAGCAAGTCCTACGACTGCAAACATCAGAATTGCGGCAGTTCGGTTCATCGGCGTACTCCCTAATTTCATTGTAAAACCCTGTTCTCCGAAACACCCGTTGTTCCGTGAACGTCGCTCATTCTAAAAGCAAGGCGCATACCGTAAGGTGCTTCAGGTCCTTCCGTCGAAAAGGATATTCCCATCTTGGGCCTAGAAAGCAAGGAAATGTTGAATATGCCTGTGTTGTGGGGCAACGAAACCACCAGTAACACACCGAGAGGAGAGCGAAAGGCGCCCTAAAACTGGCTCGCACCTGCTCTGCTTTCAATCAAAGCGTCCTGAAATTGAACACCTGGAGTCCTACCGCAGGTTTTTTAGGCGATAGTCTCCAGACGGAAAGTCGATTGGCATACACATTTCAGAGATTCGAGACACAATTCGGGGACCTACCTGCTGTCGGAGTTGTTCGAGTCCCAGATTTGTCGTGATCAACGTCGGCAAATCATTTTCGTAGCGACCATTGATGATGAGATAGAGCCGATCGAGAACGTATTCAGATGCCTTTTCTGCCCCTAGGTCGTCGAGGACAAGCAGCTGTGTTTCAATAGCTTCGTCAAGAATCGAGCCCTCATCGATGTCGGTCGAATTTCCCATGGTGCGCCTGAGCTCACAGAAGAGCTCCGGAACATTCCAATATAGCCCTTCGTGTCCCTTCTGGATTATTTCTTTGAGGATTGCTATGGCGATGTGAGTTTTTCCCGTCCCTTCGGTACCGCGCAAAAGGAGTCCCTTCGTTGGCTGTTGGGTGTCGACGCGAAAAGCTTGTACAAATTTTTTGGCGAACTCGATGATTGCCTTGTGACTAGCATGGATGGGCTTGAAGTTATCGAGAGACTTCCCCATAAAGCGTTGGGGGATGCGTGCTTTCTGGAACGCGCGCTCAAGTTTCCGTGCGCGCATGCAATCACACTCTCGAGCACCTTTCTCATCAAGTATGTAGCCTCGCCCCTCACATTTCGGGCATATCGTCGGTTCCGTCGGCTTTTTTGTCATCCGTAGACCTCTTTTGACGCATCAACTCTCTCGTAATCCAAGGGAACGAGTGAATCTCATTCTTTCTTGCACGGAAAAACGTTCGGCGAATCAAGTCGATTGGAAACTGCTGTCGGATAAGGCGCAGTTCATCGAGAATAAAAGCGTTCATCTTAGTCCCGACAGTATTGAAGTACATGTCTACAATTTCTTTCAATAGCACGTCGTCGGAGTCGTCTTCTTCCTCGCTTTCTTGCATCGCATATCGAAAGTAATGCCCTTCTCTGCGGAAATATTCCGGGTGCAGTCGCCTTACCTCATCCCATGGGATGGGGGTGGGCAAGGGAACTTTGATTTGAAAGAGCGCTTCCTCTTCATCGTGATCCGGAAGAAACGAGGCGATCAATTTGAGTTTTCGGAGCTTCGGCACGAGTTTTCTTATCACTGTAGGTTTGAGACCAGTGCGACGAGCTAAGTCCGTCACAGGAATCTCTACGGTTCCGGGTCTCGGATTTGTGGTGCAATCAAGTTCCACGATCTTCTTAAAAAGTTGCCAGCCACCAGCTGGTCTAACCTTCTCCGTAAGAAGTTCGGGAAGACCGCTTAATTCAATCCATAGTGGAGCCCAAACCTTCTGTTCATACCGCATCCAAAGTTTTCCCCGCTTCTCAAAGTCGACGCTAACGCACTTTATCAGATGGCCGTCTGCTCGATCTTTTTCAGGTCTCTAATTTTAGTGTCGCGTGGGTAGCTCCCCATGATCCTTAAATAAGTTGCCATCTCTTTCAATTCTTGGAGAGCTTCATGAACATGGGGGTCCTTTGCATGTCCCTCAAGGTCGACAAAGAAGAAGTAGTCCCACGCCTTTTTCCGGGAGGGGCGGCTTTCAATGGTCGATAGATTGATGTTTCGCTTCTTGAACGGAGAGAGAAGGTCGAACAGCGCCCCTGGCCGGTCCTTAATTGAAAACATTATGCTCGTTTTATCATGTTTCGTGGGCGCTGGCTCCTGTTTCCCAATCACGAGGAAACGAGTCATGTTGTCTTTCATGTCCTCGATGTTTGCGGCGATTATTGGAACATTGTACTTTCGCGCTGCAATCTCGCTTCCGATTGCTGCTGCATAGTCGCGGTCCTTAGCCATTTCAACGCCCTTCACCGTCGAGCTCACTTCAATGAGCTGCACGCCCGGCAAATTTTCTCTCAGCCAGATCGAGCATTGTTGGAATGGCTCTGCTTTCGAGTAAATGGTCTTGATCCGTTCGAGGGGATTGCGCGAAATGAGGTTGTGGTGAATGTGGAGGTAAATTTCCGAGACAATGAGAAGCTCGTAGTCGAGGAACAAATCGAGCGTTGTATGAATGACTCCTCCCGTTGAGTTCTCGATAGGAACCACACCGTAATCGACCCAGTCACGGTCGACAGCGAAAAAGATGTCCTCGACAGAAGAATAAGGTTGATATGCTACCGAATTCCCGAATTCAGTAAGCGCTGCCAGATGAGAGTATGTTGCCTCGGGGCCGAGATAGCCTACCGTGGGCGGCTTTTCTGCAGCAAGGCACCCCGACATGATCTCGACGAATACTTTGCGCAGTGCCTCTTGCGGAAAATCGTTTTGGCTTGCTGCGAGTACATTCTCGAGAACACGTTTCTGGCGTGCCGGATCAAAGAACTTCTGCTCGCCCTTCTCGAGTTTAGCTTGACCAATAGCTCGTGCAAGCCGCGCGCGCTGGTCCAAAAGCTCTACCAGTTTTCTATCCAGCGCATCGATTTCGTTTCGGATTTCTTCGATTTTCTTGCTCATAGCTTCTTTCTGCCAACCGGGCTTACGAAATTCGTTCTATCCATCCTTACGGGACCAATCATACGGAATTTGCCCACCGTGAGGAGGAAGTCTATATTCATCAGGATTCTCATGGTTGTACGGCTCAGTGACCGTATTGATGACGATAGCTTCATGTTCTGAAATACATTTGAACCCATGATAAACTCCTGGGGGGATCTGGATCAAGAGGGGATTGTGAACCCCAATAAAGAACTCGTTGATGAGACCACGTGTGGGACTGTTTTCTCGCCCGTCGTAGAGCACAACTTTCATCATGCCGTGGACACAGACAAAGTGATCGGTTTGAAGTTTATGGTAGTGCCAGGCTTTCACAACTCCGGGATACGCTGTTGTCATATAGACCTGGCCGAATTTGATGAAAATTTCGTCATCGTTTCGTAACATTTCCATTACACGGCCGCGTTCGTCCGCGTGCGGCTTGAGGGGCTTCACCTGAACACCGTCGATAAGTTTCTGTGGCATGACGTGATAGTACCTCGCAATGTATTGATTGTTGATTAGGACTAAAATCAGTCTCTATGCTTTTTTGGTTGTCTTCCCCAATGGTATAAAGGCAACTACTAAACAACCCATCTGCAAAAATGTGAGGAGAGAAAACTGTGGCACGATCGGACGCTTCAGATAAGGTAGATCCCAATCGCGCAAAAGCACTGGAAATGGCTCTGTCTCAGATCGAGCGCAGCTACGGAAAAGGGTCAATCATGCGCATGGGAGAGCAGAGCATCGAGCAGGGTATCCAAGTGATTCCTACAGGGTCGATCTCTCTCGACTGTGCGCTCGGTGTGTGGGGCCTTCCGCGAGGACGTGTCGTTGAGATTTTTGGGCCAGAAAGTTCCGGCAAAACAACCCTTGCACTCCATGTCGTGGCCAATGCGCAAAAGATGGGAGGAGTGGCGGCATACATCGACGCTGAACACGCGATGGATCCAGTTTATTGCCGCAAACTCGGCGTAAACGTTGATGAGCTTCTTATCTCACAACCCGACACGGGCGAGCAAGCTCTCGACATCGTGGAAACTTTAGTCCGATCGAATGCTGTGGACGTCATCGTCATCGATTCAGTGGCTGCCTTAGTACCCAAAGCCGAAATCGAAGGCGAGATGGGAGATAGCTTTGTCGGGTTGCAAGCGCGTTTGATGAGTCAGGCTCTTCGCAAACTCACGGCAGCCATCAACAAAAGCAAAACGTGCGTTATCTTCATTAACCAAATACGGGAAAAAATTGGGGTGATGTTCGGCAACCCCGAAACAACGACAGGTGGGCGTGCACTCAAGTTCTATGCCTCGATTCGTATTGATATCCGTCGAATTGGCGCAATCAAAGAAGGTGCCGAAAACGTCGGCAACCGATGTCGTGCAAAGGTTGTGAAAAACAAACTCGCTCCACCGTTCAAAGAAGCTGAGTTCGACATAATGTTCGGCGAGGGGATTTCACGAGAAGGTGATCTTCTCGACCTTGGTGTGAGCGCAAAGCTTATCGAAAAGAGTGGTGCGTGGTTCTCCTTCGAGGGCGAGCGTATCGGCCAAGGGCGAGAAAATGCCAAGCAATTCCTCAAAGAACATCCTGAGATTGCTCAGAAGCTCGAGCAAGCAATCAAAGAGCGTATCAATCCCGACATGCTTCCGTCCCGTGGGGACACCGTGGCAGAATAGTCTCCCGGCATTTCGGTCGAAAGGCAGCTTTGGTTTACTTAGCCGACTTTGCTCGGCGGTTATTCGACGCTATATGAACTTAGACGTACAGGAACTGTGAGGAAAAGGTTGATACGCCCGTAACCATATTCGTCGTTGCGACCGCCGGCACCCGCCTCTCCGCCGGAATACGTGACGCCACCAATCTTGTCACAATGTGCGTGCATCCACGAGCGGAGCGAAGCAGCTGTTTCCGAGGGATTATAGCTCAAGCGTAGTGCTCCAATTCCGGCGGCAAGGGGGCACGCTGAGGAAGTTCCCCCAAAGTTCATCTTGTAATCGTCTCCAGTCCATCCGATCGAGCCACTTGGATCGAGTGTCGCAACATCGTTCCACCCGCCATTACTGGGAGCGACAAAATCTAACTCGGGACCGTACTGGCTGTAATCGGCTCGCTTATCGCAGTCGCTCGCAGCTCCCACCGCAATCGAATTTGCATAACTAGCTGGATATGACACGGCCGTTGAAATTGAGGGCACACCGCTGAAAGGTCCCCACGACCCCACATACGACCCAGAGGAGGTGTAGACATCGATCCAGAAGAGATCCTTTTCACTCTCCGTCGAAATGTAAGCCGCGAAACAAAGAGTTTCGTTACCGGTGAAAGTCAGGAGTGGGGTAATAAGGGCAGTCCACTGATTGTCTCCAATAGCTCCGGCACGTGGTGAGTAAGAACCGCCAGTTGCTTTGTAGGCGTTCGTAGAGGTGCGATACCAGAGATTTGATCCGGTAGAACTTTGGAGGGTCCATCCGGATGGTGGGAAGGTTGCTCCCTCGAAATCCTCTTTCCATAGCTGGGTATAACCATCGGATTGCAATAAGCATACATTGTCAATATATACAGTATCCAATCCTGCTGCACCACTTGCGTCCTTCTCGTAAACAAACGCAATGTAATAGCTCCCGCTCAGACCAGATGTCGAGAGACGATACCGACTACCACCACGGTACCAGCCACTAGCTGAGTTCCCACTCGCAAAAAAGACCGGTGAACCTTTTCCCCCTCTGCCGTTGGTAATGGCATAATCTATCGCGTTATTGATGTAGCCACTTGGGCTGCCGCCTCCCCAGCTGCAGGAGAGTACGTCTGCGCGATCGGCGGCATATTTGATAGCATTCCCAATCACTGTGTTGGATGCAAATGACGAACCCTCAGCAATTTTGATCGGGAGGATCTTGCATCCGCCCGCTATCCCCGCTATTCGATAACCATTGTTAATGATAGCGGCTGCAACTCCTGCGCAGCCAGTGCCATGGCCATCGGTCCCCACGGGTGAGGGGTCGTTATCGTTGTTGTAAAAATCGTACCCACCCGGAGCGATAAGCAAATCAGGGTGAGTGGTATCCACGCCGTCGTCGATAATTGCAATGACGACGCTTGACGACCCGACTGACACGTCCCATCCTTCAGGGGCGTCAACATCCGCATCGCTTACCGCTCCGTTTTGCCCCGTATTGTGGAGCCCCTGTTGCTTACTGAAAAGTGGGTCATTTGGCACGAAGTCGAAATAGAGTTCGCGCACAAAGTCTGGTTCTGCCCACTTGACCCCGGGCAATGCAGCGAGTTTCTCGCACACCGAAAGAGCAGTTTCCTGCGCAGCTGGTAACAAACGTACGTGCCAGGCTACAATATTCGGCAGCGGAAGACGTTCTCCAAGCTCCAGTCCTAAGGCTGCTAGCTGCGGGCGGAGTGCGTTGATGGCTGATTCGGACTCGGTACAGAGAATAATGTCGTCCGTCGGAATCATCCTGGCTCCGTCCCCAGGATAGGCATAAACCGGAAAGACCCGCTCAACTACAGTCGTTTTTCCAATAAGGCTGGCACTGTTTTGGCTCGCTTCCTCTCCCACATCGATAACTTCAATATTTTTAGGCTTACACTTGGCAATAGCTTGTGCAGCGGGAAGGGCGCTCCGAAGTGCTTGCTCCGCGCTTTTGCCATCTACGCCTGGCTTGTATCGAACAGCGTACTCTCCTTTGACCCTGAACAAAGGAAATGTGGTTGAACCCACTCGGTAAAATTCGCCCTTGTTCTCGAGTTTGCTCGATACCTCAACACGTCCTCCAGACGCTTTTGGGACAGGGTTCTTCAGAGCTCTCTGCCGTACTTCATCTTTAGAAGCCCCGAACATGAGCGATCCGACATGCGTCGGGGGAGGACCAGCACAGAGTGCAGTCGCCGTCACGAGCCATGAGACACTCCAGATCATGATTTTTCGCGACAGTCGGCGACAACCTTCCTTCCACGACAACTTTCTTTCACATGCTTTTTCTCTATGATGGATCTCAGAAAAAATCGGTTGGGGGAGCATACCAGTGCGGTGGCGAATCATGGCCCAAGCCTCTCCTTTGCTTTTCTTGTTACGTAACTATAGCAAAAGTTCTGCGAGAATCAAGCTGTTTGAGAGGAGAGATGGGGAGACCATTGCCTAAATCTGCTCCCTTTTCCCGAACACTGCGATGAAGAACGGCAAGGGCCCCCAGCGAGTGAGTCTCAGAACGCTGCAAGACATTGAGCTTGCCAACAAGAAAAAGCTCATTCCCTGGCCGGTGAACCTAAGGACTTTCTGCTGATTCCTCACGTGAGCTACTGCGAATAAGAGCTCCAGGTTGTCCGGCCAAATGCAAAAGATCGCCGCCTATGCTCTCCGGATGTCGAAATCACTCATCACAGAGGGGATAGTGTCGAGTTCAGTATGTTAAGACGGTGAAAAAGGGCACGTCTTGAAGTTTTTCTCTGCCATTGAGAAATGTGAGCTCGATGAGAGTTGCCGCCTCAACAATTGTTCCCCCGGAGCCGCGCACAAGGCGGCACGCTGCTGCTAGCGTTCCACCTGTTGCTATAACGTCGTCCAGCACGACGACACGATCGGTTGGCGTGATAGCATCCTGATGGATTTCTACGCTGTCGGTACCGTATTCAAGCTCGTAGCTTTCCCTGAACGTTGCCGCTGGTAATTTCCCCACTTTGCGGACCGGGACGATTCCTGCGCCAATGGCGTATGCTAATGCTGCTCCAAATATAAAGCCTCGCGACTCGATTGCTACGATTTGTGTAATTCCCTGCTTTTCGTAGCGCCGGGCGAACTGATCCACCGCAAATCGAAATGCCTCAGGAGCTTTGAGGAGAGGGGTGATGTCCTTGAACACTATTCCTGGTTTCGGGAAATCCGGAATGTCGCGAATGTATTCATATAAATTCACCATGTGACAATTCCTTTTTTACGCGATCCTCGTTGATTGCAGTGAGCAATGCCCACACGTGTGCTTCGGGGAAGTTTCCCCGGTAAGCACATTTTCGAGCATATGCCATGCAGGTAGCTGAACACCATGTCAAGAGCGCGAAGCTTTCTTCACGAAATAGTCGTATCTGTCACGAGCACGATCTTCCCGAAGTTTTCCCGATTCTCCATTCGCTCTTGAGCGCTACGAGCATTTTCCAGGCGATATGTTTTGTCGATAACCGGGTCTATTTTCTTGGCGGAAGCGAGTTTGATGACAGTTTCAAGTTCCGACCGGTACCCCATGTAGCTGCCTGCCACGGTAATTTGTTTCGCGTAGAGCGAGCGGACGTTTAACTGTGCTTCCATACCGGTGGTTGCAGCACAATTTACGAGTCGACCACCCCGACGAAGAACATCTATACTCTTTTCCCAGAGTGCTGGTCCCACTGGATCAATAACCACGTCGACCCCGTAGCCTTGAGTGAGGTGATCTACGTGTTCTGCCAGGTTGTCTTTTTCATAATTGATTGCACCGTCGACACCGAGTTCCTGGCGAGCGCGCTGGAGCTTGTGGTCGCTGGCTGATGTGGTAAGGACGAAGGCTCCAGCCAGGCGTGCAAGCTGAATGGCTGCCATTCCTACTCCGCTGCCGCATGCGTGAATGAGGACAACTTCGCCAGGTTGAAGGTGGGCTCTCGAGAACAACATGTGATAAGCAGTAAGATAGACGAGGGGAAGTGCAGCCCATTTTTCATAGCTAAGGGTGCGAGACACAGGAATAACGTGGCGCGCTTCCGCGAGAGCATATTCTGCATAGCCCCCCTGGATCTGGAAGCCGAAGATGCGGTAATTTTTGCAGAGGGAGTCTCGTCCTGCGAGGCATTCGCTGCATGTTCCGCAACCTTGCCCAGGCGCGATGATGACTCGATCTCCCGCACGGAGATGGTCCACACCCTTGCCAACCTCGGCAATAACACCGCATACATCACACCCCGAAATGTGGGGCATCGGAATAGGGACCTTAAAGGCGCCCCGCCGTGCCCAGAGGTCGAGGTGGTTTAAAGCACATGCTTTGACTTGCACCAGGACCTGTCCTTCAGCTGGCGTTGGCACTGGCAGATCGCGCAGTATGAGCTTCTCTGTGCCACCAAATTCTTCGAAAACAACAGCTTTCATCGCTTTTTCACTCCCTCGATCATAGTCCGTCGTGTGCTTATCTTTTCAGCGGGCGTCGTCCTGCATATCCTTCGTTCAATCCATGATAATAAAGGATGTTTTCTCCATCGTCGAGCTCATAACACAAAAAGACTTCACGACCGTCATAGATTGCGGGAAAATCTATGAGTCCGCGGCGCCAGTCCCGAATTATAATCCCTAGTTTTTCAAGCGAGTCTATGTGGCGTTGGGCACTAACCAATGCATCGTCGTTCTCATTTTGGTCGGATAGAGCTACTAGAGGATTTCCCGCTCTTTTCCCATTTCCTCCGTTAGCCTTCGCCTTCTCAGACGAGTTTCCCCAATAGCTGCTCTTGTAGCCCAGCAGAGCATGAATCTGACGAAATGTCTCTCGGACCAGAGGAAGCAAAGCTTGCGCTTCTTCCACGGAAAAATGCTTTTCAAAATTATTTTCGGTGTCCATCTCTGGGTTACTCATAGAATTCGCCTGCTGTTGTTGGCAAACGAAATTGACAAAGGCATAGGGAGAGTGGTGAACTTGCTTTATGACGAAAAAGTGCGACAACTGCGGGCGAACCATTCCAAGCTCGAGCCAAACGTATATCGTGCGGATTGAACTTTTTGCAAAAGCTGAACCGCTCGAGTTGACGCTGGACGACCTTCTCGCAGATCATACGGCCCAGATCGAGAAGCTGATAGAAGAGATGGAGAACCTAGACGTTGAGGAAGCCACAGACCAAGTCTACGAAGCTTACGCATTTCAACTTTGTCCCGTGTGCCGACTGAGGATACACAATCTCTTGAAGACACGAGCAAAATCTCAAAAGCTCGAATAATTGCACATAAATCGAGTTGAGTGAAGCAGTCTTGACTTGACCCGCAGTCAAATCGCTGGCGAATTAGTGAATCCGCTATAGAACGAAAAAGAATAAAAACGATTCTGGAATCCGAATGCCAAAGATTCGCGTCGGAGTGGTGGGGGTTGGGCACCTTGGCCAACATCACGCCCGAGTGTACGCAGAATTACCGAATTGTGAGCTTGTCGGCGTAGCCGACATTGATGAAAAAGCAGCCCAGAAAGTTGCCAAACAGCATAAAACTCGATCTTTTACTGACTATCGGGAGCTTCTGGGGCTGGTTGATGCATGTAGTATCGTTGTTCCAACCGTGCTTCACTATGAAATTGCCAAGGACTTTCTTGAGCACGGCGTACATGTGCTCGTGGAGAAACCTATAACTGCCACTGTCGAGCAAGCTCAAGCTCTCATCGATATTGCTCGCAAAGCCAATCGTATCCTGCAAGTAGGTCACATCGAGCGTTTCAACGCAGCAATCATGCGTTTGAAGCAAATCGTCCGAGAACCCGCTTTCATCGAGGCGCATCGGCTTGGTCCCTATGATCCCCGAGTGAAGGACATCGGGGTCGTCCTGGACCTCATGATCCATGATCTCGACATCATTCTTCAGCTGGTGAATGCGCCGGTTGTTCAGGTGGAAGCAGCGGGTGTCGGCGTTTATGGGGAAAAAGAAGATATCGCCAATGCGCGGCTCCATTTTTCGAATGGCTGCATTGCGAATATTACCGCAAGTCGCGTTACGCCAGTACGTAAACGCAAAATTCGAGTGTTCCAGCGCAACGCCTATATCTCTATCGATTACATCGAGCAGGAAGTTGAAATCTATCGCCGCATACGCACACAGAATCCCTCTGGAGGACCGCCTCAAGTTACGATCGTCAGAACGAAAGAAACTCTCAAGAAACAGGAACCGCTGAAACTCGAACTTCAACATTTCCTGGATTGCGTCGCCAAAGGGCTTGAGCCAATGGTGCGAGGCGAACATGCGCGGGATGCCCTTGAACTAGCAGTTCAAATTTCGCAACTTGTAAAGCAGAGATTCGAAACATACTTTAAGGATTTTTGATCCTGAAAGCGTGTCGTCAGGTGAACGAGCAGCGCCAGAAATCCACACGATTGATGTTCGTTGCCGGGGAGAATTCTGGCGACCAGCATGCGGCTGCCCTCATTGAAAAACTTCGGGAGCTTAGGCCTGACCTCTCTTGTTTCGGATTCGGTGGCCTACACATGGCACGAGCAGGAATGCGACTCGAGTACAACTTGGCTCAAGGACTACCGATAATTGGGATAACACAAGCGCTGCGACACTATCCCACCTTGCGAGCTCTCTTCATCAAAGCCTGCAATCTTCTCGACACGGACCGCCCCGACGCCCTTGTTCTCGTCGATTATCCTGGCTTCAACCTTAGGTTAGCACATGAGGCTGTAAAGCGCGATATACCAGTAATCTACTATATAGCCCCTCAGATTTGGGCATGGCATCCCAAACGTGTCCATTCTATCCGCCAGTCTGTATCCCTCCTCATGGTTATTTTTCCCTTCGAGGAAAAACTTTTTCGAGAATATGGGATTGACGCTCGTTATGTTGGGCATCCTTTACTCGATCGTGTTTCGGTCCCTTGGTCACGCGAGCATGTCGCTGAAATGTTGGGAGTTCGGCCAGACCAACCCCTGATCGGGCTTATTCCAGGCAGCCGACAAAGCGAAATTGAACACCACTTTGAGATTATGCTCGAGGCGGCCAGGATTATGAAAAGCCACATAAAAGATTCCGTTTTCGTTGTTCCTCGGGCGCATACGGTTTCTCCTGATCTGCTCCAAAGTTACGTGGAACGTTATCCTGATCTCTCCCTGCGAATAATCGACGAACATTTCGACTCGGTGCGGGGGAATTTGGATTTTGCTCTCTGCAAAAGTGGCACATCCACCCTTGAGCTTGCTCTTGCTAACGTTCCTATGGTTATTCTTTACAGGGTGTCTACCCTGACCTATCTCTTCGCGCGAGCGGTTGTGAAAACGAAGTGGATTGGATTGGTCAACATTGTTGCCGGAGAAGAGTTAGTTCCAGAATTACTTCAGGGAAATGCTACACCAGAGAAAATCGCATCGACAGCGCTTAGCATTCTTTCAGACAAAGAGCAGCTGGAAAAGATGAAAGAGGGCTTTCGTCGAATTCGGGCGGATCTATCGCGACACGGGAATATCAAAACTTCAACCTATGCAGCCCGATTGGTCCTTGATTATCTCGACAAACGGAAAGGCGAGACTCCTACTGAAAAAGGGGTGCAGGAGATTTTCTGACAGCCGGCTCCCGGTACGCAAACGAACACACGACCGAGCGTCCTTATGGCTGCTTCCGTCAGGACCTGACCAGGTTCGGACTGTGTCGTCGTCCGATGCATACCGGGAGCCGGCTGTCAGCATTTCCCGCCATTGAGTTTACTTGATGTCTTTCTGTCTATTCAGAAATCTGACGATGATCTTGATCTGCTAACTGCACACCATGCGCTGATGGCATTCAGGAGTAAGGTATTAATGCCTCATGAAAAGGCACTGCAAGGGAGCATAGATAGGCGGGGGATGGTTCCACCGTTCATTGCTTTAGTTTGTAGGAGCCCCGGAAGTGAACAAAACCGGCATTTGTTCTAACTTACCTTGGAACCTCAAGCGTTTTCGGCTGGGCGGAGAGCTGGCAGTATCGTTACGCAGAGTCTTTTTTCTTTGGTGAGCCTGAAATCAAGAGAGAGTCTCATAAGCTTACAAAGTGCATGAGAGATCGTGAGACCAAGCCCAACGTGTTGCCTGTCGGTCCGCGAGGCATCGTGGCGCCAAAATGGTTCACACATGCGAGAGAGGTCATCTTGCGAAAGATTTGGCGCATCATTGCACACACTGAGGAGAGCCATCCCATCTTGCTCCCGTATCGCCAGTTCAATTCGGCTATAAGGGGGTGCATACTCAATCGCATTTCCGACGATATTGCGGATGACTGCAACCAGGAGATCTCGGTTTGCTATGAGCGTTGCCTCCCGTGCAGCATAGTTCGGGATAATTTCGACGTGGCGCTCAGCAGCGAGCGTGGAAAACTTCTCAAGCACTTCTTCGACAACATCCACGAGTTTTACGGATGTCATCTGTGGAGCGCGGTTTTGTTTACCGAGTCGGGCTAAATCGAGGAGTGTTTGTACGAGTGTCTCAGCTTCTTTTGCAGAGTCTAACGCGTCTCTTGCCGATTTCTTCAGGAGCTCAGGGTCGTCCTCCCACTGGAGGGCGATTTCTAAAGCTGTGCGGATTTCTCCCAACGGTGTCCGCAGTTCGTGAGCCACATCACTCGTATAACGTCGTTCTCGTTCGAATGCTGTGGCGAGGCGATCCAAGAGATCATCGACGCGCTGCGCCACGGGCAAGAGTTCGCAGGGAATGTTTTCGTCCGTTACACGAACATCGAGTGATTCGGGCTGGATTGAGGCAACCTTCTCTGCTAAGTGCCGCACTGGATGAAGTCCGCGACGAAGAACAACGAGGACAATGACAATCCCGCCGAGCGATACGAGAAACGCTCCAAGTAAGAGTGATGTTGCAATGATTGAAAGTGCGTGATCGAGCGATTCACGCTCGCGCGCTACAACGACTGACACAGTGGTGGCACTTACATTGTGAGTGGGAGATTCAGAATCTTCGATCTCTTCTACTACCTTCGGCGTGATCTGAACAAGTCTGCCTTTGCGCCCGTCTGGCAATCGAATGTTCTCGAAGGTCTCGAAATGGGACCGATAGAGGCTCGCGGGAAATGTCTTGTTTCCCACGAAACTCTTCGATTTTTCTACAATGGTCCCTTTGTCATCGCGAATCTCAAAATATTCCGCGTGACGAGAAGGTTCAAATTCGGGCATTGCTTCCCCCGCGAACTCGACTTCGAGATGCCCACCGGCTTCAAGCCGTACGAGTGATGCCAGAGTTCGTGCTTTTGCCATGAGGGCATAGTCGAATTCTTTCGTCAAATTCCGTCGAACGAGCCGATAGCTCACATAACTACTCAGCAGACCTAAGGAAAAAAGGGCTACGCAAAGCACCCAGAAAAGCTTTCGTTGGAGAGAATGGCAGCGTTTCATTCCGTATCGTCCGGAGCGTAATCGGGCGCTGTAAGGATGTAACCCAAACCGCGTCTTGTTTGAATGAGAGAGCGACGTCCTGGACGATCTATTTTTCGCCGCAAAAGACAGATTGCCGATTCGATTGAGTTGCTAGCCAGCGCCGTTCGGTCTTCGTAAAGCGCCTCTTCGAGTTGAAGTCTTGACACAACGCGATCTCGATGCAGTGCGAGATACTCAAGAAGGGCATACTCGCGAGCAGTCAGCGTGACTGGTTCCCCGTCAACGTACACGACTCGGCCCGATGTATCGATGACGAGGGGGCCGACTTCGATCCTTGGATTTTTTACGCCAAAGCGTCGCCGGACGAGAGCCTGAATCCGTGCGACGAGTTCGTTGAAAGAGAATGGTTTGACCAGGTAATCATCGGCTCCACTGCGCAAGCCTTCCACGCGGTGTTCTACGGCATCTCGAGCGCTCAGTATCAAGATATTACTGTCACATTTGTGCTCACGAAGACGCCGGAGAACAGTGAGTCCATCCATTTTGGGCAACATGAGGTCGAGCACAATGACGTCATAACTGCCCGTTGAGGCAAGCCTATATCCTTCTTCCCCGTCACTTGCGTCGGCCACCGTGTAGCCCAAACGCTTCAGTCCCGTCACCAGTGCTTCGCGCAAACGGCGAGAGTCTTCGATGAGAAGGATCTTCATTGTCCGTCAGCTGACTTTCTCAGTTCATCTTCGAGATTTGTGCCTTGTTGCATGGCACGCTTTTTACTTTTTTCGACAACACGCATGCCTCGGTCATAATCGAGAAGTTTTCTCAAAAGAGGATAACGGGTGAATTTTGCTTCCCAGAGGGTGGCGTTATACTGCGGCGAAACGAGGAGTGACCCGGATCCGAAGCCATCTTCGATGGGACGAACAAATGTGAAGTAGCAACCAAAGAGGATCCCAATTCCGATACTAGCTCCAGCTATGGCTCGCGCAAGATGCCGCTGGTAAGACCACCACAACGTAAGGACGCCGCATGCAGCTATTGCAAGACCGATAAGGAAAGTTATGAGCACGGACAAGTCGTTCACGATATGCAATCCCACTGCGACAACAATCCCACCTGCTACTGCGATAGCTCCAGTAAGTAGGAGGGGGACGGTGATGAGGAGACGCGCCCATCCTGTGAGCATTTCTCCCACTTCTTCGATCGCTTTCCCCGTAAGGATAGCTAAAGGAAGGAGAGCTGGGAGAAGATAATGGACTTGTTTCATGGGAATCGCGCTGAAAACGAAAAACGGAATGACTACCATGAGTAGGAGCAGTCGTTCTGGGCTGTCGGGTTCATAAAAGCGCTTCCTTATCCAGTGCCAGATTGTCAGCGGCAGGAAGAGGGAAAGGGGAAAAGCGTCGCGCCAGATATTCAAAGCGTAAAAATAGAACGGTCCACGATGTTCAGCAGTTGTTTGTTGCGTTGCTTTAATTCCGAGGGGAAGAAGTGCTTCGCCGAGGATATCGCTTCGGCTATCTGGACGAAAGATCAATATGTAAACGTACCATGATACTGCTATGAGTCCCCCTAGCACAAGGACGCCAATAAGCTCTTTTCTCCATAGCCTCGACAATTTCCCTTGCAGCATAAACCACGCAAAAAGGACGAGTGGGACATAGAGAATGACTGGAGTGCCCTTCGTGAGAAAGCCCAGTCCCCAAAAGAGACTCCCCAGGAGCGCTAACCCCATTGATCGTTTCTTGGTGCTGAGGTAGAAGCAGAGCATCGATAAGTTGGTCATGAGGGTGAGCAGCATCTCAAAACTGCCACGGCGCGCTTGGACAACATACAGATAGCTCACCGCCAAAAGTGTGAGCCCCAGCAAGGTGCCTTGCCATGCCCTTAGAAGGCGTCCCCAATACATGCCTAGCATTAGAACAAGAAGCGCAGTAACCGCTGAGGGGAGCCGGTGAATGGTCAACGTGAGGTTCTTGGATCCGACTAAGTTAGCTAGTACCGATACGGTCCAGTAATAAAGCGGAGGTTTATTGAAGCGGGTTTCTCCGCGAAAAACCGGGACAATATAATCTCCCGTCTCAATCATGTGAGAGGTAATTTCAAAGGTTCGTATTTCAGCATTCACTCGAAGCGGAGTTGCCCCTAGTCGTGTGCAATAGAGAGCTGCTGCAAAAGCAATAAGAAGAGCTACCCACAGAACGCTGACTGTGCCGGGCGAAAAATCCTGTCTTTTCTCTGGTACAGAAACCATTTCTCGGTCGAGTCCTTTGGTGTCTTTTTGTTTATGTTTTCGGGGGGCTGAACACTATTCTCGGTCTTGATTGAAAACACGCGGTGTTCAGAGTAAATTGGCAGAACACCGCGTGTCCCTCAACAGTGATCGCGACGAGTCAGGCTAGTCATTATCCTTTTCGCCTTTTTTCTCGTTCATCTCACCTTTTTTCTCGTGAGACTCCTTGGCTTCGGCTTCCTCATTCTGCTCGTCTTCGACGTCGGCTTTGCCAAGTGCATCGATCTTCACTTCTTTGACGTGACCCTTCTCGTCGAGCTCAAATTCATAATAATAGGCGGTCACGGCAACGGCTTCTTTAATCTTGGCATCGCCTGCAACCTCCTTGAGGCTTTTTTTCACAGCCTCGGGAAGGCCTTCGACGGCTACCTTCTTTTCAACCTCTAGGATGGTTCCGTCAGCGGTCACTTTCACAGAACCCTCCACGCCCTGTTTGACAAAGTCTGCCTCGTAGGACACCTTGCCTTCTTCTTCCTCTTTGGCTACTTTGACGACTTTGCCTTGGGCGCCAACTTCTTTTTCAATGGCAGCCTTGACAGCAGGTGGAACGGCGTCGAGGGCAACAGCTTCCTCGTTGGCCTCTTCGCCCGATTCATCTTTTTCCTTCTTCACCGCTTCACCCTTCTTCTCCGATACCTCTGGAGATTTTTTTTCGGACTGAAGCGATTCTTTCTTCGGTTCTGCAGAAGACGATTCCTGAGCATAAACCGAAGACGACAAGAGAGCGACTGCTGCTGCAAGGCTAAGTGAAACGAGGGTGGAACTACGAGTAATCATGGTACAATCTCCTTTTGATTTGTGTGTGATGCGGACCTGACATTTTGTCGATCCGCTATTACCTATTCTGCGAATATTACAGATTGCTTATGTGAGCGAAAAAAAATGCATGGGTTAGCGCTCAGGTTCTCTTTCTCCCACGAAACCCCAGAATTCTCGGATGCTTTCCCGCAAGTCTTGATACTTCTCGGTGGAAGAGTACTCGAGAGCCGGCAATCCCCTTTGTGGAGAAAAAAAGCGCCAAAGAGCTTCCGATAGTTCTCGCCCCAGACTGCTGTAGCGTGGCAGCCACTTACGATGAAGTGCAACGGGCTCTGCTGGAATTGGATCCGTCTCAAGAATTACCCGGACGAGCTCGGCCCTATACTCCAGCAAACCATATTGCGAGAGAACTTTGTCGAGAGCACTCGCTTCGCAAGCACCCACGGAGACATTATCTGCGAGTCCGTTGATCACGGTTTTGACGACTTCTTCAGAGGAGTCGCACAAATGAATGTTGAGCGGCAAGGTGTGACGCGACGACAGCCTAGCGATACGCAGCCCCGGATAGAAATATCCTGCTGCGCTATCTGATACCATCGCAATCGGAGTGGTTGTGAGCGTGTCGGCAAAATCCCCAGGCGAGAGATTCGCAGAATAGAGTGGGCTCCGATTGTTCACAAAGATCACCCCCTTATGGAAGACCCTCTTTCCCCGCGGGTCGAAACTATCCTCGCTTCGCCGCAATTGAAAGTACGCCTCGTAGTCTCCTGTCTGAAAAACAAAGTCTACTGCTGAACAAAAGGCCAGGTCGAGCTCATTTCGGTTCATGCGCTGAATCATCATGTCGTGGCGGTCGACTGGGATCAGCGCAATATCTTCGAGCCCGACTTCCTGCATCGCCTCGAGAAAGGTGGGTTGAGCAAGGAGGTACTCGCGTAGCTCATAAAATGCGCCTGGCGACACCTGCGCTTCCGGGTCATTCGGTAAAAAACCTATTCGTAAAAAGGCTGGCGATGAGGTTTGAGCGGTCGTTTTCTCCGCATGCATCCCAAGCAGAAGCACGACGAAGAATAGGATCGCGCTTTTTACTATGTGCCGCATTTTCCTGACAAGTTTTGTATTGACTTGCGGAATAAAAATCATTTCGATAACCCGCACAAACATAGTTCCATTCGTCCATGCTCTTCACTGCAGAAGAGAAGTGGCGAGTTGAAGAGTTCAAGCTTTTGACACAGCAGGTTTTTTCCTCTTTTGGGTTTCTTGTCAACGAGAGTACGTGGAGGAGAAGCTGCAATAAATGAAAATTCTTTTCAGAAAACAACGTGGCTCTAGTCTTGTCGAGATCATTGTGGCAGTGGGAGTACTTGCAGTTGGTCTCTATGCAATAGCTGAAGGGCTCCAAATGTCACGGGCAGGCACTGCGAGGACAATTACCGTACTTCAGGCGGACGTTGCGGCGTCGAACATCCTCGAGCTTTTACAGGTGAAGTCCGATAGCGTCGCAGAGGCACTCAAAAACCAGCCTGCTGGGCTGATTCCTGCAGAGGGATGGAGCGAGTATGCGAGTGATCCTCACCTCGAGTGGAAAGCCGAGCTCAAAAAAAAGGACAATAATATCGCCCTTGTCCGTGTCTCGGTGCGTTCGAAACGAACTAACAGTAAGGACGTTCCCGTTCTGGAGAGGCAGGGAGTGATAGTTCTTTCTGCAGGAGGTGCTCGATGAGGGTGCGGAAGACGGCTGCTTATACATTGGTGGAAACCCTGGTTGTCGTCGCTGTGGGGGTAGTCGTTGCAGGTCTCGCGCTGGACGCCCTTATTGAGACCAATCGAGCAGCCACAGCCGTGTCAGATCAATTGATTGCTGTTCGAGAGGCTCAAGCGATTGCCGAACAAATTGAGAAGGCAATACACAGGCGGCTCCCTCCTTCTATGCGTGTGTCATCTTCAGATTCGTTGCGATCAGAAATGCTTCGATTCGATGCAGCGTTCGAAGAAACGTCTGCTACAGCTTCTGCGCCAAGTATTGAAGATACCCCCAGCGCAATCTCTGTCGGGTCCATTACTATTCGTAATGACTTAGAACGTAAACAGGTTGTTTTGGAAGAATCTTTGGCGCCTCAGAAGAATTCCAGGAAAATCCTGGGAACGAACAAAGACTCGTTTTGCGCGGAGGTTAGTTTTGCCTTTGCCGAGGGATTCAGCGGCTTTACTCCGAGTTGGAAAGATGTGCCGTCGACTGTGCCTCAGTTACTCCAGATCGATGTGCGCGTCTGGCCTCGCGTGGCAGGGATGGCGTCGTTCGAGCAGGCTCGCCAAGCAAGATTCAAACGCTATGCGGAACTTCAGTACTGGGTGAAATGGCAATGAATCGATTCGCACGTAAACGGAAAGCGTTTGTTCTACTCATCGCTGTCGGCGTTTTAGCCGTCTTGGGATTGGTCATCTGGGGGCTTTCGACGAATGTGGAATTTACCTATCGTTACACCCGGTTGAAAATGGGCCAGCGGGAGCTCTCGCAGGCGCTGCGTGCGGGCGCTGAGTTAATTGCACGAGATAGCCGCGTTCGAGAACAAGTAGTGCGAGGGAAAGATGTCGTTGCGCTTTTTGAGCTCGAAAATCCAGCACACAACAAAATTTCTGTGTCTGCAAAAGCTGTTCCCAATGCTGAGCTTAAAGGATTTGCTTCGAGCGACGCGAGTGTGAGTAGGGTAGAAGCTGTTACGCAGGCAGGTTCGGTCACCATCCGGCGCGTAGCAACCTGTATCATCGGACCCTCATCAGCCATTGTGGTAGGAGAGAGAGTTGTTCGGGAGGGGAAAGCCAAGTGAGTGAGCTGCTGAACGAGAAAATCATCAGGATTGCGTTAGTGCTTCGCGAGGCGACAGTTCTCGACGAGCCCCACTGGGAAGATTTTGCGAAACGCGCAGGATTGAAGACCACAAAAGGCGTGATGGACATTCTCAATCAGGAGGTTTCGCTTGCTGCCTTCAAAGATCTTATGTATATGGATCTGAAGGCGCTTCTTCCCGGAGGGAAAGTCGCTGCCCGTTTCGAGCAGGAGCTCAATGCGCCAGTCAAGATCTACCCCGGGGAAATCGCTTACATTTTGCGCCAGAATCAGCCAGACATCGCCAAGTTGGTGAAGATCCTTTTGTCTTTGAATCTCGTCGACTTGTCACAGATTGAAGCGACGCTCGAGCGCGCAGAGCGGAATGCTCTCAATGTGTATGACGTGTTGGTTGCAGAAGGAATTATTACCCCTGAGAAGATCGAAAAGGTTGTCAATGCACGGACGGCGGATTTCGCCACGGACAATCGCGCAATACTTGCTGGGGATATCCTTGTTTTTAATAATTTGATTACACGCGAAGATTTTTCGCGTGCGCTCGAAAGCAGCGCTGTCACAAAGGCACCTCTCTCACGTACTCTCGAGGACCTCGGATTGCTTACCCAGCAGGAACTTGTCGAGGCTCTCGAAAAAGGCGTAGAGCTCCCGATGGTAGAAATTCTTGCTTACGACCTGTCCCCCGAACTGCTCGAGAGATTCCCTGCTGACTTCATGCGCCGGCAGCTTTTCCTTCCTCTCGCATTGCAAGACAATTGCATGGAAATTGCCACAGCCGACCCCTTCAATCTTGCTCTGTGTGATACAATTTCATTTTTGAGCGGGAAAAGAATCTCACTCATTTATACAAGCCATCAGGAATTGCTCGCGAAGTTCGACGTGCTCCCTGCATTTGGAGGAAAGGGCGAGGGCGACAGGCTGGCTACTTTACCCCCTTCGAAAGTGAAAAGAGTAGTAAGATCCATCCCGCGCGAAGAAGAACAACCTCCTCGGCCAACCCCCCTGGCGGAGGGTTTTGAGGCTAAAAAGGTTGCAGAGCCCGATCGACCCCGGCGAAGACAAGAACCTTTTGTAGACAATCTCTCAGCTGTCCAGCTTGTCACGCAAATCATGGAAGGTGCTATTGCAGCAGGTGCAACAGATATCCATATCGAACCACAGACAGATGATGTTCGAGTGCGGTACCGCATCGATGGTGTTCTTCACAACATTCTGCGAATGCCTCTTGAGATGCACGTGAGCGTAACATCGCGCATCAAGGTACTTGCATCGATGAATGTCACCGAAAGACGAAGACCCCAGGATGGTCACTTTACTTTCGAGAGTGACGGGGGCGTATACGACTTCCGCATCTCAACGCTGCCCTCCATGAACGGAGAAACGATCGTGATGCGAGTGCTCGATAGCTCGCGCGTCATGACGGGTCTTGATCAGTTGGGACTTCTCGAAGAACAGCTCAAAGCAGTTGAACGTCTACTCGCGCGGCCTCATGGGCTTATCCTCGTCACTGGACCTACCGGCAGCGGCAAAACATCGACCCTCTATGCGTGTTTGTCGACAGTGAACAAAGAGGGAGTCAACATTATCACCATTGAAGACCCTGTGGAATATCAGCTCCCTGGCATTACTCAGGTCCAGGTTGACACGAACATAGATGTAACCTTTGCTAATGGCTTGCGGAGTGCATTGCGTCAAGATCCTGATATTATTATGGTCGGAGAAATCCGTGATTCCGACACTGCCGCCACAGCGATTCGAGCTGCACTCACGGGGCATCTTGTTTTTTCCACGCTTCATACGAACACAGCTGTGGGTGCAGTGAGCGCATTGAACCATTTAGGCGTAGATCGATATCTCATTGCATCTGCTGTGTCGGGAATCATTGCGCAGCGCTTGGTTCGCAAGAACTGCGAGGCATGCAAGAAACCATTTACGCCAACCAAGGGAATGCTCGTGGAGCTTGGCTTGCCGGAGAACTCACGCCGCCGCTTCTACCGTGGCGAAGGATGTCCGCAGTGTTTGCGAACAGGGTTCAAGGGACGCACGGGCATCTTCGAAGTGATCGAAATCCGCCCCGATCTCCGAAAGGCAATTGCGGAAAAAGCAACCGAAGAAGAGCTCCGGACCATGGCGGACAAGTACGGAAAACGGTTGTTCGAAGCTGGTTTGGAAAAAGTTTTGAAGGGCATTACAACCCCTTCAGAAATGATCAAAGCAGTGACAATTTTTTGATAACGTGGGAAGGGGACTCCTTTCCTACAGAGTGAGGGAGAACTATGGCTGAGAAAAAGCAGGATCAGACGAAAGCCGGCAGTTCGCTAAAAGATGAGATTTTGCAGAGACTGAGAGAAGAGGCCGACAGTGCTAGCCCAGGACCAGCGAGACCAGCGCCCGAGGCAGTTTCCTCTCGAGGTGGAGGAGGCGGTTTCGCTTTGTTTGGAGTTGGCGTTCGCGAGATGGCTGCTTATTGCAGGCAACTTGCGACTTTGATTGATGTTGGTGTCCCACTTCTCAAGTCGCTGCAGATTCTTGCTGAGCGCAGTGCTAATAAACGTCTTCGTGAGGTCAGTAAGGACCTAGCCCGCCGCGTTGAGGAAGGACAATCGCTAAGCAGTGCAATGGCCGCGCATCCTCGAGTGTTTTCTCCTACATTTGTGAGCGTCGTGCGTACGGGTGAAGCTGGGGGTATTCTCGAAGAGTCATTGAGAAGACTGTCTGACCTGCTTGAGCGAAATGCCGAAATCCGGCGACGTGTTATCGGGGCTATGATCTATCCAATGATTGCTCTTGTCCTCGAAATTGTGATCATTGCCCTCATCATGATTTACGCGCTTCCTAAGCTTGTGTCAGCTTATCCGAAACCTGAAGATCTTCCTGGTATCACGCGGTGGCTCATGCAAGTTTCTTCATGGTTTGCTGCGAATTGGCTTCTAGTGCTCATTATTGTGGCGGCAATTATCGTTGGATTTTGGCTTTTCCGCCGTACCCCTACCGGGCGCGCTCTGACGCAAAGCATTGCGTTGCGTCTTCCTTTGATCGGTGGTCTTGTCCGAAAGATTAACGTGGAGCGCTTTGCGCGAACACTGGGAAACCTGACGGCAGCGGGAATACCTCTTCTCGATGCTCTCACGATTACTGCCGAGACTGCTGACAATGAAGTGGTCCGACGCACCTTGCTGAAAGTCCGGGATACCGTCGAAAAGGGAGGAAAGATGGACGAACCCATGCGTTCTGCCCCTATTTTCGATGAACTAGTTATTGATATGGTCATGGTGGGCGACGAAGCCGGTGCTCTCGACACAATGCTTTTGAAAATTGCAGACACGTATGATAGCGAGGTCGACGTTGCCCTCAAAAGCATGAGCTCGATTTTAGAGCCCCTTCTTATTGTCTTATTGGGTTTAGCGGTGGGATTCCTTGCAGTGGCCGTTTTCCTGCCCTACGTGTCGCTCGTTCGCAATCCTGCTCTTATTCCAGAGTAAAATCAGGCATTCCAACTTCCAGGACAGAAATAAAAAGTGGGCTGCTCTCCTTCGAGATGCAGCCCACTTTAGTTTTTTGTGGAACAGTTACTCGGGAATGTAAATCTCTCCGCCGGTTGCTTTGAATTCCGTACTTTTTCTCTCCATCTGTCGTTTCAGATATTCTTCTACCGAGACTCCTTCTTTTTCGGCAAGAGCTCGAACATCTTCCGTGATTTTCATAGCGCAGAACTGAGGGCCGCACATCGAACAGAAGTGCGCCTCTTTCATTGGGGACTGCGGCAGTGTTGCATCGTGAAATTCGAGCGCTCGCTCTGGATCGAGTGAGACATTGAACTGATCTAGCCAGCGGAACTCGAACCGTGCTTTGCTCAGCACATTGTCACGATATTGAGCTGCTGGATGACCTTTTGCCAAATCAGCGGCGTGCGCAGCAATCTTATAGGCGACAACGCCCTCACGTACGTCTTCGCGTGTGGGCAATCCGAGGTGTTCTTTGGGAGTAACGTAGCAGAGGAGAGCAGTACCATACCAGCCGATCATTGCAGCGCCAATTGCACTCGCAAGATGATCGTAGCCGGCGGCAATATCTGTGACGAGGGGACCAAGAGTGTAGAAAGGCGCCTCCCCACACCATTCTTGCTGCTTCTCGACGTTTTCTTTTATGAGATGGAGAGGAATATGGCCAGGCCCTTCATTCATGACCTGGACGTCATACTCCCACGCAATCCGCGTTAATTCTCCCTGTGTTTGAAGCTCAGCAAATTGAGCTTCATCATTTGCGTCTGCGATGCAGCCGGGGCGTAGCCCGTCGCCGATCGAGAAGGCAATATCATACGCCGCCATAATCTCGCAAATTTCGCGCCAGTGGGTATAGAGGAAGTTCTCTTTGTGGTGTGCAAGGCACCACTTTGCCATAATGCTTCCTCCTCGCGACACTATTCCCGTCACGCGGCGGGCGGTGAGAGGAATATAACGGAGGAGAACAGCTGCGTGGATTGTGAAGTAATCCACTCCTTGCTCAGCCTGCTCGATGAGAGTGTCACGGAAAATCTCCCACGTGAGCTCTTCAGGTTTTCCTCCTACTTTCTCGAGTGCTTGGTAGATAGGTACAGTACCGATGGGAACAGGACTATTGCGGATTATCCATTCGCGCGTCTCGTGAATATTGTCACCCGTAGAAAGATCCATGACGGTATCGGCGCCCCAGCGAATTGCCCAAACCATTTTCTCCACTTCTTCACGGATGGAAGAGCCGAGAGGGCTATTGCCAATGTTAGCGTTGATCTTTGTGAGAAAGTTGCGTCCGATGATCATCGGCTCGAGTTCGGGATGATTAATGTTGGCTGGAAGGATGGCTCGTCCGCGGGCGATTTCATCTCGGACAAATTCTGGCGTGACTTCACGCGGAAGAGGCGGGCCAAAAGTTTGTCCGCTATGCAATGGGGTTCCCAAAGGTTCTCCGCGTTTTTGCGCTTCTTTAAGCCATTCATGAGCACGTCGAATCTCTTCGTTTTCGCGCAGTGCGACGTACTCCATTTCTGGCGTAATTATCCCTCGTCGAGCATAATGCATTTGGGTCACGCGGTGACCTGGCTTAGCACGCCGAGGCTTGCGAGGATTCGGAAAGCGAATCTTTGCCAGAGAAGGGTCTGCAAGTCGCTCGCGGGAGTACGACGAGGAGGGGGAATCGAGCTCAATCGTATCGCCACGTTCGAGTATCCACGAGAGGCGGATGGGATCGAGTCCCCGGCTGAGATTAATGGTCTTTGCAGTATCGGTGTATGGGCCACTCGTGTCATAGACGACGATGGTCCCATTGCTCTCCAGCGTTCCGTCTCGGCGACGCGACGGAGTGAGTTCTATCTCTCGCATGGGAACGCAAATGTCCTTGCGTGATCCCTGGATATAAATTTTTTTCGAAGCCGGAAATGGCTGTCGCATTTCGGGGGAGACATCAGATGGAACCTTGTTGGGGGAGATTGCGATGTCTGACACGGCCGTATTCCTCAGTTCTCTCTTTATTACGGGGAGGCCGGAAACAATGGAGGGTTAACCGTGTTACACCTTCCCTCCGCCGGCATAACCCGTATCAGGTTCAAGGGGTAGGAACCCTTTTCTCAAGTGGCGTTTAAAGGGCTCTCTCTCAGGCCTCTCGGCCTCCCCCGGTGTAACGCTTATTTCGTATACACTAGCAGAACGCAAAACATCACCTTTCGTCGACAAACAACCAACTTTGCCGTCCTCAGATGTGAGAATAGCGAGCCTTTGCGGATGTACCATAAATCGCTGTGCGGTGGGTATAGCTCAGCTGGTTAGAGCGCCAGATTGTGGCTCTGGAGGCCGTCGGTTCAAATCCGACTACCCACCCCACCTTCCCTAATATCAGCGGAAAAGTTTTCCGATTTTGACTAAACTCTCTCCTAACTCTCCAGGATATGCTACTACCTGTCTTATTTCCTTTCCATCGGGAAGTCGCACTTCTGGCGCTATCTCTAGGAGGGGAACATAGGCAAACGCTCGCTGCAACAAATAGCGATGAGGAATCTGCAGATCCGACGACTTTATTTCTTGTTGGGCATATAATAGAATATCAATGTCAATGACTCTCGGTCCCCATCGATAGGTTGGAACGCGGCCAATGGCGAGTTCGACCTTTTTTAGGTTCCGCAAGAGCTCTTCTGGAGAAAGGACAGTTTCGATCTCCACAACGGCATTGAGAAACGGTGGCTGCTCTTGTTCTCCCCATGGAGCGCTGCGGTAAACAGAGGAGACCTGTCGCACACGGACCCCATCAATTTCCGTGAGTTCCCAGCACGCCAAGCAAAGGTTTGTTTGTGGATCGTATCGCCCGGGAAGATTCGAACCCAAGCCCAGGTATGCTGTAACCCAATAACTCACATTTAGAGATTACCAAGGATTCTGATGTCTCATCTCTGCAGATGGTGATCTAGGGACGTTTTCCTCGCTCTCTTTCTGACGGCGATAGCGCAAGGAATCGTATGCCGCTGGACCGTTCCCTCTTTTCCTATTCGAGCTTGGTGCCCTGATCTAATTCCTTCTGTCGACGCTTCAGTTCCTCTAGACGAGCTTTCGCCCGACTAATTTCCTCAGGGGATCCGTTTTCGATAGCATCTGCAAATGTTTTCTGCGCCTCCGCTAATCCAGCATTGAGAGATTCGCGTGTGGCATCTGTCCAGCCCGATCGCGGAGACCCTACCCGACGGGCACGCACCACGACGTACTCGCTGGCAGGTGGAGCTATTTTGAGGACTAGTTCGTTGCCATTCTTGGTGATCTTTGCCGTGATATGCGACACGAGTCGAAGTTGATAAGCACGGTTATTCCCCTCACCAAAGAAAAAGCGATCGCTACTCTACCGTGGACATCCATAGTTGACTCACGGCAGCAGAGCAATTAACTGAGTTAAAAGAATTACCTAAGAGATGCGATTGATGGGACCTCATCGATCACAGAAGCGAAGAAAGGAGCAGAATCGTGCATCTAGCTGCAATTGACTGGATTATAATAATAAGTTATTTTGCTATTTCTCTGATAGTTGGTCTTATCTTTTCTCGGCGGGCAGGGAAAAATGTTGAGGAGTTTTTTGTCTCCGGTCGTTCTCTGCCATGGTGGATTGCAGGAACTTCCATGGTCGCAACCACCTTTGCGGCCGACACGCCGCTGGCTGTGACCGGACTCGTGGTGAAAAAAGGGCTTGCCGGCAACTGGCTCTGGTGGGCTTTTGCTGTAGGCGGGATGCTTACAGTGTTTCTTTATGCGCGGCTGTGGCGCCGTGCTGGAGTGCTCACGGACGTCGAACTCATAGAATTGCGTTATGGTGGGAAACTTGCTGCCTTTCTTCGCGGTTTCCGAGCTGTTTATCTCGCCATCCCCATCAACGCGCTTGTGATTGCATGGGTGAACTATGCAATGCTGAGAGTTTTGAAAATCACGGTTGTGGGTGAGGGCGTCAGTGATTGGGTTTTGCTTGCAGTAATGCTCAGCATTACTGGCTTGTATACGATGCTGTCAGGCATGTGGGGGGTCGCAATCACCGATGTTATCCAGTTTGTGCTGGCAATGGGCGGCTGTATTATCTTGGCCGTATTGGCGGTAAAAGATGTTGGAGGTGCAGCTTCACTTCGTCAGCAGGTTGCAACTCTCTACCAAGGCGGAGACGCTGCGTTCCGGTTTATTCCAGATTTTTCATCTCAGCAATGGTTGAGCCCTACCCTTTTCCTGAGTTATATCCTTGTGATGTGGTGGGCTTCGTGGTATCCCGGTGCTGAACCGGGTGGAGGCGGCTATATCGTTCAACGTATGGCTTCCTGCAAAGACGAGCGTCATTCACTTCTTGCGACACTCTGGTTTACGATCGCTCATTACTGTCTGCGTCCATGGCCGTGGATTATCGTTGGATTTGTCGCACTCGTAAAATATCCTGATCTTCGCACAGCTCAGGATGCAGGAGAAGGTTTTCCACGTGTCATGAAAGACATCTTGCCAGTGGGGTTGCGAGGTCTTCTTCTCACAGCGTTTTTTGCTGCCTACATGTCCACACTTTCGACGCAGATAAACTGGGGAGCATCGTACCTCGTCAATGATGTTTACAAACGATTCATTCGGCGAGAGGAAACGGATCGACACTACGCGTGGGTTTCGAGAATCGCCTCTGTGATCATCTTGCTGTGCGGTGCGATAGCCACAACTTTTGTTACTTCTGTAGAACAAGCATGGAAGCTTCTCCTTGCACTCGGGGGCGGAACAGGGGCTCTTTTCATGCTTCGCTGGTACTGGTGGCGCATCAATGCGGCTGCTGAAATAGCTGCCATGGTTGCCGCTCTGTTGTTTTTCATTGTGGTGCAAGCACTGCCGAAAAGTGGTGCGTTGTCGTTCTTGGCGGTGGGGGAGTATCAGACCTGTGTCATTGCTTTCCTCACCATTATCGTGTGGCTTGTTGCTATGTACGCTACACCAGCTGAATCGACAGCAGTTCTCGAAAAATTCTATAGGAAAGTACGTCCTGCCAGTTTCGGTTGGAAACCAATCAAACAGATCGCACGAGATGTTGAACCTGATGACTCTACTTTTGTTCCGTCGCTTGTTGCAGCTGCGTGCGGAATCGTCCTTATCTACACAATTCTGCCCGCGACCGGGGCGTTCATTTTTGGTGAGTACGTCAAAGCTGTCCTGTTACTTCTTGTCGCCGGTGGCGCTGCTGCGCTTCTTATCGCTTTGCTTTCGAGAATAGGGTGGGAGCGTTTTACACGGTGATATAGCGAGGGAAATAGGAAGGCTTATGTCAGCACAACAGGGGCGTTATAGATACGCGACTCCGCTTCCGCCAGCTCGGGCAATAAGCCTGAGGTATGGCGAGCTGCAAAACTACAAAGGTGTTGCTGACAGGATTAAAGTAGCCGCAGACAGAGGGGCAAATGTTCTCCTTTTGGATAGTTACGTTGCTGGGTATCCGCTCTTTCCTTGCGACACCCGTGATGAATATGGCTTGAAGCCGTTTTTTCCACAACTCTCGGATAAAGCCTGGGATTGTGTCCTCGATGCTGCTGTCAGCGTGCACGTGGCGGTATTCGCGCGGGTAGAGTTACTTGCGGGAGGAGATCTTCGTCGGGGGAGAGCGAGATCGCCGTTTCTCCGGCGCCATCGTGATTGGCTCGTCCGCGACAAGGCGAGAGGCAAACTCTTGCGTTCTGGTGATGAAGAGAGCGTCTGGGTCGCACCGTGGGAACGCCAGGTTCAGGACTATTTAGCATGTCTCCTCAGCGAGCTTGCTGAAGCATACCCTATTTCTGGTTTTGTTTTTGACGCATGGCAATTGCCTTCTCAGGTACTGGAATCTGCAGCTGTTCCTGAAAATTTGAGTCCCTTCGTTCCGACGCTTCCGCCGCCTCTCAAGGAAACTAGCCCTTCAGGACCAACTAAACATCAGCCCATTGAAGGTGAAGACGCTCCGGAATCGTCAGACAACGGGGATCAGGGCCATATCTCGCAAAAGCAAGACGCCGAGCTATTAGAAGAGTTACGAGAGCTACCCTACGATCTTGGCGATGGCTCTGTGTACGAGCAGTCTTTGAGTCTTCTCTTTCGCACGATTCGTGCTCGCTCGCGAAGAGGCATTCTTTTGCCTTTTGCGTTGCTTCGCGCAGGAAAAGGAGACGACCGAGAAGCGTACAATATTGTAAAATCCGGTTTTGCTGAAGGACTCCTCATCCCTCGCAGCGAATGTGAGAGAGTTATCGAGAAGGTCTCCTATCCTTTTGCAGTGCTTTGGAGTGAAAGCTACGACTGGCAAGACCATGAATTCGATAAGCTGCCTTTTCCTGAGACGGGTGTTGTTATCGGTGATGGTCTTGGCGAAATGGGAAACAAGTTCCAGGGGGGGGTTCCCAACGAGGATTCCGTTTATGGCATAGATCTCCCAGAATTGACTGTAGAATCGTGCATCCAAGCATTTCGCGAGTGCTTGCAAAGAATTGCAACAGAATGGCAGCCCGCAACTGAAAAGTTACCCGCAGTGCATGAGCTTGAGTCTTGCCCTGGAACGGATGTTACCGACAAAAAACTAGCTCTCGCTCTCACACGTCTTGAGAAAGAACTCGAAGCAATTCTTGCCTCGAAGGAACAATATGATCAAACCCTGCGGGCGTGGTTGTGGCGAGCAGCGAGTTATCTCGAGCTCCTGCGCGATTACTATCAATCTTACTAAGAACATCGTAATCGTAGTGATGCGCCGTCATATTTTGAGAAGCGACGGCCGTTTCCGATGCCAGTCAGTCGCATTTTCGTAAGCCGAGGCAACCGCAAAGAGTCGTCCTTCTTCGAATGCCGGAGCAATGAGTTGCAACCCAATTGGAAGCATGTCGCGTGAGAGCCCAGCCGGAATGGAAATTGCGCAGATACCTGCAAGATTTACTGATATAGTGAAAATATCGCTGAGGTACATCTCTAGGGGATTTTGGGTTTTTTCACCGAGTCGGAATGCGGGAGTGGGGGCTGTTGGCCCTGCAATAACATCGCACTGCTCGAAAGCTTTCTCAAAGTCCTGTTTAATGAGTGTCCGTGCTTTGAGCGCCTTGAGGTAATAAGCGTCGTAGTAACCCGCACTGAGGGCATATGTCCCCAGCATAATTCGTCGCTTAATTTCTGTGCCAAATCCTTGGCTTCGCGTCTGTGAAAACATGTCTATGATGTTATCGCTCTCCACACGCAGACCATACTTAACACCATCGTAACGTGCGAGGTTAGAGCTAGCTTCAGCCGTTGCACATAAGTAATAGGTCGCCACAGCATAAGGAGAATGGGGGAGAGAAACTTCGACGAGATGGGCACCTAATTCTTCTAATTTATTGACAGATTTTTCAATTGCGCTACGAACTTCAGGATCTCCTCCTTCGGAGAAAAACTCTCGCGGAAGCCCGATCCGCATACCCTTGATCTCTCGGCCGAGAAATGTTGTGTAGTCCGGCGGCTCGTACGAAGCACTCGTCGAGTCCATAGGATCGTGCCCGGCAAGCTCGTTCAGCAGAAGGGCTGCATCCCTGACATCCTTTGTGATAGGGCCAATTTGATCGAGGGATGAGGCAAAGGCTACCAACCCATATCTCGAAACGAGGCCATAGGTAGGCTTGAGACCCACTACACCGCAGCACGCTGCTGGCTGGCGGATAGAACCTCCAGTATCACTCCCAGTTGCGAGGATGGTCATATCGGCAGCGACAGCCGCGGCACTTCCTCCGCTCGAACCGCCCGGTATGCGGCTAGGATCCCATGGATTGTAGGTCTTCTTGATCCCCGAGTTTTCCGTCGAAGAACCCATGGCGAACTCGTCCATATTCGTCTTGCCGACGAACACTGTTTTAATTGCACGCAGGCGAGCGACGGTTGTGGCGTCGTAGGGAGGAACGTAATTGGCCAAAATGCGCGAGCTACATGTTGTGAGAATCCCCCGCGTACACATGTTGTCTTTTATCGCAATCGGGATTCCCGTGAGCGGACTAGGAACCTCTCCTTTTGCGTACAGCTTGTCGGCTTCGTCCGCCATCTCGAGCGCAATATCGCCGGTGACGCTCACGAAAGCTTGGACAGCGGGTTCTTTATCTGCAATACGGCTAAGCACAGCGCGAGTGAGTTCGACGCTAGAGACCTCGCGTTTGCGAAGCATCTCGCTGAGTTCGTGAGCTGTCAGCTGAAATAGTTCCATATCCGCCTCGTCCTCGTCATATCCTTCGCATTATATATGCACTACAGAGTCTTATAGAGCAAATTATTGATTTCCATGCTCTTCGTTTCGACAAAGCATTTCCTTCCAGCGTAGTTCGTGCTCAAGAAGAAATCTTTTCCAGGAAGGTCCCGGCGCAAAACCACCAAGGTCCCCATCTTGTCTCACTACCCGGTGGCAAGGAATGAAAAGGAGCAGTGGATTGGCCGCAAGGGCGTTGCCCACTGCTCGCATCGCATAAGGGTTGCCCATCCGGACAGAGACCCACCAGTAGCTGCGTGTCTGACCGTAAGGAATTTGGGTAGTGGCATCCCATACTTGTCGCTGAAAATCAGTTCCTGGGGGTGCTAAGGGAATTGTGAATTTTGATCTATTCCCCACGAAATACTCACGAAGTTGCGCGATTGCTTCTTTGAGGATAGGATGATTGGTCTCGCGCGACGACGCGGTTGCATTGCTGGTCTCATCGGTTAAAAGCTGGCATGAGACCAACGCATTTGGCATCGCTTCGAGACGCAGGGTAAGAAATGTTTCACCAACCTGAAACGTTTCCGTGCATTGCGTGATGTCGGCTGCTTTGTCGTAGTCGAGAAATTTCTTTTGCATTGCCATCCTCTCACGCACTGAACTGATGGCGTTACGAACACTAGGATAAAATGGGCGGTGTTGATTATTTGTAACGAGTCTGTGGGGAGTGGCATTACATGAAAATCCTTGTTACTGGTGGGTGTGGCTTCATAGGAACTAATTTTATCCGTTTGCACCTGAGCGAGTATCCAACAGACGAGATCGTTAACCTGGATTTACTCACCTACGCTGGGAATCCCGAAAACCTGAAGGACCTGGAGTCTTCTGCTCGCTATCATTTTGTTCATGGCGACATAGCGGACGCTCAGTTGGTCGATGAGGTTTTCCGAACACATAAAATCGACGCTGTTGTCAATTTTGCTGCGGAATCGCACGTTGACAGGTCCATCGAGAATCCCCAAGTTTTTCTCCGTACAAACGTTCTTGGCACACAGACATTGTTGGAAGCAGCGCGCCGCTATGGGGTGCAACGCTTCGTACAGATCTCGACGGATGAAGTGTATGGGAGCCTTGGTCCCACAGGAGCTTTCAGCGAAACGACACCACTCGCGCCTCGAAGCCCCTACTCGGCAAGTAAAGCGGCTGCTGATCATCTTGTGAAGGCCTATTACCACACCTACGGTCTCCCCGCACTTATCACTCGCTGTTCAAACAATTACGGGCCGTATCAATATCCCGAAAAGTTGCTCCCCCTTTCCATTATCAATATGCTGCACAATCGTGAGATACCAGTTTATGGCGATGGAATGCAGCGCCGCGAGTGGCTCCATGTTTCTGACCACTGTCGCGGAATTGAGCTTGTTCTCCACAAGGGACGCGTAGGGGAAGTTTACAATATAGGGGGAGTCAATGAGAAGCCCAACATAGAAGTACTCCGGGCTCTTCTGTCGATCATGGGAAAACCAGAGTCTCTATTGGTTCATGTTCAAGACCGGCCGGGACACGATCGCCGCTACGCGATTGATGCTACCAAGATACGGACTGAACTTGGCTGGGAACCCCGCGTTACTTTCGAGAAGGGGCTCGAATCCACCGTCAAGTGGTACCTGGACAACCACGGCTGGTGGGAACGCATCATCAGCGGCGAGTTCAAGCAGTATTACGAACGCATGTACGGCAATCGTCCACGTCTCACATAAGCGTAAGCAGCAACCGTGTCCTTCCCATACCACTTGTGAGTTCCGAGAAGTGGCGTGGTGAAAGTCTACTCGTCCTGCGCACTGCTTGTTTGGTCGTCAACCACTCCGAGACGCAGCTCGTCGCTATTGGCGTAAATGTCGGGATAATACATTGCATAGCCGCGGGTCGGGAGAATGTGAAACAAACCAGCGACGACAGGGCGCAGTTCATAAGTGAGTGTCCACTCACCACGGGGAAGAGTTGGGACAAAGAAAGCGACGTATTGGTCATGAAACTCTCGGTAAGCGGAGAGCTCTCGCTCTTTCGCTAATGGTCCCCGATCATAAGACTTCCAACCACTTTCAACCTCTGTTGCGTCCAGACCTGCTGGCTTGCGGTCCTCGAAAACAAGATATTCGTAGTCGTTAAGGGAACGTATGTGGAGGGTGACACGGACGATATCTGAGGGAGAAACCATATCCCCGTCGCGCAGAGGTTTCCAATCCTCGAGAGGTTGAGTTGTATTCCCAGAGGGTGTTCTCCGTTCATAAACCCTCTGAATGATGATCTCGTTCCCACTCGCGGGGATTGGCTCCTCTTTGTTGAAATACTCAGCGAGAGCAGTATAATAAAGAGGTGTATCGCCTTCGACAGTAATGGTGAAACGAAGAAAACCATCAGGCACTTTTGCTCCCTCGAGCGTGAGAGTCTGCGCAAACGAGAAGAAGTTCTCTGTGTCGATCTTGAATGTACGCGTAGGCATCCCCGGGAGGTTCACCATGACCTTGGCTTCCGAAACCTTGCTTTGTTTCTGACGGAGGTAATTACTGAGTGCCATGACCGCCCACGCGGTATCCTTTGTGGATTTCCACTGCATTCCTCGGCGGTTCAAGACAAGCCAGCGGGCAGCCTGATCGACGACTGGGGCGTCTGGTTCAGCCTCGATGAAGAAATTCATCGCCAAACTTGTTGCCTCAACTTTGTCGTTCCACCAGTACCATTCGCCCCAGCGAGAACCCCGTCCTTCCCAGTGAACGGTTCCATTGCTGGATTCTGGCACAGCAAAATTCATGAGATTGTCCCGTACTACTCGAATCTCCGCAGTCCGGCCAGCGGCGCGAAGAGCTTGTCCCAACATTGCGAGACCAGCCGGTGACAGTGCATCTCGCCGGTCGTACAAGAGATTCAACGCCTTATCGGTTGGCCTTTTGTTCAAGGAGAGAACAAGACACTGGAATGCGAGTCTGTTGAGCCGTGGTTCAATCTGTTGATCAAAAGTCGCTTTCTCACTCGTGACAAAGGCGTCGACGGAGCGTTCGATACTGGACAACCCTTTTGTAAACATGTCATCGGGTATTGCGCAGTCGGCCTGGCGAGCAAGCGTAAGACCATACATCACGTATGCTGTCATGTACTCGTCCACTGGCCCACGTGGCATCCAACCCCACGACCCATCCGAATTTTGCATGTCCTGAAGCCGTTTGATACCCGCTTTGAGAACGCTGGGGAGTTTGCTTTCGAGCAGCTCGTCTCGCGGTATATTGAGCTGTTGCAATGTCCGCGCAACTATGACAGCGGGAAGGAATCGGCTCATAGTTTGCTCGACGCACCCGTAAGGGTAATTGACGAGGAAAGGTAAAGCGTCGCGAATCTGAGTGGCAACTGAAGGGGTGAGACTGAGTGTAAAGCGCGTACTCTCCTTGATCCTTTCGGCAGGAATTTCTAGTGAATCTGAGATGATTGTGACGTGATCCCGTTTTTCGATTTTTCTTGTACCTGTGGACTCATCAGCTGTGGAGCCAATACGGAAGACCTTTTTGTCAATGCCATGAACAATCACGGGGATCGACGTTTCTAGTCCGTCACTCTCAGCCTCGGCACGCGCTGCCAGGCGAAAAACCGCGTCGCCAGGTTTATCTGCAGAGATTTTCCACGCGAAGCGTGAATGTCCTCCTGGGCTCGCAATGCCTTTCTGCTTTTCCGCCGAGAATGTTGTCTCTGTGTTTACGCCATGTGCTGAAAGAGTTGCCCATATGGTCTGGGTTGTCGGCAGATAGTTATGCACCATCGCTGAGATGATTGCTGTGTCGCGCTCGCACAGGAACCGCGGTAAAGCCAGCCGAGCGATAAAATTCTTTTGGACAAGTACGGAGGTCGTATACTCACCGACTCGATGCTCCCTATCGATTCCTACAATCTCAGTTCGCCATGTTGTAAGGGAATCGGGGAATGGGAACTTGATTGTCGCTTTGCCTTCCGCGTTCGTCTGGATGACTGGGGACCAAATGACAGAATCACGAAAGTCTGACCGAATTGCCTCCTGCGGTACACTCTCCTCGCTGGAGGAAATCTCTTGGGCAGCTTTGTTTAGGCCAAGAGGCTCCGCTGCTGGAGCTGTTGGCATCATTGCTCTCTTGCTTCGTCCATCCATGTCTCTCAAGGCATAGGACGCCTGCAATTTACCTTCTACTCGGCCTCCCATTTCATCGGGGGATTCGGGTCTCTCAACGAGCTGGTTCAGAGTTTCGTAATCATGTGTATCAGCGGGGGGATTGAGAAACATAAACTTCAGCGGCTCGTGAAGTGACACCAGAAAGTTATCTGGGATGGGGCGGCGGCTTCCATAAAAGAAGCTCCGAATATCGGAACGGTAGCCCTTTGCGATGCTTTCGAGTGCTTTATCGAAAACAGACAGAGAAAACTCTGCCTCAACTGGCTTCCCGTCCCACCGGCGCGCTTCTATTTTAAGAACTGCCTCGTCTCGCGGGCGATAGCTCTGTTTATCAAACTTTGCGCTCACCTGTAGAGTCTGACGCACAGGCGGAACGGAGATATCTGCCGTGTGGATGAAGACCTTTTTGTGGTGAACCAGGGCGACACGAGCCCGAATGTTCGGAGACCAGCTCAGAGAGACAGGTATTTCCAAAAAGTTGGTGCGGTACGTGAGATTTAAAAGACGTTGCTCGATAAGCCCGCTGCCGGTGTCGATTGAAAACCAGCCGTCACTCCGAGGATACTCACTCAAGATAAGGACGCGGGCCGTGTCTCCGACTTCGTACGTGTCTTTGTCAAAGATGAGTTGAACACCCTGATAATGAACTTCTAGGTCTCGCGAATCCTTATCGGCAACATGGACTATGCCGCTTGCCGATGCGATGCCACCAAAGGGATCGTCTGCAATAAACAGTAGCCGCAGCCGCCCGGTGATATCCTTAGGAATGCGCCATTCAACTCGCGCTTCTCCCAACTCGTTAGTTTCTATCTTCTCAATAGAAAGGGTTGTTGGGATATCAGTTTTCGAGTTTTCGTCCCACCGGAGCTTTTCAACCGCGAATTTTCCCTGAACGCGGAGACCCGTGCCCGCTATGTTTTTTGACGTGAAATGAACTTTTGCGAGGTCGCCAGGGGAGTAGAGATGATGTTCACTCTGAATTCCTAGATTCAGGAATTTATCTCCACTATAGACAACAGCACTACCTTCTGCCGATTGCATATTGGGATCGCGCACGGTGGCCGAAACAGCGAATTCGTAAGACGAGATATGAGAGTCTCGTTCGCATCGTGCGACGAACCGGAAAGATGCCTTCCCGAAATTGTCTGTGACAAGATCCCCTTCAGCAACGGGAATGGCATGGCTTCGGAAGGGTATCATCCCCACACGCTCATCAGTATCAACAAACCAAGGGGCAAAACGGTCTTTTGCCCACGGAAGGGGGAACCACCATCGCGGACGAGCTGTTACGACATAATGCACGTTGGCGCGAGCGACTGGTTGCCCGAAAAGATACCGTGCTTCGAGTTGGACCTGTACCTCTTTCCCCGATTTGACGACAGTCGATTCTGGGCTGACCATTACTTCGAATTCAGGCTTTTTGTACTCCTCCACACGGAACAAAGAACTTCCGATGTATTCGGAACTCTGGGGTCTTCTGAGTGCGATATTCCACACACCAAGCTGCGCATCTTGTGGCAGTTGAAAGGTGCCGTGGACGTTACCAAACTCGTTCGGGGAGACAATTCCCGAAGCAACTTGCTCCCCGCGGGGACTTGTAATCACAAACTCGAGTTGAGAACGCTCTGCAAAATCGTAAGTGCCCGAAACTCGTTTGCGAACGATGCCTTTCCAATTGAGCGTATCCGAGGGGCGATAGACCGGTCGGTCAGTATACATGTAAGCGAGAGCTCGATTTTCTTGGCTCCCACTCCAATAGGGTTTCCACTGACGAGCCAGTAGGGCACAGTCGTCTTTGTCGAACGCAACAGCGTCAAACGTCGAGTAGTCTCCTGGGAGTTCTAATTGTGCAAAACCTGTTTCGTCGGTGCTAAGCTTTACGACATCGTTCGCTGTTGCAGGCTTTGGTCCGAGGTTGAAAATTGATTTCTTCTGCCGAGGAACATGGGGGAAACGAACAAGGATTGTAACCGCAGAGCGCGATTTCCCATCGGTGGCATTTACTGTCCAGAAGTGTAGTTGTGATCCACTCGTCGTGCCCAAAAGAACAAGATTGCTCAGGGTAAAGCAGCGGTAGCAACGCGCTTGCCGCGATAAACTCTGGGCTAGCACAAGGTAAATGCCGGCTTTGAGTTTGTGTGTTTCTGGATCGATGACTAGGCTTGTAGTGGTACCACGGTAGTCAGTTTTTGACCCAAGAACTACTGATTTTTCCAGCACCAACTCGCCCGCTCGAGAGAGACTTTCATAGTCAGGCTCGCCGCTGTCGGTCAGCCGAGAGAGCATGTCTTCCGGGGCGAGCCGAAAGAAAGAAAGCCTAACATTGCTGACGTTGCGTCCGCCTACTCTCACCACAACCGGTTCGTGGGGGAGAAACGATGGTGCCACATCGATTGCGACAAATTCATGAGTGATTTCTTTGATTGCTTCAGTAGCCCTCTGTCCCTCGGGGGTATGAGACCATTTGGTTGCGATCTTTTTCCATTCCTCAAGTGCAGCTTTGAGGTCATTCTGGCTCTGAATAATCTCGGCTATTTTCATCTGCGCTTGTCGTGCCGCGTCGGTATCGGGGAACTCGCTCACAATAGTGCGAAGGGCTGATAGATGAGATGACGTGTCGGAGGGATAGGACCGTTCGTAGAGAAAGCTGGCGCGACGAAGATGAAGCTCAGCAAGGTCGCCAGGCTTCTTCGTTTTCGAGATTGCCTTATTAAACCAATCGAGAACCAGCGCCTTGTTTTTTTCATCCGAAAGGTACCACTGGGGGACAACTCGGTTGATGATGTCCGTGTAGAAGTTGAACAATTCGTCTGGGGCTTCCCTGGTTAGCACTGTTTCCGCTCGAGTTAGGTAACTAGTGACAGTCGAGGCTTCTTCGGGAGCGAGGCCGTCTTCTACCTCAAGCAGTGCGAGTTGCCAGAGTGCACGTGCCTGCCATTGGTCCTCGACGGAGTCTTTGACGAGCTTCTCGAAAATTCCCCGTGCTGAGGCAGAATTGCCAAGTTTTAGGTCTGCGAGTCCTCGGCAGAACAGCGCTTCGCGGTATTCCGAGCTGGGAAGATTCTCTTGGAGTGCTTCATCAAAATAGCGAGCCGCGATAGCGTAAGACTTTTCACGCAACGCATTGCGGCCCTTTTCGAGGGAGTCAGAGGCAGCATATAGGAGCGAAACAAGCACAACGAAAGTCACAACAAGAAGATTTGCTCTTTTGGTTTTCATGGGGCATCCCCTAAGGATTGTAGGCCAACGCTGTGAAAAGCGCCATTGGTTCGTTCTCTAGCGAGAGGATATCTCACAGCAGGGTAAAAAGGTCTAGGGAAAACGGCTAGGCTTCTCCACGCAGCTTCCGGCGGATACCTTCTTCAAAAGTTATTGGATCGAATCCCAAATCGCGACGGGCGTCAGATATATCGAATACCTTATCTTCGAGCAGTCGGTCAATTTGATCGACACGTACGGGCGGATGAGACATAACCTTTGCCAACAATAAAGCTACAAGTCGTAGCCAGGACACCGGTACGGGAATGAGGAGGCGTCTTTTGCCCAACAATCTCAGAATTGTCTCTACCATTTCCTTATACGAGATCGGCTCCGGCCCGGCAATTGTGTATGCTTTTCCAATGCTAACGTCTCGCTCTAATGCTGCCTCAATTGCAGCCACAACGTCCCATGTAAACACGGGCTGCCACAACATTTTCCCGCCATTGGGCAAGGGATGGATCGGGAAAGTCTCCAACCACCTCACGAGATGAGTGATATTATTGTCTCGTTTGCCACCGTAGATCATGGACGCGCGGATAATAGTCCATCTGAGCCCCGATTGCATGACCGCCTCTTCGCCACTAATCACGGCGCGTGCTGTTTCTTCGGGAAAACGAGTAAATCGCCGTGTGGAGGACATAAAAATCCCCCGATTCACTCCTTCAGCTTTCATTGCGTGAATTATAAAGGGAGCCAACCGGATGTGAGTCATGGCAATCACTGCAACGGCATTTCTCACTGCCTCGCGGGCTTCCTCCTCTCGGGTCAGATCCGCACGAACGATTTCCATCCGTTTACGAACATCAAGCGGAATGAGCGATGGGTCGCGGGTGATTGCGCGAACCTGTTTCCCTTTCTCTACGAGGTCTTTCACAAGGCGTACCCCCGTGTGGCCGCTTGCCCCCGTAACGACTATTAGTCCGCCGGCACTCATGCTTGTTTCCCTGTTTCCAACAGTTGCTGCGAAACGTCAACGAGGGCACGAAGTGCGGCACCAGGGTCTTGTGCCCGCATGAAAGTTTCACCGATGAGCAAGGCATCTACGCCGATTTTACTCAAGGAAACGACGTCTTCCGGGGTGGATATGCCGCTTTCTGAAACGAAGACGAAGTCGGGAGAAGGACCTCCAAGGAGGCGCACGATCTGCTCAGTCGTGCGGAGATCTACCTCGAAGGTTCGAAGATCTCGATTATTGATCCCTATAATGCGTGCTCCCATCTCTGCCGCAATGTCTGCCTCAGCTTCTCGATGCACTTCTGTGAGAGCACTCATTCCTAGTTCTTCAGCAAGACTATGGAAATCTACAAGCTGATGCTTGTCGAGAATTGCGACAATGAGAAGAACTGCAGATGCGCCACTTTCTCGCGCTTCATAAATCTGATACTCGTCAATAACGAAATCTTTGCGCAAAATTGGTAGTGACGGGAATCGTTCATGAACACTGCGCAAGTAATCGAGGTGCCCTTGGAAAAAAGCTTCATCAGTGAGGATGCTAACAGCAGAAGCGCCAGAGCTTACGTAGCTTTCAGCTAAGGCGAGGGGATCGAAATCTTCACGAATAACACCTTTTGAGGGGGACGCTTTCTTGATTTCTGCAATGATTTCAGGGACAGCTGTTTTGCGTCGAATCGCATCAGCGAAGGAAGGAACAGGCAAGCAGTCCTCTAGGCGTGCCACTATTTCACGTAACGGCCTTTTCTGCTTACTCTCTTTGACAAATTCGCGTTTATAAGCTACAATTTTATCGAGAATCACGGAGATTATGCCTCTCTCATTTCGTTTGTAATTTCTATAAGCCCACGGAGTTTTTCGAATGCTCTCCCTTGTGATATCGAATCCGCAGCCAGTTCAATTCCTTGTCCGATACTGTCAGCTGCGCCAGACACGTAAAGTGCTGCGCCAGCATTGAGGAGAACAATATCTCTGCGCGGACCACGCTCGCCCGACAGAATGTCTCTGATGATCTTCGCATTATCTTCTAGTGATCCCCCGCGTAGTGCACTTGCATCAGGGCATTGAAGCCCAAAGTGACGTGCTGAAATCGTGAGGGACGTCAACGTCCCATCTCGAAGTTCGATGGCGTGGGCATCTGCTACGGTCGAAATCTCGTCGAGCCCATCTGAGCTATAGATGACGAGCGCACGTTGAGTGCCAAGTAGCGAAAGCGCTCTAGCTATCATTTCTGCGCCAGAAAGGCTGTACACGCCAACCAACTGGTGGCTTACTTGCGCCGGATTCAATACCGGACCTAAAAGATTAAAGATTGTTCGGAAACCAAGTTCTCGCCGAATCGAAGCAACGACTCGCATTGCCTTGTGGTAAAGGGGAGCAAACAAGAAGCAGATACCTATCTCCTGCAGAGCACGCTCCATGATATGCGGCGGCGCATCAATTCTCACGCCAAGTTGGGCTAGCACATCAGCGCTACCACATTGACTTGTGACAGAACGGTTACCATGCTTCGCCACGCGCACCCCGCAGCCGGCTACAACAAATGCAACAGCAGTTGAGATATTGAATGTGCCGCTGTGATCCCCACCAGTTCCGCATGTATCGATGATAGTTCCTTCTGGGGCATGAAATGGTTCTGCCATCTGCCGAAGCACTTCTGCGAATCCCACAATTGCTTCGGTCGTTTCGCCTTGTGCGTGGAGTGCTGTGAGAAACGAAGCAATTTGAACAGGAGTCGCTCGTTCCTGAAAGATTTCTTCAGCTGCAGCAGATGCTTCCTCTCGGGTGAGATGCTTTCCTTCGAGGAGTTTTCGTGTAAGGGTAACGATGCTCATGAGGTGGCTTCTTAGGAAAGAAATGTTCGAAATTCCATATTTTTCGCGGCTAATAGCCTCAGGTGCCTCTGGCGATAGGCATCCTGCGACCAAACCCGAAAGCTTTGCTCGTCACTTTTAGTCCAGGCGCTGCTTGCGCACGTTTATATTCTGCTCGATCGATCATCGCGATGGTACGCCTCACGAGCGATTCGTCAGCAATGCCTGCTGCAACGATTTCTTGCACGCCCCGGCATTCTTCGACGTAAAGGCGAATGATCTCATCGAGAACGGGATAGGGTGGCAGCGAGTCGGAATCTTTCTGGTTTGGTGCAAGCTCAGCAGTGGGTTCTCTTTCCAAAATACTCTCCGGAATTGGATTTCCCATCTTACTATTGAGATATCGAGCTAGTCTGTACACCATCGTCTTTGGAACATCAGAAATGACAGCAAGTCCCCCCGCCATATCGCCGTACAGCGTGCAGTATCCAGCGGCGAGTTCGCTCTTGTTACCTGTAGACAAAACGAGTGTACGTGGGCGAGCGATGGCATTTGAAATCCACATGAGAATGTTGCCGCGGAGTCTTGCCTGGAGATTTTCGTGGGCTAGCTTGTGAATTTGGGATGGATCCCCGTCAAAAAGCATCTTGACCGTCACAGAGTCTCTTTCAGCCAGGAGACGCTTGAATGCCTCGAAAGGTTCGATAATGGGGATCTCGAGGTGCCGCACTTTCAAGCGTTCCGCCAGCAACGCACTGTCATTGCGCGTTTCGGAGCTTGTGAAGGGACCTGGCATGGAAACGCTTATGACGTGGTCGGCACCCAGTGCTTCCACAGCAAGGGTGAGAACAGTGGCAGAATCGATTCCCCCGCTGTTGCCCACCACAACTTGCTCAAATCCCGTTTTCCATAGATAGTCTGTCAAACCAAGAATCAAAGCATCGTGAACAGATACTATCTCCTCTTCAATCACGTGACGGTGTCTGTCATACTCTGGCGAAGGGCAATGGTCATGGATATCCCAAATTGCTGTTCCTTCGCGAAACCAGCCAACGCTAGCGCTGACGGTGCCATCCGGGAGCACTACGACACTTCCTCCATCGAAGATAATCTGGTCGCAGCCGCCCACCTGGTTCACGAAGATGACTGGAGTTTTCCAGCGCTTCGCCGTGTGACGTAGCATTTCGATGCGTCGCGTTGGTTTTCCGACCACAAACGGAGAAGCGCTAATGTTCACGATAAGGTTTGCCCCTTGCGCTACAAGGCTCTCAATGGGGTCGAACTCGTAGAGTCTTTCGTCCTTCCAAAACTGGTTATCATTCCAGATGTCTTCACAAATAGAAATACCTAGCTTGCATGATGCATCTGGGTATTCCACAATGGGGGATAGTACATGCTTGGGACACGGCTCAAAATACCGGTGTTCGTCAAAGACGTCGTACGTTGGTAAAAGTTTTTTGAACGTGAATTGGATTCCACAGTTGGCTCTAACGTAAGCAGCCGCGTTCAGGAGTTCCTTCTTGCCGCCAAACACATTTGTGTGGACCGTTCCGCAAATACAATCGATCTCATAGTGATTACAGGTTTTTTGAATTTCTGACAGTGCGGCGGCTGCTTCTTCAATAAACCACCCGTATTCAAGAAGGTCTTTAGGAGGATACCCTGGAATTGCCATTTCAGGGAAAATGGCTAGCTGGGCACCTGCTTCTTTTGCTTTCTTCAGTTCTTCGGTAATGCGTCGAAGGTTCCACCCTATATTGCCGGTTATAATATTAATCTGGCAGAGTGCGATTTTCATAGAGACTGTTCTGACAGAACCATTTTAGTCGAGCTTTGCCGGTGCAGGATTTTACATTTCCTGAATGACAGGAGGAACTTTGAAACATCCATCTTCGGTTTCGGGTGCATTAGCCAGCGCTTCTTCCTGGGACAACGAAGGACGCACGCAATCTTCCCGTAGCACATTGACGAGGCGGAGAGAATGCGATGTTGGCTCGACGTTAGTAGTGTCGAGCTCGTTAAGTTTGGCTACATATTCCAAAATATCCCCCAGGTCGTGACAAAACTGCTCAATCTCTTGCTCGGAGAGATCGAGGCGTGCAAGGCGCGCAACGTGGCGAACAGTATCTCGGTCGACCCGACTCATGAGACTATTCCTCATTATCTTGGGAATCTGCAGTTTGCTCGTTGTCAGCCGAGAGTCTTGCCCGCTCGTTGAGCTTTACCAGCTTGGCGTATTTCACCGCGAGCTTCTTTTCACCGATTTCTTTGCTGAACTTCACCAAAACTTTCATGGCTTCCCCGTCGCCATATATATCCACGATACTCCCTTTTCCGAAAACTGGATGCTCGACTTTATCTCCGCGTGCAAAATCGTAAAATTCCATCTTTTACCTCCCGTTCTGTGGTCGCAATCTATCGCGCAGCTTTTTGTGTCATCTCGATGATGTGCTCGATAATGCTCGACGTTGAATACCCTTCTACGAAATTCAGTGTACGGCAGACGCCACCGTAAGATTCAACGAAGTCTTTTCCCACCACCTGGTTAGGAGTATAGTCTCCTCCTTTGACAAGGATATCAGGCCGAAGAAAACGAAGAATCTCTGCGGGAGTGTCTTCATCAAAAGCTGTGACGTAATCGACCGCCTCGAGAGCTGCGAGTATCTTTGCCCGCTCAGACAGGGGAAGAATCGGACGATTTGGACCCTTCAGTCGGGTAACCGATTCATCCGTGTTCAGCGCCACTACCAGAATATCGCCAAGAGTTTTGGCCTCACGCAAGTACCTGATATGTCCAGGGTGAATAAGGTCGAAAACGCCATTCGTAAAAACGATCTTTTTCCCTTCAGCACGATGATTATCGAGTAATTTAATAAGCTCTTCCCAGGGTGTAACATAGGGAATCGAGCTCGCTGATCGCGGTGAACTGCTCATAGCCACCATTTTCCCTTCATAATAAATAAACTAAAATACTCCTTGGTTACAGGTTACGAGTGGATCATCTGAGGCGTTGTGCCTGGGTCCCAAGTGTCACTCGTTTTTGCTGTCACTGTTTTCGGCACTTGAGGAAGAAGTCTCTTCCGCTGACGGTTGGTCCGAGTTCTCGCTAGCTTGGCGTTTTCTGCGCCACCGTGACCAAAAACTTCCCCTACTGGTTTGTTCGGTTTCCTGGCTGGTAGGTTTCGGTTCTTGATCGTCACTCGACTCTTCTGCCGCGATAGGCTTTGCCTCTGGTTCTTCACGTTCCCACTGGAACGTGAGGGGCGTGTCCATATCGTTAACTCGCTGGCTCGAGGGGCTGCTGTAGCCTTCATTAATGATGTCTGAAGTGCTCTCTTCTTCCTCAGTGTCTCGTTGGTACAGGAGGCTATTCGTGCTGGCGCCTTCAACAAAATCCTGCACGTAAAGTTGAACCACAGCCCTTTCCTGAATTCCGAGCTGCTGGTTCAATGCGTCCTTAACGATGGCAATTACTCTCTTTTCAAGCTCTGGCAACTCGGTACGGGTTCGTACCTGCGCATAGAGATCAACGTGAAGAGTCCGTCTCAGTCTGTAAATCTCGACACGACGGAGAGAAAAACCCTCTACTTCCCGCAATGCAGTGCGCAAAAACTTTCTAATAGCGGATTCGAGAATAACAACCTTTCCACCGTCAAGTTCTATGGCAATCCCATCAGTCCTGCGACGAAGAGCACTCGCAAGTGCTCCAAGGGCGATAATAACCCAGAAAATCCCGAACCAGAACCAGAAAATCATGTGGGGCCGGGGAAGTATCCACTGAACGAGCCAGTTGCCGAAATGCCGAATTGGGTCGAACCATTTTGACTCGAAAGGAAAGTTAATGAGCATACCCGCCACGCTTGCAGCGAGGATGACGATCATCAGGAGACGAGAAAGTAACGCATAGAGAAATTTCATCGGTGGGCCCCCTTTCTGTCTTATTTGGGTTGGGTCGGGCGAGGTTGTTCAGCGACTATGACGTCCTTTATAGTCACATTCACTCGTTCCACGGTCATTCCAGTAAAGCTTTCGACCGCGTTCTTCACGTGGCGCTGTATCTGTCTTGCTACGTCGTAGAGATTGTAACCGTAATAAATGTTTACTTCGACGTTGATCGTGCACAAATTCGTGGCTTTGTCGATCGAAACACTAATTCCTTTTTCTGCGTCTTTACTCTTGGCACCCACATAATCGCTGAAGCTGCTCTTGCCGCTTAACGTCACCACTCCTTCGACCTGGGTAAGTGCAATACTGGCATAGAGAGCGATCACGTTGTCGTTAATGACAATATCACCAAGATCTTCTGGACCGACCATGTGTGTATTTCACTCCTTTTCTATCTTCCGTAATTGGACAAGTAACAAGCGCAGAGGGTCATACTCCATAAAAAAGTACCATGCACCTTCTTCTCTTGTTATGATTGACCTGTACAATTTTCATTTAACGCTGAGTCGGAAAATAAAAAATTCTAGCATATTGTCCAAACACAAGCAAACCTGACCTACATAATAAAATACCATTTCCCATGAGCTGATAACGGCATAGTGAAAAGCAAGCGAGGACGACAAATATGGCAAACGAAGTAAGAGAGGGTTTTAGCGAAGGACCTTATCCACATAAAGAAGTCGAGTCAAAATGGCAAAGGTTGTGGGAAGAGCGTCGTCAGTTTGCGACACCAGAGACGCCGGGCGCGCAAAAGTATTACGTCCTAGAAATGTTTCCCTACCCATCTGGCCGACTCCATATGGGGCATTGTCGCGTTTACTCGATAGGTGATGCCCTTGCGCGCTTTTTGCGCATGCGCGGGAAAAAAGTACTTCATCCTATGGGATTTGATGCCTTCGGCCTTCCAGCTGAAAATGCAGCTATTAAGCATCAAGTGCATCCTGCCGAATGGACTGAGCGTTGCATTGCCGACATGAAACAGCAGTTCCGTCTCATGGGCTTTAGTCTAGATTGGGAACGAGAGGCTATAACATGCCGCCCAGAGTACTATCGATGGAATCAATGGTTTTTTCTCAGGCTGTACGAGAAGGGTCTAGCATACAAGAAAGCTGCTGCAATTAACTGGTGCGACACCTGTCAGACTGTCCTTGCTAATGAACAGGTAGAGCAAGGCACCTGCTGGCGCTGTCATAATCCCGTGACAGTCAAGACTCTCGACCAATGGTGGTTCAAAATTACGGCTTATGCTGATGAACTGTTGTCGGGACTCGACTCTCTGGAAGATTGGCCAGAGAGCGTGAAAATTATGCAGCGCAACTGGATAGGGCGGAGCGAAGGAGCGCTAGTGCGTTTCAAACTTCTGCCAGCTGATACTGATCTTCGTCCAGGAATGAAATGGCCCGGTTCTCAAGAAGAGCTCACCCAGCTCCCTGACGTGGAAATTTTCACGACACGTCCCGACACGTTGTTTGGTGTGACCTTCATGGTTTTTGCACCGGAACACCCCGCTGTTTTGCCCATGGTTGAAGAGGTGGAGGCTCTTCCTCCGGACAAGCGCCCTCCTGAGACGCAAGGAATTCTTCAGCGGGTCCGCGAATTTGTTGACAAAGTTGTTGTCGAGGACAGGTTCCTGAGAACGGCTGCCGACAGAGAGAAAGAAGGCGTATTCATCGGACGCTATGCCGTAAATCAACTCAATGGCGATATCGTTCCCATCTTCATAGCGAATTTCGTTTTGATGGAGTATGGGACTGGTGCAATTATGGCTGTGCCCGCTCACGACCAGCGGGATTTTGAATTCGCAAAGAAATATCGCATTCCCATCAAACTTGTCATCGCCCCTCGGAGTGACGATGGGCGTCCGCAAACAATATCATCCGAAAAGCTCGAGTGTGCCTATGTTGAACCAGGTGTCATGGTAAACAGTGCACAGTTCGATGGCTTGGACAGTGAAGTAGCAAAGAAAGAAATCGTGAAATTTCTCGAGCAAAAAGGATTCGGAAAAACTACCGTTCAGTACAAATTACGCGATTGGCTCATTTCACGTCAAAGGTTCTGGGGCACGCCTATTCCAATCGTGTATTGCGACTCGTGCGGTATCGTTCCTGTTCCGGAATCGCAGCTTCCCGTTGAACTCCCGGCGCAAGCAAAATTCACTGGCGTAGGTAATCCGTTAGCAAGTGTTCCGGAGTTTGTGAACACGACATGTCCACAATGTGGTCGTCCGGCTCGCCGTGAGACGGATACCATGGACACATTTGTCGACTCTTCGTGGTACTTCCTGCGGTATTGCGACCCGCATAATAACGACATGCCATTCTCGCGAGAGAAAGCTGCCCAGTGGATGCCAGTCGATCAGTATATTGGTGGCATCGAGCACGCTATTTTGCATCTTCTTTATTCTCGTTTCTTCGTAAAAGCACTGCGCGACCTTGGTCTCGTCGATTGCGATGAACCTTTTGCTCGTCTTCTGGCACAAGGGATGGTGACAAATACCTATATCGACAAAGCTACCGGTAAAATAGCAGTCGATGAACACGGACGCCCGAAGTATGCTAAAATGTCGAAGTCTCTCGGCAATGGTGTGGATCCCATGGACATCATTGACCGTTATGGCGCCGATACTGCACGTCTTTTCATTCTTTTTGCTGCGCCTGCCGAGAAAGAACTGGAATGGAGTGACCGCGGCGTCGAGGGCTGTTACCGTTTTCTCAATCGATTGTGGAGGCTGGTTCTTTCCAATCTCGACGCTTGTCGAGAAGCCAAAGTGAATGTAAAACCATCAAACCGTGCTGAGCGAGAACTGAACTACGCCATTCACTGGGCAATTCAGCGTGTTCAGATCGAGATCGAAGAGCGCCACCATTTCAACACAGCGATTGCAGCCACGATGGAGTTGCAGAATGCTCTTTTCTCTGCTGCCAGCAATCCCGAGGTATCGCGAGCACTTCTCGGCTTTGGCTTGCGGAATCTTCTCCTCCTCCTATTCCCGTTCTCTCCTCATATCACGAGTGAGTTGTGGGAGAGAGCAGGCTTCGATGGGCGCATCGATGATCAAGCTTTCCCAACGTGGGACCCTGAGGCACTGGTACGTGACGAGGTAGAAATTGTCGTTCAAGTAAACGGCAAGATCCGTTCTCGAATAGTTCTCCCTGCAGATGCCACCGAGGAGCAAGCTCGCCAGGTCGCTCTCGCCGATGAGAAGGTCCAACAGTCCTTGGAAGGTAAGTCGCCTCGGAAGGTTATCTACGTTCCTAAAAAGCTAGTGAATATCGTGTGTTAATGTTGGGGGAGGGAGCGCGCTCCGAACGACAATTCCTCCCTTCTGAGATAAACTTGGGCCGTATTGCGAGGATCCTCGGAAGCAGTAGCGAACGCGGATCTCAATAAAAAATTGCGGGTGAGAGACGTTCTCTCACCCGCGTTACACCTTTTTATCCCGCTCACGACGAGATATTTCGTGGATGCTCCGCTTACTTTCCTGCTTGGGCTGCCAACGCGTCTTGAGCGATCTTCACGTACTGCGCGAAGACATCCGGCTCACGTACTGCCATCTCGGCCAGCATCTTACGATTCACTTCGATTCCCGCAGCTCTGAGCCCTGCCATGAACCGACTGTAGGGAAGGTCTGCTGAACGCGTTGCAGCATTGATGCGAGCAATCCAGAGAGCCCTGAATTCACGTTTGCGCTGACGACGATCGCGGTAGGCGTAGCGCAGCGCTCGCTTAACGGTCTCTTTGGCATTCTGGAAAAGTTTTCTTCGACCGCTATAGTATCCCTCAGCCCGATCGAGAATCTTCTTTCGTCGCCGCCGGGATGCAGGGTTGTTTGTTGCTCGTGGCATAGTCCTAACTCCTCTCTAAAGATGCAGACGTAATTGCACCTTAGTAATGTTTCATTTGTAGGGGATCAGTTTCTTAATTCTCTTCGCATCGGCAGCTGACACAAATGTCGGCTTCCTCAGCTGACGCTTCCGTTTCCGGTCCTTCGAGGTAAGGATGTGGCTCAAGTAAGCTTTTTTCCGTTTGATTTTTCCGGTTGCTGTGACACGGAACCGTTTCGCAGCAGACCGTTTAGTTTTCTGCTTTGGCATTGTCTCTTTACCTCTCTTTCGCTGATAACCAGGCACCCTCGACCGCAACTGCCTGATAAACTTGTTTGTCGATACTTACCTGCTAAGACATCGCCTTCACTACTTCTTGTGGGCAAAGACTGCTCCCGTGAGCAGATTGTTTGCGCGACTCACGGATTCCTGTAGTGCGACGTCTTCCAAATCTTTGGTGATTTGCTCCAGCAATGCTTGAGCCCGATCTTGGAAAGCTCTCTCTCGCCCACGGTACATAAAAGAGATCTTCACTTTGTTTCCCGCTTTCAGAAATTCCCGGCAGTGATCGATTTTTATTTGGTAATCATGCGGATCAATTGAGAGCCGCATTTTTACCTCTTTGATTTCGATCGTCTTGTGTTTTTTGCGAGATTCCCGTGCGCGGCGCTTCTGCTCGTAAAGGATCTTCTTATAATCTACAATTTTGCACACAGGCGGCTTAGCATCAGGAGCCACTTCAACGAGGTCGAGCTCAGCTTCACGAGCCATCCTTAGAGCGTCCTGAAGAGGAACAACTCCCACCTGTTGGTTGTGTTGATTAATCAGCCGGACTTCGCGGGCTCGAATCTCATCATTGACACGAATGTTCTCTTTAATAGGCGCAGTCCTCCATTTTGCAGTTTTGCACCTGACACAAAATAAAAGCACCGGCGAAGAGCATGTCTCTCGCCGGCGACTTCCAAACGCCAAACTTGCTTATCGTTGAAGAACCTTTCACGCACTTCCTCTTCGAAGGCAGAAAGGTGAGAGACACTGCTCTTCTTTCAGGCTTTCGAGACGGGTACCCCGTGCGAGAGCTCCTTATTCACGTTTCCGAAATCAATTGTTGCGTCTTCCAACAATGAGCTAGCAACTTTACTTTGAGAGATATGGGAAGAAAAGAGTTTTCCATTGCATCATGAATTCGTGATTTTTACGCAATGGGCAACCCTGCGAAACAAAGGTGATAGACGACTATGCGAATCAGTTATCGATGGCTATCGAGCGTTCTGGGAAGTGACCTTGGAGTTGAGCGTATTGCAGAACGCCTTACTATGAACGGTATTGAGGTGGAGGATATCATCGATCTGGGAGCTATTCACGGCAAGATTGTTGTGGCACGCATCCTCGAGATCGCCCCACATCCCAATGCTGACCAGCTTGTGTTGTGTCGGGTTGATGCTGGGAAGCCAGAACCCCTTCGCATCGTGTGCGGTGCGAAAAACATGAAGGCGGGGGATCTGGTGCCGCTAGCACTCGAAGGAGCAAAACTTCCGGGCGGTTTTGTTCTCAAGCGCTCCAAAATTCGTGGCGAGGTGTCCGAGGGAATGATGTGCAGCGGACGCGAGCTCGGCTGGAGCGACGATGCCTCGGGATTGCTCATTTTGCCGGAAGACTGGATTTATCGTGTCGGAGAGCCATTCGACGCTATTCTGGATCTCAAGATCATGCCAAACCGCCCAGATTGTCTGAGCCTTTACGGCGTGGCGCGAGACCTTGCTGCTGCGTTAGGCTTACCTGTCCCTCAGCCAGCTGAAACCAGCTTTGCCGAGTCTCAGCTTCCGGCGCAACATTGTGCAAAAGTCAGTGTGGAAGCTCCGCGCGCCTGCCCACGCTATACCGGCCGTGTCATAAAAAATGTTACTATCGGCCCGAGTCCCCTGTGGCTCCAGAGGGCAGTCGAAAGTGCTGGCATACGGTCGATAAATAATGTTGTCGATGTGACCAATTACATTCTCGTCGAGCTGGGGCATCCTCTTCACGCGTTTGACCTCGATAAAGTGACGAAAGGGCATGTCATCGTGCGTTATGCCCGCGATCGCGAGCGGGTGCAAACTTTGGATGGTCAGGAACATGAGCTCTGTGCAAAAGATTTGTTAATCGCTGATCCAGAGAAACCAATTGCCTTGGCTGGGATAATGGGGTGCGGGAATACGGAAATCTCAGAGTCGACCCGAAACGTTTTTCTCGAGTGTGCGTATTTTGATCCGCCTACCATCCGGCGGACGTCGAAACGACTTGGGAAAGTGACAGAGTCGAGCTATCGCTTCGAGCGCGGGACAGATTGGGCTGCTCTCGATAAAATCGTTGACCGCGCAGCGGCGCTTATTACTCGTGTCGCGGGGGGAGAAATTGCGCAGGGAAGATTCGACGAAAAGAGCGACCTGGAATCGCCCTCGCCCATTTGTCTCTCTATTTCCAGAGCGAACGCTCTTTCGGGCTTATCTCTGAGTACGGATGAGGCTGCCAAGCCCCTAAAGGCGTTAGGATTTGAGGTTGTAGAGGGCGAGAATACTCTCGAAGTTACTCCGCCTACTTTTCGCCCTGATGTTCGCCGAGAAGCAGATCTGGTAGAGGAAATAACGCGTATCATCGGTTACGACAAAGTCCCAAGTACTTTGCCCCGTATTCAAACTCGGGTTCGTGATTTGACCCATGATGAGCTTCTTAGTCTGATCGTTCGCGAAGTGGCGACTGAATTCGGCCTCTCAGAGGTCATGAACTACAGTTTCTTGTCGGACGTGTTTATTGAAAAGATCGGATTCGACTCCAGCAAAGTTGTCCGGCTTTCAAATCCCTTGTCTGGTGAATTCAATGCTTTGCGGCCGCATCTTGTTCCAGGACTTCTTCAGACAGTTCTTTACAATCAGAACCATGGGACGCCCGATGTGTGGGTCTATGAAGTAGGGAAAGTGTTCTTTCACGCACCATCCGCAGAAACAGGTTTCGGTGAACACTATCAATTTGTTGCTGTTCTTTCCGGCGCAGGAGGCAAGCAGAGGACGTGGCGGACTGTTCCTCCTCGAGCGGACTTTTTCGAAGCCAAGTCTCTAGCTGAGGTGCTTCTTGAGAGATTAGGTGTCGAAAATTACAGCTGTACAGCGCTAGAGGTCAGTACTTTCCTCCATCCTGGCAAATCTGCCCGATTGGTGTTAGACGGTAAGCTACTCGTAGAAGTTGGCGAATTACATCCCCGAATTCACGCGCTCCTCGAATTCAAGCGTCCAGTAGCAGTGGTGTGGGCCGATTTCCCCAGCCTTGCTCCCTATGTTTCGAGTGTGCCTCAATATCGCGAGATTCCCCAGTTCCCCGTTGTCGCACGTGATCTCGCATTGATCGCCGATCGCGATATTCCTGCAGCACAGGTCGAGGAAGTAATACGCAAGCGTGCGAAATCGCTGCTTGTTTCTCTGAACTTATTCGATGTTTACGAAGGTGAGCGCATTCCGCCAGGGAAGAAAAGCCTCGCGTACCAAATGCAATTCAGTGCACCTGATCGCACGCTAACGGACGAGGAAGTGAATCAGCTCATTACAAAAATTATCAGTGATCTCAAAGCGAAGCTTGGAGTTGATTTGAGAAGCTAAAAACTTCTCTCCACCAGATACCAATAAGAAAGGCTCGAGGAAGAATTACTCCCCGAGCCTTTTTCACTTAGCGCAGGGGGGATTACACACGGATGAAAATGCGCTTTCTGTAGAGGGGGGTCAGGAGAAGAAGCCAAAGGATTACGAAGCCCACCGCCCACAGATGAGACGCCCAGTAAGGATGCTGAATAACAGAGTGAAGGGCGTTAAAAGAATATGTTTTGAGATTGATCGTTTTTCCGTCTGGCCCTGTCCATGAGGTAAGTCCGAGAATTCGTGCGAGGAGTCCCGAGGCAAAGAATGCCGTGATGGCATTTGTCCCGAAGACAAGAAAGGGGGTTGCCCACTTGCGCCAACCGAGAATGTCTATCGTATAATAGCAGAAACCGAGACATAACATCGCCCAGCCGCCAGTGAAGACGACATAGCTCGAAGTCCAGATCTTTTTGTTGATGGGGAAGAAGAGATCGAAGATTGCTCCGAGCACGAGAAGGGCAAAACCTACCACCATCATTCCCGCGACCTTCTCGTGTTGTGAACGCTTTTTAGATCGCAGCCAGGTTCCCGTGAGAATTCCAATGAGCGTGGTCGCTATCGCCGGGATTGTACTCAAGATCCCTTCAGGATCTGGTCGGTGCTTATAGAGATGCTGGTCGAGAAGCGTAGTATCGATCCAGTCGTTCAGGCGTCCATTATAATACGCGGTAGGAGGGGCGTCCACAACGATGCCGGGTGCACCTCCTCCGATTTGGTAATTGGGCGGAGCGTCAACAAAGGTCATAACGACCCAGTAGAGGCTGATGAGGAAAAGTATCCATGCCACTCGTGCTCGGACGTTTGATGTCTGCATCATGATAAGTGCAGCAGCGACGTAGCAAAGAGCTATCCTTTGGAGAACTCCAGGAACCCTAATGAAACTACCGTTTTTCGGATCAGATGAAAGCGGAAACAGGTCCTTCCAGCTAGACCGTGTTGTTGGCGAGTGGAAATAGTGGAAGTCGACGATGAACCATCCGACGGCAATCACGAGGCACGCGATAGCGAGGGGGAGCATATATCCAATCGGAGCGCCTGGTTTTCGGCTAGGTCTTTCCAGCAGAATTTCGAGTCCAATGATACCCAAAATATAAGGCGTGATTAAACGAAAGTTCGGAAAACCTGTGAGAATCATCCCGAGGAGAAAGAGGACGATTGCTCGGCAGACAACGTGGCCCAATAGCGCAGCCCGAGTTACTCCTTGCGCAAGACGCTTGTCAAAGGAGTAAGTCATTGCTACTCCAACCATAAAAAGAAAGAACGGAAAAACGAGATCCGTGGGAGTCCACCCGTCCCACTCGGCATGCCCTAAGGGCCCCCAGACGTATGACCATGATCCCGGATTGTTGACGAGAATCATTCCCGCGATCGTGAGACCTCGCATTGTGTCCAATGACAAGAGTCTCTCTGGCTTGGGCTTTGGTTCTGCTACTGTTTGTGCTACCTCTTGAGAGCTCACCTTTAATCCTCCCATCAAAAAATAGTGCTGCCTTACCCGATGCTTAGCAAACTAGAAAGATTGAGACCATCGCTACACAACGAAATGAAGAAAAAAATGTAATTGTCCAAAATGGTAGCTTGATGCTAGACACGAGGCCCAGGAGTGTGCTCGATTCTCTCGTAAGTGGAAGCGCCTCGATGTTAGGAAAAAATACCAACCAGCAGCAAGAGAGAGCAAGCGACGCATCCGTTCTCGAGGTTCTCATACGGGCACGCTATCCCCTCATTTATGTCGTAAGCTGGGAAGAGCAGCGGGTCATGACAGAATTGCTGGGGGTAGCAGCAGTTCTGAACAAGAGAGTTTTCGATTGGTCCATAGTTCAGGGGATTGCTCGTTACCGTGCGGGGCTTACAGGACCTGTTGAGGGGAAGAAAGGAACGAAGGATCCTATCGTTGCCTTACGAGAAGTTTTTGAGACAAGCGAGCCGTCAATATTTGTCTTCCGTGATTTCCATAATTTCATGACAGATCCGCACGTGAAAAGAACTTTGCGCGATCTCGGTGCGGTCCTGCGATCTTCGCTTTCAACTGTCGTCATTCTTTCGCCTGTTCTCACAATTCCCGAAGAGCTCGAAAAGGACATCACAATCGTTGATTACCCTCTGCCGAGTCGGGAGGATATAAAACTGCTTCTTGAGCAAATTGCAGCCGATGCAAAAGGGAATCCGTCGCTTTCTATCGATTTGTCACCGCAGTCGATAGAGGCAATTGTGGATGCTGCAGTTGGGTTGACACTGCTCGAAGCCGAAAATGTCTTTGCTAAAACGCTTGTGCTCACTGGTGAGCTTTCCGCACGCCAAGCGGCTCTTGTTTACAGCGAGAAAAAGCAGATTATCAGGAAGAGTGGGCTTCTGGAGTATATCGAGACAGAGGAAACACTGGACTCAGTTGGTGGCCTAGATGTTCTCAAAGAATGGATAGTCAAACGGAGGAAAGCTTTGTCTCCTGGCGCCCGCGAGTTTGGCCTCCCGGCGCCGCGAGGAGTTCTCCTTGTGGGAATCCAGGGATGTGGCAAAAGCCTGGCGGCAAAAGCAATTGCTAACGAACTGGGGTTCCCTTTACTCCGTCTCGACATAGGCCGCCTTTTTAGCAAAATGGTCGGCGAAACGGAATTAAACGTCCGGCGGGCGTTGGCGATTGCCGAAACCGTAGCCCCTGTGGTGCTCTGGATTGATGAGCTTGAAAAAGGTCTTAGTGGTGTAAAATCGTCTTCGTCTTCTGATGCCGGTACAACGTCTCGTCTCTTTGGGACGATTATCACGTGGCTTCAGGAAAAAAAGTCTCCAGTGTTTGTTGTGGGAACGGTCAACGAGATCGATGAATTGCCCCCGGAGATTATTCGCAAAGGAAGGTTCGACGAGATCTTTTTTGTGGATCTTCCTAACCTCGAAGAAAGGGCCGAAATTTTCCGAATACATCTTCGCAAACGGCACCGCAATCCAGACAATTTCGATATCGACTACTTAGCTCATGTTGCTGATGGCTATTCCGGTGCGGAAATAGAGCAGGCTATTATTGAAGCTCTTTTCGACGTTTACCAAGTGAAAGAAGACTTAGAGACAGCCGACATTGTGCATGCGCTTAAACGCCAAGTGCCTCTTTCACGGACGATGCATGAGGCAATTCGAAACCGACGTCTCTGGGCAGCGACTCGTACCGTGAGTGCGAGTTCGTTCCCGTGGAACGTTGACGAGCCACAAAGAGTGGATAACGGTGAGCGAGACAAGGAAGACATCTATCTGCAATTTCTCTCATTCGCATCGACTCTTTCGACAGACGTGCGGCAGATGGTAGAATGTTTTCTCGGTGGGTTCCCCCCAAAGGAGGAAGATGCTGAAAAAATGCGCGCTTACGTAGTCGACTACATGCACTTAGCCAAGCGTCTGTCCAGATTGAAGCGTTGAAAGCGTGAAAGTGTTCGTCAGTAAACTTGTGCACGCGGCGTGTGGGGGATCTCATGAAACTCGATGAGTTGTTCAGAATTGCTCAGGGGCTGCTTCCCTTATTGGAAATAGTGCTCATTCTCGGCGGCACAGTTCTTGGCCTTGCCGTTCTTTATCTTTTTGTTTTTCAGCGGAAGTTGATTTATTGCCCCGCGCGCTATCAGGCCTCACCGCGCATTTTGTTACGTCCCTATCTTGAGCAAGGTTCTGCATCGATTTTCGAATTCGAGGTTCGTGGGACAAAACAAAACGCCTACTATCTCAAAGGAGGGAACACAGATCCGCAAGCGGACTACTTCATTTATTTTGGCGGGAACGCATCGTTGGCACTCGATTGGTTAGACATAGCAGAGGCGTTACTGCCCTGCTGTGCTGGAACCTTATTGATCGAGTATCCTGGATATGGGGTGAACGAGGGGCAGCCCTCTCGCGAACTCATTCGCGCAACGGCCCGCGCCGCTTTCCTGGAGCTTTCTCGCAAAGAACAAGTGGATCCCATGAGCTTCAGCCCACACTTGTCGCTGGTAGGCGTTTCCCTTGGCTGTGCTGTTGCTCTCGACTTTGCTCGGGAATTTCGTGTGCGGAAGATAATCCTTCTCGCTCCGTTTACGTCTATGTTGGATATGGCTCGACTGTCTGTGGGGAGCCTGTTGTCTCATCTACTGCTCGATCGATTCGACAACCGTGACGCGTTGACTGCGCTTCGTCTCAGGCAGCCGCCTCCCACCGTGTATCTTTTCCATGGAGATTCTGATACTGTTGTGCCTGTCGCCATGGGACGAAAACTCGCCGAAGAATTTTCAGACATTGTGCGATATAGGGAAATTCCAGGAGTGGACCATTTCAACATCGTTGAAGCATGTTTCTCAGAATTGAAGAAGATCCTCTGTACCAGTGAGTCGGGGCCTACGTCGGGTACTGTTTGCTCTCCAGTGCAGAAAGACTAGCCCAATCCTGAATGCCCAAATCCGTGATCGCCTCGTGACGTCTCTCCCAACGATTCAGTCCTCTCGAAACAGACCTGTGTCACGGGCGCAACTACAAGTTGAGCAATACGATCACCTCGATGAATGACGAACGGCTCTTTGCCGTGATTGATGAGGATAACGTGAACGATTCCTCTGAAATCAGAATCAATAGTTCCGGGAGAGTTAAGGCAGGTTATCCCGTGACGTGCGGCTAAACCACTCCGAGGTCTCACCTGTGCTTCGTACCCTGGTGGGATTTCGATTCGGAGTCCGGTGGAAATGGTTTTCCACTCTCCTGGCTGCAGAGTTACAGGTTCCGGGATTGCTGCACGCAGGTCGACACCAGCAGAGCCCGGTGTTGCATACTCGGGCAGTGGGAGACCTTCAGCCTCTTCTTCTACGAGTACTTTAATTTTTATGTCTTTTTGCACCAGAAGGCACCTCGTTGGGAGAAGTTGCGAAGGTTAGCTTAAACCCTCTCGCCACATGTTGTCGATGTCTCGGGCTTCATCAGGCAACGACTGCGCCTGGGACTTCCGGTTTTTCTGCCAGATGCCGTGGAACCGTGCCTGTGAAGTAGTAGAGAAAGAGGGCAATTGTATTTTTGAGGTCTTTCCGGTGCACTACTTTATCGAGAAAACCGTGGTCGAGAACGAACTCGCTTTTCTGGAAACCTTTGGGGAGGATTTGGTTGATGGTCTGCTGGATAACGCGGGGACCAGCAAATCCGATGAGCGCATCTGGCTCAGCAATGACAACGTCACCGAGGCTGGCAAAGCTTGCCATGACTCCTGCAGTAGTGGGATTTGTGAGGACACTGATATAAGGAATTTTCTTCTCTGCAAGGCGCCCCAGGGCCGCACTCGTTTTTGCCATTTGCATGAGAGAAAGAATTCCTTCCTGCATGCGGGCACCTCCAGAGGCGCTGATAATTACCACCGGGAGAGAGTGGTCACACGCAAATTCAATGAGTCTTGTAATTCGTTCGCCTACGACACTTCCCATCGAGCCCCCAATAAATTCGAACACCATGACACCTAATGCGACCTGGATCCCATCGATTTGGCACGTTCCTACAACGACTGCCTCGTCGTGTCCGCTTGCAGCCTGCGCACTCTTGAGGCGCGCGGGGTATGGTTTCGAATCGACAAAGTTAAGCGGATCTGTGGGGTGGACGTTGTTGAAGAGTTCGTTAAATGTTCCCTCATCCGCTATCATAGCAATTCGCTCTCGGGCGGTAAGTCGATGATGGTGGTTACACTTCTTGCAGACTTTAAGGTTTTCTTCGAAATCTTTCGTGAGAACCATGTGAAAGCAGTTTTCACACTTTGTCCAGAGCCCCTCGGGAATTCGGTCTTTCATTACCGGGGGTTTAAGCGTCGTGTACTTTTCTTTTTTGAACCACGCCATAAGAGAGTCTTCAGCTCCTTAGTCAGCTTTTCATTCTACCCAGGCTGCAGCCTGCAAGAGCTGCATCTCGCATTACAGGGTAACACGCTTTCTCATCAATTTTGAGTGAAGCAAGGAGAACCGTTTCGGACAAGACTATTGTTACCCTGACTCGACTATTTTGAGAAGTTTGCCTTGAAATCAATGTCTATGCCTTGCTTAGAGTGCCGTTACCATGGAACTGGATGATATTAAGAAGCAAGTTGCGGAGGCAGAAGAAAAAGGGCGTGCGGCTAGCGAAGCTGCCAAGGATAGCGAGGAGCTAGAGCGCGTCAAACCAGAGATTCTCGGCAAAAAGGGCACATTGCGCCAGCTTATGAAGCTGCTTGGACAACTAAACGCGGACATCCGTCCGGCAGCAGGAGCAATGATCAATGAGGCAGTGAGGAGAGTCGAAGGTATCTTTGAAGAGCGTGCCGAGGCTCTCCGCGAGAAAGAGCTAGAGGAACGTCTTGCGCGGGAACGGATTGATATCACGCTTCCAGGGACGACGCGTCCTACTGGCACTTTACACCCGCTGACGCTGACGCTCCGGGAAATTGAACGAATTTTCGTTTCAATGGGGTATGACGTCGCGACGGGCCCTGAAATCGAAACGGAGTTCTATAACTTTGATGCTCTCAATATTTTGCCCGACCATCCCGCACGGGATATGCATGACACATTTTTTCTGGCGCCCGGCACAATTCTTCGCACGCACACGTCGCCCGTTCAAATACGTTTTATGAAAGCACATAAACCTCCGCTCGCGATTATTGCCCCGGGGCGGGTCTATCGCGTGGACGATATCGATGCGACTCATTCCCCAGTCTTTCACCAAGTTGAAGGTCTCGTTGTGGATCGCGACATTTCCTTTGCGCATCTCAAAGGAACCCTCACGGAATTTCTTCATGCAATGTTCGGCAAAGATTTAGCGACACGGTTCAGACCCAGCTATTTCCCATTCACTGAACCCAGCGCGGAGGTGGACGTTCAGTGTTTCGCGTGTAGAGGAAAGAATGCTGAATGTCGGATTTGCAAAGGGACGGGGTGGATTGAAGTGCTAGGTTCGGGAATGGTCCATCCGAATGTCCTGGAAAATGTCGGCCTTGATCCTCTGGAAGTGAGTGGTTTTGCTTTTGGTCTTGGGGTCGAACGCTTTGCCATGCTGCGCTACGGAATCACAAACATTAGAGCATTTTACGAAAACGATATTCGTTTTCTGCGACAGTTTGCGCAGAGGCGGTAGCCTGTGCTATCGGTTCTCGAGTAGCTGTCGAATCGCTTCGTCGAGACGTTCGGGATAGTTGCTTCCGATGAGGATGTGTTTTCCGTCAGCAAATTCCAGGCGGACGCCGCGATTCCCCCAAATGGTGTAGGCACGCCCTCGGAAGGTAATACGTAGCCCCCATCCTCCATACTCTCGTATCGGGTGATACGTAACGGGTCGGTGACTGACGAGGTTCGAGAGGTTAATTCGTTTCCAGGGAAATGGAATAAGTCTCACATAAAGCCCATCGCTTCGCACCTCAACCACGAGGCGGAGAAAATTCATAAGCCCGGCGATGATAACGGCACCGAGAAAACCGGCCAAAACCGGCTCTGGAACTTTCAGATTACGAATAGTCAAAACGATGGCACCGATCGTGACTGCTCCGATGAGAAGGTCGTAGAGAAACGGTGCGAAACGCTGTTCTTCACGATAGAGAATCCGGCTTGTTCGACAGAGCTCCATTCACATTCCTCCTGCACCTTTTGCGGCGTCTTCTCTTCGGCATATATCATAGCAGAATGAATAGGAAAAACCGATGACTCCAAATAACATAAGTATGACTTGTGCTAGCCGGAACAAGAAAATGCAACCAGTCACGATAATCGTTGTTAGGCATGGTCAAACCCAGTGGAATGTTGAGGGGCGTTGGCAGGGAACGCTCGATAGCCCACTGACGGAACTTGGGCGTAAGCAGGCGCTTGATGCAGCTAAAATAGTCGCCGAGTACCGACTGGATGCTGTGTACAGTAGCCCAGTCGGCAGGGCCGTGGAGACTGCGCGGATTATTCTCTCCAGCAGCAATTTACCCATAATTCCTGTGGAAGCTCTGCGCGAGCGCGATCACGGCGTTTATGAGGGATTGAACGCCGCAGAGATCGAGGAGCGCTATCCAGGTACACGGTATCGCGATTGCGGTGTCTCACGCGAAACGTGGGCGCCACCAGAAGGAGAAAGCATGGCTGAAGTGCGCGAGAGAGTACGGCAATTTCTCCTCGATCTCGCGAGCCGTCATAGCGGTCAGACAGTTCTTCTCGTCACACACTCAGGAGTTGTGCGAGCCGTCGACAGCTTGTGTCAGGGAGCGAGTTTTGATGAGATCTGGGACAGAGTACCCCCGAATGGTTGTGTGTATGTGGCACGGGTTTATCGAACAGGACAATTTGAATGCGTGCGCGACTGTTTCCAACTGTCCCCAGTGCTGGAAACTCACGCGGAGAAATACCTCGCCTCTCAGTGAACTTCCGTTTTTCCGAATGATAAGGCGGCGCTAACCTCCTCAAGTGAGGGAACCTGTGCGATGCGAGAAAGAGCCTCCACAATGAGGTTTCGAATGTCTTTGTCTTGCACGTCGTGGAATAGAGAAATGAGCGGTACGAGGGCAGCTGGATCACCAAGCCGTGCAAGGGACCGAATAGTGACTTTCAGCACCCGAGGATCTGACGAACGGAGGCCTTTAAGCAAAGCTTTTAACGAATCAGGCGAGCCTATACGTTCCAGCGCACGAGCCGCGCGGGTGTGGAGAGATTTCGAGGGATCGAACAGGGCTTGGCAGAGTGGGGCGATGGCTTCAGAAGTTCCGATAGATTCAAGAGCATCTATCGCAGCCTTACGTACAGCGAGGCTTGAGTCGTTCAGCGCTTGAATAAGTGGACGAATTGCCAAGGGATTACGCAGTTTGCCAAGTCGCGTCACTGCTTGATAACGCTGAAATTCTGACTGCGACGACTGGAGTATTGAGACATAGCGAGCTACAAGGAAGGACTGCAACGAAAGCATCGCCTGCAAAAGCTCTTTCCACGATACATACTGTTCGTCACTGAGGCGGCGGGATAGCGGAACGGCGCCCAGTCGCATGACCGTGCTGATAAAAAATGCCCAATGATACCCGCTTATCTCGAATGAACTCACTCGAAGGCAGCTCCGCGCATTAACCCAATCGATGAATTCCCCTGTGAGCATCGATGCGAAGGTTGCTCCGATCGCAAGGGAAAGAAAATTCACCGTAGCAATGTACATCGTCCGATTTTTGCGAGGTGTTGCTTTCAGCATGACACCTTGTGGCGCAAGCACTGCTCCAGCGTTGAGAAAACCATCCAAAAACATGAGGGCGAGTAAAAGCCCCGTAGACCAGTTGTTGTGGGGAAGCGCAATGAGAAAGCAAGCTGGTGCCGCTATTTTTCCAACAGCAAGGACTTCGAGTACCCTTCGAAAACCAAACGTGTCGCACAGGAGTCCCCAATAGTTAGATCCAACTACCACTCCGATTGAAGAAGCGACGGAGATCATTTGGACCCAAAAGGCACTCATTGCTAACTTTTCCATCATGAACGGCTGGAAAAAGGGCGCTGCAATGAAGATGGAAAAATTCCAATACGCCATGAATATGAGAAACCTGCGAAACTTTGGTTCGCGAAGAGGTTCCGTTATTGTCGATAAGAAGGACTCTCCCTGGAGAGGTGTGTGGGGAGGTTCGGGAACGCCGAGGAACATGAGAATGTCCACGACTCCCAACACGATACCTATCCCAGCCAGTAATGTGTAACCGAGGAGGACAAGCCCGCGCTCCTCGAAAAAGTGAAAAGACGCAGCCATCGCAATGAGAAAAACTGTGGTCCATGCTGTGATGAAACGCTGGCGTTGAGCCCAGTAAAGATTCATCGAATCACGGGGCAGAAGATCCGACATCCACGAAAACCACATGGGAGTGCTCGTGTGGGCGAGAGCGTCGTGAAGAAAAACAAATGCCACAATCCACATCATTCGGGTGCGAGGATCAGAGAAGAGGAAAGGAGCCACCACGATCGCCGTGTAAAGGACCCTGTGCAAGATGGTTATAACCATCCATGGCACTTTTCGGAACTGGAGCTTATTAGTTATATGAGCTCCCAGGATCTGAAAACCTATGGCAAGAGCGCCTGCTGCTCCAATGCGACCAAAATCTGCCGCAGTTGCTCCTAGGTCAATAAGCCACTTAGAACGTGGCGATCCCATGATACAAAACTGGCCATAGAGGCTACCCAGCAGACCTGCCCAGCAAACAATCTTCCACGACCGACGCAGATATTCAGGTGTGATTTGCTGCGAGCGATGAGCGTATTGTTCAGACTCCTGTTTCACTGATTGTCTGTTCAGTCCTCACACAAATGTTCGAAGCGCGAACAGCAATAATACTATTTCCCCGACAGAGCCAACAAGCACAGAGACTTCTTCTCCCTTCATCTGCAAGAAGCGCACCACAGCGTTATGGTTCGCTAAAATGAGCAACTGGCCCGCCAGGTTCGCTTTCCTCTCGGAAAACTCGTGGAGTCTGTTCTATGGTGTAGTCTGTCTTCGTAATAATCGGAGAAGCCGTAGCTGTTACTGGTTCGTCCGAGATTGCAGGTTTCAAATGTTCAGAAAAATTCACAAGAAGAACCGTGGCAGTGTCCTGAGTATCGTTTGCGAGGCGTGTGTCGACAGTGTAATTGTTGACCATCATGGAGAAAGCAAGCCGATGCTTGTCCATCGTCGTCGCATAGCCGCTGAGGCATCGCACGCGACCAATGTAACCTGTCTTAGCATGCACGTTCCCCTGGGCGGGCGTTCCGGTCATTCGCTTGCGAAGTGTGCCATCGACTCCCGCAACAGGAAGAGAATCGTAGAACGCAGCTCCTTCCGGTTGCCAAGCCATAAATGCAAGAAGACCGACGGTAAGCCGCGGTTCTACGAGATTCTGACGCGACAAACCTGAGCCGTCCATCATGCGAAATGAGGTTGTATCGAGTCCCGCCGTGGTGAGGAATTCTCTCACGACACGTTCGCCTGCTTCGAAACTCCCTTTGCCGTATTTAACTAACCCAAGAGTTTTCAAAAGTTGGTCAGCGTAGAAGTTCTGGGAAGGTTTATTGACTATCGCTACAAGCTGCGAGAGCGGGGGCGATACGTGTGTATAAATTAGTTTCCAGCGATCTCGTTTCAGTCTTGATTCTTTATCAGGTAGGTCGTCGACATCGATGCATCCTTTTGCTACCCGAACCCCTTGGCGCTCCAGTTCTTCCGCGAGCAATGTCACAGTCCAAAGTGTGCCATTGTGAATACTTCCCCATAACTTATAGGGAGCATGATTAACCGGAATTTCTCCACGAAGCGTTATTGTGTTGCCCTCGAGCGGCCTCTGGATCTGGATATCAAGGTCTGAGTCCGTCTTACCGTCGGGAGCAGTCGTCAGTATATCGTTTTTAAATGTTACATATTTGGTTGGGAAAAGTGGAACCAGCTTTGCCGGTGTCCCTGGTTTCCGTCCAGGGTATACCGTGACGTCCCAGCAGTTCTCGTTGAGAGCCAGTCCACTAGATTCTGCAGCATACCACTCCTGATAGTAGTCGAGTTGCCAAGTTCCAGCGTGCGGTTGATCGTCGAAGCAATCGTCGTCTCCGATGATGGCTCCTGTAATCTTTCGTATCCCAGCTTGTCGGATTGCCATTGCCCACTGTCTCAGGATAGCTGTTGTCGGGACATCTGGATTGTAGCGGCCGGATATCGAGGGATCACCGCTTCCCTTGACAATGACGTCTCCGTGGAGAACGTGATCCTTGCTTACCGAGCCGTTGATAAAGATCTTGGTTTCGTAGCGATAGTTAGCACCCAGAGTTTTCAAAGCTGCAGCTGTCGTGTAGAGCTTCATGTTGGATGCAGGGAGAAATCCTTTCTCTGCTTGTCGTTGATAAAGGACTTCGCTGGTGTCCAAGTCGATAACCTGCACTCCCCACTGGGCATTTCTCCAGACTGGTGCATCGAACAGTTCATCGAGACTTCGGGAAAGCGTAGTTTTCTCCGGTTCGCCTGCAATCGCTGTAGATGGATGCGATGAAAATAAACAGGAGATAACGACGCTACAGAATATGAATGGCGTTATTACGTGTTTCGTACGCATGGTTGCGTTACCTACAAGCAAGTACTAAATTGATGGAAAAATACCGTCACTATTCACACTTCCGAGCAGAAATACTTCAACACCTCACTACGTCGTTTGTGAACTTCGTGTGAGCATTCGTAAATCCCGCCTATTCAATGCTTGACGAGATCATGGCAATAACTATTTTACCTTTGTCCGAAAGAGAATGAACGATCGATGCCAAAAATGAGGCTTTCCACTGCGATGAAAGTTTAAATAGAATTGAACTCGGGTACCGGAAATCCTTTTTTGGCACGGATAATGAAACGAAAGTAATTGACCAGTGATAGTGACGCGAATTCTTCACTTTATTGGGAAAGTTGCGATAGGCGGGGGTGTAGTAGTGCTCGTGAGTGGATGTGTGCGCGTGCCGTTACAGAGCTCAGAAAATGCTCCCCTGCGACCAATTCATCTGAGCGTTGTTCACGAAGTGCAACCTGGGGAAACGCTCGAAGACATTGCCAATAATTTTTCTACCACGCCTGCCGCAATTGCTGCTGCCAACAATTTACCCACCTTCGATACTCCACCGGTAGGAACTGAACTGCGTATTCCGAGAAAAACGCTGAGCACTGCTACGTTGCGTCACCTGGTTCAGGATCCAGCCCGAAGACTCATTGATAGAGGACACTTGTTGCCTGCGGTTTTCAGAAATAGTGAAACATCGAATGTTGACGCTCAGCGAGGTGCAAGTGGGGCAGGAGAAAATCTTTCCGAGTAAGAGTGGTAAAAACAAGCGGCTGTGATACAATGTGGCAATTATGAAGCTTACGCCTCGACGTACTTTGCCGCATTTTACACGCTATGCCAATGGGGAGTAGCAGGACGCCTAGCAAAGCGTCCCGTACGGGTCAACATTCCCGGAAGCATCTCTCACTTCCTGGCCTGTGCGACCGGTCTCCGAGCCGGGTGCGAGACTGTTGGCTGCGCATGATAGCGTGGCCAAGAGTTTTGCCGCGCAGGAGGGATGGTTAATGAAGGCTCAAACTGCGATCGCGTGGTTGGTGGCAGCCTGTGTGGGCTGTTTACCGGGTATTATCATGCGAGTTCTGGGACTCCACTTGGCACCGCCGACAATGGCTCTTCTCGCAGGGATTTCTATCCTTTCTGCATCGTTTCTCCTGAGCTGGGCTTGCGAGGCTGCTCAACTCGACATCAACAGATCCCTTTCGCTTGCCGTTGTTGCCTTGATAGCAGTTCTTCCCGAGTATGCGGTCGATATGTATTTTACATGGCAAGCGGGGCGTCATCCCGAAAGCGGGTATGCAGCCTATGCAGTCGCCAACATGACGGGAGCGAACCGACTTCTCCTCGGTTTGGGCTGGTCAGTTGTCTGTTTTGTAGCGTGGTTCAAGAAGATACGCCCTGTTTGGCTTCAGCCCGATCAGCGAACGGAAGTGCTTTTTCTCGGCCTTGCTACAGTTTATGCGTTTTTGATTCCCCTCAAGGGGACCCTCGCGTGGTATGACGGAATCGTTTTCATTGGGATCTATGTTGCTTACATGTTTTACGCATCGCAAAAACCCCACGAAGAATTCGAAGAGGGTGGACCGGCTGATCTGCTAGTGCACCTCGCTCCATTTCGACGAAGACTTGCTACTCTGGGGTTATTTCTGCTGGCAGCAGCTTCTATTTTTGCGAGTGCAGAGCCTTTTTGCGAGGGGCTCGTCGCTACAGGAAAACTACTGAAGATTAATGAATTCTTCCTCGTACAGTGGCTTGCCCCGATAGCATCAGAGACTCCTGAGTTTCTCGTCGCACTTCTCTTTGCATTGCGAGGGCATCCCGAGTGGGCAATTGCCACGCTTCTCTCTTCGAAGCTTAATCAGTGGACACTCCTCGTGGGGATGATTCCTGGTGTCTATGCTGTGGCACTCGGCGGAATCCATCCTCCCATTCCTATGAATGCTTTACAAATGCATGAAATTCTCTTGACGGCTGCACAATCCTTGCTGGGGGTTGTGATCCTCGCAAACCTGCGCTTCTCCTTAAGCGAGGCAATACTTCTCACAATTCTCTTTCTTGCTCAATTTGCTTCACCTCTTTTCGTGAACGAGAACGGCACATGGATGTTCGGTCTATCCGCTGACCAGGTTCATCCGTTTTTCTCTATTGTCTACTTGTGTGTCGCTGGTGCGATGATTTTGCACGAACCGGGCAATATCTTCCGTCTCCGGTGGGGTGCTCATTTGCAAGAAACACGCAAAGGAGGCTGGCTCGAGGATGAGTCACCCGAGACGATAAAAACAGAGCACTGTAAAACGTGTAAATGGCGTCGTGCTGCGCTGGAGGCTAAAGAGGCCCAGGTGACTGGGGATAAAAAGAAATGAAAGTTTCGCAATTATGAGGCTACCGTTTGGAACGTGGAAAAAGGTGGCAAGGAGACAAGACAATCTCCTGTAGGAGCGGACTCAATCAGCCAGACGAAGAGAAAAAGAAAAATCAGATCCCATACCCACTTTGCTTGTCACTCGGATCTCTCCTCCGAGCTGCTGAACAATATGCTTTACAATCGCGAGACCCAGTCCTGTCCCTCGTTCCTTACCGCCAAGTGCTCCCCGCGTTCGGTAGAAACGCTCGAAAACTCGAGGCAGCTCTTCTGGGGGGATCCCCTGGCCCCGATCTTGGACGTGTGTCCACACATAAGTCCCGTGCACCTCACTCCAGACCGAGACCATTCCACCTGCCGGTGAATACTTTATCGCGTTGTCGAGAAGGTTGACCATGATTCTTTCGAGGTGCTCCGAGTTAGCGAGGACCCGTAGCGATCTCGCGGGCTTCTTCAAGCGAAGTGTTATATTTTTCATTTCTGCGAGCGGTCGTGTTGCATCGACCGCATTTTGAAGTTCTTCGGCGAGGCAAAGAGGGTTGATCTGGATCTGAGTGTTTGGATTCTCAAGGCGCGACAGGCTGAGAAGGTCGAGCATCAGGTTATGAAGTCTTTCCGTATGTTCAAAAATGATCGGAAGAAATTCCTTTACTCGCTTAATCGTCAGGAATCGTGGATCGAGGAGTGTTTCAAGATAGCCGCGCACAGCAGTAAGCGGCGTGCGCAATTCATGAGAAACGTTTGCGATAAAATCGCGTCGCAGTTCTTCTATCCGTCTTACTTCTGCATCATCTCGCACGACCAGCATGTATGTCCCCGTGTGACCAGGTACGGTCGAAAGTACCAGCCGTCGGGATCCGCTTTTGTCGAGGGATATTGCAACGGTCTCTTCGCCGCGTTTCTCGGCTTCTTCCAGATGCTCCACGACAACCCTCGGATCGATTCCCAAACGACTGAGATCGTTTATGCGTCTCACATCTCCGTAAGCTTGACTCCATCGCAAGTTGGGATAGAGTCTCCCTTGCTTGGCCAAGTACAAACATGTTTCTTCCGGAAAACCGTTGAGAATACTCACGACAAGCGGGGTAACCCGTTTCATTTTTTCGAGGCTCCGCGGCGGCGTTTACGTGTTTCTTTCTTCTCCGGCTGGGAGGGCTGTGTTGGTTTTCCCCTCATTGATGACTCTTTCTCTACCGAAGGTGGCAACGATGTCTCTAAGGGTTCGATCCACCTATATCCAACGCCTCTGATCGTCTCGATATAATCTGAGGCTTCCCCTAATTTTTGACGTAGTCGTTTTATGTGGGTGTCGATGGTTCGTGTTGTCACGTTTGGCATAAAACCCCACGCTCGCTGGAGAAGTTGGTCGCGGCTCAGTACTTTTCCGCTGTGACGGATGAGTTCCGTGAGTAGCCTCATTTCGGTCGCCGACACCTCGATAGGGGTCTCCGCTACGGTGACCGAAAATCTTGATTCATCTACCGTGACGATACCCGACTTGAAGATGGGGAGGGTCGCGTCCGCACCTCGACCATGGATGAGTTTTTCCAGACGCAATAATAGCTCTCGAGGAGAAAAGGGCTTGGCGAGGTAGTCATCGGCGCCCGTTTCCAATCCCAAAATTCGATCTGCTTCTTCACCGCGCGCCGTTAGAATGAGAACCGGGAGCAGTCGCGTCCTCGTCTCCTGCCGAATCTTTCTCAGTATCTCAATGCCGTCAATATCTGGCAACATAAGGTCGAGAACGACGGCTGCTGGCAGTGTTTTTTCCAGGAGGCTGAGAGCCCGTTTCCCCTCAGCTACAACGACTGGTTCGTAACCTTCTTGTTGCAGATGAAAAGCGACAAGATCAGCTATGGCAGGTTCGTCCTCAACGACGAGAATTCCTCGATTGTGAGTCATACTCTCGGCATAGCTCCATAAATATGGAGATCTTTATTGGATCGATTTCAGTCCCGCCGCATGAGAGTATCACTGCAACCCTTTTGTGATTTGCTAGACTCTTGGAAATGTAATTTTCACACATCTGTCACAATTGGCTACTACCGATATTAGATCTCGCGAACAACATCGTTCCGAATGAATCCATATTGTCCCGTGGGAAGGACAACGCGGCGCCATTCCGGGTCGTCGTAGGGGAGAAGCCTCAGTTTTTGTCCTTCCGAGGGAGTCAGTAGGCGCGTAAAAGTTTGCGAGGGACCACTGTAAACAGAAGCGGCCGGTGAAATCACAACGACGTAGCGCAGTTGATGAGTGTGGTAATACGACCATGCCGCAAAGCAACTAATGACGATGAAAAGTACGAGGCTCGAACGAAGTAATACTCTCACGGCGCGCTCGGAGCGCTCATTCAGTAGGCGGATGGACAAAAGAATCATAACCGCACCGTAGCAAATAACACATGCCCATAACCATTGGCGAAAGGTCAAGAGGCGCATGATGTAGTAAAATGGCTGGATGAGAATGAATGGCTCCTCCACGTTGCCTGGGGGAGAAACAATGTTCAGATTTGCGAGCACGTCTTCTGAATGAGGACGGAGCTTGAGCGCCTTCTCAAGGTAAAGCACTGCTTCGCCTGTCTTGCCAAGTTGAGCGCATGTTGTGCCGAGGTTGTAATAGAGATCTGCGGAAACCACGTTACTCGTGAGAAGGTCCTTATAGAGGCGTTCTGCTGTGTGGAAATCTTTTTGCCTGTACGCCTCATTGGCTTTTTGGAAAACCTCATCCATCATTTCCCAATCATGTGCCGATGAAGTGTGCTGCGGCGCAGCGTTGACCAGGCTCCCGTTGAGAGAAACTATCACCATGAACACGATGAGATGGACGATCAATCGCATGCCGACGTTTCCTCCACGATTTGCCGTGCTTTTTCGAGCAATTCCATAAGTTCAGATTGAGAGTAAGCAATTGGGGCGTACCGTGCAGAGTCACACTTTTCCAATAGTTGCCTCAGTTGAACGATCTTTTCTTCGGGAACGTTTCTCTCTGCGAGCCCATTGCATATCTCTTCCGTAGTCATTGCCGATGGTTCCCCACGCAACAATGCGGCAAGATACTCTCGGAGAACCTCAGCAATCTGCTCGCAAAATGCAGTGCTATTAGTTCCGGCACTTCTCTTAAGGCTGTTCAAGCGGTCGACGAATTTCCGATAGGCTTGACCCTTCTTGTATGCGTAGGGGTCTTGCATTCGTCTTCGGCGAACCACAGATACGATCAGGCTAACAACAGCGATAGCAGTTGAAGCTGCAGCAATCAATGCGAGGAAAAGGGTTTCACGTGCGTTGACTTGACTGTCCTCGAGGGCGAGTTCTCCCTCGTGAATATATCGCAGCTCTTTTCGGGGCGCGGATGCAGGTTCTCGCGGCGACGTGGGAGACGGTAGTGTCGCTGTGGTAAGCGCAGTCAGGACTGACGTGTTTGTTCCTGGCGCGACAGTCAAGGTAATCTCCTGGGTTTTCAACGACTCGTAGCGGTAGTTCTTTGTGTCAAAGACCGTCATGGATACGGGGGGAATAACCACTTTCCCTGATCGTGTAGCGCGGAGGTAGAAATCAAACGTTTTACTCGTGACCAATTTGTTGTTATTGACCTTCTTGCTGGTGCTTGTCTTTGGCTCTTCCAGCAGCTGAATTCCGTCAATTGCTGGAAGTGATGGGGGAGAAGCTACTGCAGCATTTCCTTCGCCTTCGAGAACAAGGCGCAGCCGTATCACATCCTCGTTTGCTGTCACATGGTCTTTGTCGACCGAAGCACTCAACGTGAATGTGCCGACCGCTCCACAAAAATCAGGTGGGGCTGGCTTCGGCAGCGCCTGGACATCGAGCTCGAGTGGAATTGACTGTGCTGTGACAGTTATCCCCTCTTCATCAAAGGGGTCAAAAAGTAACAAGTCATCGAAGGGAGAATCAAACAAAGAAGGCCTTCTCGCTGCTCCTATTAAACCGAAGCGAAGAGGCAGGCGGAAAGGTTCGATCACTATGTGCCCTGTTCGCGTGGGAGTAACAGCAACCTGGTAAAGTGGTGCCACTGCATAACGCCGAGAATTGATAATTTGCTCCTCGAATCTCAGATTCTGGGGAAGCCCGTAAAGTTCCTCTTTGAGGAATTCTTTCAGCTGAGGCACCTGAATCTCCCCTGTCCCACGGATACGACCCGGATTAAGACGGGCAGACTTGAGACCTTCTGGATCGATGAACAGGTGGTAGCTCAAAAGAATTTGTTGTCCGCTCAGAGGCTGGGTGGTTTCTATGACGGGGAGGATGAAAATTTTTCCAAAGAGTCCCTTTTCGAGCTGAGGAGCTTCGGGCACTCGGGGAGGAGCGACAAGATTGTTCAGTTCGGGCGGCAGCTCAGCACTCGATGACTGAGGCGTTTGAGAAACATGAAAACGCACTCGATTGCTTTCAAAAATCTGGCCATCGGCTGCCACTGTTGCAGGTGGTATTTCGAACTCACCCGGTTTCGAGGCGGCAAAGGAGTATCGAAACTCATAGATCTTCCTCATTTGTCCATTGATCACTTGGATTTGCGTCGTTGTTCCTGCGGGTTTAAACTCGCTAAGCCCAGAATCTGGCGCGAGATCAGGGAGTTGAACAAGCGGAGTCTCCTGGAGGGAGGGACAGTCTACTTGGACACTATAGACAATAGGTTCTCCAGGAACTGGATTGCGCGGAGCAATCAATGCTGATACTTTACACAGATCCTGCTGAGAATACCCCACACCTGCAACGGCAGCAAGAAGTGCCATCACGGCGAACAACCTCGTTCTTAGACTCGCTAGCATTACCAATCTCGCTCCGTTGTTTTTTCTTCCCTCTGTTGACCTCGATTAATGAGGCGCAGCAAGGCGCGTTTGTCTTCATCTGGTAATGAGTTCAAAAGACGCTTAGCTTCCTCAGGTGACATCTCTCCAAGTCGCATCTCTTGTCCCTCGGCGGTCTCACCCTGTTGACGTTCTCTTTTGTCTGGAGAACCGGACTTTTCTTTCTGGGGTGTTTTCTGTGCTTTGTCTTCCTGCTTGTCTTTTGCCTCTCCAGAGGACTGCTGTTGCTGCGTCTTATTTTTGTTATCTTGTTGACCATTTTGGCCTGAATTTTGCTGCTGCTGCTGCTGCTGCTGCTGCTGCTGCTGCTGCTGCTGCTGCTGCTGCTGCTGTTGTTGTTGTTGTTGTTGTTGTTGTTGTTGTTGATCTTGCTGCTGTTTGTTCTGGTCTTTTTGCGAGTTCTCCGACCGAGACTCGTTTTTGTTCTCTTGGTTCTCCTTATTGTCCTTCTGTTGTTGCTCGGATTGCTGTTGGGATTGTGGTGGAGGTTGTAGCTTTCTGAGAAAATCTTCTATTTGCTGAAGCTCTCGTTGAGCAATTTCGAGATTGCGGGCAATCCGGGGCTCCTCGATTCCAAGCGCCAGAGTTTGCTTATAAGTATCGATGGTCTGACGAAACCGTTGTGCTGCTTGCTCAGCGATTTTTTTTATCTTCTCGACCTCCTGGGGAGGGACGCGTTCGGGTGCTTCAATGTAGGGGCGCAGTGACGCTGCGCCTTGGCGCGCCTCGTCATGATCGAGCCACGTCAGATTGAACTGAGCATCTCGGCTTAATTGAATGTTATTGGGATCGAAAATGGTCTTAAATAGTTCTTTTGCCCTCTCTTTTTGCCCGCTTTTCATCAGCGCAATAGCCTGATTAAAGCGGTAAATGGCAGAACCTGGATCAAGTTCAGCCGCTTTTTCGAAAAATGTTGCTGCCTTTTGATAATCGCCGGCTCTATAAGCCTTACGCGCCAGAACATCGTAATAATAGGCCTCTCCCGGGAATGCCAGCGCAGCCGGTGGAGCGCAAATGAGGCCCACCACCAGAACGAGAAGAAGCTTCAATATGAGCTTAGATTTCACGACTCGTGTACCTCTCTCCTCGTTCGCATCTCAAAAATGAACATTTCCAGAACGAGCAAAACCAGTGCCAGCCCAAGGAACCACTGGAAACGCTCTTTGTAGACGCGGAAGACAGTCTCCTGTTGCTGGGACTGTTGCATCTTCTCTATCTCCTGGAGAATCGGTATAATATCCGAAGCCCCTGAAGGATTCGCTTTGATTGCAATTCCCTTGGTTATTTCAGCAATTCGAGTAAGGAGTGAGAAATCGAGTTTTGACGTTACTACCTTTCCCTCGCGATCAACCTTGTATCCACCGTGTTGCTCATCGGGAATAGGCATTCCTTGTGTCGTTCCCAGTCCGATGGCAAAGATCCGAATCCCGGCTTTGGCGGCTTTCTCGGCCATCTCTATAGCACGTCCTTCGTGATCCTCTCCGTCAGTGAGGAGAACGAGTACCTTGTCACCCTGGGCAGCCAATTCGAATGCGCCCATGGCGACGTCTATAGCTCTTCCGATATCTGTTCCGGGAGCCGAGACTGAAGATGTGTCGAGGCCTTCGAGGGCAGCATGTGCCATAGAATAATCTGTCGTGAGCGGACATATCACGGCAGCATCGCCGGCAAATGCGATGATTCCTACGCGGTCACCTTTGAGACTCCAGATGATGTTTTTGAGTAATTCTTTAGCACGTGCGAGTCTGTTCGGCTTGTAGTCTTCGGCAAGCATGCTCTTCGAAACGTCTACGGCAATGAGCAGGTCAATGCCGCGTGAAACAAGGCGACGATCCTCAAATCCCCATTGTGGGCGAGCGCTTGCGAAGATGGCTGCCAAAAGCGCTGCCATAAACAGAGTGCTTTTCACAAGAACCAGCGTGACGCTCTTTGTTTTGGCGAGAGTGTTCAATAGATTTGGAGTGGCGAAACTTTCCAATAATTTACGTTTTCTCCGCTCTCGCCAATAAAGTAGGGCAGCAACAAAGGGTAGCGCAAACACAAGCATTAACAAGTTGATCGTTGCAAATCTCATGGTATTTTAAGCCCTCTTGTGAGAGTAAGGAGTAATTCTAGACAAAGGAGGGTCAGCCCAATACAGATAAACAGCGGAGCCAGTTCATCGAATTTGTCAAATTGAGTACTCTCGATACGTGTTTTCTCCAGTTTGTCGATTTGTCTGTAAATTTCACGGAGCTTCTCGTTACTCGTGGCGTGAAAATAGAGGCCACCAGTCTTTTCGGCGATTGCCTTAAGTGTTTTCTCGTCAAGCCCCGCTTCCTGACCCAACATGCCACCGAAAAGTCCCCCTCCTCCCGTATCGGTTCCGACTCCAATGGTGTAGATACGAACCTTCAACGCACGTGCAGCCTCTGCTGCAGCGAGTGGGTCAACATTGCCAGCATTGTTTTCGCCATCAGTGAGGAGCACGACAACTTTGCTTTTGGCTTTGCTGCTCTCGAGTTTCTTGAGCGCTGTTGCTATTCCCATCCCGATAGCAGTTGCGTGCTCATCGACGATTCCAAATTGAACACGTTGAACGAATTTTTGAACCACTGCGTAGTCCAGTGTGAGCGGGACAAGAGTTGCTGCTGTCGCAGCAAATACCACGAGGCCTATTCTATCGCCTTTTCTGCCAGCGATAAACTCAGAAATCACTTCTTTTGCTGCCTCGAGCCGGTTCGGAACGAAGTCTTGGCTCCTCATTGAACCGGACACGTCGAGCAGAAGCATAATGTCTATGCCTTCACTAAAGCTCTTTCGCTCTACTCGCCCGTATTGGGGGCGTGCGAGGGCGACGATGAGCATTGCCAGAGCGAGCCCTCGCAGAAGTGCTGCAAGGCGTAACCAGAAGTTCCCCGAGCGAGGTTGAGCATGAGAGATGAGTTCGAGGTTACTATGGATGATCACTGACGCGCGCCGCCGGAACCAGTAGTGAGCGAGCACAACTACGAAGGGAACAAGCAAGAGGAGCAGAAGCAACCATGGCGATGCGAACCGGAAATACTCGCCCCCACTTTCCCTTGCCTGGAAAAGAAGTGAGATCAGACGATTCACGATTGCCTCCTCTCCGGCGCGTCGGACGAATCATGGGGCGCACTAAAGGTGTGTATCTCCCGGATGATTTCTCGAGCGCGTTGGAGCGCGCGTTCACTCGCTGGAACGTCGGGGCGATATTTGGCAAACTTTACCAGATCTGCTTCTTCCAATAATCCGATAACTTTAGTTTTGATTTCTTGGGGAAGAGAAAGCTGATCGAGGAAAGCCCCCAACTCACTCGTTGTCCACTCAAGCCCTTCGAAACCATAAGTCATACCTAGAAATATTCTCACGATGTCGGCAAGGCGCGAGAAAAACTCTTTGATCCGCCGCTGCTTGAGGAGGTCCTCTTGCTGCAGCTTATCCAGTTCGGCGAGTGCCCACTGATCAGGGGGAAGCTTCACCGTAATTGCCGAGCGTCCCTCTCTACTGCGACGGATGAGGTAATAGACGAGCAGAGCAATGAGTGTGACCAAAAAGACTCCGGCAGCCATCCAGATATAACGAATGTAGAGAGGTGCAATAAGCTCCTCGGCTGGAGAAGAGAGGGACAGTTCCAGGGGATTCGTCGAACTCTCGTCAGCACTGAGATGCGACCCAACTTCTACCGGACACAGTTCGACAGGTGTCGTTGTTCCGTCAGAAAAAGCGATGATGAGAGGGGGAAGTGGTTGAACCCCAGGTACGAGAGGAACCAGCTTCAGTGAAAAGACTTTGTCCCCATTCTTGCGGGTTTCTTCCGAAACGCTCTTAGCGGGAATCACCCATGTTGTTTGAGCTTCTCGGAAAAAGTTCGGAGCAATTGCACTGCTCGGGGCGTCGTGCCCTGACACAGTGACAGTAAGGTTCAAGGGCAAACCAACTACAGGGTGATCAGGCGAGAGCTTATACTCTATGGATGCTCCCGCGGCAAAGACAGCACTTGCCACGAGAAGAATCGCGAGAGGCGATAAATAGATCCACCAAATTCGGCGCTTTCTGGCTATCATAGATTGCTATTGATCCGATCCCGGTTGTGAGTGAGTGATGGTACTAGTGTTCTCGCGGTCCTGGTTCTTGAGATATTCCACCAAGAGCTTTTTTAGCTGGGATACCGTGGTCATCTCTGTTGACTGGTTCATAGCACTTTTCATGCCGCGCTCCCTCTGACTCTGCTTCTCAGAACGCAGTATAACCTCGATCTGCGGTCGTACTTCTTCGAGACTCTTTTCCTGTTTCGGGAGTTTTTCCAGGATCGCGAAAAGGATGTATTCGTGATTAATCTGCATGGGACCCAAGATGCCCTTTGGGGGTAGAGTGGCCAGGTTCTTAATGAGTTCTGGCACCTCCCCGAACACTGGTAGGGTCTTATCAGACGGAGTGATGGTCCCCAACAGCCCATTCATTGCCCGCAATGACTGTGATTCACAGTAACTCGTTACGAGGTCTTCCCAACGAACTCCTTGAGCAAAGAGTTGTTTTGCCTCGAGCAGCTTGGATTCCGTTGTACTGCCAATCGCTCCCACCACAATTCGCTCTGGAATGAGAAAACGTTGCTTGTATTGCTCGTAAAATGCACGAATCTCTTTTTCATCAGGCTGTTCGGCCGTATCGATGAACTCTTTGCGGTAGTGCTGCGCGAGTACGAGTCGCTGATAGTCATACAATTGCTCTGCGAGACCAGGTCGCTCGTGTAGTCTCTCGTCCACAGCTTTCAAGTAGGCCATTTCTCGTTCGAAAAACTCTTTGATGGCCTCGTCGAACTTGGGATCTTCGGGATGTAACACGAGGTACTGATAATCAGCTTTTGACCGAAGGTACCGAGCTAAAGCTCCGGCATGGATGTCGCGCCCGCAAACTTGAGCCACAACAGGTCCTTTAAGATCGGAGACAGGAGGACTTAAGAGAACGACCCTTGATGTTGCCTCGGAGGTGTCTTCATCTTTTTCAGTGAGTTCTGCACTGCGTAAGACCCCGATCTGGTCCTTGAGCTCCGCAAGTTTCGCTTTAATTTCTGGGCGACTCACGGAAGCCGGATAGAAGCGGCGTGCCTGGTTGTAGAATGCCAACGCAAG
>Ga0078972_1000830_pt1 | contig 126997 bp, 151 predicted proteins | sample YelNatPaOPGAMG01_FD_67568 | JGI IMG/M metagenome (GOLD analysis project Ga0078972, IMG submission 67568) | Hot spring thermophilic microbial communities from Obsidian Pool, Yellowstone National Park, USA - OP-RAMG-01 (SPADES assembly) (version 2) | ecosystem: Environmental > Aquatic > Thermal...
AGGCCTACCATACATGTACGAACCCGACTCCTACTACAACTACCGTCTCGCCGCCAACACATTAGACCATGGACACCCAGGAGACAAGATAATAAACGGGACACCATGGGACCTCCACAGTAATTATCCACCAGGAAGGCAAGTAGATTACCCCCCACTAATTTTATGGATTTCCATCATATTCTATAAATTTTTGAATCTTTTCACCACCATTGATTTTATGGAAGCGTGCTTCTGGTTACCTGCGATCATTGGGCCGCTAGCGGGAATCCCAACCTTCTTCTTTGTCAGAAGGTATGTTGGTAATCTTTCAGGTTTACTGGCGGGAATATTATTGGTTCTGGCACCATTCTACTTCTTCAGGACGGTGCCCGGATTCTTTGATACTGACATGTTCAACATATTCTTCCCGATTCTTGTCGTTTTATTCTTTTGCAAAGCCACTGAAACAAACAAAAATTATATGCCGTCACTTGCCTTATCATCTCTTTCACTCGCCCTATTTTCACTCGCATGGGATGGCTGGCCATACATATTCTATATAATAATCCTATCAAGCATATTTTATGTGATATTCCTCAAGATCAAGAGAAAAGAGGTAGTGGGTTTCGCCAAGAAATTAACAATTTTTTTCGCGATTTCTTTGATTCTTATAGCATTATTCGGGCGCTTAAATTATTTTTTGGCATTGTCAACTTTTTTTGATTATCTTTTCAAACCTTCGTCTCTTAATGGCTGGCCTGGAGTCTATGAATCCATAGCTGAGTTACATGCTCCAGGTTTTTATGGGTTATTAAATGTTGGTCTTGGATTATTTGGAGCTATTATCATTGGAAGTATCATGTTAAGAGAAAAAATTAGAAAGGTTCATCTTCCACATTTTAGCTTGTATTCCTTTATTTTGATCCTAACATGGATTATGATGGGTAGCATAGCATATTCTTTAAGTGCACGTTTCGCGTCACTGGCCATACCACCAACTATGATATTTGTCGGATTACTTATTGGGGTTATGGACTCTTACCTTAAACATTCAAAGTTTAGGCGATTAAACCTTAAATTTAAAAACATATTCATGGTGGCGCTGGTGATTCTATTATCCATGACTTCCATTATCCAAGTATCAGGGATACGATTTGACCCCATTGCCAATGATGATCTTGTACTTGCATCTTCATGGATAAGAAGCGAAACAGACCCATTTACTATTGTAATTACAGAGTGGAGTTATGGATTTCCAGTTGAAACATTTTCTCAGAGACCTGCACTCATTGACGGCGGGAGTCAAGTTGCCCCAAGGAGTTATTGGGTCTATCATGCATTTACAACCAATAATGAAAGCTTATCCATCGGCATATTCAACATGCTATCCACAGGTGGCGATAAACCCATAAACTTACTCCAAAACAAAACAAGAAGCACAAGACTAACTGTAACAATCCTAAATGATATAGTTGGCGTCAATAAAGAAGAAGCGAGAAAGATATTGAAAGAAAAATATAATATGGATCCCCTATTTACAGAGAGACTTCTCTCATATACACACCAATCAAAGAAACAACCATTTATTATATTAACGTGTGATGAGATGATATCAGTTGGGTATTGGTATTTCTATTATGGCTTCTGGGACTTTAACAAGTCCAAGGGCTATGATTACATTTATTCTATAGGTTCATCAAATGACACCAGCCAGATAAGACACTACTCCAATAATGTTAAACTAGACTTAGATAATGGGGGGTCTTGGGAGAACAAGAAACCATACAATACCATAATAAAAGATGGAAACTCTAAGAGGATAATAGCAGGTGATGATAAAAGCAATTTTTCCATAATAGTCCTCTTGGATAAAAACCAGGCTATCGTATTAGATAAAAGTTTCCAGGATTCGCTCTTCGTAAAACTTGTAATCCTCAAAGAAGAAACAGAACACATCAAACCAATCTACAAGAATAACTCCACCATAATCTGGGCCGTGAGATGATGAAACATAGAATAGTCCTCATCATACTATTAGCTGTTATAATATTTTTATCCGGGTTTTTCCTTAGACTCGGAAACTACAATCTCTCATCCCCAGATAAAAGCCTATATTATGATGATAATGGACTTCAATATTTCCAAGAGAGCGATTCATACTACAACTATCGTCTAACAAAGAATCTGTTAGAATATGGTCATTTAGGAGACAAGATTATTGATGGAAAACCATGGGATCTTCACTCATATTATCCGCCTGGCGTCCCAGTGGATTATCCGCCGCTACTCGCCTATACTACAATTGGATTCTATTTTCTTTTGAACCTTGTAACTTCCATGAGTTTAAAGGAGGTTTGTTTGTGGCTTCCGGTAATCCTCGGTCCATTAGCTGGTGTTGTAGGATTTTTATTCTCGCGTAGGATCAGCGGCGATTTTGGAGGGTTTCTAACAGGCATGCTGATCGTAACAGCGCCATTATATGCCTCTAGGACAACTTTTGGTTTTTTTGATACTGACATACTAAATATAACTTTTCCCCTTATTATTGTCTGGTTTTTATTTGAAGCTGAAAATGCTAACAGGAAAAAGGGAATAATGTTTTCAGTTTTCGCTGGTTTCCTAGTTTTTCTTTTTTCACTCGCATGGGATGGATGGTTATATTATTTTTATATTATCCTTATAGCGTCCATTATATTTTTGAAAATTGGACAAGAAGATTACAAGAAGCTTTCCTTTTTAATATTACCCTTTTTCATGACTTCAATAATACTTATCGGGATTTTCAGAATATTCGCTTTTTATAATATATTCATGACACCACCCACCTATATAAATCTTCTTCATGGTAATCCATGGTATCCTTGGCCTGATTCTTACAAAAACGTTGCAGAACTTCAAACACCCACCATAAAAACATTTATAACTGCTATTTCACCTTTATCTCTTCTAGGATTTATAGGCGTGACAACAATCCCATATCATAAGCATGTGAAAATCACTCCTATGACAAGAGTTATATTAGTTTTATGGATTTTTTCAGCTGCCTTGTTATCATTAAAGGGAACTAAGTTCATTTTGTTACTCATAGGACCATTATCTATCTTCGCGGGGATATACTGGAAGGAATTCGAAGAAACCATAAAAAGCAGATTAAAAAGGACATTCAAAAATAAGGTTGTTGTTATCTGCAAAATGAGTATTTTGCTGCTGATACTCTTAGAATGTGTAATCTATTTTAATAGTGCACGGGAATTTAATCCGATGTATGATGATTATTTCGATGAAGCCGCACAATGGATAAAAAATAACACCTCAGATGATACTGTTATAATCACGAATTGGGGTTATGGACATTTCTTTACCAGCGAAAGTCAAAGGCCAGTTCTTTTCGATGGTAGACTCGCCTATATTGAAACATTACCAGTGAGAAAATTATGGTATGATTCAAGTTTGGATCCGGAGATTCCCACAACAGCCCGTGACTATTGGATAAACCTTGCATTTACAACAGATAACCCCACACTATCAGAAAATATATTTAAGATGCTTGCAACAAGCGGCGATAACGCATACTTACTACTTAATAATTACACAAAAAACAAAAAACAATCATCTATTATTCTACAGAAAATACTAGAATTAAACAGAACTTCTGCATATCTCTTCCTAAAAAAGAATGGCTTTTCAGATGAAAAAGCCGAGAAAATTTTAAACTACACCCATCCCACTAATCCACGTCCATTCATCCTCATAATCACAAGCAACATGAAAAATAGATCAAACAGAATAGACTTTGTAAAAATCTTCGAAAACAAAAAAATAAAAATATACAAATTAAAATAAAAAATTATAGTTTTTGTATGGTGGAATCACGGGCCGAATCAATTACATCAGTGATGTTCCCAGCGATAGAACCAGCGATACCTCTGACGTACACACCTACAACTATTACTATCACTAGTAATGCGCCCATGATCAATATCATCTCAGCACTGACTTGAGCCTTGTCCTCAAATAACATCATTTACCTACGAGGATATTATGTTGTCACGCGTAATATTAGAGTGGGTTTTGGTTACTATTGACGTTGGTCCTTACACTACTTATGTCCTGTGCTGCGTTTAGATTGTTACGTTAGTATTGACGTTTGTCCTTACCGTATTTATGTCCTCTGCTGCGTTTAGATTTGATTTCTGGAAGTAGCTTCTGTAAATTAATAATGCTACTATTGCTATGACGATCACGCCACCGAATAGTAGTATGTATTCTGCTGCTCCTTGTCCTCCTTCATCTTTTAGAAATTTCATCATATTACACCTCCTAAAGATCTTAATATATTAATTCCCCTCCATTGAATATATATTTTTTGTATAGGATAATTATTTTTCACAAGATATTTATAAATTATTGTGTATATTTTCACATAAAAGTTTAGAGGGTTTTTTCAGATGCCGAGGAAATACAATCTTGACCAGCTCATACTCAGACTACTTGAAGATAGTGATCTTTCAAGGCGAGAGATAGCTGAGAATATCAGAAAAACATTGGAAAGGCCTGTCTCTGATAAGAGTATCAACGAGGCGCTTATGAAACTTTTAATAGATGATAAAATACAAGTTGTAGATTATGATATTAGCGTCTATAATGGTGTTGAACGGATACAATCCATAAAATCTGATGGTATAGTTTTCACCATTATAAGGAAAGACCCCTTTGAGATCGGGATGCTGTTTAAGAAGATAGAATCAGATGATACCCAGGAGGCTGAAAGAGCATTAAGAAAACTCAGAAGACTCTTCAAGACAAAAATGATACTCACAGGAATGAGAGATTACACCCTCTTCAATAGGATAATACATGAGATGCTCATCATGAACCCCACAAACAAAGAAAAGATAATCCAGAGACTATCATGGGCCCTAAGCGACGAAGAAGACTCGCTAGAAAAATTCAGGAATCTTATACACTACTTCAAAGTAAAACATATCAGATAAGGAAAAAGTTTCTACCCATTTTCTAGATTGCTCCTCACCCCCCATTAATATCATTACTAAATGGACTCACACCATCAAAATATAAATCCATAATGCCAAAATTGCAAAGATTATAACAGCAGCAAATAATAATATGTATTCTGCTGCAACCCTACATAGAATATCATTAGAACACCAAACCCTTATATTGGATTAAGCTTCTAAAACTTATCAATAAAATTTAATCATAGTTATTATATAAAATTTTATATATATATGGGGAGGAGTTCAATTTGATTTATTTATTGATCACACTCGCTGGGGTTGGTCTACTAATCACGGGCCTCTATCTTATGACTTTCGGATTCGGAATCCCACCCAACTTCGGCCTTTTTCTCCTGGGATTGTGCATGTTCGTCGCGGGAATGCTTATGTTAGCGCTCTTCGCCGGTAGAATAGACCTCCAATCACTGAAAATTGAAACAATCCAACTCCCCGAAAGAAAACCGCCTAAAAAGAGGAAAACAATTCCCAAGCCGGTGAAAAGACCGCGAAAGAGTATCATGGAAAAAATAAAAACCGAAATAAAAGCCGAAGAAGAAAAACCAAAAAAGCCTCCAGCCGAAAGCACAGCCAAAAGTAAAATTGAAAAGACCCCATCAAAGGAATCTTTGAAAGCAGCGGGTCGCCCAGCAGATAAAATATCTAGAAAACCCGCGCCCCAAGAGAATAAGAAAATCAAAGATGCAAATTTTGTTAAAGAACGTCTACACTCCCTTAAAAAGGAGTATATGGAAAATGTTAAAGGCGCTGATGAAATCATAGAAGATCGTCTGAGTCCATTTAAAGGCGTTCTTGACAAGATAAAAGCAGAGTCCAGATCCAATATAATATGGTCATTTGACGCTTCAGATGTCCAAGACACCATGCAAGACATTCTAAAAGAGGCCGATGAAAGTATAGTAATAATGTATCCTTGGATCCGCAACCTAGACGTTTCAATATTGAAAAAATTTATGGATACAAAAAGTAGAATAATAATCCAAGAGGCCAGCTTGGATGACGAGGCATCAGTAGAACTCATAAGACTCCTACTAAACAACAATGTGGATATAAGGACAATGCCCCACATACACACAATCGCAGCTGTAGCCGATAATAAAAAGGGTCTGATAATCTCCACAGACCCAATATATGATAGTTTCGAGGTTGGGGTAATATACAACGATAAAAAATCCATCAAACAGATAGAAAGATTATTTGAGAAGGCTTGGAGTCTCTCTGAGAAGATATCAATAGGAGGATGAGCAGATGAAGCTTAAATGGTTCGGACATTCAGCATTCGAAATAGTCACAGAGGAAGGGTCCAGGATGCTCATAGACCCGTTCATAAGTAATAATCCTGCTTGTAGCATACCAGTAGAGGAATTGGAAGCTGATCTAATTTTTGTAACGCATGGACATGCAGACCATCTTGGGGATGCTATGGAGATAGCTAATCGGAGCGGAGCCCTACTCATCGGCACCCATGAAATCTCGGTTTTTTTCTCGAAACAGGGACTTGAAAGTGAAGGCATGAACATTGGAGGATCTCTAAGATTTGATGATATCAAAGTGACCATGGTAGATGCCAAACACTCCTCTGACATAGACTTCACAGATGATATAACCTGTGGAGGCACTGCCTGCGGCTTCATATTCCAACTAGAAAATGGTGAAAAAATATACCACGCAGGCGACACAGGACTATTCACTGACATGAAAACAGTTATAGGGGAAATCTACAAGCCAAACATAGCACTCCTGCCAATAGGAGACCGTTACACAATGGGTCCAAGGGATGCGGTTATAGCAGCCAAATGGATATCACCCCAGAAGGTCATACCAATGCACTATAATACCTTCCCAGTTATAGAACAAGACCCAAACATCTTCAAAGAAATCCTAGAAGAGGAAACACCCATAAAAGTCATAATACTAGAGCCTGGTGAAACATACCAAGAATAAATTTGAGTTGATAATAATGAATAATTTTTTCATAAAACTATTAGACAGGTTACTTCGAAGGAAGAAGAAAGTTAAAATAGGCCTCTACGGGCATCCGAATTCGGGTAAAACCACACTAGCAAACGCCATCTGTGAAGACTGGATCGGGAAGCCCCTTGGAGTAATATCTGACATACCCCATGAGACAAGGTCTGTTTATAAACAGGAGGAGGTTGTCATAGAAAAGGATGGTGCTAAACTATACTTTGATATTATAGACACTCCAGGGGTGGCTACAAAAGTCGATTACAAGAATTTCTTAAGATATGGGTTGTCTGAGAGAGAAGCTAAAGAGAGAGCTAAAGAAGCTACGAAGGGTATAATAGAGGCTATAAAATGGTTGGATGATGTTACAGGGGTTCTTCTTGTTATGGATTCTACCGAGGATCCGCTAACGCAGGCAAATATCACCATAATAGGGAACCTTGAGGCGAGGAAAATACCATTTTTGATAATAGCTAATAAGATAGACTTGCCAGAATCTTCTGCAGATAGAATATCGGCGGTTTTCCCACAGCATACCGTTGTAGCTATTTCGGCACTCCACAAGGAGAACATAGAAGAATTATACATGGAAATGGTGAAAAAATTTAGGTAGAGGTTAAAAAGATGGAAGGCTTAAAGATGGATTTTTTATCATCAAAGGCCCTTGAAGATAAAAGTACTATTGAAAAGATTTCAATGATCATAGAACGCGTGAAGGATGGTGACATCCTCGTATTAGAGGGTAGTCTCACACCATCAGAAGAGGCCGAGCTCATCGAAACAACAATGAGGGAAATAGACATAGAAAATTTTGTGGGGATAGATATACACACTCTAGAGAAGGATGAAAAGTCGTTCTTCGGATTCTCCAAGAGGAAGACCATTGGACTTACCATAATCGGCCCGGCTAATGTCATGAAAACCGTTAAAAAGAAGTCTAATTTCCTTTCCATGATTGCGAAGATTGGTGATTCTGGTGCATCAGTGCATTAACTGCGGCGCCAAGTATACGAGTGTTGCTGAACTTTCTGATGGATGCCCCAAGTGTGGTAGCAGATATTTCAGGTACATCCAAGAAAAGAAGAAAAAGGATAAGAAGCCGAGTGATTCTATAGAAACTATAATGATACATGAAAATGGTATCTATGAGGTTAACCTTAGTCCAATGCTCAAGGACGATTCTATAATCGTTTCAGATGAAGAAGGAAAGTATGTTATTGATTTGAATTTCCTCTTGAAAAAGCACTTGAAGAAGAAATCTTAAAGCATGTCACATTTTCCAGGTGGCAAGACTCTTATAACATCTTCAATGGTGAAAAGTCTATTCGGGTCTATTTTTCCAAGTATTCTCTTGGCTATGACCTCTTTCTTCGTGTAACCTGGTTTTATGATAACATAATCTTTCGCGTGTTTTTTCAGGGCGCTTATAGGGCCGCTCATGATCCTTTGCCCGTTTATTATTCCAACCGCTATTTCAAGTGGCGCGCCCCTTATATAGTTTTTTCTGCCTTTTATTACGAATGCTCCTTTTGGCACGTATTCTCCTGGTGGTGGTGTTTTTGTGACTTGGTCTGGTCGAACCCAGTAAACGTCAAGGTGGGTGAATCCTTGTTTCCACGCGTTTGAGAATGATGCTGCGAATATTGCTGCTTCTTCTATTGTTTTTTCTGGTATTTTTTCGCCTTTGCTTTTTATTATGACTGATGGTGCGCCGTGGATGTCTGAGTGGAGGTAGATGTCTTTGGGTTCCATGTGTCTTTTCACGAGTATTTCGTTGCTTGTGGCGTCTCTACCGGCCAATACTAGGAATCCTTGGGATGAAATGAACCATCTGAATTTTTCGAACCATTTAAGTTTCTTTTTAACTCTTTTCTCTGGTAGGGTTATCTTTTTTAGCGCCGTCTCCTTTTTCTCCATGATTTTCCTTATTTCCTCCTCGGTTTTTTTGATAGCGTTTTCAACCCCTTTTATTTTCCTTTTAGCCTTCTTCGCCTTTTCATAGTATGCTTCGGCGTTTTCCGCCAGGCTTTTTGTCACGTCGAGTTTTATTGTCTTGTCTTCTATTCTTATTGTGAGTTCGCCTTTCTTGTTGAGCGATTCTATTAGTCGCGCTTCTGGTATACCCTCTTTTTTACCTTTTTTCAATCTTTTAAGTATTTCATGGTAGGGATGTTCTTTTCTGGCCTTTGATATGATATCTAGTAGGCTTTCTATAAGTTTATAGTGTGAGTAGATTAAATCTCCTTTTGTTGAGGATTCTTTGGCCTTTCTTTTGTAATTTTTAAGGGTTTCCTTTTGTATTTTCAATCTTTTCTCATATTTTCCTGTTTTGTCTTCCCATGCTTTTTCTTTTTCTTTTTTTATTTTTTCCCGGATTTTCCCGGTGAAAAATTCGTCAGCGGCTTCATTGTATGTATTGTAGTATTTTCGGTCGCGGTCCTTGTATATTTCGAGTTCTAGGGGTGTAACATCCTTTTTTGGGATGATGTTTGGGGTGAATTCCAGGTTTTTAAGGGGTTTGAAGGTTTCTTTAATCGCAGCATATATCTTTTCAATATCTTCGTTGCCTAGTTTTTTTGTGGGCATGCTTTTACTAATCCCTGCTCTTAAGAGAACTTCCTCTGCATATAAGCCTCCGAGTCCGTTGAGCGCTAGGCATCTTACGATATCTGTATCCGATTCCTTTATCAGCCGGGTTAAGCGATCCATGTCAACTTTAAGGGGGTTTATAGCCTGTCCAGGCGGATGTTTGTAAGTTTCTCCTGGTAGGATTTTCCTTTCACTGCGCACTTCCCTTCTAAGTGGCAGTATTATCTTATCATCCTCATCTAGGAGTATTATGTTACCTTTACCGAATAATTCAATGAGTAGCGTGTATCTGACATCCTTTTTAACCTTTAATTCTATTATCCTATCAAAATCGTGCTGTTTAACCTCTTCTATTATCCCCCCTTTGAGGTGTTTGCGCAGCAACATTGGAAATGATGGGGGTATCTTCGGATTCTCTAAAGGGTAACTTGTCATGTGCACCCTTACACCAGCTTGTATGAGCAAATCTACTCTACCCTTATCTTTCACATGTAATCTCAAGACTATAGTATCTTTTAGTGGCTGGTATGCCTTGTCAACCTTCGCACCCTTTAACAGTAAATTGAGTTCATGAGTAACTGCAAACACATCCACATTTGACATTGTCTTCATCTTCATGCACCGCCACAAAAAAAGATAGACCCTATTTTATATTTTTGGATAAACCTTATATTATGTGTTGGATGATAACATCCATATTATGAATTTTCTCGGGGGTAAAAAAATGGACATTGATGCCAAAATGACAGCAATCCATGGAATGGCAGGTTTCATAGCCGCGATAATCTCATTCATAGTATCGGGCGGTTACATACCCGCGCTCGGCAAAAATCAGGTGCTTGGAACATTCATAGGTCTTATAATCCTCATTTTAACTGGTAATATTGCTGAGAGAATCTTTAACAAGGAAGAGGTTGGCGGTTTCAAGGGATGGTTCTCAAATGGTGTTCTACCCTTCATATTTGTCTGGTTCATGGTATGGGCAATGCTAATCACCACCACAATCTAAAGATTAAGATAAAATATCCATATCAAGACAAACATCAACGCTATCAGGAAGATTATCGGGGCAAGTATCCGGCTGACAGCCACAATCGAACTTATCGTAGATACAAGCTCAGTTGAATTAGTAGGCCCTAAAGTATTAAGGTTCCTTATCCGTGCCGTTGCACAGGCCACCTCAACAGGCTCTAAATCATCAACAGCAGATTCCACGCATCTAATTATCGCCTCCATGATCTTATCCTTATTCTTTTTACCCACAGGGTTATGGCCTCCGGAAAGAGTGTTCACATAATGAGTGTCGCTGGTCATCACCTCACCCTCATCAATGCCAAGAGACTTTACATTTTTAAGTATTTCCTCCCTGAAACCCTGAACCATATTATTTGAATCAAGCAGAATGTAGGCTGTCCTCTGGTCACCAACCTCAACCACTAAAACCTTCAAGCCCCCTTGACCTATCCCATCCTCCTTTGAGAGTTCATCAAGGCTATCAGATGCGCAGCCAACCTTTAAACTTTCCATCTTACCAGGATTTTCAAGTTTCTTAAGCGCGTCCATAAGATCAAAGACTTCACTGTTACCTGGCATGATCCTGCTCGCCTCCCCTTTAAATGAATTGTGACAATCAACTAGTATAACATTCCGGCAATTGCAACGACCTTTTGCAAGGTTTATAAGAGAAAGACCCACACCAAAGTCTATATCATCAAATCCGCGCGGAGCCATGGTAGCTAATAACAGTAGATCATCGCCAAAAAATTGCACTCCAATCTTCGCATTATCATTTTTCAGCCTATAGAATCTGCTAGCATATCCCTTATACTCCATTCCTGGCAGCGCATCCTTCACAGCCTTTTCTATCTTTTCAATCTCCTTTGAAGATACTGGGTTGAAATCATGGGTTGATGGTCCATGAGCCACCATGGTGAAAGTGTTAAATTTTTCAGCGAGTAAACGTGGCATGTTACCCCCGCCGATACTGCCAATCGGCCCGGGATGTACTGATGGACTTAAGAATAATCCTTTAAGCCCCGAACCCTTCCTTTTGAATGCTATCACGCCTATAATAGTATCTATGGGTTCGCCTATTTCCTCGAACAGACCCTCAAGGGCTGGTGAACCCTCAGTGATATGGGATAAGAATAGGCTCAGGAATTCTAGGGATCCGACTCCAAGGTTGCGTCTCATTGGAGATTCAACCACAAGTACAAAGGAATAGATGGCTAATATTAGGATGGCTGATGCTATTATAGCCTTAACAAGAAATGCTAATATACTGAAATAGCCGATGTTGGTCGTTGCCAGACTCAGGAATACTACCATGATGTCCATGGAGATTATGAGGGCTGGTTGGACTGCTGCAATGGGTATGGAATTCAAGAAGCCAATATTGGAAGTCCCCCATATGACAAGGAGTCTGAATGCGAATATAGAAGCTGATGCGAAGATTATGAAATTGATTATAAGGTCTTTGTTGAGTAAGGTTGAGGATACGCAACCTAAAAGATATATGACTGAGAATATTATCATGGAAAAGAACGCGAGGAACATTGACTGTTTCATCTTCATCCTGCGCCCTTTAAGTGAATTGACCCAGGGTTGAGTTAGGGCGCCGGCCATTATAGACCCAAATCCAAAGATTATAACCCCACTAGTGCCACCATCAACTATATCATCAAGGATGCTGACACCCCTAGTAGGGTCTATTAAGAATCCAACAGCTCCTATGATGAAACTTAGGAATATCATTGAAAGCAGAGAACTCTTAGTAGAAGGTAAACTCATAATATACCTTGAAAGTCCCATGATGTTCTTTGTACTTGACAATTTTATTCTCACCCTGAAATGTAATTTCCAAAGCCAGTATATTTATAATCAAAATAAAATATTTAACTTCCGGTGAGGTTGATGGAAGCGAAACTTAAAACACCATTATCTGATAATGATATCAAAAACTTGGAGATAGGCGATATCGTTTATATTTCAGGGACGATATTCACAGCCCGCGACCGAGCACATGAAAGGATGGTCCGGGAAGGGGCACCATATGATCTAAAAGGGACTGTGATATTCCACGCAGGACCCATAATAAAATACAATGAACCAGTCAAAGAAGAAGAAATTATAGAAAACCCCCAGGCAAATCTCATCGTAGTAGGGCCCACAACAAGCACAAGGATGAACCCCTACCAGTCCAAGATCATAGAAATGGGTGTGAAGGCTATAATAGGCAAAGGCGGTATGGACAAGAACGTTCAAGACGCGCTAGCCAAAAATTGTGCAGTTTACCTCGCGGCGGTGGGTGGATGCGCAGCCCTCTACGCGGCAAATATCAAAAATGTTAAAAGGGTCTATTGGCCAGACCTCGGCATCCCAGAGGCTATATGGGAATTTAAGGTTCAAGATTTCGGACCTTTAATCGTTGCAATGGACTCTAAAGGTGGAAACCTATATGAAAAAGGTTAGCCTAGAAGAGATGATCGACACCCACATACACCCAGGACCTGACATAGTACCCAGACTATTAGATGATATTGAAATTGCAAGACAAGCCCGCATAGAAGGGATGAAGGCCATCATAATAAAAAATCATGTTGAATCAACTGCCTCAAGGGCCTGGATAGCCTCCAAGGTTACGGGGATGAATGTTATAGGTGGCGTGACCCTCAATGAGACTGTTGGGGGTTTTAATCCTAGTGCGGTGGAAGCTTCGGCTAAACTTGGCGGAAGGTTCGTTTGGATGCCGACAATTTCAAGGGATCAAATCAGCCTTTCAGGTATAGAGGATATTCTAGATGTTATAGCAGAGCATGATCTAGTACTTGCAACAGGACACCTAAACCCATATGAAATCTTGGAAGTCATAGATTTGGCGAGATCTGCCGGGATAAAAAGAATACTTGTTAACCATCCATTGACTAGTATTGTTGGTGCGAGTCTAGAAGAGCAGAGGGAGATGTCAAAACATGCTCTCCTTGAACATTGTCTAGTAGCATGTTTCCATGAACAATTATCCATTGAAAGGATTATAGAAGCTATAGGATATGTGGGGTATAAAAAGTGTATAATCGCCACAGACCTTGGCCAGGAACATAACCCATCCCCTGTAGATGGTCTTAGATGGTTTATAGAGTCTCTCATCCAAAATGGATTAAAAATGAGGCATATTAATTGGATGTGCTCATCAGCCCCAAGCACTCTAATATTCTAGTGGAGGAGCCCAAACCTTTTTTTGGGAAAGAAATAAAAGAATCCAATAACATAATATAATCTAAGAATTTTTTTATTTCTAATAATAGTCGGAGGTTTTATACCCCCCCTATGGGAGATGTACTATCTTTGAGGCGGATAAAAAAAATGGGGAGAAGGAGGTTGTTGGTTTGGGAGATAAAATGAAAAAATAGATGATAAAAAGATTGTTTGGAGGATGAAAATGCGTCGTTTCGAAAAACTAACATCAATTAGAGATTATATACCTATAAGGAAGAAGGAGTCTGAGGATAAGAATATAGGATTGCTTGTTGATGGTCCTAACATGCTTAGAAAGGAGTTTAGTTTAGACCTAGACCTTGTGAAAGAGATACTATCTGAGTATGGGAATATGAGGATTGGTAAAGTCCTCTTAAACCAATATGCTTCTGATAAGCTTATAGAAGCTATTGTAAACCAGGGTTTCACACCGATTGTAGTTGCGGGAGATACTGATGTTTACATGGCTGTGGAAGCCATGGAACTCATCTATAATCCTAATATTGATATTATAGCCCTCATGACCCGTGATGCTGATTTTCTCCCCATAATCAACAAAGCCAAAGAAAATGGTAAATATACCATTGTCATCGGAGCAGAGCCCGGTTTCAGCGCCGCACTAAAAAACGCTGCAGATGACGCTATAATACTAAAAACAGAAGAAAAAATAAAGGGGCCTGAGAAGGTTAAGGGGACCCATAAAAATGCTCATCAAAGGACCTGAAGATGAAATGATAAAAAAGGAACAAGCCTTTAAGACAATCAGATCAATACTCAATGAAAAGGGTAGAGATGCGCTCTATGACCTCACAGGACTTGCAGGCGGATTCCCAATAAAAAAAGAAGACAAAAAACTCCTCGAAACATATATAGGGCCGGCTATCTACGAGGAAAAACTTCAAAGATTAGCCCTGGAGCATCTAGGAGGCGAAAAAGCCATAGCATTCAACCGCACAACAGCAGGTATACTCGCCACAATAATAGCCCTAACAAAACCAGGAGACAAAATCATACATTACCTCCCAGAATCCCCATCACATCCATCAATACCAGAAAGTGCAAAAATCAGAGGCGCCGAATACCTAGAATTCGATAACATCAAAAAATTTCACATACCAGATAAAACATCACTCATCTTTATAACTGGAGCCACAATGGACCACCAAATCATAAAAATAGAAGAATTCAAGAAAATAATCAGCCTATCAAAGAAAAAAAGGATCCCGGTAATTGTTGATGATGCCTCAGGAGCCCGAATAAGGACAATAATATTCAAACAACCTCCCGCAATAAAACTAGGAGCCGACCTCGCGATTACAAGCACAGACAAACTCATGAACGGACCCAGAGGGGGAATACTAGCAGGGAAAGCAGAACTAATCAATAAAATAAAAAGAGTAGCATACCAATTCGGCCTCGAAGCCCAACCACCACTCATAGCAGCCATGGTAAGAGCACTAGAAGAATTCAAACCCTCAAAACTCCTCAAAACCCTCAAAATAAGAGACAAAGTACACCTAAAACTCAAAATGACATTCAAAGGCTTCCAGAAAACCCCCACAGGTGTCATGATCCGCCCAGAAGAAATAAAAAAAGAAATCCAACGACACCAAATCAAAACACCATTATCACCAACAGACACATCCTACCTCTGGGCAATGATACTACTCAAAGAACATGGAATAATAACAATACCCGCCGCAGGAATGCCAGGAGCATCACCAACACTCAGACTAGATCTATCAGCAGCAGACGCCCAAAGACTAAAACCCAAAACCATCATAAAAATCCTAGAAGAATCATTCGAAAAATTATTAGAAAATGCCGAAGAACCTTCAAAAGCAAGAAAAACAATCCTAGGAGGACAACATTCTTGATCGAAATCGACGGATCATTCGGCGAAGGTGGCGGGGCCCTTGTAAGGATATCCACAGCACTCGCAGCCCTAAAAACAAAAACCATAAAAATCTATAATATACGCGCAAACAGACCCCGCAAAGGCCTATCATACCAACACCTAACAGCAATCAAAGCACTAGCCAAATTAACAAATGCCAAACTAGAAGGGGCGAAACTGGGATCAGAAGAAATCAAATTCACACCTAAAAAAATAAAAGGCGGAAATTTCTATTTCGATGTTAAAACTGCTGGGAGCATCGGACTAGTCCTACAAGCCCTCATGATACCAGCAGCATTCGCAGAAAACAAAATAACATTCAAAATCAGAGGAGGAACAGACGTCAAATGGTCACCCCCAATAGACTACCTAAAACAAGTAACACTACCCCTACTAGAAAAAATGGGCTACAAAGGAAAAATAAAACTGATAAAAAGAGGATACTATCCAAGAGGCGGAGGCCTAATAGAAGCCAAAATACAACCCATAAAAAAACTGAAACCAATAAAATTAACAAAAACCAAGATAAAATCCATAAAGGGGATATCACATGCCGGGAAACTCCCACCACACGTCGCGGAAAGACAAGCCCGGGCAGCGCGAAAAAAACTAGAAGAAAACGGCCTAGAAGCAGAAATACGAACAGAACACTCAGATAGCACGCTCTCACCAGGTTCCGGTATAATACTTTGGGCAGAGGGTAACACGAGAATCGGGGCCAGTTCACTCGGCGAACGAGGTAAACCGGCAGAAATCGTTGGAATGGAAGCCGCGGAAGAACTACTAAAATTCCTAGGGAAAAAAGCGCCATTAGACAAATACATGGGAGACCAGATAATACCATACATGTCAATTGCAGGAGACTCCATCATAAAAACAGCTGAATTTTCCATGCACGCCTACACCAACATACATATCACAGAAAAAATCACAGGCAAAAAATTTAAAGTAAAAGGAAAACTAGGAAAACCCGCCACAATAGAATGTCCATAATCACCTATACAAATGTATACACTCCCCAGATACTATCTTTCTCAACTTCCCATTATCCAATTCTAATATAAGAGCCCCCTCATTATTCACACCAACAGCCTCACCCCTCACAACCTCGCCTAACTGTTTCCTGATCTCAACATAACTTCCTATGGTCTTCGAAAATCTTCTCCACTCATTAAGTATCTCAGGAAACTTACCATTCTTGAAATCATCATAAACCTTCTCAAACTCCACTAAAAGCTTCCTAATAAGATCAACAGAATCAACATCCCCTCCAAGTTCCCTTTTAAGCGAAGTCGCCCCCTCACGGAATTCCTCAGGGAACAAATCCACATCAATATTTGTATCTATCCCTATACCCACCACAATATACTCTATGGTGTTAAAACGTGCATGAGCCTCGGTCAATATACCGCAAACCTTCTTATCACCAATAAGTATGTCATTAGGCCATTTTATCCCAACATCCAAACCGAACTCCCTTTTAAGGGTTTTGGCCACTGCAACACCGGTTATAAGAGTTAATTGGGGTGCTCTTGCTGGGGGTATATCTGGTCTTAATATTATTGACATCCATATTCCGCCATGTGGGGATATCCATTTTTTACCACGTCTACCCCTACCCCTTGTTTGAGTCTTTGCTATGACAATTGTGCCTTCCCTGGCATCATCCTCTGCAAGTTCCTTTGCTATGATATTAGTGGAGTCAACCTCATCAAAACAATAAATTTCCCGGCCGATATAATTGGTTTCCAGGGCCTCTTTTATCTGGGATGGTGAAAGATCGCCCTCCGGCTCTTTTAACTTGTAACCTTCCTGTGACTTTTCAAACTTGTAACCCCTATCTTCTAGTATTTCAAGTATTTCCAAGACTTTATCGGGTTTAAGGTCTAGTTTTGAGGCCATCTCCTGGACTGATACGAACCTTTCCCTGTTTTCGTGTAGGAATTCAAGGATCCTATAATTCATTTTAACACCTTCTTATTGGACGCCATGTAATTTCCTATCGCCGCAGAGATCGCGGCAACCTTCTTTGAAGGTAAAAAGGTTGATTGTAGTCTTGTTACCATCTCTTTATCTTCGATAACTATCCTTTTCATTTCGTCTTCTATCTTTTTTCTGTGCTGGTCCACAAAGTGTGTGTGGAGTTCGCCTCTCTTAAAGGCTTCATTTCTCATTATGGCTTTATGGAAGGATATGGTGGTTTTAACACCTAATATTATATATTCTGCGAGGGCTCTTTTCATCCTTTCAATGGCCTCGGCACGGTCCCTGCCCCATACTATGAGTTTTGATATCATTGAATCATAGTAGCTTGGTATCTCATAATTCATATAAACGCCGCTGTCGACTCTGACCCCTATACCGCCAGGTGACCTGTAACCTGTTATCTTCCCTGGTGTTGGCTTGAAATCTGATAGTGGGTCTTCAGCGTTTATACGACATTCAATGGCATGACCCCTTATACTTATATCTTCTTGCGAGCAGCAGATTTCTTCTCCGGCTGCGATTTTTATCTGCTCCTTCACAAGGTCTACGCCGGTTATAACCTCTGTTATGGGATGTTCAACTTGTATCCTCGTGTTCATCTCGAGGAAGTAGAAATTTCCATTGGAATAGAGGAATTCCACGGTACCGGCGTTAGTATAACCTATATATTCGATGGCTCGAACTGCTGCCGCGCCCATTTTCTCTCTGAGTTCTGGTGTCATTATAGGTGAGGGGGCCTCTTCTATCAGTTTTTGGTGTCTGCGTTGTATTGAACATTCCCTTTCATTGAGGTGTATTCTGTTCCCATGTTCATCTGCCAACACTTGGAATTCGATGTGTCTTGGTCTTTCAAGGTATTTTTCTATATATACGGTGGGGTTTCCGAAGGCTGATGATGCTACTGATTGTGTGGATTCTATGGCTCTTACGAGTTCGTCTTCTTCGTAGACTGTTCTCATGCCTATTCCACCACCACCAGCTGAGGCTTTTATTATTACAGGGTATCCTATCTCTTCAGCGATTTTAACGGCCTTTTCAGCTTCTTTCACGCCCTCTACTGTGCCGGGGATTACTGGGACATTTGCTTTTTTCATGAGTTTTCTTGCTCTTATCTTGTCGCCCATGGCCTCTATAACTGAACTCTTTGGGCCTATGAGTTTTATTCCATGTTTTTCGCATTCCATGCCAAGTTTTGGGTTTTCTGCAAGGAAGCCATAGCCTGGGTGTATGGCTTCTGCACCGGATTTTTCTGCTATATCTATGATTTTATCTATTCTTAGGTAGCTTTCTGATGGTGTTGAACCACCGAGTGGGTATGATTCATCAGCATAACGTGCAAATAGTGAATTTTTATCAGCGTCTGAGTATATGGCGACGCTTTTGATATTTAGTTCTCTGCACGCTCTCATCACTCTTATGGCTATTTCACCACGGTTTGCAACGAGAACTTTATTGAACATGTACAAGCACCTTTTTTAGACTCTAGATTCATTTAATGATATGATTTTTAAGTTGGATAGTATTTTAAGGTTTCGCCAAGAAAAAATTGTATGATGATGGAGATAGGGGATAAATTTTTTGGGATGTGTATGAGTTTTAGAATATTGAAGAAGCGGCATCTTGAAATGTTACTTGAGGGCGTACCTGATTATGTTAGTCCTAGGGCTATTTTGGAGCAGTATAAGACCCCTGCATCTATTGCTGCGGATGTGCTCTGGTTCGCATATAATCTTGGGGATATTAGGGGTAGGTGTGTGATGGACTTGGCTTGTGGTACTGGTATTTTCGCGATTGGAGCTGCTATATTAGGGGCTGGGAAGGTTTTTGGTGTTGATATTGATAGGGAGGCTCTTCGGGTGGCTGAGGAAGCTGCAGAGCAAATGGGTTTGGCTGATAGAATACAATTCATAGAAGGTGATATAAGGGATGATTCTATTCTAGGACTTTCAGGTTTGAAGATTGATACGTTGATCCAGAATCCGCCATTCGGATCCCAGAGAAGGGTTAAACGTGGCGCTGATAGATTATTCATCGAAAGATCCCTTGAGATTTCCCGGGTTGTCTATTCATTTCATATGCTAGGATCAGAAGATTTTGTTAAAAGGTATTTTAAGAAGATTGGGGGTGAAATAACCCATAGGTTATACTACAAGTTTCCCATACCTAGAATATATGAGTTTCACCGAGATGATGTTAAAATAGTGGATGTGGTAGTTTTCAGGGTTGTTAGAGTGGGGGTATCATAACATTCCAGGTTGATGGTATAGAATGGATAATTTTATTCCCATGTTATCGGATTTTGTATATATTATTAGTATGAAAATATTTATAAAAGATGAAAAGAGAGATTAATAGATGTATAGAAGATGTTTATCGATATTCATCCCAGACACATTAACAGAGGAGACAAGGGATCCTAAAATAAAAACCTATAAGGTAGGTATAATAGGCCGGGCAGCGGCCATATTCAAAGTCGATGAGATCATAATTTATAGGGATGAAGGTGCGGGAGAGGCAAAGTTTATTAGGGATATACTATCTTATATGGATACACCTCAATATCTTCGAAGGAAGGTTTTTCCTTTATCACCTCATCTGAAGCATGTGGGTGTGCTCCCACCACTTCGAACCCCACACCATCCCATAGGCAAACCATACATGGGAGAATACAGGAAAGGGTTAACCCTTAAGAGAACCAGAAGAGGGACCATAGTTGACATAGGAGCCGACAAACCAGCTTTATGCAAGGAAAAACTCACAGTGAACAAGATACTAACATTCAAGATAATAAAGCATGGTAAAAGTATAATAGTAGAACCAGAGGAACCAGAAGATGTATACTGGGGATACACTGTAAAGGATGCGGGTAAAAGCCTCGAGGAAACCCTGAAATCCTCAAGGAAGGATGTTGTTATCGCAACATCCAAATATGGAGCGCCCCTTACTTCTATTCTAAATGAAGTAAAATCCAGACTAGAAAAAGCCCGTGAAGTGGCTATTTTATTCGGAGGTCCTTACAAGGGGTTACCAGCCAAAACAAAAGCCGACTTCACATTGAACACGATACCAGACCAGGGAACCGAAACTGTAAGGACCGAGGAAGCTGTACTAGCAACCTTATCAATATTTAACCTGATAAAAAAAATCCAATTAAAGGAGGTATAATCTAATGGCTAGACATCATCAACCAAGAAAAGGATCACTTGCATACAGTCCAAGAAAAAGGGCTTCGAAGGAAACACCAAGGATAAAATCTTGGCCAAGAATCCAAGAGTTGAAACCACTAGCCTTTGCCGGTTACAAAGCCGGCATGACACACATACTAATGGTGGATAATAGGAAAAATTCCCCAACAGAAGGCATGGAAATCTCAACACCCGTCACAGTCATAGAAACTCCACCAATCACTGTAATGGGTGTTAGAGCATATGAAAAAACCAGCAGAGGACTTCGCACACTAGCAGATATCCTAGCCGACAACCTGAAAGAAGAACTTAGAAGGAAAATCTCGCCACCAGGAGACAAATATGACAGCGAAGCCGCCATCAAAAAAATAGAAGAAAACAAAGAACACATCAGAGAGATAAGAATCCTAGTACATACAAATCCAAGTCTAGCAGCAATACCAAAAAAGAAACCGGAGATCTTCGAATGCGCCATCGGCGGCGAAAACATCGAAGAAAAACTAGAACATGCACTTGAGTTAATGGGCAAAGACATCAGAGCCACAGAAGTATTTTCAGAAGGAGAATATGTTGATGCAATAGCCGTGACCAAGGGTAAAGGATTCCAAGGACCGGTGAAAAGATGGGGTATCAGGATACAATATGGAAAAGCGGCAAGAAGCAGTAAAGGAAGACACATAGGATCACTCGGCCCATGGACACCATCAAGGACAATGTGGACAGTCCCACAGGCAGGACAAATGGGCTACCATAGAAGAACAGAATACAACAAAAAAATACTAAAGATAGGTGAAGCCTCAGAAACAGACCAAATAAACCCGGATGGAGGATTCATAAGATACGGGATCGTTAAAAACGATCACATCCTCCTAAAAGGTTCAGTACCAGGCCCTGCTAAGAGGCTGATAATCCTAAGAAAGGCGATAAGAGCACCAGATGATATTGAAGCGCCCAAATTAACATATATAAGCACAGCATCAAAACAGGGCACCTAAAATGTTAAGGCGTGGGTTCACATGAAAATTAAAGTTTACTCACTAGATGGAGAACCAATAGACGAGATAAAATTGCCCAAAATATTCACTGAAGAATACAGACCAGACCTCATAAAAAGGGCGGTTATATCAGCGCAAACAGCAAGGATACAACCATGGGGTTCGGATCCAATGGCCGGTAAAAGAACATCCGCAGAATCATATGGCGCCGGCCGGGGAATAGCAATGGTACCCCGTATAAAAGGCGGTCAGAGAGCAGCATTCGTACCCCAAGCCATAGGAGGCAGGAAAGCGCACCCACCAAAACCATACAAAAACTACCATGAAAGAATAAACGCAAAAGAAAGACGCTTAGCCATTAGATCGGCGATAGCGGCCGCAGGCAACAAGGAACTGGTCAAGGAAAGAGGGCATATCATAGACAACATACCAGAAATCCCACTAGTAGTTGAAGATGAACTCTCCAAGATAAAAAAGACAAAAAAGACAAGGAAAATATTCAAAAAACTGGGAATAATAGATGATATTATAAGGGCGAAAGAAGGCAAGAAGATAAGAGCCGGCAGAGGGAAGATGAGGGGGAGGAAATACAAAACACCAAAAGGACCCCTCATAGTAGTCCATGAAGATAAAGGTATAAGTCTAGGTGCAAGAAACCATCCAGGAGTGGAAATTGTCAGGGTGGAAAACCTGAACACTGAATTATTAGCACCCGGCACACACCCAGGAAGACTAACAATATTCACAAAATCAGCCATAGAAAAACTTGAAAAACTCTTCAAAGTCTAAAAGGGGGGTTGTAAAGAATGGACCCATACAAGATCATAATAAAACCACATGTAACAGAAAAAACTATGAACCTAATAGACCAAAATAATGAATTAACATTCATAGTCAATAGGGAGAGTAACAAAACAGAGATAAAATCAGCCTTCGAAGAACTCTTCGCCGTTAAAGTTGAAAGGGTTAACACCCAGATAACCCACAAGGGAGAAAAACTAGCATATATAAAATTGGCGAAAGAACACAACGCAGAAGACATAGCAGTCAAACTAGGCGTGTTCTAAAAACCCGAGGAGAGGAAAAGAATGGGTAAAAGATTAAGATCACAAAGGCTCGGGAGGGGAACGCCAACCTACAGGAGCGCCTCCCACCGATTCAAAGCAAAAATAAAATACAAATCCTACAACACCCTAGAAAGGGAAGGAACACTAAAAGGCAGAGTAACTGATATAATACACGATCCAGGTAGAACAGCGCCCATCGCCAAGATAAAATATGATAATGGCGATGAAGACTTCATATTAGCACCAGAGAATATCCGAGTCGGTGAAGAAATATACCATGGAACCCCAGCACCCATAAAACCCGGCAATTCCTTACCACTCAAAGAAATCCCAGAGGGAACACCCATCTACAACATAGAAAACCGGCCGGGTGATGGTGGGAAACTTGTCAGATCATCAGGCACCTATGCTTCACTCATCACACACGACCTCGACAAGGTAGTTATCGAACTACCATCAGGAGAACTGAAAGCCCTAAACCCAAAATGCAGGGCCACGATTGGTGTTGTGGCAGGCGGGGGACGTAGAGAGAAACCCTTCCTTAAAGCAGGTAAACGTTATCATGCTCTCAAGGCCAAGGGTAAAAAATCTGTTGTTGTAAGAGGCGTTGCAATGAACGCCGTTGACCACCCACATGGTGGAGGTAACAGACAACATCCAGGCAAACCTACAACAGTCTCGAAACACGCGCCACCTGGAAGAAAAGTTGGTTCAATCGCAGCTAAAAGAACCGGGAAAAGAAAATAAAATATTGGAGGTGAGTTATTGGCACGTAGAGAATTCAGTTACAGAGGCTATCGATTAAATGAATTACAGAAAATGCCCCTAGATGATGTGATAAAACTATTCCCCTCTAGGCAAAGAAGATCCCTTAGAAGGGGATTTCTACCAAGACAAAAAAAGTTATTGGAAAAAATAAGGAAAGTTAAAAAAGAGGCCGAAAAGGCTGGGAGACAACCCATTATAAAAACCCACTGCAGAGACATGATAATACTCCCAGAGATGGTGGGTTTAACAATTGGAATACATAATGGGAAAGACTTCGTGGAAGTGAAAATACAACCAGAGATGATCGGACACTACCTCGGAGAATTCGCACCAACAAGAAAAAAGGTTGAACACGGAGACCCCGGAATGGGCGCGACCAGATCATCCATGTTCGTTCCTCTCAAATAAAGGGAGACAATAAAATGGCAAGGATCAAATATGCTTACAAAGGAGATGACGAAACCAAAATAGCGAAGGCAGCAGGGGTCAGACTCCAAATCTCGCCAAAACATGCAGTTGAAATCTGCAGAGAACTCAAGGGGATGAAAATAGAAGAAGCCAAGGACTACCTCAAGGAAGTCATCCGAATGAAACGTCCAATACCATTCAAAAGATACAACAGGAAAGTAGGACACCGCAGAGGCCTCAAAGGATGGGACAGTGGCAGATACCCGGTCAAAGCAGCTAAACACATATTAAAAGTTCTTGAGAATGCAGAGGCTAACGCAGAATACAAGGGACTAGACACAGAAAACCTGAAGATAATCCACATATCAAGCCACAGGGGGCAACCGATCAGGGGATGGATCCCAAGAGCATTCGGGAGAGCCACACCATTCAACAGGCCAACCACACACATCCAAGTAGTACTAGGGGAGGCTTAATTATAATGATCGAGAAAGATTTCGTTACAGAAGGCCTTAGAAGGACAAAGATAGACGAATACCTTGAAAAAGAGCTTGAAAGGGCTGGATACGGTGGGATGGATATCCAAGTAACGCCCCTAGGCACCATGGTAGTGGTCTATGCAGAAAGACCAGGAATGGTAATCGGACGCGGGGGTAAAACAGTCAGAAACATAACCCAGAAACTCAAAAACAAATTCAAACTCGAAAACCCCCAAGTAGAAGTTAAAGAAGTTGAAGTACCGGAACTAAACCCGAAGATAATGGCCCATAAGATCGCTGCCATGCTACAACGGGGCATGCACTTCAGGAGAGTGGCCTACACTGCCATGAGGAGGATAATGGCCGCCGGCGCCCAGGGGGTTGAAATCACAATATCTGGGAAGATAAGGGGTGCCAGAGCAGCCATGGCCAAATTCACAGACGGTTATATTAAAAAGTGTGGCGAACCAGCCATAGAATTCGTAAGGGAAGGATTCGCCACAGTACAATTAAAACCTGGAGTTTTAGGTGTATATGTGCGTATAATGCCCCCAGATGCCAGACTACCTGATGATGTGGAGATCAAAACCCCAAAGATCGAAGAAGAAACCGAAGAAGAACTCGAAGAACTGGAAGAAGAGTGATTAAAAATGGCCATCCTAAAAAGTGACGAGATAAGGGAGATGGACACAGAAGAGCTCCATAAAAAATTAGATGAACTAAAAGCAGAATATTCAAAATACTTATCCAAAAGCGCCGCCACAGGAGTCCATGAAAATCCTGGTAAAATGCGCGAACTTAGAAGGACAATAGCAAAAGTTCTCACAATCATGAAAGAAAAATAGAAGGAGACATAAATGAAAATCTGCGAGGTATGCGGTCTTCCAAAGGAATTATGCGTCTGTGAAGAGATAGCAAGAGAAATACAAAGAGTGAAAGTATACACAGTAAGAAGAAGATTCGGGAAAATCATGACAATAATCGAAGGCATCAACGAACAAGAAATAGACATAAAAGAGCTCACAAAGACGCTGAAAGCCAAATGCGCATGTGGGGGAACAGCCAAAGAAGGTAGAATAGAACTACAAGGAGACCATAAAAAAAAGGTCAAAAAGGTCCTAGTCAACCTAGGCTTCTCCCCAGACACCATAGAGATAAGATGATAACAGAAAGGAATATCTTCAGACATGAAATCATAGGCTTAAAAGTCAAAATAGCAGAAAGCCCACACAAAAACTTCAAAGGCCTCAGTGGCAAAGTCATCAACGAGACAAAAAACACATTCAAACTAGAACTAAAGGATGGAAGAGAAGTCACAATACCAAAAAACGTGGCTATCTTCCACTTCCAACTCCCAAACGGCCAAAAAGTAGAAATAGACGGAAGAATACTAGTAGGCCGTCCAGAAGAACGGATAAAAAAGAAATTTAAAAACTTAAGGTGATAATAGATGATCGGCATAGATGTCCCGGAACCAAAATCCAAATGTAACGATCCTAACTGTCCATTCCATGGCAAATTAAAGGTCAGAGGCCGAATACTAGAAGGTGTAGTGACCAGTGACAAGGCAGAAAGGACAGTTACAGTAGAAAGAAGCTACTACCAATTCCTACCAAAATATGAAAGATACGAGAAGAGAAGATCCAAGATAAAAGCCCACAAACCCGATTGCATCGACTTAAAAGTTGGGGACATGGTAAAAATTGCAGAATGCAGACCCCTAAGCAAAACAAAAAGTTTTGTCGTAGTCGAAGTAAAGGGAGAGAAATAAAATGAAGGCCATAACAGCAAATATCACCAGAGCATTGCCTGTAGGCGCGACACTGCACTGCGCAGACAATACAGGAGCCCGAGAACTTGAAATAATAGCAGTTAAAGGTTACAAGGGCGTTCGAAGAAGACTCCCAGCCGCAGGTATAGGTGATATGATAGTGGTTTCAGTGAAAAAAGGTACAGTGGACATGCGAAGGGAAGTCCTCAACGCAGTCATAATAAGACAGAAAAAAGAATATAGGAGACCAGACGGGCTAAGAGTCCAATTCGAGGATAATGCCGCGGTCATCGTAAACCCAGACGGAAGCCTGAAAGGCTCAGAGATAAGAGGACCCGTCGCAAAGGAAGCGGCGGACAGATGGCCCAGCATAGGAAGCGCAGCCAGCATAATAGTATAAAGGGTGATAATAATGGCTAGAAAAAGGCCAAGATCAAAACAGCCAAGAAAGCAGAGGAAATTCTTACATAATGCGCCTTTACACATCCGTCACAAGATAATGAGCGCAAATCTTAGTAAAGAACTCCGCCAAGAACATAATAGGAGATCCTTACCAATAAGGAAAGGAGATAAGGTGGAGATAATGCGCGGAGACTTCAAAGGACACCAGGGAAAAGTGGAAAGAGTAGACCTTAAAAATTATAAAGTTTATGTTGAGGGCGCCACCATACAAAAAGTGGATGGAACCACCGCATACTTCCCAATACACCCCTCAAACCTTCGGATAATAGAATTGAACCTAGAAGATGAAAAAAGAGTTGAAGCATTAGAACGGAAGGGATAAAAAATGGCTAAAATGGGATCAAGAAAACACCTCAAACGTTTCAAATCACCTAGACATTGGCCAATACCAGCCAAAGAAAAAAAATGGACAGTTAAACCATCACCAGGACCCCATGCCATGGAGAACTCACTACCACTCCTCATAATAGTAAGAGACATCCTAGGCGTGGCTGACACTTCAAGAGAAGCTAAAAAGATAATAAACAATGGGGAAATCCTCATAGATGGACATCCAAGGAAAGATTACAAGTTCCCAGTTGGTTTCATGGACGTTGTTGAAATACCAAAAACAGGAGAAACCTACAGAGTAGGTCTCAGCGAAAAAGGCGAACTCACACTATACCCTATAGAAGATGATAAAAACTTCAAATTATGCAAGATCATCAAAAAAACAACAATCAAGGGTGGGAAAACACAACTAAACCTCCATGATGGACGCAACCACATAACCAATGAAAACTTCAAAGTAGGAGATGTTATAAAACTCAAAATACCGCAACAGGAGATAATAGACTCGATAAGCTTCAAGGAAGGTAACATTGGACTAGTCACAGGCGGTAAACACATAGGCGAAATCGGGAAAATCAAAAAGATAACTATCACCAGATCATCAATGCCCAACACAGTAATCATAGAAACAGATACCAATAAAACTTTCATGACACTTAAAGACTACGTATTCGTCATAGGAGAAAAAGAACCCGCCATACAAATAGGAGGAAAACCATGAATCCAATGGAACAAGTGAAAATATCAAAAGTAACCTTGAATATAGGCGTTGGGGAAGGCGGTGAAAGACTAGCAAGAGCAGAGAAACTACTAGAGATCATGACAGGACAAAAACCAGTTAAAACAATATCAAAAGTGACAAACCCAGAATTCGGGATAAGGAAAAAACAGCCAATCGGCTGCAAAGTAACATTAAGAGGCGAAAAAGCCGAAGAAATCATCAAAAAATTCCTAGACGGCATCGGCAACAAACTCAAAACCAGCCAATTCGACGACCAGGGAAACGTGTCCATGGGTATAGAAGAACACATAGACATACCAGGGATGAAATACGATCCAGACATTGGAATATTCGGGATGGATCTTTCAATAACATTCGAAAAACCAGGATACAGGATAAGCAGGCGCAGAATACAGAAAAGGAAAGTTCCAAGGAAGCATCGAGTCACCCGAGAAGAGGCCATCAAATTCATGAAAGAGAAATTCAACGTCAAGATAACCTAAAGGTGATATGTTATGCCAAGAAAATATGGGAAAGCATCAAGGAAATGTTCAAGATGTGGCGATCATTCCGCAATCGTAAGAAGATACGGGCTAATGTTATGCAGACAATGCTTCAGAGAACTCGCACCAAAAATAGGCTTCAAAAAATACAACTAGGGGGGAAAAGATGACACTAATGGATCCACTCGCCAACGCACTGACAAACCTTAGGAACAATGAATTCAGAGGAAACACTAAATGCATAATATCACCAGCCTCTAAACTCATCGGACGCGTCCTAAGAACAATGCAAAAAGAAGGATACATAGGCGAATTCGAATATGTTGACGATGGCAGAGCCGGAAAATTCATAGTCGAACTAGAAGGGAACATAAACCAATGCGGGGTCATAAAACCTAGACATGCGGTCAAAAAAGACGAATTCGAAAAATTCGAGAAAAGATACTTGCCGGCCAGAGACTTCGGCATACTCATAGTCACAACACCCCAAGGCATAATGACCCATAAAGAGGCCAAAGAAAAAGGGATCGGCGGCAGATTACTAGCATACATCTACTAAAAAAAGGGCGTGATAAGAATGGCGGTAGCAGCTATAATCCGAGAAGAAATCCCCATCCCAGAAAACGTAGAGGTCACCATAAACGATAAGATAATAATAAAAGGACCTAAAGGTGAAGTATCCCGCGAATTCAACCAACACAATATAAAAATCGGCAAAGAAGATGAAAAGATCATCCTAGAAGTTAAATTCCCACGCAAAAGGGACAAAGCCATGATAGGAACAATCAAGGCCCATATAAACAATATGATAACCGGAGTAACCAGGGGATTCACCTATAAGATGAAGATAGTCTATGCACACTTCCCAATGACAGTGAAAGTCCAAGGAAACAAGGTAATAATCGAAAACTTTCTAGGTGAAAGACATCCACGCAAAGCAAAGATCCTAGGAGACACCAAAGTACAAGTAAAAGGCGACGAAGTCCACATAACCGGCATAGACAAGGAAGATGTTGGACAGACCATGGCAAACATAGAACAAACCACAAAAATCAAAAGAAGAGACCCGAGGGTATTCCAGGATGGCATATACCCCATAAGTAAAGAATAGAATGGTGATCCGCAATGAAAAAAAGATTCAAGAGACAAGAATATGCAAGATACAAAAAACTGGGCGAAAAATGGAGAAAACCCAAGGGCAAAACCAGTAAGATGAGAAGATACGAGAAGGGCAAACCAGCAATGCCATCCATAGGATACCGGAAGCCTAGAAAAAAGAGAAACTTACACCCATCAGGCTACAGGGACATCCTAGTCAGAAACCTTGAGGAAATAGAATCAATAGACCCTTCAAGCGAGGCTGCGAGGATAGCATCCACAGTAGGCGCGAGAAAAAAAGAGCTAATCTTGAAAAGGGCCAAGAAATTAGGTGTTAAAATACTGAACCCATAAGCCTCCATTAATAAAAAGATAATAAAAGGGAGGGAAACCCAACATGAATCTCACCACTCAAAAGAGACTAGCTGCAGACATGCTTAAAGTAGGAGTAAACAGAGTATGGATAGACCCCGAGAGGGTTGATGAAGTCTCCACAGCAATAACCAGAGAAACCATAAAACAACTAATAGAAGACGGGGCCATAAAAGCCAAACCCAAGAAGGGTATAAGCAGTTACAGGTCCAAGAAGATAAAACAACAGAAAAAGAAGGGCAGAAGGAAAGGGAAAGGCAGCATAAAAGGGGCTAAAGGTGCTAGAAGACCCCGTAAGAGAGAATGGATAAGTACCATAAGGGCTCTGAGAAAAGACCTTAAAAAAATGAGGGATAAAAGGCAGATAAACAAGACAACATATCGTAAACTTTACAAGATGGCTAAAGGCGGGGCTTTCAGGAGCAAATCCTATATGAAAACCTATGCCAGAGACCATGACATGTTAAGATAAGGAGGGAAGAAACTTGGCACACGGACCCAGATACAGGTTGCCCTTCAGAAGACGTAGAGAAGGGAAAACAGACTACAGGGCAAGATACAAATTAGTCGACGCTGAAAAGTTAAGATTCGTAGTAAGACTAACCAATTATCATATTATAACCCAGATAATAAAAGTTGGTAAAATGGGAGATGAAACCCTCATTTCAGCCCATTCAAAACAATTACAAAAAATAGGATGGTTAGCCAACACTAATAATATTAGCGCAGCCTACCTAACAGGATACCTCTGCGGTAAAAAAGCCTTGAAAGAGGGTATAACAGAGGCAGTTCTTGACATTGGACTAAGACCCCATGTTAAAGGTTCAAAAGTCTTCGCAGCCCTTAAGGGGGCGGTTGACGCGGGGTTAAACGTGCCTCACAGCGAATACATCCTACCAGACGAATCAAGGATAAAAGGAGAACACATAGCAGCATATGCAGAATCATTAGATGAAGCAGAAGCTGAAAAAAGATTCTCCAAATACTTCGAAAAGGGCATCTCCCCAAAAAGATTGCCAGAGCACTTCGAAGAAATCAAAAAGAAGATAGATGAGGTAGTATCATGAACTTCGACATCGAAGAATGGGAGCCCAAAACAAGCCTGGGACAGAAAGTGAAAGAAGGGGAAATCACAAGCCTAGACGAAATATTCGAAGAAGGACTCCCAATAATGGAACTAGAAATAATAGACGCACTACTCCCAGACCTCCAAGAAGAGGTCATAGACGTTAACCTAGTCCAGAGGATGCACAAATCAGGACGAAAAGTAAACTTCAGAGTCATCGTAGCAGTTGGAAACATGGACGGCTACGTGGGACTAGGACAAGGAAAAGCAAGAGAAGTCGGACCAGCTATAAGAAAAGCGGTAGACGATGCCAAATTCAACATAATCAAAGTTAGGAGAGGATGCGGAGACTGGGGATGCGCATGTGGCAAAGAACACACCATACCATTCAAAGTCACAGGTAAAAGTGGAAGCGTAAGAGTCACTCTATTACCAGCACCAGGAGGGGTGGGATTATCCATAGGAGACGTTGGCAAAAGAATACTCAGACTCGCAGGGATAGAAGACGTATGGTCCAGGACAAAAGGACAAACACAAACCACCATAAACTTTGCAAAGGCAACATTCGACGCCCTAAAACAATTAACTAAAATAAAAGCAGCTGAAAAGGACCTTAAAAAACTTGGAGTCACCACAGCATAATGGTGAATGAAATGTTCGCAGTCATAAGAGTAAGAGGATCAGTAGGCGTGAGAAAAGACATCAAAGACACCCTAGCAATGTTAAGATTACATAGAATCAACCATGCAGTACTAGTCGATGAAACACCAAGCTACAAGGGCATGCTACAAAAAGCCAAAGACTACATAACCTGGGGAGAAATAGACAAGGACACACTAGCATCAATAATCAAAAAAAGGGGCAGATTACCCGGCAACAAGAAAATCACAAAAGAATACATAAAAGATAAAGGTTATCAAACATTTGAAAAATTTGCAGAGGCCATCATCAAAGGAGAGGCCAAATTAGAAGACCTTGATATAAAACCAGTATTCAGACTTCACTCACCCAGGAAAGGCTACGAGAGCGTGAAAAAATCCTTCAAAGAGGGTGGAAGCCTAGGCTACAGAGGAGATAAAATAAACGAGTTAATACAACGAATGATATAATATGGGGGAGAATCTACGATGATCAGAAAAAGAAAAAAGATTAATAAAATGAGAGGTTCCAGGACAGTCGGCGGAGGATCATCAAAGAAAAGACGAGGAGCAGGACACCGTGGCGGCAGAGGACAAGCAGGCGGACACAAACACCACTGGACATGGATAGTTAAACACGACCCAGAACACTTCGGTAAAAGAGGATTTAAACGTCCCAGAAAACTTCTAAAAGACTTGAAAACCATAAACCTTGGAGAAATCCAAGAAAAACTACCAACACTCATAAAAGAAGGCATAGCCGAAAAAGGAAAAGATATAACAATCATAGATGTTACCAAGATCGGCTATGAGAAAGTACTAGGCCAGGGCAAGATAACAGAACCACTACATGTGAAAGCTTGCGAATTCTCGGCGAAAGCAAAAGAAAAAATAAAAGAGGCCGGTGGAAAGACCGAAACAATAAACTAACCTTTGATTGGAGTTGGATCAATTTGAGGGAGAAATTAGATCCCATATTATCAGTAGTACCCCAGGTAAAACAGCCCGAATATAGGCTATCATTCAAGGAAAAACTTAAATGGACGGGGATAATCCTAATACTTTACTACTTCCTCGGCCAGATACCCTTATATGGTCTAAGCCCATATGCAGTGGACCAATTCGCCCAGTTAAGAGCGGTTATCGCAGGAAACTTCGGCTCCATCTTAACATTGGGTATAGGGCCGATAGTCTCAGCATCAATCATACTACAATTGCTCGTGGGCGGCAAATTATTAAAATTGGATCTTTCACGCCACGAAGACAAAGCATTCTTCCAGGGAATCCAGAAAATCCTCGCCATGGTCTTCACGGTCTTTGAAGCAGCTATATTGGTATTGACTGGTGCGCTTGCACCTTTATCCCCCGTATTTATTGGCGTGCTCATATTACAGATGAGTATAGGAGGTATACTTGTAATATTCTTAGACGAGGTTGTGTCCAAATGGGGGTTCGGCAGTGGAGTGGGATTATTCATCGCAGCCGGAGTAGCCCAGGAGATCATGGTTGGGGCGTTCAATCCTCTGTCATCACCAGCACAACCAGGAGTGCCGGCTGGTAGAATACCAGGATTCTTATACTTGCTGGCAACCGGCCAATCTCCAGACTTACAATACTATATCATACCAATACTCGCGCTCATCTTCGTATTCCTCATCGTAGTATATGCAGAGAGTATGAGAGTTGAAATACCCTTAACCATGGGTGGAGGTAAAAGATGGGGACGTGGCCCGATAGGCAAGTATCCGCTCAGGTTCGTATATGCAAGTAACATGCCAGTTATACTCACAAGCGCCCTACTATTAAACGTCCAGTTAATGGCCAATGTATTCCAAAAGCTGGGGCACCCGATACTTGGGGAAGTTTCAAGGGGGCAGGCTGTAAGTGGCCTAGCATACCTTTTAACACCCCCAAGGTCTATTGACATTCTCTTCACAGACCCGTTAAAGGTGGTCTTTTATGCTATAGTGTTTATTGGCTTTTCAGTGCTATTTGCATGGTTATGGATTGAGATAAGCGGCCTCGGACCCCGAGAGGTTGCTAAACAATTGTATCAGATGGGTTTGCAGGTTCCTGGTTTCAGGAGCACTAAGAGACAATTTGAGAGGATATTACGTCGTTATATACCTCCACTCACCATACTTGGAGGGGCGTTTGTAGGATTCTTAGCATTTATAGCTGATTTAACCGGGGCTTTGGGTGGGGGTACTGGTGTGCTTTTAACTGTTGGGATCGTCTACAGGTTATATGAGGAGATAGCCCAGGAACAACTTATGGACATGCATCCGATGCTCAGACGCTTCCTTGGAGAATAAAAATGGTGGGGTTGATAGATATGAAGGTTGTTGTAGTTGCAGGTATACCAGGTTCTGGGAGTACAACAGTGCTCAAACATGCGCTGGAAGACTCAGAGTATGTGAATGTAAATTATGGGGATGTGATGCTTGAAATAGCCCAATCAGATGGCTTGGTTGAGGATAGGGATGAAATGAGGGGCTTGTCGCCGGAAATGCAGAAGAGGATACAGAAGGCTGCTGCGAAAAATATAAGGGAAAGATCCGAGGAAACTAATATAATCGTTGACACTCACTGCACAATAAAAACACCCACTGGTTTTCTACCAGGACTGCCAAAATGGGTCTTGGATGAACTCCAACCTAACATGTTTGTACTTATTGAGGCAGACCCAGAGGAAATCTTTATGAGGAGAATTTCGGATAAGACGCGGAGCAGAGACATGGAAACGCTAAAAGAAATAGACTTACATCAACAGATGAACAGGGCGGCGGCGATAGCCTACGCCACCTTAACAGGCGCGACCGTAAAAATAATCGAAAACCATAACAATCGCCTAGAAAATGCAGTCCAAGAAATGAAAAAGATATTATGAAAGGAGAAGCAAGAAAATGGTATTAGACATCATATACAGGGGATTAGACTTTATATTCGGCCCATTCTTGGCATTAGACCCGAATCCACAGAATCCTATATTCACGATATTCATCATCTCTACCATGGTAGCTTTCATAATAACATTGGCGAACAAATTACTCGTAGACCAGGAAAGATTACAAGAGCTTAGAAAAGAGATGCAGGAATTCCAACAAGAAGTGATGGAGGCTCGGAAATCCGCTGATGCCAAGGCCCTCGAGGAACTTCAAGAAAAGCAGATGGAATTCATGGACAAGCAAAGAGAAATGATGACAATGTCGTTCAAACCCATGATAGTAACCTTCCTACCTATCATCCTTGTATTTTATTGGATGGCGCAACATCCTTATATTTCAAAGGCCATGATTATACTTCCACAGGTGGCATATTATGTGCTTTTAGTGCCTATATGGCATATGTTCTATAAGATGCCGGCTGGCTCGCCAGCATATGCTATTGGATGGTTAGGCTGGTATATATTATGTTCATTTGCAATGTCCCAGATATTCAGGAAGTTCATGGGACTTAAAGGAATGTAAATTGGAGTGATTATCTATGCCAGAGTTAAGATACAGATCCAGATCATATAAGAGGACATTTAAAAGGACTCCCGGAGGCAGAACAGTAATACATTATAAGAAGAAGAAGCCATCAAAGCATGTATGTGCAGGATGTGGCAAACCCCTCCATGGAGTCCCGAGAGGGAGACCATATCAGATAAGAAAATTGCCAAAATCAAAGAGGAAACCTAACAGGCCATATGGTGGTTATTATTGCTCAGAGTGTATGAGAAAATTTTTTAAAAAAGAGGCAAGGTCATGATAATAACCATTAGTGGTCTTCCAGGCGCTGGTACAACAACAATAACAAGGATACTATCCAGGAAACTGGGAATACCATTCATATCAGCTGGAGATGTTTTCAGGCAAATGGCAGCCGAAAAGGGAATGGGTATATTAGAATTCAGCAAACTAGCAGAAAAGGACCATGAAATTGACATGGAGATAGACAGGAGGCAGGTGGAGATAGCTGAAGAGGCGGATAAGCTGATAGTGGAGGGGAGACTTTCAGCCTATTTTGTCAAAGCCGACCTAAAAATACTTATCATAGCACCATTCGATGTTAGAGCGGAGAGGATAAGTAAAAGAGAATCAAAACCGGTTAATATAGTGAAAGAGGAGATTGAATGGAGAGAAAAGAGCGAAGCCAGGAGATACAAGGAGATACACAACATTGACATAGGAGATCTGCACGTCTATGACATAATACTAAACAGCGCCCATTTCAAACCCGAAGAAATCGCGAATATAATAATAAAAATTATCGAGGTGATCAAATGACAGCAATAGAAGTTGGAAGAATATGCATCAAAACCGCAGGCAGAGAAGCAGGAGAAAAATGCGTAATACTAGATATAGTTGACAAAAACTTTGTAGAAATCGTAGGAGTCAATGTCAAAAATAGAAGGTGCAACATAAAACACCTCGAACCCACAGAAAAAAAGATAGAAATAGAATCAGACAACATAGAAGAGATTAAAAAACAACTCAAAAAAACAATAAAATGATTTTGGGACGCCCAATGGCAAAGTTTCTGATCAAAGCCGAGGCAGAAACAGACCCGGCATATGGTTGCCCACCCTATAAAAGACCCATCAAGGAACACATCTCCATGGGGGTTATCAACCTCGATAAACCCCCAGGACCTACTTCACATCAGGTAGACTCATGGGTTCGAAGATTGCTCAATGTTAAAAAAGTTGGGCACGGAGGAACACTAGACCCCAAGGTCACAGGAATACTACCATTAGGCATCGAAAAGGCTACAAGAGTCCTTCAATTACTCTTAGAAGCAGATAAGGAATATGTATGCATCATGAAATTACACAAGTCCGTTGAAGAGTCAAAACTAGAAAAGGTCTTTAAAGAATTCCAAGGAAAAATATTCCAGACACCACCAATGAAAGCGGCTGTGAAACGCCAATTGAGGGTTAGAAAAATATACTATGTTAAAATCCTAGAAGTAGATGGAAGGGACGTGCTATTCAGGATCGGCTGCGAAGCCGGAACATATATAAGAAAATATTGCCATGACATCGGCGAAGCCTTGGGAACAGGAGCCCACATGCTTGAACTAAGACGCACAAAAGTGGGGCCATTCCTAGAAGATGAAACCCTCATAACTCTGCATGATTTAACTGACGCATACCACTTCTGGATAGAAGATGGTGACGAATCCTTCTTGCGAAAATGCATACAACCAATGGAATTCGCTGTAAGCCACCTGCCAAGGATAATTATCAAGGACAGTGCAGTTGACGCCATATGTCACGGCGCCGACCTTGCAGCGAATGGTGTCATAGGATTAGATGATAACATAAAAAAAGGCGACACAGTAGTCCTCATGACACTCAAGGATGAGCTCGTAGCTGCCGGTGAAAGCATGTGCTCATCACTCCAGATCCTAGATGCTGAGAAGGGTATCATAGTAGACACCCAGAAAGTTTTTATGGAACGCGGAACATATCCAAGGTTATGGTAAAACTTAAATAGAATCTAAAATCTATGATAATAGTATAGGATCCCCTTTAACTGACCTCATTATATAGATGCCGGGATAGCCTAGCCAGGTAAGGCGCAAGATTGGAGATCTTGTGGAGCTCCGCTCCTCCTGGGTTCAAATCCCAGTCCCGGCGTCGGAATAATGCAAAATTTTAAGCGCAAAAAAAAAAGATCAAGTTCTACCCCAACACATAATATCACTTTAAAGTTCGCAGGATGATATCCCAGCTTTTATTGGGGATTCATTCTTACACTGTGGAGGTTAATTCAATGGAAGAAGAATTCAAACATATAGTACGTATAGCCAGAAAGGACCTAAATGGTAACAAAACAATAGAACACGCAATAACAGATATTAAGGGCGTTGGCAAAGCCTTCGCCAAGGCCATAGTAAGTGTCCTTGGATTCGATGGCCAAAAAAGGATAGGATACCTATCAGAGGATGATATAACAAAATTGGAAGAAGCCCTGAAAAACCCTGAAAAATATAACATCCCCCACTGGATGATGAACCGTCGCCAAGATTATGAGACGGGCCAAGAAAAGCACCTAATCGAGGCAGACCTTGAAATGAGCATCAGAGAAGACCTAAACCGTCTGAAGAAGATAAGAAGCTACAGGGGGATAAGACACGAACTAGGCCTCCCGGTAAGGGGCCAGAGAACAAAATCAACCTTCAGAAAAGGACAATCTGTAGGTGTTCGAAGAAGGAAAAGAAGATAAAATAAGGGGAGATTTAACATGGGACACCCACGAAAACCCCGTAAAAAGTATGACACTCCACCACATCCATGGAACGCTGAAAGGATAAAAGAAGAAAGCAGACTACTCTCAAAATACGGGTTAAAGAACAAAAAGGAGATATGGAAGGCCGAGACGATGATCAGAAGATACAGGAGGGATGCGAGACACCTCCTAGGCCTCCCAGCAGAACAGACAATAAAAGAGAGGGAACAACTGTTAGGACACCTAAAAAGGATGGGTATACTAGCAGACAATGCTAAGCTAGAAGATGTCCTAAACTTAACAATTGAAGATGTGTTGAAACGCAGACTACAAACCATGGTATATGAAAAAGGACTTGCAAGGACCATACGCCAAGCAAGACAGATGATAATACATGGACACATAACCTTGGATGGTAGTAAAGTTAACGCCCCAGGCTACCTTGTAAAAAAGGGTGAAGAGGATAAAATAGGATTCTATCCACTATCACCCATGATAAAACAGGTAGAATCCAAGGCTGAAGACACAGAATAACATAGAGGGATGAAAATGGCCAAGGCTAAAGGAAAGGAAAAATGGGGTATCGCCCACATATACTCCTCATTTAATAATACGATAATCACTATAACAGACATCACAGGGGCCGAGACCGTAACACAATGGTCTGGTGGAAGAGTTGTAAGGGCGGATAGACAGGAGGCTTCACCATTCGCTGCAATGGAAGCTGCTACTAGGGCCGCGGAGGACGCTAAAGAGAAGGGTATCACAGGATTACATATAAAGGTCAGGGCACCCGGAGGAAACGGTCCAAGGACGCCAGGACCCGGTGCTCAGGCGGCTATAAGAGCATTAGCCCGTGCAGGTTTGAAGATAGGTAAAATAGAGGATGTAACACCAATACCACATGACGGGACCGGGAGGCCTGGAGGCAGGAGAGGGAGAAGGGTCTAAAATGGACATGAACATGAAAGAAAGATCCGGGAATGAGATAATTTTAATTATAAGGGATGCTGACACATCCTTTGTTAATGCGATAAGAAGAACCAGCATGACAGAGGTTCCTAAACTAGCAATAGAATATGTTAACATAATAAAGAATGATTCATCCATGTTCGATGAGATCCTAGCACATCGACTCGGTCTAATCCCATTAAAATCAGATGAAGAGGCAATAAACGGCATCTTAATGCCAAGCGAATGTGAATGCGAAGATTACTGTTCTAAATGCAGCACATCCCTAACATTGAAAAAGAAAGGGCCGGGGATAGTCTATTCAAAGGATCTGACCTCAGAGGATGAAAAAATAGTACCAGTATATGATACCATACCAATCGTAAAGCTTAGAGAAGATGAAGAGCTAGAACTAGAGGCTATAGCACAACTTGGCATTGGAATGGAACATGCTAAATGGAAACCTACAACAGCATGCGCGTACAAATACTATCCCAGGATAACAATAGGAGAAGAATGCGATCAATGCCATGAATGCATAAAAGCATGCCCAAGAGACATACTAGAAGAAGACGAATCAGGAAACCCAAAAATAGCCAATATTGAAGATTGTACAATGTGCAAAACTTGTATGAGGGCATGTGAAAAAGGAGCTATAAAAGTAGGACACGAGGAAGGATCATTCATATTCAAAATAGAGACAGATGGTTCAATGGCACCAGAAGAAGTCCTGGAGAGGGCATGTGACATTCTAATGGAAAAAGCAGACAAGATAATAACCTTTTTAGAGGAGGAATAATATTATGACAAAAAAGATTACAAAGACAAACCCAAATCTCATAAAACTCATACGCGCCCTTAAAAGGAAATCATCACAAGAGAAAGTGGCAATATGGAAGGACATAGCTAAGAGACTGGAAAAACCCACAAGACAAATGGCGGAAGTCAACATATCAAGGATAAACAGGCACGCATCCGAGAACGAGACAATAATAGTCCCAGGGAAGGTTCTAGGGACTGGCAAATTAAACCACAAGGTTAAAGTAGCAGCATGGAAGTTCTCAAAGACAGCCAAAGACAAGATAAAAGAGGCGGAAGGCGAATACCTCACCATACAAGAGCTACTAGAAGAGAACCCAAAAGGTTCTAATATAAAAATAATAGGCTAAGGTGTCTTCTCATGATCATCAACGCTAAAGGACATGTCCTAGGAAGACTTGCAAGTATTGTGAGCAAAAAACTATTAGAAGGAGAAAAGGTAGTGGTCCTCAACACAGACAAGATAATAATCACAGGATCCAAAGACTGGGCCTACCAGAAATATAAACAAAGAATAGACAGATCAAGCATCTCAAACCCAAGGAGGATGGGCCCCAAGTATCCGAGGAGGCCGGATGACATATTCAGAAGGACAGTGAGGGGAATGCTACCATACAAGAAATCGAAGGGCCGTGAAGCATTCAAACGATTAAGAGCATATGTAGGCGTTCCAAGAGAGTATAAGGGCGCTGAATTAGCCCAGATACCAGAAGCTAAAAGATTGCCAATACAAAAAGGCGTTAAATTAGGTGAAATATCAAGGCTACTAGGCGCCAAATTCTAAAAAAATTTTATGGAGTGGCTAAAGGATGAAAAAGGTAATCCATACAAGCGGAAAAAGGAAAACCGCAATTGCAAGAGCAACATTCTATGAGGGCAAGGGTAGAGTGAGGATCAACAAAACACCAATAGAATTATACCAACCCGAACTCGCCCGCCTCAAAATATTCGAACCCCTAAAATTAGCAGGCGAAGAATTAACAAAAAACATAGACATAAACGTGAATGTAAAAGGTGGCGGTATCATGGGACAGGCAGAAGCCGCCAGGATGGCCATAGCCAGAGGCCTCATACAATGGACCAATGACATGGAACTTAAAGAAAAATTTTCACAATATGATCGTACCATGCTCGTGGGAGACCCAAGACGCTCAGAACCCAAAAAATATGGTGGTAGAGGAGCTAGAGCTCGAAGACAAAAAAGTTATCGATAAAACCTTTATATATTTTATAAATTAAAGGAGAATAAAATGATCCCTATAAGATGTTTCAGTTGCGGAAAACCAATATCAGCATATTTTAAAGAATACCAGGAAAGAGTAGCTGAGGGTGAAAATCCCAAGAAAGTGCTTGACGACCTTGGAATTAAAAGATACTGCTGCAGGCGAATGCTAATTTCACATATTGACACATGGTAAAAAAATGGGACCGTAGGGTAGCCTGGTCCATCCTCCCAGCCCGGGGATGGGCAAAAGGTCCGCTGGAACGCTGGAGACCCGAGTTCAAATCTCGGCGGTCCCATCACAAAAACCCCCCCATACAAAACAAGGAGGGAAAAAATGACTAAGATGACCCGATTCGAAAAAGCTAGATTGATAGGGGCCAGGGCTCTTCAACTTGCAATGGGAGCCAAACCATTAGTCAAGATCCCGGAGAGTAAAGACCCTATTGACATAGCCACACTTGAACTTAAAAAGAGTGTTATACCATTAACTGTTAGAAAATAAACTCTAAATCAACCACTATTTCTCCCTATTTTAGAGTTTATAATATTAAGAGGTGTTTATGTGGAGACTGTTATTGAAGATGTTAGGGTAAGGAAAATATTAGACAGTAGGGGAAACCCTACAATAGAAGTAGACATAATAACCTGGAATGGTTTTGGACGTGCAGCAGCACCAAGCGGAGCCAGCACAGGAACCAGAGAAGTTGTAGCATTCCCAAAAGGCGGAGTCGACAAGGTAATAAGCGAACTAGAGGACATCATATCCTCAGAGCTAATAGGAATGGACGCAGAATACCTAGAAGACATCGACCTCATACTAAAAGAGATAGACGGGACAGAAAACCTCTCAAATCTTGGCGGGAATACTATAGTAGCGGTTTCAATGGCAGCGGCCAAGGCAGCCGCATCAGCATACAACCTCCCATTATATAAATTCCTTGGGGGTAATTTCGCGACAAGCATACCCTACCCCCTAGGGAACATGATCAACGGAGGAGCCCACGCAGGAAAACACGCCCCAGACATCCAAGAATTCCTTGTAATACCAAAAGGCGCGGAAAACATACAAGAAGCCGTGTTCGCAAACTCAAAAGTCCACGCCAGGATAAAAGAACTAATACAAAAAAAAGACCCGGAATTCACCGGCGGAAAAGGCGACGAAGGAGGATGGGCCCCTAAAATATCGAACTATGAAGCCCTAGAAATACAATCAAAAGCCTGTGAAGAAATAGGAGACGAGACAGGCATCGAAATAAGACCATCATTAGACTTCGCGGCCACAGAACTCTGGGATTCGAAAGAAGAAAAATATGTTTACAGCCAAGAAAACATAAAACGCGACACAGGAGAACAAATAGAATTCGTCAAAGAACTAATAGAAACCTACAAGATGTTCTTCATAGAAGATCCATTACACGAATCAGAATTCCAAGGATTAGCCCAACTAACAAAAGAAGCAGGCGACAAATGCATAATCTGCGGCGACGACATCTTCGTAACAAACAGCAAAATACTCAAAAAAGGGATAGAAATGGGCGCCGCCAACGCCATAATCATAAAACCAAACCAGATAGGAACACTAACAGACACCTACAAGACAGTGAAACTAGCACACGAAAACAACTACACCCCAGTAGTATCCCACAGATCAGGGGAAACAACAGATGAAACCATAGCCCACCTAGCAATAGCATTCTCAGCGCCCATCATAAAAACCGGGGCCATAGGCGGTGAAAGAATAGCCAAACTAAACGAACTCATCAGAATACAAGAAGAAATACCCTACGCTAGAATGGCGAACCTACCAGACCACTAAAAAAAGGAAAGCTAGAGGTGATTATACTTGGCAGAACTCTTAATCCCATTAGACAAATACCTAGCAGCAGGCCTTCATATCGGCACCCAGCAAAAAACAGCCGACATGGAAAAATACATCTACCGTGTAAGATCAGACGGCCTCTACGTACTAGATATTAGGAAAACAAATGAAAGGATCATAGCAGCCTCAAAGTTCCTGGCAAAATATGAACCAGATGATATACTTGCAGTATCAACCAGACAATACGGGCAAAGACCCGTTAAAAAGTTCGGGGAAATAACCGGGGCGAAAACAATCCCTGGCAGATTCATCCCAGGAACGCTAACAAACCCAAACTTCCCAAAATTCATAGAACCAAAAGTATTAATTGCAGCAGATCCCAGAGCAGACTCACAGGCAATAACAGAAGCAAAACAGGTCAACATACCAGTAGTCGCCTTGTGCGATACTGAAAATCTCCTAGGGAACGTTGACATAGCAATACCAGTGAACAACAAGGGTAGGAAAGCCCTGGCACTAGTCTACTGGTTACTCACAAGACAATTCCTAAGAGAAAAAGGCATACTTAAAGAAGACGAGGAATTTGACGTGCCCCCAACAGAATTTGAAGTAAGAATATGATGTGATCATTATGAAAAGAAACCCTGCAGTAGCAGGAACATTCTATGAAGCCGACCCAAAAGCCCTTAAAAAAAGAATAGAATGGTGCTTCCACCATAAAATAGGCCCCGGCAAAATACCGAAAATAGGGGATAAGAGAAAATTAAAGGCTGTTATAGCACCACACGCAGGATACATCTACTCAGGGCCGGTAGCAGCCCACACATACCATGAAGTCGCATCTGACGGCTTCCCTGAAACATTCATAATCCTATGCCCAAATCACACAGGCATCGGCTCCGGAGTATCTATGATGACAAAGGGAGAATGGGTAACACCACTAGGCTCTGTTAAAATCGATGAAGACCTTGCAGAGGAACTCCTAGAAGCCTCAGAGATAATAGACATTGACGAGTCAGCCCACCTAGGAGAACATAGTTGCGAAGTCCACATACCCTTCCTACAATATTTCAGCCAAAACTTTAAGATAGTACCAGTTTGTATGTGGATGCAAGACCTTGACACGGCAAAGGAAATAGGAAATAGCATAGCAAATGCAAGTCAGGGAAAAGATATTCTGATCATAGCAAGCACAGACTTCACACATTATGAACCGGCCGAGGTCGCGTACAAGAACGACCATAAGGTGCTTGAAGCCATACTATCATTAGATGAGAATAGAATGTATGAGCGGATTTACCAGTTCAATGTTAGCATGTGTGGTTATGGTCCGGTGGCCGCTTCAATCATCGCAGCCAAAAAAAAGGGAGCTTCTGAGGGCGAACTCCTTAAATATGCTACTAGTGGTGACATAACCGGGGACGATTCATCAGTCGTGGGATATGCATCAGTCGTCTTCAGATGATCCTCCAATTTTTTTATGGTGGTTCCAAGATGCGTTCAAGGGCTTCCGCACCAGGTAAAGCCATCCTATTCGGGGAACATGCAGTAGTCTATGGTAAACCCGCAATAGCAGTCGCAATAGGCCAGAGAGCCAATGTAACTATTAAGGAATCATGGAGAGATTATACGAGGATAAGATCTGACGATCTTGATATAGACGCCATGATCAACCCAGAAACCGGACTAGAACTAAAAAGGGGCTCCCAGGGCATCCTAGCTTATATACTCAAGGCCCTGGAATTTTATCATGATTCTTCTTCTATAAACATAGAATTTGGGTTGGAACTACCCATAGGCGCGGGTTTAGGCTCGTCAGCTGCCGTTACAGTCGCCACAATAGCAGCACTAGACAAACACCACCAAAGAAAGATAACACTATCCTCAATAGCGAAAAGAGCCCACAGAGTCGAATTAGAAGTTCAAGGCGCCGCAAGTCCACTTGACACAGCCACCTCAACCCATGGAGGCCTAATATACCTCAACGAGAAGAGAAAAATAGACCATATCAAGGGAGACCTTGAAGATTCCCTCATCATAGGATACACCAGGTCAGAGGACACCGCGAAAATGGTTAAAAGAGTGAAGGAGCGCATGAAACGCCACCCAAAAATCATGAACCCTATAATGGATACCATAGCACAGATCACAAAAAAGGCGAAAAAAGCCCTTGAAACCGATGATAAAAAATGCCTCGGAGAACTAATGAACATAAACCAGGGCCTGCTAGATGCTATAGGTGTTAACACCCGCAGCTTATCAGAGATGATATATGTTAGTAGGGAAGCAGGCGCACTAGGCTCCAAGATAACAGGAGCAGGTGGCGGAGGGAGCATAATAGCCTACTCCCCATCTAGAAGAGATCAAATCATAGAAGCTCTAACAAAGTGGGGATACAATACTATGAAAGCAGATTTCTCCAGCAAAGGAGTTCTCACAAATTAAAGGTGTGCAGATTGATCATGCTAAAAATAGGTGGAAGCGTCATAACAGACAAAACCGCCCCAAAACCCACCCTAGACCATGAAAACCTTAAAAGGATCGCTGAAGAAATCTCAGACTCCCTACCACAATCCCTTATAATAGTCCATGGCGCAGGATCCTTCGGCCACCCCCTGGCAAAAAAATACAGGATCGGAGCTCCCACAACCAGAAAAGAACTGCCAAGGAAAATGATAGGATTCTCCATCATACAAAGATGGGTTAAACTTTTAAATATCCAGGTATGTGATGCGCTAAGAAAAGAAAACATCCCAGTTGTCTCAATACAACCATCATCTTTTATAATAGCATATAACGGAAGGATAAAGCATGCAGATCCTAGGATAATAAGCTCATACCTTGAAAGGGGATTCATACCAGTAACCTATGGTGATGTGGTGCTAGATGCAAACGAAAACTTGAAAATGTCCGTACTTTCAGGCGACCAAATCATAAAATACCTTGGAGAAACCCTAAAACCTGAAAAGGTCATACTCGGAACAGACGTCGACGGAGTATTTGACAAAGACCCTAAAAAGTATCCAGATGCCAAACTCATAGAAAGGATAAAATCCCTCAAGGACATTGAAATCGAAACTGGAACATCAAAGGATGTTACAGGGGCTATGATCGGCAAAATAAAAGAACTCTTACTATTAGCCGAAAAGGGGATAAAATCGGAGATAATAAACGCAAAAACATCAGGAAACATTAAAAAGGCTCTTATGGGCCAGGAACTTAAAAAGACGATTATAGATGGGGATATAGATGATCTCGGATAGAAAATTAGAACACCTAATACTATGCACATACTATGATGTACAATACAAAAAGGGTACCGGATTCAAGGACGTGGAGCTTGTACACAACGCATTAACCCAGGTCAATACTGAAGAGATCGACCTGAGCATAAAATTACTGGACAAAAAACTAAAATCACCCATACTAATAACAGCCATAACCGGAGGCCATCCTGCGGCCTTCAAGATCAACAGGGCCCTTGCAAAGGCCGCTGAAAAACTGGGTATAGGATTGGGGATTGGAAGCCAAAGAGCAGCTATAGAGGACCCTACACTCGAGGCCACTTATACCATTGCAAGGGAAGAAGCGCCATCAACACTCCTAATAGGGAATATTGGAGCGCCCCAAATAGAACATGCAGAGGCCGCAGTGGAAATGATAGATGCAGACGCCCTCGCAATCCACCTAAACCCGCTACAAGAGTCCATACAACCCGGAGGTGATATAAACTCCGCCGGGCTCATCAACTCAATCAAAAACATTGTAGAGAACATAAACGTGCCAGTAATCGTAAAAGAAACAGGCGCCGGAATATCCGCAGATGACGCCCTCAAACTAGAAAGGATCGGGGCGGCGGCCATAGACATTGCAGGGGCTGGGGGGACAAGCTGGGCCGCCGTTGAAAGTTACAGGGCGGAAGAAAAATACTTGGGGAGATTATTCTGGGATTGGGGTATTCCCACAGCCGCTAGCACAGTAGAAGTCACCCAGACAGTTAAAATACCTGTAATAGCATCAGGTGGGATAAGAAGCGGGTTAGACGCCGCGAAAGCCATAGCACTAGGAGCAGACGCCATAGGCATAGCCCTACCAGTCCTAAAAGGCGCCCAGAAAGGCCACGAGGAAGTTATCAGGATAATCGAAAGATTCAACAAATCCCTGGAAGTGGCCATGTACCTAGTGGGCGCCCAGAACATAGAAGAACTTAAAAAAGTCCCAGTTGTGATAAAAGGCGAGACAAGAACCTGGCTGCATGAAAGGGGCTTTAACACATCAAAATATGCAAGGAGGCCACGATATTGACCGTGGAGATCATAGCCATCGGAGGCTACGAAGAAGTAGGAAAAAACATGTCAGCAGTCAAGATAAACGATGACGTGGTAATATTTGACATGGGCATACACCTCGATCGCGTACACGTACACGAGGATACCGACATAGCAAGGATGCACAGCCTAGACCTCATAGAAAGAGGGGTTATACCAGATGACACGCTCATGAGAGAAGTTAACGGCAAAGTAAGGGCAATAGTATTTACACACGGCCACCTCGACCATATCGGTGGAGTGGCCAAATTAGCCCACCGCTACAACGCACCCCTAATAGGAACACCCTACACAGTAGCGCTAATAGAACGTATAATAAAATCAGAAAGGAAATTCAACGTCACAAACAAGTTAGAGGTTCTGAATGCTGGTGAAAAATGTCAACTATCACCTGACATGACACTAGAATTTATAAATGCTACACATAGCATACCACAATCAGTTATAGCAGCCCTACACACACCTGAGGGTATAATAGTATATGGGTTGGATTTCAAGTTTGACGACCACCAGATAATATCACCACCACCAGACTATCACCGCCTAAAAGAACTCGGACGCAAAGGAGTGCTAGCATTAATAGTGGAGACAACAAGGGTGGCTGACCAGGAAGAAGTTAAAACACCATCAGAAAAAGTTGCAAGGATAATACTCAAGGATATAATGAAAAGGCCCCTAGAAGAAAATGCAGGGCTGATAGTAACCACATTCTCATCACATATAGAACGTATACAAGCCATAAGTGACATAGCAAGAAAAAGCGACAGACAAATACTTTTACTTGGAAGATCAATGGAAAGATATTGTAGCCTAGCAGAATCCATGGGAATCCTAGAACTACCAGAAAATGCCAGCATATTCGGAAGCCCCAAATCAGTTAACAGGGCCCTTACAAGGGTCGAGGCCAAAAGGGAAGATTATATACTTGTTACAACCGGACATCAGGGGGAGCCAGACGCTCTACTACCCAGGATTGCTAATAGTAAGACGCAATTTAATGTCAGGCGGGGAGACAACATCATAATATCGGCTCCAGTAATACCCAATCCGATGAATATAGCGAACCGTAACCTTATGGAGAAAAGGCTCATCTCAAGCGGGGCTAGGATATATACAAACGCCCACGTATCAGGACACGCGGGTAAAGAAGACCACAGGGACTTTTTGAGGATGTTGAACCCTATGCATGTGATCCCAGCCCACGGCGACATCTACATGCTATCAGCATATGCAGAACTTGCCGAGGAGGAAGGATACAGGTTGGGTAACGACATCCACATCCTAAGGAATGGACAAGCCCAAGTCTTTGATGGAGGGATCTGATTTGGATTTAATGGAAACACTTGGAGAATACTCCAAGGCTATAAACCCGAAATTAGAGGAGATATTAGCTGATATAACACCCAAGAGCTTATATGAAGCATCAATGCACCTTATAAGTGCTGGTGGGAAAAAGATCAGGCCAACATTAGCTCTTCTCAGCTGCCAGGCTGTGGGTGGTGAAATAGAGGATGCGATAAATGTGGCGACAGCCATCGAACTAATACACACATTCTCACTCATACACGATGACATAATGGACAAAGACGAGATGAGAAGAGGCGAACCATCAGTCCACATACTATGGGGAGAATCAATGGCAATACTAGCAGGAGACATACTATTCTCAAAAGCATTCGAAAGCACGCTAAAGACAAAAATCAACGAAATATCCTATAAGCGTGTTACAGATGCTCTATCAGCCATCATAGACTCCTGTATAAAAATATGCGAGGGACAGGCCCTAGACATCGGCTTCGAAGAAAACTTCAATGTCAAGGAAGAAGAATACCTTGAGATGATCTACAAAAAGACAGCAGCCCTAATATCAGCCGCCACAAGATCAGGGGCCATAATGGGAGGAGGCACCCCTGAAGAAGTCGAAGCGCTAGGCGAATACGGAAAACTAATAGGATTAGCATTCCAAATCCACGACGACTACCTAGACATAACCAGCAATGAAGAAATATTAGGAAAACCGATAGGAAGCGACATAACAGAGGGAAAAATGACAATACTCGCAGTGAAAACATTAGAAAAGGCCTCAGAAGAAGACAGGGGAAAACTGATAAAAATATTAAGAGCCAAGGACAAAAAAGGGGTTGAAGAAGCCATAAAAATCTTCAAAAAGTATGACTCAATCAACTACGCCCAAAGACTAGCCAAAGAATACACCAAGAGAGCTAAAGAAAAACTCAAAATCCTAGAAGACTCAAAGGCAAAAAAACTCCTAGAAGAAATAGCGGACTTTATAATAGAAAGAAAACACTAAAAAAAAGGTAAACATGATAGAAAAAACAATATACAAATACGCCCTCATAAACGCAGTAAAACACAAGGGCAAGGCCATGGACAAGGCAGTGATAGGAGCAGTTATGAGCAACGAACCACAACTCAGAAAAAAAGCCCAGGAAGTATCAAAGAAAACAAAGAATATAGTGGAAAAAGTCAACAAAATGACCCCACAGGAACAAAAAAGAGAACTCCAAAGGCTGGGAATAAAACTAGAAGAAAAAAAGGAAACCAAAAAGAGGAGACTACCACCCCTACCCAACATCCAAGAAAAAGTCGTCATGAGATTCGCGCCCAACCCAAGCGGACCCCTACACATAGGACATGCAAGAGCAGCCATACTAAACCACGAATACGCCAAAAAATACAATGGCAAACTAATACTCCGCATGGAAGACACAGACCCCAGAAGAGTAGACCCTGAAGCCTACCAGATGATACAAGAAGACCTAAAATGGCTAGGAATAAAATGGGACCAACTCATAATACAAAGCGACAGAATACCCCTCTACCATGAATACGCGGAAAAACTACTCCAAAAAGGCGGAGCATACATCTGCACATGCAAACCGACAAAATTCAAAAAACTAAAAGACCAATCCAGAGCATGCCCATGCAGAAACCTCCCAACAAGGGAAAACCTCAAACGCTGGGAGAAAATGCAGGGAATGCCCGAAGGAAAAGCAGTCCTCAGAGTGAAAACAGACCTAAAACACAAAAACCCAGCAATCAGAGACTGGGTGGGCCTCCGCATAGTAGAAAAACCACATCCACGCACCGGCAAAAAATACCGCATATACCCCACAATGAACTTCGCAGTAACAATAGACGACCACCTACTAGGCATAACACATGTACTCAGAGGAAAAGACCACATAACAAACACAGAAAAACAAGAATACCTCTACCAGCACCTCGAATGGAAACCGCCAACATTCATACACTACGGCAGACTACACATGGACAACATACAACTGAGCACATCAAAGACAAGAGAAGGAATACAAAAAGGAAAATACAAAGGATGGGACGACCCAAGACTAGGAACAATAAGAGCCATAAAAAGACGTGGAATACAAGCCCAGGCAATAAGAGAAGCCATGATAGAAATCGGCGCGAAAATAGCAGATTCAACCCTAACCTGGAAGAAAATCTACGGCCTAAACAAAAACATACTAGATGACATGGCCAACAGATACTTCTTCATAGCAGAACCAGCACCATTCAAAATCAAAGGACTCCCAGAAAACCTAAAAGGCACAATCAAAAGACCATTGCACCCAGACCACCCAGAAAGAGGCCACAGAAAAATACCATTCAATGGCAAAATCTACATCCAAAAAAAAGACCTCAAAAACGCCAAACTACTAAGACTCATAGATGCAGTCAACGTAAAAATAGAAAATCAAAGCTTAGAATATCACAGCAAAAGCCTAGAAGAGGCCAGAAGATACCATGCAAGGATAATCCACTGGATCCCCATGGAGGATAACATACCAGCCAATGTGATAATGCCAAACGCAGAAACCATAGAAGGCCTACTTGAACCAGACGCCAAAAAACTCAAAAAAGACGAGATAATACAACTTGAAAGATTCGGATTTGCAAGAGTAGATAAAACAGGCAAAAAAATAACATTATATTACACCCACAAATAAGCTGGAGGGGATGAAAAATTTGACACTAATCAACGAAAATTACCTAAACTTAGAAGAAAGCTACCTATTCTCCAAAATCAACCAGAAAATGGAAGAATATCAAAAAGAAAACCCAGAAGCGAAGATAATAAGCATGGGCATAGGAGACGTTACAAGACCACTACCCAAAACAGTCATAGAAGCATTTAAAAGAGCAGTGGAGGAAATGGGCCGGAAAGAGACATTCAAAGGATACGGGCCGGAACAAGGCTACCCATTCCTCAGAGAAGCGATAATAGAAAACGACTACGAGCCAAGGGGTGTTGAACTAAACCTGGAAGAAGTTTTTATAAGTGATGGTGCAAAGTGCGACACAGCAAACATCCAGGAAATATTCAGCACAGAGAACAAAGTCGCCATAACAGACCCAGTATATCCAGTATATGTTGAAAGCAATGTCATGGCAGGCCGCGGAGGACCCCCAGACAAAAAAGGCCAATACAAAAACATAACCTACCTACCTTGCACGGCTGAAAACAACTTCCAACCACCCCTACCAGAAGAGAAAGTAGACCTAATATATCTCTGCTTTCCGAACAACCCAACAGGAACAAGCCTCGCAAAAGAAGAACTTAAAAAATGGGTTGACTATGCGCTGGACAACAAGAGCATAATACTATTCGACGGAGCATACGAAGCCTACATACAAGAAAATGGGATACCACATAGCATCTATGAGATAGAAGGGGCCCGCGAGGTCGCGATAGAATTCAGAAGTTTCTCAAAGACGGCAGGATTCACAGGTACAAGATGCGCCTACACCATAGTACCAGAGGAATTGGAAGCAGAGGACAGTCAAGGAAGAAAACACTCACTAAACAGGTTATGGAACAGGCGACAAACCACAAAATTCAACGGAGTATCCTATCCAGTCCAGGTGGCGGCAGCCGCAACCTACACACAAAAAGGACAAAAAGAAATCAGAGAATCAATAAAATACTACATGGAAAACGCGAAGATAATCAGAGAAAACCTAAAAGACGCGGGACTAGAATATTATGGAGGAGTAAACGCACCATACATTTGGATCAAAACACCCAATGGCATGAACTCATGGCAGTTCTTCGACAAACTCCTAAAAGAGGCCCAGGTAGTGGGGACGCCAGGCACGGGTTTCGGGCCAAGCGGGGAAGGATATTTCAGATTAACAGCATTCAACACCCAAAAAAACACAAAAGAGGCGATGGAAAGAATAAGAAAGATAGAATTCTAAAATTTATTTTCTTTCGATTTTTATCCTTATGGGTGGTTCCACGCCCCTTCTGCGCAATATCCAGACAACCACTCCTATTATGATGAGAATTATAAGCCATACTGGTATAACTATAATATTATCACTGGTGGTTATCGTCTTGGTTGCTTGGAACCTACCATATTTTATTGTTGTATCCACCTTGTATAAGCCGAGGTCTGTCCATCCAGGAGTCCATCTTTCAATAAGAGTATAATTATCTTCAGGGTATACAACACCCCCTATAGGAATATTATGACTGGTCAAGCCCTTAATTTCCATTGATCCCGTCATGTTCGCCTGAACAGTACCATTATTTCTGAGCTCATAAACAAACTCTCCCGGAATAAAACTCAAAAGTATAAGGGGTGCCTTATGGTTAATGAGTTCCAGAGACTCTATGATAGGCCCTGGAAGCCCCACTCTTATGGGTATTACAAGCTCGACTCCGTGGGTGATCTGCGTCCCTCCTGTAGCATTCTCTACCAGTGGAAGACCCCTTATGACAAGTGCGCCCACAGCATCTGAATAGTTTATCTTAGATGGTGCCTTTACAGTGAATGTTATCTTCCGGGATTCTCCTGGTTTTAGGGTGAATGTTGTGTTACCATTGATTGTTATCCAATTCGCAATACCTTTATCAGAATATACAAGGTGTATGCTGTCCATAAGAAGCCTCTTTTTTTCAACAGTAACATTAACTGTTTCGTTCCCGATATTTTTCACTGTAACTTCACCAGTCACCGTCCCGCCCGGTTTGAGGTCATACTTGAATTCAGCTGGTGAAGCCCACAAACCTGTTGCAATAATTGGATAAAATGATCCTAAAAGGAATATGAACATTAAAGTTGCCACAAGAACCTTAAACTTCATCCTAGAACTCCCCCTTGCACTTGACCAATATGATGATCACATCATATAAAAAAATAATAGATGAATGAAAATAAAAAAATTTCGTTTTTTGCTAAAAAAATGAGATCAGATTATGGTTGTTGGCCGTGTTTCACTGCAGTGTAAATCAAGGTTATGACGTAGGTTCCATCTTCTGTAAATGCTGGTATTGTAAGCTGTTGTTGTGTTGTCCATGTAAATGGTGTTCCTGGGCCCTGACTAGCCTTAGGCATGTTATCATAGATCTTTAGAAGACTCGTTGAAAGTTGTTCGAAGCTTCCAGTAACATTACTCTTTATCTTATAATTACCGGCTATTGGTATTGTGTCATTTGTGTTTGGGGTGGTTGGTGTAAAGGCTGTGTCATTTGTATTGGCATAAAGGTCTATTTTAACATTACCAGTGTTATTTATATTGTAAGTTGGGCTCTCGTAAGTACCGGCTGCACTCCGATTACCAAAGTTTACTGGACTGTCAACGCTTATTGATATTGACTCTTGTACTGATACTTGGACCTGTTGATTTGCGGTGGCTGCTGATGATGTGTCATATGCTCCTAGTGCGATTGCGAACATCAAAGCCACTAGTAATGCTAGTAGTCCCCCTATTTTTTCCTTCATTATATCACCTTAAATGACTCCCTATAGTCTATATAAAAAATAACTTCTCATAGGATATATTTAAAGTTTTTGATTTATGTGAAAATTAAACCCAAAATATAAAAAAATTTGTGACTATTATCACAATAAATTGGGTGGGCTCACAAAAAAAGGTCTAATGGTCCTAGAAAGATCTTGAAAGAGGAAAATCCTCAACCCAAAAGGATGCCCAACCCCACAAGAATTTTCATGTTGCAGTATAAATTATGGTCACAGAATATGTTCCAGGATCAGTGTAAGGCGGCACAGTAACATAAAAACTCATAAGAACCGTCTCGGTACCAGTTCCCAGATAATGTAATATCCTCTGATCTGATGTTGTAAATGATGTTTTAGGAACATTTGGAGTGCTGAATTTAAGATTATCAATGGGTATTGTCGTGCCACTGTCACCTAACAGATCTCCACTCGCCTTCACAGAAAGGTCACCCGCTCCTTTATGGTTTACTGTTATGGTCACAACATCTGGATAACTTCTTTCTATGCCATCAGGGGGTAGAATCCCAAGATTTAAAACAGAAGGGGTCACATTGACAGATACTTGCCCTGCCACTGACTGTACCGTGATATTACTTGTACTCGTCGAAATGTTCTTTATAGTTTGGTTTGTCTCGTTTTCTGCTGCAACAGCAAATACGCCCACCAATAACACGCATAATATCATGACTGATAGAATCCTTGAATCCAAATCTAACCCCCCCATGATATTCTACTATTGAACTATTATTAAACTTTTTTGGATTAGTATCTTTTTTCCTTTTCTATGTCTTCTAGATTCTAGGGATGTTGAAACATTTGATAGGTATTTTTGGCTGATATTCTTCGCAGCATCTATTATGTCTTTTGATGGTCTTGGGGCGTTCAACCTGGCGGGCACATGGGCTATTATATGATATGGCAGATCCCATCTCCCAAGGAATTTCGCGATCTTCCCAATCTCAGATAATCCGATTATACCTGGTATGAGCACGGTTGAAATTTCCACTTTAAAGTTAAGATCTCCCTTGTTCTCCCCGAGATATTCTATGGCTTCAAGAACTCTCTTATTTGATTGGGAGGTGAGTATTCTATGTTTTTTATCATCAAAGGCCTTAAGGTTCACATGAACTTCCCTGACCTTTAATTTGTCTATTGTCTCAAGTAAATGTGAGCCGTTAGTGGATAATATACTGTGAAAGTTCCCATCTAAGAGTTTTGTCAACTTTGGGAGATCATCTTGGAGGGTGGGTTCTCCGCCGGCTATTGTAATCATAGAGAGATTGTATTCTTTTTTTATTTTGGAGAGCATATCATATAGGCTTTTTGTTGTAAGGTTTGTGCAATCTCGTGGTTTGAAAAAACAATATTTACACTTGAAATTGCACCCGTATACCAGCAATGTTATCTTATCACTTACCGAAATATGGGAAATCCTCATAAGACCCCATACCATAAATAGTAGTTGCACCCATAATAGTTTGATGCTTATGTCAACGAAGCATATGGGTAGTCTCATAGAAGTTGGTGGGAGTGAAAATTTACTTGTTGTCACAGATCTTCATGGTAATCTCACAGACTTTAAAGTTTATCTTAAAATATGGGAGGAAGATTATGGTAGAAGTTCGCCTATTGTTTTCACTGGAGATTTCATACACTCCATGGGATATGAAGATGGGTCGGTGGAAATCCTTGAAACCATAAGATCATATTATAAACGTTATAAAAATTTCCATCTGCTCATAGGAAACCATGAATGGTCTCATATCACAGGCATAGACGTTTACAAGGGGGGTGTAAACCAGAGCCTATCATTCGAGAAACTATTAATGGAAAAATTCGGTGATGATTGGATGGAAAAACTGGAATCCTATACAAGATTCTTCAAGAAACTGCCCTTCGCTGTTAAAACAAAAAATAGAGTCTTCATAAGCCATGCAGGCCCATCAAGGCACATAAAAGGCTTGGATGATATAATTAACATAAAAGGGGATGGTTACCAGGCCCCTGCAGTCTATGAGATGCTCTGGAACCGCTATGGATCCTACCTAGAAGAGGATATAGATGAATTCCTAAGAAGAGTTGACTGCAACGCCATGATAGTAGGGCACACCCCAGTTGACGGTTTCCAGTTGATAGGTAACCAGATCATACTCTCATCAAGCTACAGCGCCGGGAGAAAAGCCTACATAAACCTAGACCTAAACGCGAAAATAGAAAATGCCCAAGATCTCGTCAAAATGATAAAATTCATACAATGTTAGCAATATGATAATGGCATCTACAAATTTAAAGTATGTGGACGGGGCTAAAATGGGTTGTATTCACTTTTTAAATGAGGTTGAACTTTCCGCAAGGAAAAATAAGACCCATTTTGGGGGGGGAGAATCTAAGATGCACACCCACCTTTGATGTGTGAGTTTATGCCCTTGAAGTCCCCTGTCTAAATCACAATCTTGATAAAAAAAAGATGTTAAAATAATCTAGACTAAATAGTATATTAATGGGGGGGATGAAAAAATAATGAGACCTGATTGGAAGAATATGAAAAGGACCATTATAGTCCATGCAGACGATCTTGAAGTGAAATCCGCACCATCAACCCATTCTAGAAGTAAAAGTCCGCATAGAGGAAAAAATACCATAAGAATACATCAAATACATTATAAGTCTAGTATAATCGGAGCCATACTATTAGGAATATTATCAATATTCACTTTCGCTCTCGCAGCCATAGCATTTATCTTCTATAAAATTTCAAGAAAAAAGTAAATCTTCCTTATAAGCTCCACCCACTAATGATTAGACTAAAAGAATACTTGGAGGGGGATAATAGACCCCTTCCAAAGGTAATTCAGCGCTATTTTATTGGTTTATTAATTTTAGCCCTGTTATTGCTGCTGTGTTTGTGTCTAGTGCGCGTAGATCATCTAGGTTAAACTGTCTTATGTCATCGTGTCCTGCAAGTTGTGCCAGCATCTTGGTTTCTTCTGTCATGGCCTTTATGTAATTTGCAACCCTTCTTGCTGCTATGTCAACATCTAACCTTTTTCTCAGTTCTGGGTCTTGTGTCGCAACACCTACTGGACATTTTCCTGTGTAGCACATGCGGCAGGCTCGGCATCCCATTGCTATCATGGCACCTGTCCCAATGTATACTGCATCAGCTCCCATTGCCATTGCCTTGGCCACATCTGCACCACTTCTTATACCCCCGGTTATTATAAGGTCTATCTCGTCCTTTAGGCCCATGTCCTCTAGACTGTTTACTGCTTGTACCAGTGCTGAGAGTGTGGGTATACCTGTATGTTCGATCACGACCTCTGGGGCCGCTCCTGTACCACCTTCCATACCATCAACAGATATTATATCGGCTCCTGCTTCCGCAGCTATCCTAACATCCTCGTATACACGTCCTGGCCCGAATTTGACTATGATTGGGACTTTCCAATCTGTAACTTCCCTTAAAAGTTCGATATGTTTCGCCAAGTCTTTTCTGTCTGTCGCATCCAGGAATCTTGCCGGGCTTAGCGCGTCTGTACCTTCTGGTATTCCTCTGATCTTGGCGACTTCTGGGCTTACCTTTTCTGCTAGTAGGTGTCCTCCCATTCCTGGTTTGGCTCCCTGGCCTATCTTCACTTCTATCGCGTCTCCAACGTTTAGATATTCTGATGAGACTCCGAATCTTCCTGAGGAGTATTGTACTATGAGTTTGTCTGCTAGTTCTCTTTCTTCTGGTAGCATGCCACCTTCGCCTGTGTTGGCGCAGGATCCTACCATTGTTGATCCCTTGGCCAGCGCCAGTTTACTTTCTCTGCTGAGCGCTCCGAATGACATTCCTGCTATGAGTACTGGTGTTTGTAGTGTGAGTGGTTCTTCTGCATATCTTGTTCCTAGGGTTACTTGTGTGTTGCATGGTTCTCTGTATTTGTCTACTGGTGCTATTGATGCTTGTGCTGGTACTATGAGTATGTCGTCGAAGTTTGGCAGTCTTCTTTCTGTTCCGAAGCCTCTTAGCACATATTTACCGGCTTTTGATGTGTATCTTATGTTTGCTATGGTCCTAGGATCCCATATGCTGCCCGCTCCACTTGGTAGGAGGACTGGGCATGCTGCCAGGCATGATCCGCACATTATACATTTTTTCTTGTCGATTTCTGGGTGGTTGTCCACGACTTTTATGGCGTCTACTGGGCATACCATTTCGCAGGTTCCGCAGAATACGCAGAGTCCTTGGGTGGCTGCTGCAAGGTCTGATGATGGTGATGATGGTGTCAGTGAACTTGATGATGTTGCTGCTTTTAATTCGAATCCTTTTTGTATGTCACTTACAACTTCTCTAACGTCAACTGCTTCTAGGCATCCTTTTTCGCATGCTGCCACGCATGCTGGTGTGTCACCTGGTTTTTCTATGCAGCTTTGGTCGCATTTTATCATTCCATTTTCTGAGTATGTTATGGCGCCTATTGGACACATTAGCATGCACAATTTGCAGCCTATGCATGCTTCTTGTTCTATTTTAACGATTCCATGTTCTTTTCTTATGGCGTCTCTGAAGCATCCCCTTGCACATGCTGGGTCGACGCACTGTTGGCATACGATAGCATGGTAGCCGTCTTCCAGTTCATTTAAAAAGATTGAGGCATGACCTGTGATTTTTTCGCATGCTTCTATACAATCGTTGCATCCATCACATTTTTCAGGGTCTGTTAAGAGTATTTGCACCATTATTGGTCACCTCTTTAGCCGTAGAATGGGCGGAGTTTTTTGCGTTGTATTTTTTTGAATTCTTCTACCTCGGCTTCTATCCCATAATCATAGAAGAGTTTTGAGAGTTTTAGCGTGTCTTCTTTTTCTAGGCTGCTTACCTTGGCATTGGTTCCTGTTTCGAAGTCTCCTGCCACGTAGATGTTCCCTCCTATTATCCAGTCGCCTGTGTCTTTTCCAGCGTCTCCGGTTACTATTATGTCCCCGCTTAGCATGTATAGTCCTGCGAGATCTTTTATGTCTCCGTCTATGATGATTGTCCCTCCTTTGTTGAGTTGTCCGACTCCGTTTCCAGCGTCTCCGTGTATTACTATTGTGCCGTTGTATGTTCCGAATCCGACACCGTCTTCGGTTGATCCTTCGACTATTATTTCGCCTGCTGTCATGTTGTCTCCTAGGTATCTTCCTGTGTTTCCAATGACTTTTATCTTGGCTCCGTCATTTAGGGCTCCTATGAAGTCGCCGAATTCTCCTTTTAGTATGAATTCTGCTTCTTCTCGGATTCCTACTGCGAGTGAGTCGAGTCTTTTATCATTTTCTATTATAAATTTTCTGGTGTTGTCTTTTAGGCCTTCTTTTATCATTTTATTGATTTTCCGGGTGGATAAGTTATCTCCTGAGATTACTAATTCTGTTTTCATGTTATCCCCTTGAAGTGTTGTGTGAAGGTCTGACTTCTGATTTTTTTCATGGTTTTATTTAAACCTTCCCATCAATTAGAGTTTTAAATTAGATGTGTCAATATTTATATGAGATTCGTATAATTATATATGAGAGTATTGGAGGGTGGTTATAATGAAGACTTTGATCACTAATCTTAGGGGTCGCTGCCTCTTTGATGTTACAATGCGAAACAAAATAGATGGTTTAATACTGGTTCAGAGCGAAAAGTTTAACGATCTATCACTTGAAAAATTCGTTAAAGGAGGGCTGATAAAAATAGAGACTGAAGATCCCCTCAGGGCATGTTCTAAGATGTGTGAGATTATAAGAGGGGCTAAAAAGCATGGTGAAGTTTATGTCGCTTATAATGGTGATGATCTTGGGGGTCTTTTAGCATTCGCAGCATTCAAAGAGGGTGTTGATGCTATTTTTACTTGTTTCAGGGAAACATCAGTTAGGCTGCCAATCCCAAGGCTTGATATATCAGATTCAAAACTTAGAATCTTGGAAGTTTTAGGGGATGAAAATTTAACCGCTATAGAAATCGCAAATAGGGTTGGTGTCTCAAGGGCCATGGTTTATAAACATCTTAGCGATCTTATAGAGATGGGACTTGTGAAGCAGTCCCATCTCCTTGAGAAGTATTCTATTACAAAGGCGGGAAAATTCGTTACAATATAGTGTTACTCCATGGGGTATCCTATCCTCAGACGATATGATGCCCTTTCACTAACCAAAACAGTGCCTGATATGAAAAAATCTTTAAATTCTTCTACTTTTTTTCTCATGCAAGGTTTGAGGTCTATATCCTTGGTATAGGATGCGCATTCATCTTCTTCTATTATTCCTTTTTTTACTAGTTCGATGTATCTCATCTTTATGGTTTCCTCGTCTAACACATCCATGTTATCACCACTAATTTCAATTGATAGAAACCTATATATATCTTTTGTGTAGTAAATAGATGGTAACCTATAAGTATTTATACTATTAAATCCAAGATTATAAACAATGTTCAAAAAGGTTGTTATGGTTGGTGGGGATAAAAACATGAAAAGAAAAGAAAAAAATCACGAGAAAATACTGAGAATAATAACCAATCAATTACAAAAAGAAGGCTACACTGTAAAATGCCATGATAAACACAAAATCCCCAAAATTCAGGGATTCAAACCAGACATCTACGCAGTTAAAAACTTTAAAGACATCATCATAGAAATCATCAGGAACCCGGACAGATTATCACAAAACATGAAAAAATGGAGAAGATTCGGATTCAACAACAACGGCACCAGATTCTGGATAGTAACAACCCCAGACCTCAAAGAAACAATAAAACTACAACTCCAAGTCTTCAACATACCAGCAGAAATATACTACTGCAACGGAAACAAAATAAAAAAGATAACATCCTCCAAACAATCTTGTTAGTCCCCCTCACACCAGATCATGGTTAAAGTTTTTTTAACATTAAATCAATAATCCGCGCCTTCTTCCCATCCCCACCCTGAAGTCCATGATCTGCAAATTCCCTATTAACCCTACTTTTCATCTCACCAAATATCATCTTATAAGCCTCGCACTGATGATCCACACCATCAAGCTCCATCTCACCTTCATCATTAATAGTCACAGCATTATACGGGCAGCCACCAAGACAAAAACGATAATAATCACAAGAAGAACATTCCCTATCAACAAGCCCCCTCCAATCCCTAAGCATCCCCATAGCCTCTGAATCCTCAAGATCATCCATACTAGGATTATCCTCCACATTACCCATAACATAATCCTTCATCTCAACAAAACGGTAACATGGATATATGTCACCATGCGGATCAACAGCAAAAGTATTACCCACACAATCTGCATGCGTACATACAACACCACGCCGCATAAACATGCTCTTAGCAAAATGATCAAGATTCTTTATTTCAATCTCCCCAAAATGGGAAAGATACTCATCAAGAAGATAAACCAAAAGCTTGCCATATTCCTTTGCACTAATACTCCACTCACTCGGATCCTCACTCTTAAGAGAAGGTAAAGCCGGATGCAACTTAAGATTCAAACCATTCTCAAGGAAAAACCTGAAAATCTCCTCCTTAAAGTTTATAGAATATGATGTGAAAGTACTAATAAAACTCACAGACAAACCATGTCTTCGAGCCACCTCATATCCGCGCATCGTCTTTTTAAAGTAACCCTCACCCCTCTGAAAATCATTTATCTCCTCAGGACCATCAAGACTGGATCCAATAGGCATATTATATTCAGCGAACAAACCGGCTAGCTTATCATCCATAAGCCAAAGATTTGTCTGTATTGCGAATGCAGGTTTTAGCATGGCCAATTCTGTGCTTAATAGGTGAAGAGCCTCCTTATAGAATTCGTAACCTGCAAGTAGGGGCTCCCCACCATGGAATGTGAAGGTCACAGGCTCCATCCTGAAACCTTTAAGCCAAGAAATAATCTTTTTTATAATTTCAACATCCATTATGGTGGAGTCACGTTCAACACCCCAACAATAACTACAATTTGAAGGACAGTTCATTGTAGGGATTATCATCACATGGAAGGCCAAAAGACATCACCCCCACACTCTAATCTCCCTTTTGGAAGACGTGCCCGCACTTTTCGCATATGATCTCCCGGAGACTAGCGAAGGCCTTGTGTTCGTCTAGTATCTTCCTTTTAACGATTTTATCCTTGCAACCGCAAACTGGACACTCTTTAAACAAATCCTCAAATTTCATCTCACAATCTCCTCCTTAGAATCTTATCCTCAATTCTCTTTGTCAGGATATAAGATTTTCCCCTCATAATAAAATTGGAGGTTGGGGTTTTTATTCTACGTACTGTTTAACTTTTTCTCTCACTATTGATGATGCTCCAAGGCTTTTAATGCCGCTTAGCATTTCTGGGAATTTATTCTTTGGTATTAGAACGTTTACCTGGGAGAATTTCATGCCTTTTACTATTGTTGGCTCCTGTGAACAATACTTTCTAGAGATTAGAAATTCTTTAACATCTTCTAGTTTTTCATTTTTTATATTGAATTTAACATCAAAATAGTCCCGGGCTTTTATAGCCCCGAATAATTGCTGGTATATCATCTTTGCCTTTTTAAGTTTTTCTCCCTTGCAAGTTGGCCCGGCGTATAATCCTGCGCTGGATTCCATTATGGTGTCGATGATTTTCAAACCAGCTTTCCTGAGGCTGGTGCCTGTCTGTGTATTATCGATTATGAGATCGGCTCCCTTTGCAATATATACTTCGGTGGCTCCGTCAGAGTTTATTATCTGGACCATTTTATTGTCGCCATCAACAAGACCCCTTATTTGGACCATTGGGGTGCTGTCGCCGAATAGTTTCTTGTAGCCTGGGTTTTCCATGAAAAATTCCCTTGCAAGGTTGGGATATTCTGTGAAACATAGTATAGGCTTTTCACGGTCGCTGTTCGCCAGGAAAAATTCTTCAAGGGAATTGTATGGCTCCTCTTTGGGTACTGCGACTATTAGTCGTGTCTGGCCATATTCGAGGTCGCCTATCTTCTTTATCTTGTTGTTGTTGGATTCTTCACGCACCCAATCTTCGCCTATTATCGCGATATCGAGCATGCCCCTGTTTAATTCTACTGGGGCGCTCTGGGGCCTTGTAAGGTATGCTTTTATCTCTGGGTCGTTCAGTATTCTGATCTCGTTTTCTTCTCTGCCGGGTTCATAGCCTCTGATCTCGTATCCAGCATCAACGAACACCTGGTAGGTGTTTCCCCTGTTAACATTGTTCAGGCTGCCCTTTGGCAATCCTAGTATGATCTTTTCCATGATTATCAAACTCCGTTCTATCATTTTAGCTGAGAAATTTTATAAATCTAACCTTTCTTTTTTTGGTGGGGGGAATATTAATAGTCTTTGGTGGAGATCTTATATCCATGTATAGTATGCGGATGAAAACTTCACGTATTGAAACGCTTGTAGATGGTATATTCGCCATTTCGATGATTTTGATTGTTCTAACCATTGATATTCCGAATATTCCCAGTTCTCTGAGCGAAATTGCTTTCCAACAGCAACTAGGAGTGCTGTGGCCACAGTTGTTATGTTATTTTCTTTCCTTTTGGATATTGGGGTGGTTTATGGCGTGTTAATCATCAGCAGTTCAATTTCATCAAACGCACTAACCCCATCCTGATAATCATATTTTCTGTTTAATTAGTTATGATACCATTTTCCACTGAAATGGTCTCTACTTATGGTATCAGTTACTTCACAGCCAATATAATCTTCCAGGCTAATCAATTATTGGCGGGTATCCTATATTATGGGGAGTATGCCCTCTGGAATGGTCTGGCAGAGGTTGATGGGAGGACAAGCAGATTCATAAAGGATAGTAGTCTTGTTTTACCCATATGTTCTATTATAGCCATGGGTTTATCCTTTTATATGTATGCGTGGAGCAATTTGATATATTTAACCATCCCCAGCTTTCAAGAAGGTGTTGGAGAGAAAATATTTTCCAAAAGCTACTTAAATTACTTTAGAGATTTGATGAAATTGTAAAACCAGTCTGTGAGTTCATAGTATCTAAGGTCCTCTGGCCTCACCCAAGCATATGATTCATGCTCGCCACTTAATCTCAGTTTACCCTTGGCAGAACATTCAATTATAATATGTATGGCCTTGAAAATGGCCAATTCTTGTTCGGCAACTCCGAGGATGCCGTTGGGATTTATATCTAATCCTGTTTCTTCTTTAACTTCCCTTTTGAGGGCTTCTTCTAGGGGTTCTCCTAGGTTTACTTTGCCACCTGGCAACTCCCACTTTGAGGGGTTTGTCTTACAAGCTTTTGACCTTTTTATTATGAGGATTCTCCCATTATCCTTGATAAGGGCCCGAACTGCAAGCAGACATAATGATACCATTTATTCTTGCTCCTTGAATTTTTATGGTGAAAGTAGTTCCATTATTTGAATCCAGGGATAATTCACCATTTATTTGTTTTGTCAGGGTATTGATTATTGACAATCCAAATGTTAAATTAAGATCTTTTGGGAGGCCTATCCCATCATCTGAAACTTTTAAAGGATAAAATCCATCTTTTTTCTTGAATTCCACTCTTATAGTGCCTTTTATGTCCCCCTGGGAATGCATGTTTTATGGCGTTGGTGAAAAGTTTATTTATGATGAGTGCAAGTGGGGCTACTGTTCTAAAGTCAAGTTCTCTGTTTTCTATGTCCATTTCGAGGCTGATTTTCCTGGGTTGTGTGACAAAAGCATAATATAAATCTTTTTAGAAGACCCTTGAGGTATTCTCCAAATTCGATGCTCCGATATTTTCCTGATTGATATAATTTTTCATGGAGCATTGCCATGGATTTGTTTCGTGTTTGAGTCTCCTTGAATAATATCAGATCATCCTTGTCTTTAACATATTTTGCTTGCAGGTTAAGTAGGCTTGAGATTATCATGAGGTCATTTTTAACCCGGGTGATTAATCTCTATTAGCATTTCTTTTTCCTTGAGGGCTTTTTTCAATTCGAGGTTCTTTTTTTATAAGTTCGCGTTTGGCTAGTGTGAGCTGGTTATTAAGGCGTGTTAATTCGTCAAAGAGCAGTTTTTCATCCTTTTCCTTGGGGATCTTTGGCCTTGTCAGTGGCATTTCCCCTCTAATTTGAAATTTTTTTTATCATTTCGTTTCGGTTCTCGGCGCCTATAATGAAAATTTCATTATTAATCTTGTAGCCTGAAAAATGGAAGGTTTTTATCTTTAAGTTTGATGTTCATTTCCCAGTCAAATATTGCATTTCCATCTATTTCCATGAAAATTGATGATTTCGTCCTGCTCCCGGTGTCTATGAGCTCGGTGAATGGTTCGCCTTTTTTTGAATGGAATGTTCGAATTATAGTCTATTATCCTTTTAACCAGCCCTTTCTTGTCAGTGATCGCGACAAAACCTTTAGCGAATTCATCCATGATCATAACATCCTATTTACTATTTTAATTGCCATGGAGGCGTTTGTGGCGTGGGTATCTGCACCGACTTTTTCCAGAGTTCTGGGTTGATGTTGAAGGGATGGCCTCCCCACCATTATCATGGGGGGGTTTTTCTAGTTTTTTTTCACTTTCTCTATAAAGTTTTCGCACATGACCGATATTATGTTATTGTGGTTGATATCAGTAATAGTTCTGGTTCTTGGATTATTTTGATTATACTCTCTTTTTGGGGGGTGTTAGCCCCTATATTGTAGTTCCATCCCTTCATTTCAAAGAAATCAGATACTAAGGCCGAGTTCATGGAGTTCATTTTACCGGTTTTTTCCGCGGATTCTAGGATATATGGGTCGGCGATTAGCATCTGTGTGAGTCCAGTTGCGTAATGTTCATGGGCTACTGTTATCATGTTCATCTGCCATAGGCGGCCGATTTTGTATTGTATTGGTTCGAAGATATTCAGGTCGAGGTTTTTTTTTGATATCATCCAATAACAGATTTTATCAGTTTACGGATGGCCTTTAGTATCTACATTAAGTAGGATAGTTTTCGGCTTCTTTTTTCAGCGGGTTATCATCGGTTATGAAACTTTTAAGCACATGTTCTTTTTTCTAGCTGAGCTAGAGCCCCCTTTGATATAGAATGATATCATTTCATATGATTCAGGGTCCGTTACCTTTTCTGCGGCTGTTTTCAAAGCTTTTAGGGATTCTTTTAGACATTCTCTGGGCAGTCCTATGCTCCTGAGCAATATGTCGGCCCAGATCATATAATCATAAATAATATTGGACTTGAAGCATCTAAAGCCTCTCTTAGATATTTCAGATGATATTTTAGGTCTTGTAGGCATAATTTTTCATCTCTCGTCGTGTAACCACGAGTTTATACCTGTTTTGATGAGTTCATAATCTTATCTTGCAATTTTTTCCCAATTCGAATTCCCGGAACAATGAAAACACACCCCACGGTTATATTAAATTTATACCACCAATATATTAACGATAATTATAATTATTATTCATAATAAATATGATTTTAGGTGTTGTAAATGCTAACAGCCGTTCAGAAAGAGATACTACAAACACTCATAAACCTCTATAGAAAATCCGGAAAATCCATAAAAGGCGAGGAAATAGCAACATTAATGAACAGAAACCCAGGAACCATAAGAAACCAAATGCAATCACTAAGAAACCTGGGCCTCGTGAAAGGAGTTCCAGGGCCCAGGGGCGGGTACAAGCCAACAATAAAAGCATTCCAACAACTAGAAATATCACCAGCAGAAATGGAAGTCCAAGTACCCATCTACAAAAACGGGGAAAAACTTGAAGACATCTCAGTCTCAAAGATAGAATTCACAAGCATACCACACCCCGGAGAATGCGAGGCAGCCATAAAAATAGTTGGCAGCACAAAAAAACTCGACCTCGGAGACAGGATAAGAGTAGGGCCAACACCAGTAAACAAACTTGTAGTAGACGGTATCATAGTAGGAAGAGACGACGTCGACAACATAATCCTCCTAGACACGACAGGAATCCGGAGCATACCACAAAAAACCGTGAAAGAGGTCGCGACTCAAGACCTAGTCACAATAAAACCAGAGATGAAACTAAGCGAAGTCGCTGAGATACTATCAGAAAAAAACATCGAAGGAGCCCCAGTCACGAAAAAAGGGAAAATAGTGGGCATTTTAACCCTCAGCGACATAAACAGGGCGATAGCAGAAGGCAAAAACAAATGCAAAGTTAAAGAAATCATGTCCACCAGGATAGTGGCCGTCGACGAAACAGTAATGATATCAGATGCCATAGAACTGATGAACAAACACAACATAGGACGACTAATCCTAATAGACTCTGAAAAAAAACCCATAGGGATCGTCACCCGCACAGACATACTAGACGCGATCGCAGGCCTCAAAAACGGATAGAGATGACCAGAAAATGAAAGTCCAACACATGAAAATAAAAGACGAAATGAAAGTCAAAGACCTAATCAATGAAATGGGCAAAGCAGGAGTTCTTGGAGCAGGAAGGGTATACAATGCCACAAGACTATTATCTGAAATGTTCAATGACAAAAACATGAACATCTTCCTTAGCATGGCAGGACCCCTCATAGCAGGTGGCATGCGACAAATCATCTCAGACCTACTAAGAAAGGAGAAAATCCAGGCACTCATCACAAGCGGGGCCAACCTAACACATGACCTGCTGGAGGCATTCGGCGGCAGACACTACCACAACCTCAAACCAGACCAGATAAAAGGAGGACACATCAAGGACATCTACACGAGAACAGAAGACTTCGAAATTTTCGAAAAAAGGATATTGGAGATTATAGAAGCTGTCACCACATCCTCTGGACGTTTTTTCTCCATAAGGGAATTTATCCATGAAATAGGAAAACACATCCATGACAAAAATTCCATAATAAAAAACGCCACTGACAATAACATACCAATCTACGCCCCTGGGATAATAGACAGCATGATCGGACTCCAACTTTGGATGTTCACCCAAGAAAACCAATTATGTCTTGATGCGATAGCAGATATGCACCACCTATCAGATCTAGTATTCGGATCAGAGAAGATAGGCGCCATAATACTAGGCGGAGGATTGCCAAAACACTACACCCTAGCATCAACCATACTAAGAGGGGGTGTTGACGCGGCAATCCAGATAATCATGGACAGGAGCGAAACAGGAAGCCTCAGCGGAGCGCCACTAGAAGAGGCTAGAACATGGGCAAAAGCCCAGGACAACTCCAAACTCGTTACAGTCATAGGAGACGCGACAATACTCTTCCCACTGATACTAGCAGGAGCGCTCTAGGAAGCCGCACAAGCATTTATAGTGTCTCATATGATAGAACCGCTACTATATCCCATTTCCGGTTTTTTAATGAAACTAGCTGATGACCTTGCAGACGAGAGGAAAACAAGAACGGGGGCGATCGTAGGGATCCTCTGCGGCGCTTGCATAGGATTTCTCGCGACCATAAGCATTGACGCCGCATACATATTCTTCGGGATATTATTAGGCACTCTACTAGCAGGTAAAATCGATAATCTCAACCATTTCCTCGCAGCAACACTCTTCCTCCTAATAGTCCTTTTAAAGGGATTATCAGCACTCGAACCAATAACCTTGATCATATGTGTTCTCGCAGCCTTCATAGACGAAGTCGGACACGACCTAAATGGGGGGTATCTCTTCAAGATATTTGAGTATCGTTTCACCCTTAAAATAGCATTATTAGCCCTTACAATCATCCCATATTTTATAGCCTTCATAGATGGTATAAAATGGTATTCCTTTATATTCTTCCTATTCTTTGAATTAGCTTATGAGTTCACAGGCCGATTTAATAAACGTCTTCTAGAAGACCTATAATCTCTTCTATTGTCCCCCTTGGATCATCCGAGAGGTAGATTGTCCTGCCGATTATCAGCGCATCTGCAAACTTTAAGGTTTCAATTGCCCCACCACCCTGGACTCCAACTCCAGGTGATATGATAAACGCCTCATCACCCACTATACCCCTTATCTGCCTGAGACTTTCAATCCTCGTGGCCGGAGCCACATAATTTTTTATCCCTAATTCAACCCCGAGTCTTGCTATATCCTCTGAAACCTTACCTAGAAATCTTTCAGAACCGGGATGTGACATGTCAGTGAGTAGGAAAACTTCCCTCCCCATTTTATCGGCGATATCAACGCATGCTCCTATACTATCAGGGCCTGTGAAACCATGGATTATAATGGCATCTGCACCATAATTGAATGTTATCTCACAGATTTTCTCGTTTGTTTCTGGGATGTCCGCAACTTTAAAATCGGCTATGATATTACATTTAAATTTTTCTTTGAATTCTTGGACGCACCCGATCCCTGCAGAGAGTACAAGCGGATACCCTATCTTCACAGTGTCTATATAATCTCTTACTTCACCAGTTACCCTGCGGGCTTCCATGGGATCTGTTAAATCCATGGCCAAAATTATATCATTTTTTATTTCCATGCAAAAAAATTATATTGATTTTTACTTATATTGCTATTGGAAGGTGGAACTATCAGGGTGTTTTGCATCACCACCACCCCATGATACTCAGGGTCATGGGATTTATTCACGGCTTCATTCTGGATTGTAATAGGATCCCCGCAATAGATTATAAAATTTTTTTTTGGTTACTTTTATTGGAGGTGCGCCCACCATGAAAAGGCTCAGTCTAATATTCAAGGAATTGTTAAAAAGGGAAGGTGTAGATAAAGTTGGGAGCCTCCATAGATGTGGATGGGATGATCCCTTCCAGGGAATGGCAATTTCGATCCTTGAAGGGAAAGGGGCTATAATAAAAGTGGATGAGCCCACGAGAATGGCTTGGACTTTAGATGGTGAGGTCACAGGATCCGCAAACTTCGCCTATTCACGCGGAGACTTAGATGATGCTCTGATAGGGAAAAAAGAGATCATGGAAGAGCTATCAAAGTATGATCACCCCTATTTCATAATAGATTTAATGTATTGGGATGAACACACCCCAAAGGAGAAAAGGAAGCTGGCGCTGCAATTATCCCAATCATATGGACTCATAAGGAACTACCTATGGGGTGGAAAACTCGTGCTCACATGGCTTAACAAAGAAGCAGAAAAGCATATGCACTTCCCACTTGAGAATATAACAAGTTCTAATACTCCAACACACCAATTCCTAGCAGAAAAGGGAATAAATGAAACAGTACTCCTAGACCCTTGGGCCAGAAAAGATATGAAAGTGGATGATCTCGAATCAAAAGCTTTTATAATCGGTGGTATAGTTGATAAAACAGGTGACAAGAAAGGCGCCACCCCAAGGATGGGTGAAAAGCTTCGGGAAAATGGGATAAGAGTTAAAAGGAGGAGGATATCGCTTCGAGGAGATGTCATAGGAGTCCCAGATAGGATAAACTTGATCTTGGAAATCCTCCTTAGGATGATCTTTGAGGGAAAGGAAATGGAAGAAGCAGTCCTTGAAGTCCAACCATATAAAGATGCAAGATGGCGACTCAGAAAAGAGCTGCCAAAAAATAAAATCAAACTAGAAGGGTTGCCCGTGGTTGAAAAGGAACTGTTCTATGAATACTCAAAATGGCTCAATATAAGATGGAAGGACTTCAACAAAGTATTGGACGAGTTAAACCTAAAAGCCGTTGAAAGGGAAAGAATCAAAGAATTAAGAAACTCACATTAGTCTTTCATCAGCCCACCTATTGGAAAAAGAAATGATTATAAAAGTAAAAAACATAATAACAGGTGGGGGGTGTTAACATTTAGAGGATAAAAGGTTTCTACTATAAAGCCTGGAAAAAATCTTGATAAAAAAAATATTTGAAAAATTGTATGGGAGGTTATCTTTTTGGTCTGGGAAACTATCATGAACTTTTCCAGGGACTTTCTGAAAGTTCTTGTGTCTCCAGAGGATGCGCTTAAAACTGTGAAGGATAAAAAATTGGAAAGCCAGGGTTTATACCTTTACATTTTCATCTGCGCATTCCTCGGTTTCATGTTGGGTGGAGTCGCATCAGCCATGACAGGAGTATGGATAATTTTTCCAATAGTCCTCGCGGTGATGGTTGCGGTGATAGCACTACTAAAACTCATAGTATGGGCGATTATCTCGCATATAGTCGCCGTTTTTGTCTTCAAAGGCAAGGGGGAGCTTACAAACACGATTAAACTCATGGGTTTTTCAGCAGCTCCTTTTATCTTAGGAATCTTCGCTTTAATGACACTAATACTAGCCAAGACGATTTTCACATCAACCATGCTCTTTACAATAATGTACATCTGGGCCATTGTAATCGGGTCAACGGCAGTGAGCACTGAACATGGGATAGGATTTGGAAGATCATTCCTTTCAGTCCTTGGAATACCAGCCCTTATAATAATAGGGTTAATGATGATTGTGGAGGGGTTGCTATGAATACAGAGAAATTCTTCAGCATCCTAATCATCATTGTACTAGTGGCGGCATTTTTAACAGCGGTCACAGCACCTTTGTTCAAACCAACAGAGGAGAAAGTCACGGATACTTTCACTTTAAATGAGAGCCAGGTGTCAGGCATAAGATATGTGAATATAAACGTTGAATCAAATGTCAGTGGAGTGTCCATCGAGTTCAAAAACAATACAGATTCTATTTATAGTATTAAGACGGGAAGGAATGTGGGGACTGCGAAGCCAACTGTTAATTATACGGTTGAAGGCGACACCCTAAACATTAACATGAAACTAGATAAAGGTTCTGCGAGTGTCCTACTATCAAACAAGTACACATATAATTTAACTACCAAGAGCAAGATTGGTGGGGTCACCCTAATCCTTGGAAACGATTCAAAGATTGAAAATGTAAATTCAACAATCCAATATGCTGGAGGCGGACTACTACTAGTCGATAAAACAACATTCAAGAACATATCAATGCAAGTGAACGCCGGAGGATTTTATATACTGGTAAACCCTCAATTCAAAGGTGCTGGTTCCATATTTACAAATGTTACAATAGGTGGTGTGACAATCGCTCCAATGGATCCGTCGCTCCCCATTAGGCTAATAGCTAGCGTAGATCTTGGCGGGATCGAATTTAAACCAAGTGGCTTCAATGTTATAAAAAACACGACAAATTACCTTGAAATGCAAACGAAACCCTATGCATCCTCAGGTAACAAGCTTGAAATAATAAGTGGGGTTGGCCTTGGTGGTGTGAACATAGGCACTTTCCAGATGCCGATACAGCCATAATAGCCCCCCCCACTTATTAAACCTTTTTTTGGGATTATACCCCCCCATTATGGGGGGAGGTGCGCATTTAAGAGAAAAGTATTTATATGGTATCAAAAAAAATTTATTCAACTTTACTTTAAAAAAAATAAAAGATGGTGATATTCTTGCATATTATGGAAGGCTTTCTCCCATGGCAATGGTGCATCTTCTGGTATGCCATATCCCTACCAGTTATCATATACGGTATAACAAGAATAAAAAAAGTCGCAGAGAAACTCCCAGAATCAAAACCTTTACTGGCTGTGAGCGGGGCGTTCATATTCATACTATCCTCACTTAAAATGCCCTCAGTCACAGGAAGCTGCTCGCACCCCACAGGAAACGGACTCGGCGCAATACTATTCGGCCCATGGATAACCTCGGTAATGGCGGCCATAGTACTCATATTCCAGGCGCTCTTACTCGCCCATGGAGGATTAACAACACTGGGAGCCAACACATTCTCCATGGGTATAATAGGCCCAATATTCGCATGGTTAGCCTACAAGGGATCCCTAAAAATAAACCTTCCAACTTCCATTGCCGTGTTCTTGGCAGCATTCCTAGGCGATATCATGACCTATGTAACAACATCATTCCAGTTAGCCCTAGCATTCCCAACACCTAACTTGATAGTGGCGGCCTCAAAGTTCATGATAATATTCGCTTACACTCAAATACCCCTAGGGATAGCTGAAGGCTTACTTACAGTAGTGGTATTCGAGAACATTCTAAAATTGAAACCAGACATCACAGAAAAACTAAACCTGATAAAACCCACGGTAAGGTGATCGTATGGAAAAAAGGCATATTATAATGCTCATAATCGTCGCTTTAATCTGCGTCTTACCACTCCTAATCTATAATGGATTGGGTGAAGAACAAGGCTATTTCGGAGGGGCTGATGATAAAGCCAGTCAAGTTATAGAAGAAACAGGCTATAAACCATGGTTCAAGCCCATCTGGGAGCCTCCAAGTGGTGAAATAGAAAGTCTGCTATTCGCAGTGCAGGCGGCCATAGGAGCCCTTATCATAGGATACGTTTTCGGCTACTATAAAGGTAAACAGAAAACCTCCTAAAAAAGTGAGGAAATTGAATATTTCAACAGACTTCTACGCCCATAAAAATAATCTTAACAGGATATCCCCGGGTATAAAACTATCCTGGGGTATCCTTACAATGATATTATCACTATTGTCCCCATCACCAGTAATCCCAATTATAGTAGCATTTATGATGTCATTTATCACAGTTTGTATTGCGGGGATACCATCACGTTACTATCTTAAATTTATAAGCATACCCATGGGATTCGGGATCCTAACACTAATAATAATGGCGTTATTCTTTGGGGTTGAACCTTCATCTGTTGGATTTCTCTACTTCAAGGTCTACTTGGATGGCTTGCACACAGGATTCCTAGTATTCTCAAGGATAATGGGCGGTTTCACTTGTCTAGCTTTTATTTCACTTACAACACCCATTAATGAAATATTCAAACAATTCGAGAAGATAAGAATACCCAGGATCATAATAGAGATAGCCCTCTTAATGTATCGTATGATCTTCATTTTCATCGAAGAAGCATCTACAATGTATCATGCGCAGGAGACAAGACTAGGCTATAATAGTGTTAAGAATTCCATAAGAGCGCTTGGATTACTTGCAAGCAACCTATTTATAAGATCGTGGATGCAAGGAGAAAAAATATATCAGGCAATGGAGACAAGATGCTACCAAGGAGAAATCCCAACAATGAAAACCCACAAATCCAACAAAAAATGGATGATAATGGTAATAGCCTTCGAGATAACACTACTCATTGGAATATACTTCACAAGGAGCATAAACCTCCTATAAAAGAAACTTTTTTTAGCAGATTCATATAATACTATCAACCCTTCAGAAAATTTTTGGGTGTGAACAATGATACTTGAAGCAATCAATGTTACATACGAATACCCTGATGGAACAAGAGCCCTTAAAAATGTAAACTTTAAAGTGGAAAAAGGACAAACAGTAGCCTTACTCGGCCCAAATGGCGCTGGAAAATCAACCTTATTCTTACACTTTAACGGGATCCTCAAACCAAAAAAAGGACAAATAAAAGTAGAGGGCGAACCCATCCATTACACAAAAAAGGGGCTTATGAAAGTAAGACAAAAGGTTGGTATAGTGTTCCAAAATCCAGATGACCAACTATTCGCCCCAACAGTAAAGGAGGATGTGGCGTTCGGCCCATTCAACATCGGCTTGGAGATGGATGAGGTTGAAAGAAGGGTGAGAGACTCCCTTAGAAAGGTTGGCATGCTAGGATTTGAGGATAAACCACCACACCATCTAAGTGGCGGGGAGAAAAAGAGGATTGCAATAGCCGGGATACTTGCAATGAACCCTAAGATAATGGTATTAGACGAGCCAACCTCTGGGTTGGATCCGAAGGGCGCGTCGCACATAATGAGATTACTCTACAAGCTCAATGATGAGGGAATGACGATAATCATAGCAACACATGATGTTGACATGGCACCATTATATGCCGATAAAATATACATAATAAGCAAGGGTGAGATAATCAAAGAAGGCACACCCACAGAAGTATTCAAGGATGTTAAAACCATAAGAAATGCCAACCTAAGACTTCCAAGGATAGCTCATCTCATGGAAATACTCGAAAAGGAAGACAGACTACCATTCAAAGAACCTTACCCATTGACCATCGGCGAAGCCAGAAGAAAACTCCTAGACGCATGGAAGGTGATATGAATGAAACGCATAGGGATATGTGACACCACCTTCGCAAGGTATGATATGGCGGCGGCGGCAATAAACGAATTAAAGATGCACTCCCCAGACTTGAAGATTATAAGGAGGACTGTGCCGGGTGTTAAGGATCTTCCAGTGGCTTGTAAAAAACTAATCGAGGAAGAAGGCTGCGAGATCGTAATGGCCTTCGGAATGCCGGGCCCGGATGAAAAAGATAAAGTATGCGCCCATGAGGCCTCAACTGGACTGATACAAGCGCAACTTATGACGAACACTCATATAATTGAGGTTTTCGTCCATGAGGATGAGGAATCCAATCCAAAGGCTTTGAAGATCCTTGCGGAAAACCGTGCGCGCGAACACGCCCAGAATGTTATAAAAATGTTATTCAAACCAGAAAAACTGATAAGGGAAGCTGGTATGGGGATGAGGGAAGGTAAACCAGACGTCGGACCACTATAAAAAATGTATCAGACTGTTAACGGGTCTTTTTCTAAGGTTGGGGAAAGTGGAAGGATGAATCCAGGGGACATCACTATTATCGTGCCAGTTTATAATGAGGAAGGAACCATCATCCAGGTTATAAATGAACTGAAGGGTAGAGGCTATGATATTATTATTGTGGATGATGGTTCAACAGATTCCACACCTTATCTACTACAAAGATTCAAAGATGATAATATAAAAATTTACAGGCATGTTATAAATAGGGGCCTTGGAGCAGCCCTAAGAACTGGTATAGAAGCAGCCCTCCCAAGAAAACCATCTTATATCGTGACTTTTGATGCTGATGGACAACATGACCCTGATGATATAGAAAAGGTTTGCAAACCTTTAATCGAGGATAAAGCAGATGTTGTTATCGGTAAAAGAAATTTTAGTGAAATGCCACTTTCAAGGAATATTGGAAACCTTATCATGAACATCATAACCTTGATATTTTATGGTATCTGGGTTTCTGATTCACAGTCTGGATTAAGAGCATTCACCCGCAGGGCCGCCTCAAAGATTAACATAAATGACAGGGGTTATGGCGTATCCTCTGAGATAATAAGTGAAATCAAAAGAAGGGGCTTGAGACTAAAAGAGGTGCCTATAAAAACCATATACACCCCAGAGACGATCTCAAAGGGCACAAACCTTAGTGTGGGTATTAGGATATTGGTCAAACTAATAGTTAACATATTGAAAAAATTGTGAAAAGGTGTCAAGATTGCTATATCAGATCATAGGAATATTAACAGGCCTGATAGGGATAATATTATCCTTAAAGAGGTTTAGAGAGGGTAAAACATCCCCCACAGTTTTCATCCTCTGGCTTTTAGCATGGCTTTCCCTGATCATAATCTCAATCAACCCCCATGCAACCTCATATCTTGCAAAGATTATAGGGATTGGCCGAGGATTAGATCTAATACTCATACTGGCGATAATAGGAGCCTATTACATCCTCTTCAGGATATATATCATGATAGAGAACCTTGAAATGGAGATAACAAAACTAGTTAGAGAATTAGCACTCAGAGAATCGGAAGAGGACGAAGAATGAAAATACTAATAGTAACAGAATACTTCCCAAAAACCCTAGAATTCGATATCAGGGGCGGTGCGGAGGCATGCGCGTTCAAAGAAGCCCTCCAACTATCGAAAGAGCATGAGGTAACCGTCATAACATCCAAAGCCGATGGAACGCCCAGTGAATACTCCATAGAAAATATAAGCGTCATAGGATGCGGCCCCGCACGAGCCTATGTACAGAAGGGTTCCATCATCAAACGTTTATTATTCATGAAAGACGCCTACAAAAAAGGCATAAAACAAGACTTTGACATTGTAATAGGCTACAATTTCATAACACATCCAGTGGCATGGAAAATAGGGAAAAAAACATCAAAAGCTTCAGTTGCACGCTACCACGACACTTGGATAGGGGAATGGATCAAAAATATGGGCATCACAGGCATACTAGGCGAAATAATTGAAAGATACAACCTCTCAAGAGACTTCGATCATATAATAGCAGTCTCAAAATATACAAAGGATAAACTAGCCAAATACTTCCCACAACAGAAAATATCAGTAGTCCACAACATAGTAGACTTCAAAGTACCAGAACACAAGAAATATACGAATCCAACAATAGCATGCGTCGCAAGACTCGTAGAATACAAAAGAGTAGAAGACCTTATAAAAGCAACAAGCCTGCTAAAAGACGAAATCCCAAACCTCAAATGCCAGATCATTGGAACAGGACCGCTAGAAAAACAGTTAAAAAAACTCACAAAAAAACTCGGACTAGAAAAAAACGTGAAATTCCACGGTTTCATAAAAAAACACGAAGAAGTTTTGAAGATCATCGCATCATCCCACATATTCTGCCTACCTAGTACGGTTGAAGGTTTTGGGATAGTTATAGTAGAAGCAATGAAGTGTGGCACGCCCTTCGTAGCTTCAAGGATACCACCTATATTAGAAGCGAGCGGAGGCCAAGGAGGACTATTCTTCGAACCAAAAAACTGGAAAGACCTAGCAGATAAAATCAGAACATTACTAGAAGATGATAAACTCTACAAAAAACTCCAAAAAGAGGGTTTGGAACAATCAGAAAAATATAAGAGTGAATATATAGGGAAAAAATTGGAAAAAATACTGGAAACACTCTGACCTAGAGTTTTTCTTGTATCTTCTCTCTAAGTATCCTGTTTACAAGTTGACCATCAGCCCTTCCCCTCAACTTTTTCATAGCTTCTCCCATGAGCGGGCCGATGGCAGCCATTTTCCTCTCTTTCACCATATCCTCATTCTCTTCTATAATCTGTTGGATTATCTCCCTGACTTCCCCTTCACTTAAAAGCAGAAGATCCAGTTCCCGGGCTGCACTTATTGGTTCAACTCTCCTATCTATCATGTATGCTATGATGTCTTTTAGAGCATCCCTTGAAATTTTACCTTCTTTGAGTAATTGCAAGGCCCCTTCTATTTCCTCAAGTTTTAAAATTTCAATGTTGTAACCGTCCCTTTTGAGCTCTGGTAAGGTGTAGGCGAGTAATGATGCTACTATGGTGTTGTCAACATCTACCCTTGTAAGTTTTTCGAAATCGTCTGCAAGACCCTTTTTAACTAACTGGGATGCTAAATCCTCGCTCAGACCATACTCTCCCACTATCCTCTCTTTTTTCTCTGATGGAAGTTCTGGGAGCTCATCCTTTAATCTTTTAATCATCTTGGCACCGATCTTGAAAAGTGGAATATCTGTTTCAACATACATTCTACTTGCAGTGGGCAGAGGCCTTAAATAGGATGTGTTACCATCCTCTAAAGCTTTCCTCGTCTCCTCCGGAACGCCCTTCATGGCCATTCTCGCCCTTGAAACAACTTCTAGGAGGGCTGATTCCGCCTTCTCCCTTTCATCTGCTATGATTATCACAGCATCCTTTTCACCAGCATCCAAGTGCCAGAATACTCTTTTAGTTTCTTCTTCGCTTATGCCATATGCCGGGAGTTCATCAGTATGGAATATGCCAGCAACTCCCCTTTTCTTGGCATAATCTGCTAGTTCAGTCCCGAACCTCCTATCCGGTTGAATTTCCATGCCTATAAACCCTGAGAATCCTTCTAGTTTGATTGCGAGGACGCTCTCAGCACCTTTTATTATCTTTGACCTTGTGTCCTTGAAGATCTCCCCAACATCATATATCTTATCTTCAACCTTCGCTTTCCTCTTTCTAAGTTTTTCACGTAACTCCAATAACTTTAATTGCCTTTGAACCTCTCTTTTAACAATTTCTGGTATTAGGTTAAGGTCCTGGACTCCCTTGACCTCGACCCTCGCACCATCCCTTATGGATATGTTAAGGTCTTGTCTAATGGTCCCTATACCCCTCTTAACCTTGGTGCTGCGAAGTATCTGCCCTATCTGATAGGCCACCTCTTTTAATTGGTCCGGATCCCTGATAGAAGGGTCTGTTGTTATCTCGACAAGGGGTATTCCAAGCCTGTCCAAACGGAAGACTATACCATCTTCCAACTCTTCTATCCTTCTTGCAGCATCTTCTTCGAGGCATAAATTCTCTATCTTCACCCTACCATGGGCTGTTTCAACATGGCCATTGGTTGCCACAAGCCCAGTTCTCTGAAAACCTCCAGTATTGCTCCCATCTATCACCTGCTTTCTCATGGTGTGGAATTCATCAACCACATTCATGTTAAGGAGTAATGCAATTGTCACCGCGATTTCTAGGGCCTCCCTATTTATGGGATGCGGCGGCTCCTCATCGGCTTCCACAAGACAAGTATGATTAGAATAGGCTTGATAATAGAATTTAAGCTTCCTTTTAGCCTCTTCAAACGCTGCCCTGTCTATTTTACCGAGTTCGCTTTGTGTGGGTCTTAACCTCCTCATTATGTTATATTCTGGTTCATCATCTGTCAGTTCACATTTACAGGGGCAGAACAATTTCCCTTTACTGTTAAGTTGCTGGTGTATCTCCAAACCCATCTTTAACCCGATTTTGTCCCAGTCCATAAAGTATCACCCTGGGAAATATTTAAGGGAGGATCTATCCTCGATCTCGCCACTGATATTCTCGACCATGATCTTCTTGACGGTTTCTGGGTCTTTGCTTTGGCCAAGGGCCCATACAAGCTTTACATAGGCTGTTTCAGGGAGCATGTCAGCTACTGGTATAACTCCAGCTCCGAGCAGCCTCCTACCAGTACTATAAACGTTCATGTTAACTCTCCCATTAAGGCACTGTGAAGCCATTGCAATTATGATATCCATTTCATTAGCGCGTTCAATAGCGGGTATAAGATTATCTGGGCAGTGACCAAGACCAGTACCCTCTAGGACAATACCCTTGTAGTTGTTGTCAATGTAGTATTCTAATATTTCTGGGTTGATCCCAGGGTATGTTTTTATGAGGGCTACTCTTGGCTCTATCTTGTCCCTGAGTTCAAGTTCTACTGAATCTCTCCTCTGGTAGTCTTCCCTTAAAACTTTGATTTTACCATTTTTAACTTCTGCAATTGGCGTGGTATTTATGCTCTTGAATGTGTCTCTTCTTGATGTGTGCATTTTCCTAACCTTTGTCCCACGGTGTAAATGGCAGCTTGTATCCTCTATACTGGCATGCATACAAACCATAACCTCCGCTATCTCAGATTTTGCACTTATAACAGAACTTATAAGGTTGAGGTGCGCGTCAGATGATGGCCTGTCAGAACTTCGCTGCGCCCCAGTAAGGATTACTGGCACGGGAGTCCTTAGGATGAAACTTAATGCCGCGGAGGTATAATGCATGGTATCTGTGCCATGGGCCACAACAACGCCATAGGCCCCGTCTTCTATTTCTTTGGCTATGGCCCTTGCGGCTTCAACCCAATACTCTGGGCGCATGTTCTCGCTTAGAATGTTAAATATGGCCTTTCCACGTATATTTGCAATGTCTAGGAGTTCTGGGTTGGCTCTTAGCAGGTCTTCTGCTGTGAATGCTGGGTGAACAGCGCCTGTACTATAATCTATTATGGAGGCTACTGTGCCGCCTGTGGATATTATGGAGATGTCTGGGAGTTCTGGGTTTTTTTCAACATCAACTGGTGGAAGTTTTATACTAGGCTTTGAACCTTCCTCTATCAATTCTATCTTGGCGTCTTTGATTTCCACCCCTATATTGTAGCCGTTGTCTAATTTTAGCACTAGGTGTTTGTCATCGGCATCCTCTGGCCTGTCAAGTAGCATGCCTTCATAGCTTATATCGTCTTTTTTGATCTTGATCCGGTCACCAATTTTAATAGATTTTGAATCTAGTAATTTCTTCGCAAGCCCCCTATAGGCCATTATAAGCCCCCATATATGTTCTCTTGGGCCCATTCAGCCCCTATATCTAATAGTTTGAGGTTTATGTCTATTATCTTCTCTTTTCCACTGAATATGAATTTTATAGCCTCTTCGAAGGATTCTCTGGAAAGTTTTGTGAGTCCGAGTTCCATGAGAACCCCTAGCATGACTGTGTTAGCAGCTCTCTCCACCCCTTCTCTTTTGGCGATTTTAAAGGCTGGGACGCCGATAACATTACCCTTGCCCTTGTATTTCATGGTTGTGGAGTCATAGAGTATGTAACCATCCTCTGGTACTGTGTGGGCGAATTCTTCAAGTGATGGTTGGTTAAATGCGATTAATATGTCTGGTTCATCCACTAAAGGGGAGCCTATCACTTCACCTGATATTACAACGGCGCAGCTTGAGGTCCCACCCCTCTGTTCCGGTCCATAGGCGGGATACCATGATACGTGCCTGGATTCTGTGCAGGCTGCCTGTGCAAGGGCAAGGCCCATGCTAAGCACTCCCTGACCCCCGAAACCTGCTATTTTCACCTTAACCTCCCCGAATTCCGGATCTTCTATGGGTTCTGGAAGCGACTCATCTAGTTGGAATATCCTATCCAGGCTTTCCTTGGAAAAATCGCTTTTGTCGCGTTTGAGCGGTTCTACTTCATCGCCTTTGTCCCTGAAATTTTTAACAGGGAATTCTTTTTCCATTTCTTCGTTTATGAATCTCTGGGTGCCTTCAGCATCCTGGCGCAGGTTTGTTGGACATGGGGACAAGACCTCGACGAAAGCATAACCTTTACCATCCCTCTGTATTTCGAGGGCTCTTTTAACAGCTCTTTTAGCCCTCCTTATATGTTTTATATCAGCAAGGGAAACCCTTTCGATAAATACGGGTGCTTCTAGGTTGTTGAGTAATTCGCACATGTGTATTGGGTAACCTGCAAATCTTGGATCTCTACCCTTTGGACATGTTATTGTCCGTTCACCTACAAGTGTTGTTGGGGCCATTTGGCCTCCTGTCATACCATATACTGTGTTGTTCACGAAGAATACCGCCATTTTCTCTCCTCTGTTAGCGGCTTGGATGGTTTCATTTAATCCGATTGATGCAAGGTCCCCGTCTCCCTGGTAGAGTATTAGGATCGCGTCGTCTTCTGCACGGGATATTCCTGTTCCCACGGCTGGTGCTCTTCCATGGGCGACTTGTACGTTGCCACAATCAAAGTAATAGTATGCGAAGACTGCGCATCCAACTGGGCTTATGAGCACTGTTCTCTCTTGTATTCCAAGTTCGTCTATGGCTTCTCCTATGAGTTTGTGTAGTATGCCATGTCCGCATCCTGGACAATAGTGTGTTGCGGTAGGCGCGCTTCCACCCTTTCTCTCGAACACGTCAAGTATACATTTTGGTTTTTTGATGATTCTTTCAGCTGTCATGGGCTGCCTCCCTGATATTTTTGACAACATCTTCTAGTTGGATTAGGTTTCCACCCATCCTATTAACTAATCTGATGTCCTTGCATCCTGTGGCTAATCTTATATCCTCTAGCATTTGCCCGTTACTCATCTCTACTGATATGAACTTTGGGTTGTCCTCGCTTAACCTGGCAAGTTCCTTTTCTGGGAATGGGGAGAGTGTTATGGGGCGTAATAGTCCGACTTTTATACCCTCTTTTCTGGTGATTTCGATTGCTGTTCTTGCTATTCTGCTACTTATACCATAGGCTACTAGGATGATACTAGCATCATCCAACATGTAACCTTCATATTTTACCTCTTTTTCTTTTATGCGCTGGTATTTCCTTTGAAGGTAAAAATTGAACTCTTCTAGCTCGTCAAAATCGAGGAAAATTGATGTTACAAGGTTTTTCATGGTCTCTTTGTTGCCTTGGACCGCCCAGGAAGTGTCTGGTTTATGTTCTATGGCCTTCTCTGGGAATTTTAAGGGTTCTGCCATCTGCCCGAGAACCGCGTCAGCGAGCACGATAACTGGTGTTCTGTATTTGTCTGCGAGTTTGAACGCTTCCATTGTAAGATCGCACATTTCCTGGACGCTATTAGGGGCTAAGACAATATTCTTATAGTTTCCGTGTCCGCCACCCTTGACTAGTTGAGTGTAGTCCGCCTGTTCAGGGCCTATGTTTCCTAGGCCTGGCCCGGCTCTCATCACGTCGACTATGACTGCTGGAAGTTCTGCGCCTGCAAGGAATGATATTCCCTCCTGTTTCAAGCTTATACCAGGCCCTGATGATGCTGTCATCACACGGTGTCCTGCCGCAGCCGCCCCATATACCATGTTTATGGCCGCTTCTTCCGATTCTGCTTGTACGAATTTTCTGCCGACCATTGGAAAATATTTAGCGGCTTCGTGTAGTATTTCACTGGCTGGGGTTATGGGGTATCCGAAGTAACAATCGCATCCAGCATACATCGCCCCTATGATCACTGCTGTGTTTCCTTTCACCATCTGGGTTGCCATTGTCATCGACTCCTTTTGATTGGTATGTGCACTTCTATTGCGTGGGGTTCTGGACACGTGTAATAGCAGTTCCCACAACCTTTACATCCGCTGCCTTTGTATTCCACGTAATGGTATCCTCTCTCATTGATCTTCTCGCTCATAAAGAGTACTTTCTCTTTACAGGATAGTATGCATCTTTCACATCCTTTGCATTCCAGTGGATTAATTACTGGATATGGTTCCATTATCGTTCCCCTGCTTTTTTCATGTCCTTTTCTCTTATCTCAACTCTTCTTATCTTTCCACTGATTGTTTTGGGTAGTTCATCAACAAATTCTATTATGCGAGGATACTTATATGGGGCTGTAACCCTCTTCACATGGTCTTGTATATCTTTTTTGAGTTTCTCTGAGGGTTCATATCCTTTGGCAAGTACTATTGTGGCTTTTACCACCTGTCCTCTGATTGGGTCTGGGTAGCCTGTAACTGCACATTCAAGCACTGCCGGGTGGGATATGACTGCGCTTTCAACTTCGAATGGTCCTATACGGTACCCTGAACTTTTTATCATGTCATCGGTTCTGCCGACGAACCATAGGTATCCGTCTTCGTCCATCCATGCTGTGTCACCTGTATGATACTTGTTATTGTACCATACTTCTTTTGTTTTTTCTTCGTCTCGGTAATAGCCGCCGAAGAGTCCTAATGGTTTGCCCTTCGAGGTGTCTATGACGATCTCTCCTTCTTCCCCCACATCTACTGGGTTTCCATTGTTGTCAACTAGTTCTATCTCATATAATGGTGCTGGTTTGCCCATTGACCCTGGCTTGGGTTCCATCCATGGGAAGTTGGCGATAGAAACAACAGATTCTGTCTGCCCATAGCCCTCCATGAGTTTCAAACCGGTCTGCTCATAAAATTTATGGAATACCTCCGGGTTTAATGGTTCGCCTGCGGTTACAGCATATTCTATACTTGAAAGGTCATACTTTGAAATGTCCTCTTTTATTAGGAACCTGTATACTGTGGGTGGAGCGCAAAAGGTTGTTATATTATACTTTTCTAACTTTTCTAGCATGTTCAGGGGATTGAAACGGTCATAGTCATATGCGAATACCGCGCTTCCTGAGATCCACTGGCCATAGATCCCACCCCACACTGATTTAGCCCATCCTGTATCTGCTACTGTATAGTGTAGGCCGTCTTCTCGGACGTTCTGCCAATACTTGGCTGTGACTATATGTGCGAGTGGATAGGTATGGTCATGTTTTATCATCTTTGGCATTCCAGTTGTTCCTGATGAGAAGTATACTAATAATATGTCCTCGCCTGAAGGATGATCTTCTGGTTTTTCGAAGGTCATTGGCATCTCTTCAAGTTTTTCTCTGAAATTGATCCATCCTGGCCTGTCCTCCTCGCCTACAATAGCCTTTATGAGTGGAATGTCGCCCATTTCTTTGTGGGCTCTGTCGAAACAGTCTGGGACGCCGTCTTCGGCGATGCAAACCACCATTTTTATGTCGGCTTTTTTTATACGATATATTATGTCTTTTTCTTTTAGCATGTGGGTTGCGGGGATTGCGATAGCCCCTATCCTATGGAGGCCTAAAAGTGAGAACCAGAAGTCGTATCTTCCCTTTAGGGTTAACATCACTCTGTCGCCTTTTTTTATCCCGTATTCCTTGAAGAAGTTAGCAGCTCTATCTGAGTATTCTTTCATTTCTGCAAAGTTTATTATGCGTTCGTCTCCATTGTCGTTACACCACACTAGGGCTTCTTTTTGGGGGTGTTTTGCAGCGTACCAGTCGACAACGTCGTAGGCGAAGTTGAAGTTTTCAGGGACTAGGATCTTGAAGTTTTCCTTGAAATCCTCATATGATTCGAATTCGATTCTGTTAACAAATTTTTCTAATATTGATGCCATTGCACTGTCACCTCTACATTATTATAGCTAAGAATTTCGCCCTTTTATTGTTGAGAGCTTCCATTGCATGAGGGTATGATGAATCAAAGAATATTGAGTCGCCCTCATTGAGTATTATCTCATTATCATGGATATAAAACCTTATACTACCTTCTAGGATGTAGTTGAATTCTTGGCCTGGGTGGCTGTTCATCTCTGGCTTGTCTTTTCGGGGTTCTACGGTTACTATGAATGGTTCCGCCTTCTTATGAATGAATTTCTCCGCGAGGCTCTCATACTTGTACTGTTTACGTCTTTCAACTTTAACCCCCCTACCTTTCCTTGTGACCGTGAAAATATGCATCCTGGCCTCTTCTCCAGTGAGTAGGAGTCCCATGTCCACGCCAAGTTTTTGAGCTATCTCGAATAGCATGCTCGCGGGTATGTCCTCCTCACCAGCCTCATATTTCTTATAGGTTTCCTTGGGAACCCCTAAATGGTTGGCCATTTCTTCTACTGTGATATTTGAAAGTTCTCTCAACTCTTTTATCCTTGCACCTATCTCTTTAGTTTTTTCATTCATTAAAACACCCCATAGGAAAATTCGATAAAATTATTAATGATAGAATTGTAATTTCTTGATTATAAAAAATTATCTCTCAATTATAAATTGTGGCTGTCAAAAAAAAAATTTGGCGGCCGATCCTCGAAAAATTTATATGGTATCTGATATCAGTCATGACCATTATACGTGACTTTAAGCCTTTTTTTTGGTTTCCATCAATCATGCTCTTTGATGGGTTTTTCTGGGAGATACCCAGTATTTTGTTGTTCTTTCGATGTTTTTTTTCAGGGATTCGAAGAAGCTTTTGAAGTAAAGCAGCGGTTTAAATACTACCATCAGATAATCTCTATCATATAAAAATCTTATTACACCCCCTAATCTTTCCTGATGTCCATTTTATCGCTTAACCCCTTAATATTCTTCAAATTCGAGCATCAAGCGATAGATTGGGGGTATCAACTCGATAAGAGGAGATTTGGCACTTGATCTTATCATCACATCCTACGATACGGTGATAAGGATGCGTTAGTTTTGGCTTTTTTTGCCTAATATCATCTAAAATTACCTGGTAAATTCTTCTCAGCCCACTTTAAGTGTTGTGCTTGTAAACTTTGTTAGCCTGTTTCTGGTTCTTGTGTAAAAGGATCACTTTCAAGATATCTTAAATGATCCCCCTATATGATTCCCTCTAGGAGAGTCAAATATATGAGAGAATTGTTAAGATAACAGAAGAAATTTTCTTCTGCAATGATTCATGGTTTAGGGGTTTTATATGTTGAATAGGTTTGTTTTGTGTGTTTTTCCGCGACTTTTTTTGGTTTCTGGTGTTTCGGCTGTTGATGTTTGTTTGGATGGAGTTGTGGGTGCCTTTTGTTGAGAATCAGGGTCAGGTGGTGGGGGTTCTTGTGTGAGGTTCACGGGTTCTACACTTGCTGGCACAGCAAGATGATGGCATAACATACGCGGTTGGGGATGGTAACAGGACTTTGATTATAAAAGAAGTTTTTTTAGGGTCGAATAGCACAGCATAAGGTGGAGTGAAATCTGCGGCGAAAATCAATTATATTATCGGTTCGGATTAATCACAAAAAAAAGTCCACGTGTTAGTCCCCAATGTGTAATCTAAGCTGAAAACGAATTAATAAAGTTTACATCAGCGGCGTTCAAAGTTGGGCTAAGAAGGGTTTACCAAGCCTATTCAAGCATAAAATCTAAACGCAAGTACACTCAGCATCAACCTATGGCGCTGTTGTGCTTGAAGACCCCCTAAGATTAAACCAGGATTCACATCATAAGTTTAATGCATTCAGCGCTCAAGATGCTGGGCTTGAAGGCCATGCCCACACTCCAGAAATTCTTCAAACGCACCATGATCATCATGGATCCTGGATAAGACGCTCAACTTAAATGTTCGTTTGATGGAACAAGCCATTCCAACAGTTATTGCAAGTCTCATATTACGCCCAAAGGATCCGCAAGCAGCAAAAAAGAAATGATGGAAGAAGAGCTACACAAAACAAGATTGAAACCGGAGAACAAATTTATATTGGCATATAAAGTGTCCAGGGTCCTAGAAACGACTTCGGGGATGCGATAGCAACTAGAGTAAAAATAGGGAAATATAAGCCAGCAGATCCCAGTTTGGACAAAGTATCCGACCGGGAAGAAATACGCATAAACGAATAACTGGAATCAACCAGCATGACACGCCAAGGAAAAAAATTTGAAGTAAAGGTAAATGCCGGCTTTGCAATTTTTGCTCTTCTCTTACTATATCCTTTATCTTCTAATCTTTTGTGGTGTTGTCTTGCATTCTATTTGATCTCATAATGTGCATGGTTTATTCCGGGGTCCTCCTCGGGTTATAGTGCAATGTGCAGGTCCAAAAGAAAAGGAAGGAGCTTATGAAGTGTGGGGTTTCGAGTAGTTTTAGTGATTTGAGCCGGTCTAATATTTTTTCTATAAATTATTTTAGGGGTTTTTAGCGCGGTCTTTTCCAGAAAATGTTTCAAGGAGGGTGTTTATTCCACAATCGTGTGTGTGGGGATCTCATTAGGTTTGTGGGAGGACTTTCATAGGGATATACAAAAGTGTTTTATATGTTATGGTATTCTGTAATATGCGCTTACTGCCGTGGATTTTCGATTTATAAAACCGAGCCACACATTTATATTTTATCAAGTGCGTTCAAATTGTAAGTTGGTGGGGGTTATGGTCAGTGCTAGCACCAAATTTCGATCGAAAATGGGAAATATCACTGAATAATGCCTCGTGGGCTGTTTTTTTATAAAATGGTGTGATGAAGTGGCAGGTATCTTTTGGGAGGAAGGAATTCCAGTCCATAAGGGAGGATAGTTCACCTCATACTCATGTGGTTGCGTGTATATAACCTATCATAAGCTTATGATCTCCCCCTATTATAAAGTATTGGTTTTTGTGTTTTTGACTCTGAAGCTAGCCTTTTCAAGTTTCTCTTTGAGATTCTTGTAATGATATTCGATTATTATCTCCTGGAAAGTTTTCAAGATCTTCTTTGGCGTTTTAAGTATGCTGTACTCGCAGCCTTCACAATCCATTTTCAGACAAGCGTCTTTCAAGTTGAATCTTTCCACTATTTCTTCTAAGGTCGTTAATTTTACATGCTTTCCTTGATGGAAATCCTTTAATTGTGAAGTGGCCAAACTTTCATGATCTTTTTTTATTTTTATTTACCCACATTTTCATCGAGACCCTTGTTAACTGCTATTATCTTCTCATCTAAACCATTAACTCTAATGTTTTTTGAGAATAGCTTATATGAGCTGGGATAGGGTTCAAGGGCATAAACTCTCTTCGCTCCCTTAAGATGAAATATATTGGCGAATCTCCAATGTATGAGCCTATATCAACCACAACCTCCCTTTGACATCTAATTGCTTGTAGGTTTCCATGCCAAAGGTCTCGCTTAATACCCTGAGGGCGTCTAGTAGCCCCTTTTTACTATTACTTGAATAGAATTTAAGGTTTCTGTTCTTGAATTTGAATTTTGTGATCGCACCCCAAATTCTAGCATCCTTTAACATATGAGCATATAATAGGCGATAATAATCCCATAGATCTTTTATTTCTACCATTTTTCCATTCCTGAGCTCCCCCACGAACCCGTCCAATATACCAAATCTGAATAATATGGCTTTCAGCCAATTCTTGAAAACCTTTCTAGCATTTAAAAACTCTTCGCGATAAAATAGAACCCTAAAAAGTAGCGCGGCTTTTAAACAATCTAGGAAGGTTACGTTTAACATTCGCAGACCTCCAAGAATCATCATTTCGTGAAAATACAATTCATGGAAGCCCCCCACTAAGAAGTGGGGGGGTTCTGGGGGTATCAGCAAGGTCCATCTTTCCATCTTTAACGCTTGCCGGAAACCCATCATCCGAGAAGATGGAGGAGGAAAGCAAGCTTCCCCACCTCCTTTAGTACCTAATATTCGTCATTTATTTATCTCTCTTTTTAGCTAAAGTTTCTTTCGATATCTGAAATCTCTGGTTGTTCAAATTCTCTGCGGAATCGTATCCCCCTTTTCTTTTAATTGCCTATGTGTCTTGTTTTAGCCCACTTTTTCTCACTTCTTCCTATAATATGGGCTGTGGCTATCAAAAATAAAGGTAAAAGGTAGAGACAATAAGCCCAATACTCTATTGATAAGACTATACTACGGGTTATGTTATACCCATCCCTTTTTATACCCGTTATGGCAAGGGGGAAGAACGCCACTGTAGATATGAGGCCGATGATAAAAGGTGCTCTCATACCCATTGTAAATCCTCCAATGTTTAGTATGGAAACAATATAACCGAGCATGACGAACCCTATAAAGAGCAGAGAGAAAAGATAGAATATGGAATCTATTTTCATGCGGATTGTTATTGGAGCGTCAATCACAAGTGCAAGATAAACAAAGAGCGTTTCAAGGTTACCTGTAAGCCATCTAGTCCTTTGCTTAAAAAATGCGGGCCACTTCGGAACGGCCTCTTGCCAAACCTCCGCTTCTGGACAGTATCTTATATGATAGCCTTTGATCATTAATTTCACTGTAAGGTTGAGGTCTTCCGTGGCCGCATATCCGTCCCAGCCACCCACTTCTTTGATTATATCCTTTTTGACAAGTTGTCCGTTACCTCCAAGGAATGCTGATACTCCTAGGTTCATCCTTGACCTCATTATAAGGTTGCTGAAGATCGCGAATTCAATATCCTGCATTTTTGTGATCAGATTCTTGTCGGCATTGTACATTCGCACACGCGACTGCGCACCCGCAACATTCTCGCCTTCAAGATACGGCATGATCTTCTTTAGGAAGTCTGGCCGGACCCTCGCATCCGCGTCAAAGACAGCTATGACATCACCATTTGCAAGTGTAAGACCGTCATTGAGGGCATATCCTTTACCATTGAATGCGAATGGCGCCTTCCTAGTTATCACATGAAGATGTTTATGTTCTTTTACAAGCTCTTTGAGGATTGCGCCTGTCCTGTCAGTGGAGCCATCATTGACAACGATGATCTCATAATTCTTCCTGCCATTCAAATGGTAATCTAGTCTTGATAGGCTTTCAACGCACTCTCTTATAGTGTTCTCCTCATTATGGGCTGGTACAATAATACTCACCATTGGCATTTCACCATCGGATGGCCTATTAGGCTTTTTGAAACTGGATATGAGATATAGGATGCTGTAAGAAGCTGGGATGAAGAGAAGGTACATTAACCATGTCATGTCCCTTGAAATTAAACCATAAATTGCAAGTGATATTATAATAGAGGAAACAAAGAATACGGCGGTCTTTTCTATTTTCATCTCCTCGGCTTTAGTCACGATAATCTCATGCATTCTCTTTGAATACTCCTTTGTTTCATGGAATGTTTCAAGCACTACTTGGATTTCGGCCTTTAATTGTTCAGTTGTACATGGTTTAACAAGATACCCGTATGGTTCGCTTTCAAGTATCCTTGAGAGTGTCTTATCATCAGAATATGCTGTAAGGTAGATTACTGGGATGTTATATCCTTGTATAATCTTGGCGGCTTTTATACCATCCATTTCTCCTTTTAGTACAACATCCATGATAACAACGTCGGGTTTAAGCTTAGAGGCGGTTTTAACAGCCCCTTCACCCGTAACTTCAACCCCTACAACATTAAACCCCGCAACTTTAAGTTTTTCCTCGAAATCTGCCGCAATAATCGCATTATCCTCAACCAAGAGTATCTTAGGGGTTTCAGCCCTTTGAGTAACATCAAGTGATGGTGTTTTAAATAAGTCTCTGATGTTAGCCTCATATCTTTTAAGGGCTGTTTTGATGGTGACGCTGAGCGAATGGTCATCATATGGCTTCAGAAGATAACCATATGCCCCTGCCCTTCTAGCCCTTTTAATGGTTTCAGGGTCGGAATATGCTGTTAGGAACACTATAGGGATCTTTAAATCCTTTATTTTCTCAGCCACTTCTATGCCGTCCATTTCCCCTCTTAGCACGATGTCCATGAGAACGAGATCTGGCTTCGTCTCTGTTATTTTATAGAGTGCCTCCCTGCCTGATGCCACGTTTCCAACGACCTTATAGCCTAATTTTTTAATTTTTGATTGGAGATCAAGGGCTATGATCGCATCATCTTCCACTATCAGCACACTTTTCATGAAGTGCACCACCAAATGATATTCAATATTGTTTCCATATTTTTTTAATTTTACTGTCGCTGTTAAGTTCCCATTCCAAAAAAAGAGAGTGATAAAACAAGGGGGAATTTAAGGCTAATATCCACAAAAAATATTGGTGGGGTTGGGGGGGACGGCTTTCAATGCCTGTGGGGGAAGCCGACCCTTATAAGCCCCCCCATTAGAAGAAGACCCGACGAAGTTTGAGCCTTTCTCTAGGAATTAGTGGGCTCTAATCGCTAAAGATGAGGTTCACAGTTTTCCATGTCCTTTGAGGAAGTAACCAGCACCTATAAGAAGTACGATGCCTATGACACCTAAAAGTGCATAAAATGGCATCTGACTCCCTGAACCGCCACTTAGAGATGCTGAAACCTCAAAAACCCTGCCGGGTCTGCCTGCAGACGCTCCACCACCTCCAGTGTAACCGGCACTTGCAGCTACAGTTCCTCCCATGCCAGAACTTGATTGTCCTTGACTACCAGTATAACCTGGAGTTGCACCCTGCTGTCCAGTAGACCCTGAAGTTCCCCCCTTTGATTGTCCAACACCAGGAACAGTGATCTCAGCCCCTGTAGCAGCTGCAAACACGCCCGAAAACCTTTGAAGAGCCGCGGAATTCAAAGATGAGACACTCACAAGCCATTGATTAAACACAATATTACCACAGGTGTGGTGGCAACAGACAACACCATACTGGTTTGCAATTCCTATATACCTGTCTACAAGGTTTGTTACCAGGCCACTGTCACTTGGGGTCCATATACCACGCCTATTGGCCTCAAGCACCCATCCAATCATTGATTGAAGTGCAAAGGCCCCATAGGTTCCTGGAGCGCCGAATCTTGGTGTTAAAAGGTTTTCAGCCATCTGCGTCCATAACTGTTGACTTATAGAATTGCTGGTCACTGCTATCGCAAATGCATTCTTGTACCTTGAAGCATATTCCATCCAACCACTAGGAGAGCTGAGAAGAGAATCCATATACTTTGGATTGAGGAGCTGAGACCTTATCTCCAGTTCAATTTCCTCTTTAATGCTCCTTGTAGCGATAGTATTCTTGTTCCTTATATCAACGAGTGAAGTGTCAGGATTGCCGCCCAATTGCCTTGAAGTCAATAACATTCCACCATACCAGTCATAGTAGTCATCTGTGTCAATCAAACGCCAAGTACTGTCAATAATCTGCGTCATGAGATCCATATTTTTAAGAAGATACTGAAACGTTCCTTTATTTTGCTGTATACTAATGCCAGTGGCCGTTGACTTCCAAGCATATGAAACCCTTGAAAGATAAACATCGGCAAGCTCACTTGTTGCTTTCCACTTTGAAGTGTTAGGTAGAAGGTCACAAACTCCAGTACCTTCAAGTACAAGACCCCTCAAACCAAATACTCTGTCAAGGGATCCGCACTCCCTATAGTGTTCTTTAACGGGATTTAGGGGGTCGCTGGCCGAAGCTGCTAGTTCAACAGCCCTATTCATGAGGTCTATCCATCCTTGGTGTCCTGTGACAGCTGTTACAAAAACATCAACTCTGGGTCTTTGCATTTCCACGCCATCAATGACTATTTTAAGCTCTGATGGGTCCATGAGCACAGGTTTAGGTTTCACGTCACCATTAGGATTCCATTCAGGTTTCACACCGAGCAAGTACAAGAATTCTGCTATTGCAAGGCCATCAGTCCTTAATAGTTCCGTGCCCCACATGACCATCCCTACAAGTTCTGGGAACTTTCCATGTGCTTTATAATAGTCTGTGAGTAGCTTATCCACGGTTTTTTTAGCGGTTTCCCATGCAGCCTTTGTCGGCATCTTCTTGGGATTGGCTGCATAGAAATTAACACCTGTGGGGAGCACATCATTCCATGCAGGATCTCCAGCAAGTCCCGGTTCCACAAAACCTCCATTGAGAGCATCCAAGAGGTTTTGCCACTCCCTGTTGGCTCTGATCTTGTTTACTGTCTCGTTTATGAATTTCAAGTTACTAGAGTCGATTCCGTCTGGTATGGTGCCATTTATTATACTCCTTATCCATTCTTTAGCCGTTTTCTTGATATTCTTGATTTCGTCTTCGTATACGCTTTTAGACATCTCAGAATAGCCTATTGTGATTGATGGATATAGTTTCCTCTTCACGTTTTCGAGGAGATCTGACCTTGAAGATGCGATGGTGAAAATTTCCTCGACAAGTTCTTCGCCGCTGAGAACTTTACCAAGGGAATGAAGTCCAAGGGGTATAATGTCATCTTCGATTTCATCGAGTTTGAAATGGAGTTCCTCTAAAGCCTTTTTGAAGTCGCCTGACATGTCAAAGCCCAATTTTGAAGCTTTTGCCTTTATTTCCCTTTCAAGTTCTGGGAGTATTTGCACGTTACCGACCTTTAATGCATTCTGGTATTGGTGTATGAGGTCATTGATTTCGATAAGATCACCATAGAGGCCGCTTTGGACCATCGCAGGAGTCATATGATCTATTATGAGTGCATTGCTCCTGTCTTTTGCCACGAGTCCTTCACCAGGATTGGAGACTATATAAGGGTAAATGTTCGGCAAGTTTGTGAGTTGGAATGGCCAGTCCTCTTCTGTTAGTCCTATCATACGGCCTGGGAGCCATTCGAGTGTTCCGTGGGTTCCGAGGTGGATCATGGCATTTGCACCGAAGATTTTTTCTATCCACTTGTAGAATGCTATGTACTGGTGGTGGGGTGGTAAGTAGGGGTCATGGTAGTCTTGTATTTCTTCCCATCCGCGGCTTGGCTGCACTCCGATGAAGATGTTCCCGAGTATGATCCCTGGGATTACTATTGTCCCATTTACTGTCATTATTTCTCCGGGTGGGTTTCCCCATTTTTTGATAACTTCTTCTCTTAATTTTAATGGGAGTTCATTGAACCAGTTAAGGTATGTTTTGGAGTCTATAAGTTGTTTGTTTTCTTTTAGCGTTGGTCCATGTTCTATTAAGTATTTTTCGAGTAGGGGTTTTGCCCAACTGCCTTTATTGCCACATTCTATTAATATTTTGTAGAGTTCTTCCTTTGAGGGTATATTGCCTACGTTGTAACCGTTTTCTTTAAGTTTGATAAGTAGATCATGTAGACTTTGGAAGACGTCGAGGTAGGATGCTGTGAACCCATCCTTTCCAGGCGGATAGTTGTAGATTATGATAGCCAGTTTCTTTGTATTGTTTTTAAGTTCCCTTAGTCTCGCCCATTTATCTGCGATCTGCACTATCTTTTTAACACCTTCTTCTATTGGAACTTCTTCCCACGTGCTCATGTTGGTATATGATACGACAATTGGTGAGAACACGCCTTCAAAACTGGGTATTGTAACCTGCCATGTCCATTCATATTGTGCGCCGAGGGGGTTTGTGAGACTCGAATTGCTATATAATTGGACGCCTTTGATCACTGGGATGTTCATTTTTTCAAGTTCTTGGAGAGCGCCTCCATTTGGGAGGTTGGGGTAATTTAGGGACCATGAATATAATGATATGATGGCGTTTACGTCTCTTCCAAGAGGTTTGGTGTTATTTTTGCCTAGTACGACTTCTTCTAGGAAGGAGCTTACAGGAGGTGTGGTCGCGCCTTGGTAGAGGCAGAATATTGCTCTACCATTTTTTTCAGCTTCTCTTATTATTGCGTCAACTACTTTAGATGGTGAGTAACTCACCACGACAATGAATGGCCTTGTGATGTTCCTTGTTTGTTTGTACCATTCCCCGAATTTTTTGTAGAGGTTCCAGCGTTGTTCACTCGCCCAGGTTGCGTAATTTTCATCTATCCATTTTAGGCTGTCATATGGTGGGAGTAGTCCGGGATTTGTTTCTATCCATTCTTTTATCTGGTCTCTTGTGGGGATGATGCCGGCGACTCCATAGTCTGGATGGTATAATCCCCAGTCTGGATTTGACATTATCGGCCCTTGGCCATGTTCTGTTGGGTTGTATTTTGTTTCGTTGAGGAGGAAGTAGATGTATTTTATCATGTTTTCGAGGTTTTCTTTGGCGGTTGTTCCAGTTGCAAGGGCCCAGTAGCTGGCTATGTAAGTGTTTTCGATGGTGTTTGGCGTGTCATTAGTGTTGTGTCCTTTAAGTAGGTGTAGTCCGTCACTTCCCCATGGGTCGGTGTCGGTGTCTGTGGGGTATCCGAATGCTGCTGCTATCATATATTTTTTGTTTGCTGGGCTTTTTAGGATGTGGGGGTACCATGAGTCTCCATAGCCGGTGCCTGGCATTTGCATGTCGAGATATGCGAAGTTCACATATTCTAGTATCCAGTCGTTAGCTTTAGATTTGGGGTCGAAACTGTCGGTGTATATTATGCGTCTATTGTTTAGTTGGCTGAGTATTTTGACCTTATCGAGGTTAGCTGAAGATATGATGGCAATGTCTGGCATGAAGGTATGGTTTATTGTGCACGTGCCATTAACTGTATAGGTAGCTTTTTTGTAGTTGAGGTATGATATTTCTAGTTTTACAGGTGGCGTGACATTGAATCCGATGGTGTAGTGGCCGTTCTTGTCTGTTTTTGTCTCGTTTATGATTGTTTCATTGTATTTTATTTTTATGGTGGCATTTTTGACTGGTATGGCGTTATCTAGGTTGGTGTAGGTTCCGCTTGTTTCATTGTAGATTTCTTTGATATTACCATTAACTTCTGTGGCTGATATTGTGTTTATCATGGCAATGGCGAGTAGAAGTGAGATTATTAAGGTTATCTTCTTAATGTTATTCACCTCCCTTACAAATTTTGTATTATATTATCCCCCACCAATATTTAAAGTTTACTTTAAATAAAATAAAATTAATTTGATATTTTGGTGGGTTTGCAAATCCACAAAAAAAGATCATGATCCAACCCACAGAAAAAACATAATATTATTTTGCCTCCCAAATAGATAAAACAAAATATAAAAAGGTGGGATGCTGAATGGAGATAAAAATTGTGGAACTTGAATTTGAAGAAGATATAAATTTCATACTCGGCCAGAGCCACTTTATAAAGACTGTTGAAGACCTCTATGAAGCTATAGTGAATACAGTGCCACATGCAAAATTTGGGATAGCATTCGCAGAAGCCTCAGGAGAATGTCTTGTGAGACATGCGGGCAACGACGAAGAACTAGAGGAGCTCGCAGCCGATAAAATGCTTGAAATAGCAGCAGGCCACTCATTCCTGATACTTTTAAAAAACGCGTTCCCCATAAATGTGCTTCAACGCATAAAGGATGTTCCGGAGGTTGTTAACATTTTCTGCGCAACAGCCAACCCAGTACAAGTAATCCTAGTTGAAACACAACAAGGCAGAGGGATCATAGGAGTTATAGACGGTGAAAGTCCACGTAAAATAGAAAAAGAAGAGGATATAATCCAGAGAAAACAATTCCTGAGGAAAATCGGCTATAAATTCTAAACCCCCCCAGAAGCTTTTAACTTTTTGTCGCTGCTAAAACCCCCCCGTAAGCGAATAGACACAAAGGGGAAGGAGAACCCTGAACATATAAAAATTTGAAGTTACGCCCGCGGACATCCGAGCACCTTAAAAAGGCTGATAAAGCAGCTGAATGAGCGCTGATAAATGAAACAGGAAGCTCCTTATGTAAGCAAGTGGTAGTTGACAGCATAGAATATCCCTAAACAGATAAACACACTGATATAATGAACTCACAGAAAACCCACCCCAAAGTGCCATTAAATGGTAAGATTTAGGCCTGCCACCTCCATATTTAGGATTTTCCCACGTAACCGCTATTATGAATCCAGCGTCTAATTTTCGGCCAATAGGAATAATCGGATAATCTAAGAAACTTATTATTAAGGTTAAAGTGTGGCATGTCAGAGTATGATTTCTTGGTATGAGTTTCAGCACTGCAGAGTTCATACCTCTTTTTTTTTTGTTGGAATGGGGGGACCGTCATCGAATACATGTCTGAGGTGGGCGTCGCATCTTGCGCATAGAACCTCACAACGCAGCATTCCAAGTCTGCGATCCTTTCTTAACTTAACATTGTGCTCTGATCATCCAAGAAACTGTACCTGAATCGAACTTGGTTTCTGTAAAGAGGTCGGTGCCGCCAGCATGTGCAATTTCATCATGGGAGTCATGGTACCTGTGAAAGGCGATTGTGCACCTCCGCGCCTTGCAGCACGGAAGGCTTTAGGATCAAGCAGCTTGCGCCACTCTTCAGTTGAAAGTTCAATTTTTTCAACCTTGTTTCTTGCTGCAGAGAATATGGGAATTTTCATCTCATTCCAATCAAAATTTTTTTGTATCATGAAAACTTCTCTGATTTTAGCTGCCCCCCCTCGTTGATAAAATTATTAGATGGGGGGGCGAAGCTAATAAGATTATGGTATATTTTTTTAAGATGGCACTACTACATATGGGTCTATGAAATTTTTACAGCTTGCAAGAAAGGGAGAAAATAACTGGTGGAGATACCTCGTCACGATCATATTAACGAATCCAGGTATTTCATTAGGAGCTATCATAGGCTCTGTATACATCTACCTATTATTTAACTTCATCGGTTTATACTCTGAATCCCCAATGGGATTCCTAGGCGGACTTGCAGACCTCTTATCCTATAATATTGTAAGCGCGTTCCTAATATTCATCTTATACTTTTGCGTGGTCGCCTTTCATCGTAGAAACTTTAAGACGGTTTTAACAGCCCATGAAAAAATACAATGGCATAGGATCCTCAAAGGGTTCATTGTATGGTTTTCAATTCTCTTAGTGTTTCTATTCTTCAGTTTTTCGGGATCTAACCTAAAATTCACATTTGATCCTGTGGCATACCCATTCCTTGTTATTGTCAGTCTCACCATATTCTTCCAGGCCGGTTTCGAGGAAATATTCTTCAGAGGATATCTACTACAAGCACTGGGCATGAAAAAGCCCATTTTGGCTGTTATATTAACCTCTATAATATTTGCCATTGGACATTGGGGTAACCAGGCGACATTCACAGGCAATATTGATATAATCATTGATACTTTCATCTTCGGGATGGCGACGGCAGTTATCACAATATTCGAGGATGGTGTTGAAACAGCAATTGGCATCCACACTGCCAATAATATGTTCTGCGCGCTCATAGTAAATGATGGAACCTCAGCATTCTACGAGGCTCTACCATCAATTTTCACGGATTATTCAACTCCACCCACGCCCCTGGAACAATTTATATATTCCAGTTTAATAATGGGCGCTCTCCTACTGATAATAATCCTACCCCAAAGATTAAATTTAATTAAAAATATACTAAAAAGAAACTAGAAGGTGGGTGTATATCCTTGAATGAGAAAGTAGTCTTTAAAACTGATTCTAGGCATTTGGAAGTGGATGATGATATTGTTACGATAAAGGAAAAACAGAAAGGCACCTTATCCATAAGATTCAGGAGCCCGGATAAAAGCAAGATAGAAGAAATCATGGAATTCTTCGAATCACTAACTGACATGGAACCTTTAACGATGAATATTGCCGACACAGGAGAAATAAAAGCCTATTTCAGGGGCACAGGCCCCCTTGACACAATAAAAGAGGATGATAAGATCATCTACACCTTCGAGGCTACCATACAGGAACTCCAAGAACTAATCAAATAGACTATCCATGGGTCACCTTTTCAAATATCTTATAGATATACTCAGGGTCCTTGAATACATGGGTGTTTTCCATCCTAGAAAGTCTTTTAACGTGTTCAACATCCTCTTTTCTTATTTCAAGGGTCAGTACCTTCCCATTGGGTAATCTTGTCTCTGTTGTACCCTCTTCGTAATCTGTGGGCATGACATATACTGGTACTCCAGCCTTTTGGGCCATTATAGCCGCATTTGTGATAAGGGTGTCGGCTATCCTAAGTGATATCTTGGCAACACTATTTGAAGTGCAGGGTGCTATAAGGAGAAAATCATATTTACCCAATTGCACCTGACCTGCGAGGAATGGAGAATTGGCACCGATCTCAACCCATTTCTGGTCGAAATTTGCTTCAAGATCCTGGTAGATCCCATAATATTTAACTACCTGGTCCCCTGCCCTGGAAATGAAAACTTTTATGGCAACCTTGCCATCATAGATGTTTTTAATGTCCTTCATCACCTCATAGGTTTCTATGATCTTATCTCCGGCTCCGGTTATACACCAGGCGACATTCAACTCTACCATTTTTATCCACCTACTATTTTCCCATCAAGGATTTTTATGATCCTCGAGGCCATTGAAGCAACCCGAGGATCATGAGTCACCAACACTATAGTGACATCATGCTCCCTATTTAATTCTTTAAGTTTTTCCAATATCCTTTTTTCTGTTTTCGAATCGAGGGATCCTGTTGGTTCATCAGCCAATATTATACTAGGATCATTTGCAAGTGCCCTTGCAATAGCCACTCTCTGCCTTTCACCACCAGAAAGTTCTGATGGCTTTCTATCAGCCTTGTCGGCGAGGCCAAGATATTCAAGCAATTCCATGGCCCTTTCATCCATATTATCCTTGTATGGGCCCTCGAACATTGGTATTTCAACATTTTCAAGGACTGTTAAATTTGGTATGAGGTTGTGTAACTGGAAGATGAAACCTATCTCTCGGGCCCTGAAACTGCTCAGATTCTTTTCTTTCATCAAATCTCGCCCAGCAACTTTTATCATCCCAGAATCTGGCCTGTCTAAAGCCCCTATCATGTTGAGTAGTGTTGATTTACCAGAACCTGAAGGGCCCATGATGGAGATGAATTCGCCCTCATCTACCTGGAGGTTTACACCATCCAATGCAACTATTTTACCATTATCAAAGGCTTTTTTAAGATTTTTTATGTCGATTATCATCCTTATCCCCCATTATTCGTATCTGAGGGCTTCTGTGGCTTCTAGTCTTGTGGCCCTATATGCTGGGTAGAATCCTCCAAGTATACCTACGAAGATTGCAACTGTAAATGCCTTAAGGAAGATTTCTGGGGTATAAACTGGTTTTATGAATCCTCCCATGTTGATGTGCATGAGTATTTGTATGGCTGCCACGCCCATCAATGATCCTACAATGGCCGCGATTAACGTTAAGATGAGCGATTCGCCTAGTATCATTGTAAGTATTCTCCTGTTCTTCCAGCCAACAGCCTTTAAAACACCTATTTCCCTTGTACGTTCAAATACTGACATTATCATCGTATTGACAACTCCGATACCTCCTATGATTATTGCTAGGAGTGATATGGCCCAGCTTGCCGCGTCAACAGTCTTAATGCCTTGGTTGGCGCTTTGCAGGTCCTCTAGTGATGCTATGGTTGTAAGGTTTTCTCCATACTTCTTTTCTATCTGTTCTCTGATTTTTTCTATGTTCGCGTTCTTTTCAGCCTTCACATATATCATACTCACTTTACCCTTCTTTCCTTCTATTTCTTGGAGTCTTTTGAGGGACATGAATGCTCCGCTATCCTCCTGGATGTTCCCTGACTCGAATATCCCCACTATCTTGTAATTTTCCCCTTTTATGCTGATCTTATCTCCTATTGTCTTGTTTAGTCTTTCCGCGGCGACTTTCCCTATTATTATTTCATCAGGGGTCTTGATGCTTCTCCCAGATTTTATCTTTATCTGGCTTAAACCTATCCTGGAAGGGTCTATACCTATAACAATAAAATATGGGTTATCTTTTATTGGTTGTACTGATGTTAGGACACCCACTGATTCTTTCACGCCACTAATGTTATCCACTTTATCAACATAGTCTTCATTTATAGTGCTCTGTAACATTCCAGATGTATTTGATTCCAAGATCGTGAAATCAGCCCCACCAGCCCTCAGAGTCTCTTGTGTAGATTCCTTAAGTCCTTCTGTTATTACACCAAGGGCTACTATTGTCGCGATCCCAATAGCTATCCCTATAATAGCCAGCACACTCCTAATCTTGTTCCTGAAGGGATTCTTCAATATTAACTGGGAGAATTTCATGGAATTTCCTCTTTGAATACTCTCAAGGACTTTGAGAGTGCTGTTGACTCGGCCATGGCCGCTCCTATAAGGATCGCTACTAGTATTTCATCCTTGGATGCTCCAAGGCGGCTTGCAACTTTGGTATGTGTTTTGAGGCAATGTTCTGATCCTAGGGCTGCTGCAGCCCCAACCCCTATAAGTTCTTTTGTAACTAGTGGGAGAGCATCATTAGATAATATGGTCTCCATCTTATCATAGTATGCCCTTAGGATCTGGGGTTCATCCTCTAAGACTTTAAATATTTCTGGGATGAATCCAAAAAATTCCTCGATCTTTGCTAGGATTTCATTCATATTTTCTCATCTCCCCCATTCAATTTTAATAGATGTTTATATAATTGTGACAAGATAATTATTATTGGTTGGTATTATGGATTATGGTAGCTGGATTATTATAGGTGCTGTGTGTCTTATCGGGGAAATGCTTACAACAGGCTTTTTTCTTTTATGGTTTGGTATTGGCGCATTTGTGGCGGCGGCGCTCAGCTACTTCGGCTTCGACTTCACGATACAATTTTTCGCGTTCCTTTTGGTTTCGGCGGTTTTACTAGGAGTATCAAGGCCTTTCGCCTCTAAAGTTTCAAAAGAGCCAAAAAGGAAGGCTGTGGCAGACAGGCTCATAGGACAAACCGCAACTGTAATGGAAGATTTTGAAGAAGAAGGCCTAGTTAAAGTTGATGGGGAAACATGGCGTGCAAAATCCCAGGATAAGATCAAAAAAGGGGATAAGGTTATCATAAAAGGTATAGATGGTGTTAAACTCATAGTGGAAAAATACTAGAGGTGATTTGATTTGGATCTTTTGAGTATAATAATAGTTTTAGTGCTTTTAGTACTTGCATTTAAGAGCATTAAGATACTGAGACCCTATGAAAAGGGTGTTGTTGAAAGACTTGGTAAGTATCAGCGGACAGTTGAAAGTGGACTCGTGATGATAATACCCTTCATTGAAACCATAAAAAAGGTTGACATGCGCGAACAGGTGGTTGACGTACCACCCCAAGAGGTTATAACAAAGGACAATACCGTTGTAGTGGTCGATTGCGTGATATTCTATGAGGTGGTTGACCCATTCAATGCGGTATACAATGTTGTCGACTTCTACCAGGCAGTTACAAAACTTGCACAGACAAACCTCAGAAACATAATAGGCGACCTGGAATTAGATGAAACATTAACATCAAGAGAGATGATAAACGCCCAACTAAGAAAAGTACTAGACGAGGCAACTGACAGATGGGGAACAAGAGTCGTCCGCGTAGAAATACAAAGGATAGAACCTCCAAAAGACATCGTGGAGGCCATGTCCAAGCAGATGAAAGCAGAAAGGATGAAAAGAGCGGCTATACTGGAAGCGGAAGGATACAAACAATCAGAAATCAAAAAAGCCGAAGGTGATAAGCAGGCGGCCATACTAGAAGCTGAAGGTAAAGCAGAGGCGATAAAAAAAGTCGCCGAGGCAGACAAATACAAGGAAATAGCCCTGGCAGAAGGCCAGGCAAAGGCCATACTCACAATATTCAATGCAATGCACGACGGCAACCCAACAAATGATATCATAGCACTAAAATACCTAGAAGCTCTTCAAAAAATCGCGGATGGTAAAGCAACAAAAATACTCCTACCAGTGGAAACAGCAGGAATACTAGGCTCAATAGCAGGAATATCAGAAATGTTCAAAGAAAAAAAAGCCCCCGAAAAAACTCCTATAAAAGAAGAAAAAAATAAGTAACATTAAAATCATAAACTACCAATTGAGGTGTGAAATAATGAAAGAAGATATATTCTATGGTAAGGGAGTGGCATACGCCAAAAAGGACTACCCTGAAATCTATGATGCATTGGTCCAATTAAACGAGGCAGTATACACGGGAAAAGTCTTAGACTATAAGACGCAAAAATTAATAGCCCTAGGTATAACCGCGGCGAAATCAGATGACAGAGCAGTGAAAAAACAGATAGAAAGCGCCATAAAAGAATTCAATGTTACAAAAGACGAGATAGTGGACGTCCTAAGAGTGGTGCTTTTAACATCAGGAAACCCACCATTCACAAAAGCAATGAAAATACTCTACGAAGTCCTAGAAGAATAACAGATAAATATTTATAAGAGTAAACCATAACTTTGAATCCAACCCCCACATATTAATTTTTTTTAACCCCTTAGATTAACCCATAATTCGTAGTGTAGGGGGGAAACCTTCCTTAATATGGGGGCCCCCATTGGATGTGGCCCATTTGGAGGCTGAACAAATCATTAGGGTGAAATATCATGTACAAGTATATTAGGAAAGCATGGAAAAATCCAAAGGAAACATATGTAAGAGAGCTCATGTGGGACAGAGTCCCGAAATGGAGAAGACAGAAGGCAATACAGAGGATAGAAAAGCCAACTAGACTCGACCGTGCAAGATCCCTCGGTTACAAGGCCAAGAAAGGATTCGTAATTGTGAGAACGCGGGTGAGACGCGGGAGCATGAGAAAAAGCCGATTCAAAGGCGGTAGAAGACCCAAACGTATGGGTGTTAGGAAGATAACAACAAAAAAGAGCCTCAAAAGGATAGCGGAAGAAAGAGCAGCCCGCAAATACCCCAACCTAGAAGTACTCAACTCATACTGGGTATGGGAAGACGGCAAATACAAATACTATGAGATAATCCTAGTCGACCCACACCACCCAAACATAAAAAACGACCCAAATATAAATTGGATCCGCGAAAAACAACACCGTAGCCGAGCATTCAGAGGCCTTACAAGCGAAGGTAAAAAGAACCGGGGACTCAGAAACAAAGGAAAAGGCGCGGAAAAAGTAAGATGATACATAACATCACCTATAGGATAATGGTCCATGGGACAGAAGACGAGGAAAAGGTTATAAAAGCATTAAAGAACATACTACCCCCGGCATCCCCAGAAAGAGAACAGGTCGAAGGACACCATGGAAACCCGCTCACAATCCTAAAAGGCAAAATCACAGAGAAAAAAACAATAAAAAAGTTCACAGAAAAAATACTCACACTTCTAAAAAACATAAACATAGAAAAGCATGTTGATGAAACAGGAAACCTATTTCTAAGATTGGACAAACAAGAAGCATACAATGGAAACTGGAAACTGGTAACCCATGGGGATGCAATACACCTCAAAGTTAAAATAGAAGCCTACCCAGCCCGCAGAGAAGTGGCGATAAAAAATATCAAGAAATTAATCCCATGAGATTCTATGACCTACACCTCAAGGGGAGAAACTTCCAAGAAGACCACCAACTCCTCAAAGAAGCTCAAAGACTGGGCTACAGTGGAGCCTCCATCACATACCCGGACAAATCCTATGAAAACGCCCTGGAAACATTCAAAAGATTGAGAAGGGAATTTAGGGGTTTTGAAGTTGCAAGGGGTGTGAGTATAAGCGCTGAAACCCCAAGACAACTAAAAAGAAAAGTGCAAAGATTCAGAGAAAAAGCAGATGTCATCCTAGTAGAAGGGGGAGACGCTAAAATCAACAGGGCAGCCTGCGAAGACATCAAAGTCGACATCCTATCAAAACCCTACAAGGGCAGAAGAGATCCGGGGATAAACCACATACTCGCAAGAACAGCAGCAGAAAACAATGTAGCCATAGAATTAAACACAGGAGACATCATAAACTCCTACCTTAAAGTGCGCGTCAAAATATTTGAATACCTCAGAGAAATAATTAAACTCCAAAGGAAATTCAAATTCCCAATAATAATAGCAAGCGGCGCCACAACAACCTATGACCTCAGAACACCAAGAGACCTAATAGCACTCTTTAAATGCATCAACATAAAAGAAGAGAAGATCATAGAAGCCCTATCAACCATACCAGAATCCATACTAAAATTTAACAAGGAAAGAGATTCCATGATAATCATAGGAGTGAAAAAATTAGAAAAATGAAGTTGAAAATACTCCCCTCCAGTCTCAGAGAACCCCAAAGATACCTAGCCATTGAAATCATAAGCGAAAAACCCCTAGAAAAAAATGATATAGTATCAATGACATGGAATGCCTGTCTCAGATTACATGGAGAATGTGAAACAAGCAAATTCAGACCTTGGGTTATCAAAACATGGCAAACCATAAAAGAAGATCAGAGATATAATATAAGGTGTATAATACGGTGTAGGCGTGGAGAAGAAGAAAAGGTGAGGGCTGCATTATCCTCAATCTCCCAATACGATAATATGAGGGTGGCTGTCCACACCCTTGGAATCTCGGGCACCATACGCTCAGCAACACAAAAGTTTATTAAACCCAACAAGAAAAAATAGATACAAAAAATGTCCTTCACTTTTACCATTTCCATAAAAAATAGATGAGAGGTTATATAAATGCAACCACTTCAAAGCGCAGGATATGATCGGGCCATAACAGTTTTCAGCCCCGACGGTAGACTATTCCAAGTTGAATATGCCAGGGAGGCTGTTAAAAGAGGCACGACATCACTAGGTGTTAAATCAGTGGATGGTATAGTATTAGCGGTTGATAAAAGACCCACAAGTAAACTCGTGGAACCAAAATCCATAGAGAAAATATTCCAAATCGACGAACACATAGGGGCGGCTACCTCAGGTTTAGTGGCTGATGCAAGGGCCATAATAGAAAAAGCCAGACTAGAGGCCCAGATAAATAGGATAACATATAATGAGCCCATAAGAGTGGAGAGTCTAGCTAAGAAGATATGTGACATGAAACAACTCTACACACAACACGGTGGCGTGAGACCATTCGGAACAGCCCTAATCATAGGGGGAGTCAATGGAAAAGGATGCAGACTCTTCGAAACAGACCCCAGCGGCGCCCTGATAGAATACAAGGCAACAGCCATAGGCGCCGGAAGACCTATCGCAATGGAAGAATTCGAAAAGAAATACAGAGACGATCTCAACCTAGAAGAAGCGATCAACCTGGCCCTTGACGCCATATATGAGGCTACTGAGGGTAAAACCACCCCTAAAAGTGTTGAAATCGCGGTAATCACCGCAAAGGATAAAAAGTATAGGAAACTGTCAGATGATGAGATAAGAGACCATGTTGAAGAACTCCTAATAAGGAAGGAAAAGGAGGAAGAGGAGTAAGGATGGTAAGCCTCGAGGATGCTGTTATAGCCCGCCTAGAATCCCACGGGGAAAGATTCGAGATACTCGTAGACCCGGATCTAGCCGCTGAATTCAGAAAAGACCAATCAAAGGTGGATATAGAGGATATTTTAGCAGTCCAGGAAGTATTCAAGGACGCTAGGAAGGGTGACAAGGCATCAGAGGAGACCATGCGTAAACTCTTTGAGAGTGACGATCCACTCGAAGTCGCCAAGATAATACTCAAAAAGGGTAACATACAATTAACAGCAGAACAACGAAGACAGATGATAAAAGACAAATACAAAAAAATCGTCAACAAGATAGCGAGAGAAGCTATAAACCCCCAAACAGGCCTCCCACATCCACCCAAGAGGATTGAGAAGGCCATGAAAGAAGCTAAAGTTCATGTTGACCCGTTCAAGACGGTGGACGAGCAAGTTAACATCGTCTTAAAGGCTATCCGCGCCAAGATACCTATAAAGTTTGAGAAGGTTAAGGTGGCCATTAAAATCCCCGGCGAAACCGCCGGCCCAGTTTATGGTATTATCTCAAATTTTGGTAAAATAATTGAAGAGGAATGGCAAAAGGACGGCTCATGGATAGCTATCGTAGAGATACCCGGCGGACTCCAGGACAGCTTCTACCAGAAAATGAGTGAAATGACAGGCGGCCAAGTCGAAACAAGACTCCTCAAATAAGCTTCTTTTCCTCCTATTCTTTCAGACAATCGTGGAATGGAGGCATGACTATTTGATATTAGTAAAAGATAAGGACATAGTAGTGCCAGGTGAAATATTAGCAAAGAATGAGTATTTTCCTGGTAGGGGAACATTCAAGGAAAACAATAAGATATGTTCATCCCATGTAGGCCTGGTTTCAATAAGGAACAAACAGATAAATGTCATACCCCTTGTAAGTAAATACATCCCAAAGAGGGGTGATGTTGTTATAGGTGAAATAACAGATATAAGATTTTCAATGTGGGGATTAGATATAAACTCGCCATATTCTGGTTTCCTACCAGCCTCAGAGGTTTTCGGGAAAGAAAAAAGGGGCCTTGAGAACATATTCAATATTGGTGACGTTCTCTTTTTGAAAGTTGTTGATGTTGACGAGGTTAAAAAGGTTAAATTAGGCCTTAAAGGCAGAGGACTTGGAAAATTTAAGGGAGGAGTCCTCGTATATATAACACCAAGCAAGGTCCCCCGTTTAATCGGTAAAAGGGGGTCTATGATCAACATGATAAAAGAGAAAACACGCTGCGATATAGTGGTGGGACAAAACGGGGTTGTGTGGGTGAAGGGAGACCCTGAAATGGAGAACATAGCCCGGAAGATAATATTAATGATTGAAAGGGAAGCTCACACCTCTGGACTCACAGATAGAGTGAGAGACACCCTACTAGAACTTATAAAGTCCCAGAAAGAAAAGGTTAAGGGGTGATTATTATCATCACACCAGACGAACTCAAAAGGATTTCAAAGCCCACAAGAGAAGATGGAAGAGCACCAGACGAGATCCGACCAATAAAAATCGAAGCAGGGATCCTAGAAAGGGCAGATGGATCATCATACTTGGAATTGGGCGGTAACAAGATATTAGTGGCGGTATACGGTCCAAGGGAGGCTCAGATAAAAAGACTGCAAAGACCAGACAGGGCAGTTATAAGATGCAGATACAACATGGCACCATTCTCAGTAGAAGAAAGAAAAAGACCAGGCCCAGACCGAAGATCAGTCGAAATATCCAAGATAACAGCAGAAGCCCTCAGACCAGCCCTAATCCTGGAAAAATTCCCAAGATCCGTGATAGACGTGTTCATAGAAGTATTAGAGGCGGAGGGCGGTACAAGATGCGCGGGTATAACAGCAGCCTCAGTAGCCCTCGCAGACGCCGGAATACCAATGAAAGACATGGTAGTCGCCTGCGCAACAGGAAAAGTAAACGGCAAAATAGTACTAGACCTCTCAGAAGAAGAAGACAAAAGCGGAGAAGCAGACATGCCAGTCGCAATCCTACCACGAAACAGGGAAATAACACTACTACAAAGCGACGGCAACCTAACAGAAGAAGAATTCAAAGAAGCACTAAACCTGGCGATAAAAGGATGCCTCAAAATAAACAAAATACAAAAAGAAGCCCTGAAAAAGAAATATGGTGAATAAAAATGGATATAATACCTGAGATCATCCGCGAAAATATAACCAACCTCATAAACAAAAAAGAAAGAACCGACGGAAGAGCACTAGACGAATTCAGAGAAATCTTCATAGAAACAGGAGTGATAAAAAAGGCGGAAGGGTCAGCAAGAGTAAAACTCGGAAACACCCAACTAATCGTAGGCATCAAACCACAAATCGGAGAACCATTCCCAGACACGCCAAACATGGGCATAATCATCACAAACTCAGAACTACTACCAATGGCATCACCAACATTCGAACCAGGACCCCCAGACGAAAGATCAATCGAACTCTCAAGGGTAGTGGACCGCTGCATAAGAGAAAGCAAAATGCTAAACCTAGAAAAACTATGCATAGTAGAAGGCAGCAGCGTATGGCTACTATTCATAGACCTACACATCATAGACTACGACGGAAACCTATTCGACGCAGCAGTACTCGCAACAGTAGCAGCCCTAAGAAACACAAAACTACCCACAACAAAAATAGAAGACGATGAAATAATACTAGACTACGACAACCTACAACCACTACCCCTCGAAGACACGGCGCTAATGTGCACATTCGCAAAAATAGGAGACCAGATGGTCCTAGACCCCTCACTAGAAGAGGAAGAAATCCTCACAGCAAGACTATCAATAGGAATGCGATCAGACGGCATAATCTGCGCCATGCAAAAAGGAGGGGAAGGACCCCTAAACATAGAAGACATACAAAAAGCCATAAAAATAACAAAAGATAAAATACCCCAACTCATAGAACAGCTCGACAAAACCACACCCCACAGGTGATCTATAATGGCAAGAACAAAAAAAGTAGGCATCACAGGAAGATTCGGACCACGCTACGGCAGAAAAGCCAAAAGAGTAGTGAAAAAAATAGAAGAACAGATGAAAAAGAAACATCTATGCCCCTACTGCGACAGGCCCGGAGTCAAAAGGATAAGCAGAGGCATATGGAAATGCAGAAAATGCGGGGCAACATTCACAGGCGGAGCATACCTACCATCCACACCAATGGGCAAAATCGCAACAAGACACATAAAAAGACTAACAGGAGGCCAATAAAATGTACAGATGCGCACAATGCGGGGCCCAAATCGACCTGAAAAAATACATGGAAAACAAATGTCCCAGATGCCGCTACAGGATACTATTCAAGGAAGTGCCAAGAATCAAAAGAACCATAAAAGCAAGATAAAATCATGTTAATTACAACCTCCAGGAAACCCTCCCAGCGGACAAGATCATTCTGCCAAAAACTTAAAAGGGCTCTCGGATACCCCTACATAAACAGAGGAAAAATGAACATCCAAGAAACCCTCCAAAAAACAAGAGAACACAAAGAATCCACACTAGCCATAGTATCTGAGAAACATGGGAATCCAAGCAAAATAACCTTCTACAACACAAAAGGAGAACAAATAGGATACATAACAATAAACGTCACAATCCCAAAAACCCTTGAAACAGAACCCACAAAGAACATAAAAGGGGCCATAGAAAAGATAAAACCGCTAAAAAAGTTAATACCATTCAGAGAAAATGGGGGGGAGCGCTTCTGGATCGTTAAACCAGCCAAAGGCGAATACACCGCCATAATAGAATTATACCATGGAAAAAAACCAAGCGGATTAAAAATCTTCATAAAAAAAATCCATCTCGAGGATGAAAATTGAAACCCGAAATGATCCAAAGCGAAATCGAAATACAAATGGAAGATAAAAAAACCGCCAATATAATATGGAACGCGGTAAAACCAGAAATAAAAAATTCACCATCCAACAGATCAGAAATGGAAATGAGACTAAAAGACAAAACAATAACCTTAAGGATAAAATCAAGGGACTCAACAGCATTTAGAGCCGCTATAAACTCAACCCTCAGATGGATAAAACTCGCATATGATATAAAAAACTTGGAAAGGTGATAATATATGGAACTGCCAAAAAACATACAACACCAACTAGCCCAATTCCAACAACTACAACAACAAGCCCAGGCAATCTCACTCCAAAAACAGACAGTGGAAAGACAAATCCAGGAAACCCAAAGAGCACTAGAAGAACTCTCAAAAGCCGAAGAAGACGCTGACGTATACAAGACAGCGGGCAACCTCCTTATAAAAACAAAAAAAGAAGAAATAGAAGAAGAACTATCAGATAAACTCGAAACCCTAAAACTTCGCGAAAAAACCATACAAAGACAAGAAGAAAGAGTCATGAAGAAACTGCAAGAAATGCAAGTCAACCTACAAGAAGCCATGAAAAGCGCCGGCCTAAGACCGGGAGAAGGGGGCGCGACCTAAAATTCTCCTATTTTCCCCAAGCTTAAAAAAGATAAGAAGACGTTGATAAAATAGCCCCCCCATCAACAATAGAATAAGATTCATTTTTAACGCCCCCCTGGAAACCTTACCCTGTAAACTTGGGGGAAGGCGGGCTTCTCACCTCCATTAACTATTATATATGATGGAAGCTATCAAAATGGTAGTTTGTAAAATTACAATTAGGGGGAATCCGGGAAGCTTATGGAAAGCTTTTAGAGACGCATTTAATTATATTGCAAGAAACAGAGTAGCTCAATCGTATTGTTAAAAAGGAGATAGACATAGCCACCTAAACTATGAAAAAGTGGACTAGATATATCGAATTAAGCCTTAAAAATTCTCAAAAATCGAACCCGGAATAGTTTATACCTACAAGAAAACTGGGCCAACACATCCAACATTTGGATAACCCCCCTCATAAGTTCACAGCATCCGACAATATGTTCAATCCCCCATTCATTTCAGCAGGTTTTGGCTTCGATTTGTCCAATTCAGGATATCCTATGGGTCGCATACCCTAAGAACATTCCAATTTTTATATTTGAACACGAAATTAAACCGACAATTATATTATTTAGGATCTTCAAGCCATTATGATAAAATAATACTTTTTAGTAGTAATATATTTATATGAAAGGATACTAGATTGATAGGGTGAAGACTCCCTCCTCAACTAAGCCAACACCCAACCTGAGGGGACACTCAAAAAAAAATTGTGGGCCTATATAACAATTCTCTTTCGCTCAAAAAAAATTAATCCCACTAGTCCCCTCAAATCCTCCTCATTAATAAGATTAAAATAGAAAATCTTAAATACTGCATCATGTAAATTACAATTTATAATATAAACAAATGAAAGGGTATGATAAAATTTTTTTCCCTCCTAACAATAAATCCCATTGCACCTCCCCCCATCCACGTCTGATGTTGGGGGGGTAACCCCCACATTAATATAAGAAAAAAATTAATAATTTTTTTTTGATGAAGGCCAGCCCTTTCTACAAAAGCATCAATAAGAAGATCCAATGCACACTCTGTGAGAGAAGATGCAAACTCTCAAATGGAGAACAAGGAAACTGCAAAGTAAGATTCAACAAAAACGGTAAACTATACACATTAACCTATGGCAGATTAAGTGCAATAGAAAGCAGGCCAATAGAAATAAAACCATTCTATCATTATTGGCCAGGCTCAACTTCACTTACCATCGCAACTTATTCTTGCAACTTTTCATGTCCATGGTGCCAAAACTACCACCTCTCAAGGAGCCTGCCAAAAGGTCCATACACGCCACCAGAAGCCATTGTAGAGAAAGCTTTGATAAACCATGATGAGGGTTTATGTCTTAGTTTCCAGGAACCGACACTATTAACAGAATATGCTATCGAACTCTTTAGAATTGGAAGAGAACACGGCCTTTATGCATGTTATGTTTCTAATGGTTACATGACAACAGAAGCGTTAAAGGCTTTGATTGACGCTGGGCTCACAGGACTAAACATAGACATAAAAGGTGGAGAAGACGTCTACAAAAAATATTGTGGAGGTGTAGACGTATACAAGGTTTGGAGGAACATTAAAACAGCCTTGGATAATGGTATTCATGTAGAGATCGTAAACCTCCTTGTTACTGGTGTGAATGAAGATGACATAGACTGGATAATAGAAAATCATCTGAGATTCGCTGGTGAAGACACACCATTACACTTCACAAGATACTATCCAAGATACAAATTCACAAACCCAGCAACTAATATAAGAATACTTGAAGAGGCGGTGAAGAAGGCCAAAATGGAAGGTGTAAAATATGTTTATATAGGTAATGTGCCAGGCCACAGATTTGAACATACATATTGTCCAAGATGTGAAAAACTTTTAATAAGGCGGTTTTCTTATAGGATCTTGGATTATAGGATTGAAGATGGTACGTGCCCAGAGTGTGGGCAAAAAATAAAAATATATGGTCGATATATTCCCAAAGATGCTCTTTAACCTCTTACAATCTTTTATGAGCTTATAGATTTTTTGATTAGGGGCCAACGCGTGGAGATTGTGAAATGGGTTAATACCCTTATTCTCTTCGGGTATTAGTAATATTAAATGAGTTTTTAATATACTATTTTTATACTACCACCAAATTAGTAATACTTCAGTTAGATATATAAATATAAAATGAATTTAGGATAAATGTAAATGGAATGGGGGTGAATAATATTAAAAAATTAGGAAGCAAACAGATACTATTCCTAACAGTTCTAGTAGTGTTAGCAGTTTCAGTAACAGGATCAGCTTATGCAGACACTGCTGTAGGCGGCAAGCCCCTAGAAACAGTCCAAGAAGGCAACGTAACTGGTGACCTTGCAGCAGACTCCTACTATGGCTTCAATGCAACCGATCCTTGTAATGTCACATACACCTTCAACTATACAATACCATCAAATGCCAACATCAAAAACGCAACACTCTACGTACTAGTATACTCGGGCAACATGCAAGAAGCCAAACAAACCTACGTAAATGTAACCTACAATGGCTATCTACTAGACAACCAAACACTCAACACAACATACACTTATCCCCCCGAGGGAAACAATAACACTTGGCTTTTAGGCCCGGGACATGACCATGACCCATACCTCATGGTAAACGAACATACAATGCGCGTAACAAGCGACTACCTACTATGGTACGACGTAACAAACAAAACAAATGAAAGCAACTGGGCCAATGTATGCACCAAAGGATCCTACGACGGCCGCATAAAACTCATAACACTAGTCGTGGCCTACAACCTCCCAGGAAGCACAAACGCGACAAGATATTGGATCAATTTTGGACATGACGTGAGCAGCTACAACGACGAAGACTACACAGGAGAAACATACTTCAACGGTGCAGTGCCCAACCCCAAAAGCGCCACTTTAATGATAATGCATGCAGCAAGCCAAGACGGGATCTACACATACAATAATCAAAGCCTGCCAAACGGCACATACCAAAGACGCGGAAGCTACAGCGGATATGAAATATGGAATGTTACAAACTTCTACAATAACGGAACCAACAGATTCACATACCACAAAAGTGCAGGCACAGGACTAGCAGGCTACTACAAAATCATCCTAGCAATCCAAAAAGTCACCTACACACCAAATATCGACCTAAAATTCCAGAGCGTCCTTGTCCCAGGTGGCACAACATTCGCACTAGAAAACAATACAATAACTTGCGTAATCAGAAACAATGGAACAGGGATATCACCACCAACAAAACTATTATTATATGCCAATGACGATCTAGTCGCAAATGCAACCATACCCTCCATAAACCCAAATAGCAATGTTTATGTGAATATAACGGATCCTACGATAAGACCAGCCACGCCAGAAACACTTTATGGCAACAACAACCAAAATGTAACCTACAGATTATTTATAGATCCAGACAATGAAGTTCCGGAAGCCGATGAAACGAACAACCAATATACAAAAACAGTCCCGATTTTATACAACGGTTACAAAGGCAAGAGATGGGCCTACAACGGTTCAGACTTCAACACGATAGAAACTTATGATGGCCAATATGGTCTAGCATATTATGCGCAGCCTGACACAACCTATGCGAGTGGAACCAGCGGATGGTCAAATTACACAGTAATATTTAATGGAACACAACCCAGCATACCAGAAAATGCCATACCAGTCAAAGCTTACTTGTATGTACCGTACAATTGGGATAACAAGGGCATACGACCAGAAGAAGGCGCTGCAACAACATATCTCACAATACAATTCAACGAAGCAGTATTCCAACCAGGAAACTACACAAGATGGTATTGGGACCAATCAAACTTTGGAGGCTATCCAAACTACAAGTACGGTCTGCTAGTCTACAATGTAACACAATACTACAAGAAAAACCAAGACAACATCATAAATGTCACATTATCAGTACCGGCAAGCAGCCAGACGCATACACTCAGCATGTACCCATTCACACTCCTAGTGATCTACAAGGACGCGAACAGTCCAATAAGACAAATATACATCGCAGAAGGGTCTGATGTCCTACTATTAGGTTCAACATATGGAACAACCCTTGATGAGACGATAGCATATACTACATTTAGCGGGCCAGAAATCGACCTAGAAAATGTTGCAAACGCCACATATCATACATGGGCGGGTAACGCCGGTCCCAACGAAGGAAACGTGTACTTCAACAATGAAACCTTAGGATTGAACGCATGGCACGGAAACAGCCAAACAGCATATCCAGAAATATTCAATGTCACAGGAAAACTCCAAGCAAATAATAACAAGGCAGCCATACAAGGAACAGATTCCGGCGGCATGCTAGCACTACTACAAATCCTAGTAGTAGAATATAAATTCCAAAGAGACCTTAAAGTCGCCAATATAACCTATAACCCAAGTAACGCGGCAGGACACCGCGAACTCTTCGCTAACGAGCCCAACACGATCAAAGTGACAATATACAATGAGGGAAACCTTGACGCCGGCCAATTCAAAGTGAAACTCACAATAGGCAATTATACCAATACAAAGACACTGCAAGGGTTAGTTGCAAATTCAACTGCCAATGTAACATTTGATGATTTCACACCAACAACAACAGGGCCCATAAACATCACAGTCACAGTAGATAGCGACAATGAAGTTGAAGAGACCAACGAAACCAACAACATCTACGAGACAAATGGCACAGTCTACTACAATGGATACAAGGGCAAAAGATACACAGGAGGAGACGACATAAACACAGTACTATTTTTAGAGGGTAGACTTGGCCTACTCTACTCTTGCGGTAATTCAACATACCGTGGAAGCGGATCAAGCAACTGGCAGACACCATACACTGTCACATGGACCCCAACCGACCTGCCAATACCAGAAGGAGCCACAGTCAAAGAAGCTAGACTTTATCAGCCATACACATGGAACACCGCACTTGGTATTCCAGACTTCACCGCAACATTCAACCAACAAACCATAAACCCAGTGGCACACTACAACGACACCAAAGGCTACGGCACAAGTAACTATCCAAGCGGACTAATAGTATACAATGTAACAAGCCTATTCAATGCAAATGAAAACAACACACTAATCTTGACAGCAGGTACTAATACAACAACAGCACTCTACGGCTCATACCTCCTAATAATCTACGAACACGAAAACGAGACCACCAAGAAAATCTGGATAAACGAAGAAACAGATATGCTCTACAGCAAAACAGACTACGGAGTAAACGACACAGAAGCAACAGCCTATGCAAACTTCAACCTCAACAACATTAACATGCTGAAAAATGCCACAACAATAATCATAATGGCCTCAGCAAACGAAGCCAACAAAAGCAAATTCTACTTCAACAACAATGAATACACAGGATTCTGGCAAGACTACCTAACAGGGCCGCAGATAGGATTCAGCAAATACCAGATAAAAGAAGCCATCCAAGCCGGTGAAAACATAGCAAGAATACAAAGCAACGGAGACAACATGGTAGCCCTCCAATCAATCCTAATCCTAGAATATGAACCACCAAAAGCCAACTTCACAGCCAACACCACAAAAGGAATAGTTCCATTAACAGTACAATTCACTGACCTTTCAACCGGTGCCACAGAATGGCAATGGGACTTCAACAATGACACTATAATAGATAGCACAGAACAAAACCCAACCTACACTTACACGCAACCAGGAACCTACACAGTAACACTCACAGTAAAAGGCCCAGGAGGACAAGACACACTAACAAAACAAGACTACATAACAGTCTACAAAGGACCAGCCTTTGAACTTGGAAACCTTACTGTTACACCTACAAGCGGCCTGGCACCATTAAACGTTACAATAACATGTAACGTGGCGAACACTGGCGACATACAAGGAAATTACACAGCACAACTCAAAATAAACGATAGTGTGGTTGATACACAGACAGTGACTGTTGGAGCTGGTGAAACCAAGACGGTAACGTTCACAAGGACGCTGGCAAGGGGAACATATAATGTCACAGTTGATGGTTTGTCACCAGTGGTGGTTAGAAGTCTTGCACCAGCGAACATAACAGTAAGCAAACTTAACGTGACGCCAACTTCTGGCATAGCACCATTAAACGTTACAATAACATGTAACGTGGCGAACACTGGCGACATACAAGGTAATTACACAGTAACTCTAAAGGTGAATGGTCAGGTGGTTGATACACAGACAGTGACTGTTGGAGCTGGTGAAACCAAGACGGTAACGTTCACAAGGACGCTGGCAAGGGGAACATATAATGTCACAGTTGATGGTTTGTCACCAGTGGTGGTTAGAAGTCTTGCACCAGCGAACATAACAGTAAGCAAACTTAACGTGACGCCAACTTCTGGCATAGCACCATTAAACGTTACAATAACATGTAATGTGAGGAACACTGGTGATATTGCAGGTAATTACACAGCACAACTCAAAATAAACGGTGGTGTGGTTGACACACAGACAGTGACTGTTGAAGCTAATCAAACCAAGACGGTAACGTTCACAAGGACGCTGGCAAGGGGAACATATAACGTCACAATAGACAAGCTAACGCCAATAACGGTGACTGTAACCGCTCCGGCTGCTGGTGTTACAATAGGCGACATTGCGAAGGCTGCAAGCACTGTCAAGGCTTATTATGAGCGGTATGGTAGGTTGCCAGTTAATGTGACGATCAGTGGACGGTCCTATAGTATGGCTCAGCTGCTTTACTTGCTTTGCAAGGCAACGGTTAACATAGATGCTGGTAATTTGGCAGCGATCATGCCAAGGTTTGTTGGAGCGGCTCCAAGGCCTAATGGAAGCTACGGACATGGCAACATTTACAGGAGTGAGTATGTCAGGGTTGCTAAGAACATAATAGGCTTTATTGAAGGTAAGGGCAGGGCGCCCAATTATGCATGGACAAGCCTTGGAAGAATACCATTCCCACAGATAGTCTACATGTATGGTAAGATCATAGTGTTCTACGGAAGTCACGGTAGACTCCCAAGATACGTATACATCTAATTTCCCCTTTTATTTTTTTTGGGGTTTGGTTTCTTTGTATATCTGTTTGTTGTTTCTGGAATGGCTTTCATAGTTCAAAGTGTTCTCTTCAACACTGCTAGTCTTTTTACGATGTTTTTTCAGTTTTATAATGGTTTGCTGAAGAGATCTAAAAATCTCGAGGCGGTATTTTCCATTTTTTTTGCATTTTTTCTTGGCTGGTGTCGTGCTGGTTGTCTCCGGTTATTCGTTTATGCGTATTTCTTCTTGGTCGGATGCTTTATCCATACTGAAACCAACTGGGCTTATATTTCCCTGTTTTTTCTGGTTGTTGGTATTGCATCATGTTTTATGGGGGGTCCCTGGTTACCCTTGTGTGCTGGTATAAAAGCTGTTCTTGTGTGTCCTGGTTTTTGGTGTAATTCTTTCTCCATCTTTTGCTCTGTGATCTGGTTCTGTGAGTGTAAATTTGCATGGCTCCTTGCAAATGTTTCCGTCAAATGGATGATCACATGGGTCCTTTTATAAATGTACTGGTTAAGTTGAGCATTTTATCAAGTATCCGTGATCATGGTGCGTTTGAAGAATTTCTGGAGTGTGGGCATGGCCTTCAAGCCCAGCATCTTGAGCGCTGAATGCATTAAACTTATGATGTGAATCCTGGTTTAATCTTAGGGGTCTTCAAGCACAACAGCGCCATAGGTTGATGCTGAGTGTACTTGCGTTTAGATTTTATGCTTGAATATCCTGATAGGGCTTAGCCACCTTGAATGCGATACCTGTACCTGCTTTTCACTATATTACCGGGATCACAGCAGATCACCTTTCAGTCAGGTGTGTTCTTTTGTGAATTTCATGGCGGTTATCATAAATTAATATTTTCTAAACAGTTTTAATATCGTATCTTTATAATACGCTGAAATTAGTAATACTTTCGTAATTTTTATATATAACTATGGACTAAAATCCGCAATAGAAGTGGAGTGGATAATATTAAAAAAATTTAACCATACATCAAATGCCAACATCAAAAACGCAACACTCTACGTACTACTATACTCGGGCCACATGCAAGAAGCCAAACAAACCTACGTAAATGTAACCTACAATGGCTATCTACTAGACAACCAAACACTCAACACAACATACACTTATCCCCCCGCGGGAACGGGGGAGGTTTCATGAAGGGACATCAAAAATTGTTGGATTTTATAGTATTGGCCGTTTTGGCTTTCACGTTAATTTCATCAGCTCATGCTGATCCATACTGTGGTGGTTTAAAGCTTAAAACAGTCCAGAATGGGAGCGTAACTGGTGGACTTTATGCCGACACTTACCTTGGCTTCACCGGACCGGCGAACTATACTATGAATGGAGCACCTGGTAATTCTATTGTAGTATATACTTTCAAGGATTTGCCCAATAATGCGAATGTTTCATGGGCACAACTTCATGTACTCGTATACCAGGGACATATGCAGAATAATTATCCACTTAATGTGAACATCACATATAATGGTCGGCTCTTGGAGAGCACACGTTTATCCTCACAATATGTTTATCCTGAAGAAGTTGAAGAGGCTCCGCAATATCTTCAAGTAAATGATCATATTGTAAGGGTTACAAGTGACTATCTTCTATGGTATGATGTGACCAACATTACAAAGAGGAGTGGGAATTGGGCTAATGTAACGACCTTCAACTGCACTACAGATGGTCGTATAAAACTCATAACTTTGGTAGTAGCCTACAATATCCCAGGAAGCACTGATACCGTCGCATATTGGGTTAACATGGGCCATGATGTAGACAATTACTATTACACAGACTCTACTGGAAAAAATTATATTGGGGAGACTGTTTTCAAGTCAAGTATCACAGGAAAAATAAAAGAGGCCACAGCCACTGTAATCCATGCAAGTAGTCATGACGCACAATACACATTTAATGGCAGGAGGCTATCAGGTTCTCAATTAACAGGCAGTTATAGTGGATTGAACAGATGGAATGTCACTGGCCAATTCAATCCTACTGGGGAGAATATCATAACATATGATGGTGGAGGCAGTTTTTATAAGATAATTTTGGCCCTACTAGAGGTTAGGTATGAGCCACCGGTTACTGAGAGACCAGATTTATGGATACAATCCAAGGCTGAAGGGACATTCTATAAAGGTCTGGAATATACTATTACTGCTCTAGTTGGGAATGCAGGTAAACGAGATGCGAGTCAGGTTGGGGTTGATTTTTATGATAATGGTGTGAGGGTTGGCAGTTATGTTATCCCAGTGCTTGCTAGTGGGCAGACGGTTACAATAGGGTTTAATTGGACTCCGAAAACAGTGGGCGCCCACACACTACAACTCATCATCGACCCAGAAAACAATATAAAAGAAATCAACGAAACAAACAATAAATTTAACAGATCATGCACTGTTAAAAAGAGCGGTAATGTTCTAGTCTTCATTATAAGTGATGAGGGACAAGCAATAGTCATTAATCAAGCAGCCCATGATACAAACGTCCTAGGATACTCCCCTATAAAAGAGAAGGTTCAAATACAGATCAGAAGCTGCGAACAATTAACTAAAATGTCAGATGATGAACTCCTAGACCTTCTATCAGCCTGTGACATATTCATAGGAGAATACCTTAGTGACACTGCATCCTCACGCCTACAAAGGCTGCTCTCAGCACATCCAGGGATAACCAACAAAACAGACGGCATATTCCTCATACTAGAACCTGCAATAGTCTATAATCCAACATATACAAGCCTAATGAAATACTCAAATATTAAAGGAAAATACATCCTCTCTAACATCCAAAACGAACTCCTAATCGACTATTATCAAAACACGAAAAAAGGCACTAACTTCGAAACAGTGCTAAATTATACATCATCCTATAATGTTACCAGCATATTCCCAGTAGAGTATAACATGGCAGTACTCTACAAAGACATTAATAATAAAAATGCGTTTGTAAACCAGATCGTCTGGGCTCTCAACCTTATTGGGGTTCCAAACACTGGTTACTGGAAACCTCCAACATGGGCAACGAGCGGCGAAAAACCCTATGGCATATACCGTTATGGCTGGTATGAAAACCTTGCAGAATACGCGAATAAATATTTCAAGACGAATGCCACTGCTTGTATAGGACTCCTTGAAAGTAAAATGTACGTGGACAACCAGAAACTACAACCATACTATTCCATTATCGATGCACTAGAAGCCAGAGGATTCAATGTCATACCGGTAGTAGCATACGGAGCCACGCCAGAACAATTAAAGGTCATGGTGAAATCATTCACAAACGCGCCCAATGTCAAAAGCTTCTTCAAAAACCCATCAAAGTATAAAGTATATGTTGATGCTATAGTGAGCATGCCAGCCTATGGCCTGGGCGGCGATTCCTTTACAAACGTAACAGAATTCTTTGAACTCCTAAATGTACCAGTTTTCAAGGCCTTACACTCTGATTATTTGGTCGCCGAACAATGGGAGCTCAGCACCCTAGGATTAAGGCAACTTACAGGTGACAGATGGTGGCACATAGCAATCTCAGAAGCCCAGGGGATTATAGACCCGACTATAGTGGCCACAAACTCCGAGCCGATCACGGATCCGGACACTGGATTATCATATAGCCTCTATGAGATAATACCAGCGAATATTGAGCATCTTGCCGACACAATAAAAGGATGGGTTAAACTGAAAAAATTGGCGAACAATAATAAAAAAGTGGCGCTAATCTATTATAATTATCCGCCAGGAAAAGACAATATCGGCTCAAGTTACCTTGACGTTATAACAAGCATCTATAATCTCCTTAATATCCTTAAAGAAAATGGATACAATGTCAAGAACATACCAGCAAATACAACAATACTCCACAATATGATACTGCAAAAGGCTATTAATGTCGCCCCATGGGCTCCAGGAGAACTTGAAAAACTTGTGAAAAACGGTGCAATACTCTACCCAGTCGACAAGTACATGAAATGGTTTTCCAACCTTGACCAGATCACAAAAATCCAAATCATTGAAGGGCCAGTAGGATACATTGGAGAATTATGTAAAAGGGCAATAGAACTGAACTACACAAAAGACATGGAAGACCGTATAGACTCGTGGTACAATGGTATAGTATCATTATTACCAGAAAACAAAACAAGTGTAGCCATACCAATATTGGATAAGATAGTGGCCTCCCTCAAAAATTATATTCTAAAAGGGGATTCGAAATACTATAATGCGTTTTTAAAGTATAAAAGGCAGTTTTTTGCACTTAATATTAGCGGTTTATCTGGCTGGGGCGAGCCACCAGGAAATATCATGACAATAGAAAGAAATGGTACAAAATATTTTGTAATCCCTGGGATATGGTTTGGTAATGTTTTCATTTGCCCGGAACCACAGCGTGGATGGGAAGGAGACATTAACAAACTTTATCATAGCATGGTGGTGTCCCCACCACACCAGTATCTTGCGGTCTACGCCTACTTGCAAGAAAACACTGATGCGATGGTTCATTTTGGAAGACACGCCACCTACGAGTGGCTTCCTGGTAAAGAGGTTTTATTGGCGTCCTATGACTTCCCAGAGGTTGTGGCGGGGGCCACGCCACAAGTATATTATTATAATGTTGATGGACTAGCAGAGGGTATCCAGGCTAAGAGAAGGGGATCAGCAGTGATAATAGACCATTTAACGCCACCATTAACATTCACGGCATTATATGGTGGATATGCCTCATTAGCAACCTTGGTAAGTCAATATGATGGTGCTGATGAATCAACAAAGGCGAAGATAATCCCTAAGATAAGGAAAACAGTAGCGGATAATAATCTCACAACACTCATAGAAATGACAATGGGAGTGTCGCTTAATAAGCTAAATGGTGATAAGCTAGTTGAAACAATAGAGGATTATCTTGAATTAGTTCAGGGTACATTGTATCCTTATGGTTTGCATGCTATTGGCAAGAACTGGACGGCAGATGAAGTGGCGATGCTAGTCTCCTCTATACTCTCGGTACCCTTCCAAGTTTCTGCTACTGAAGAAACAACTTTACATGATGAGGTGGCCCTACTATTTTATAGAAAATCTTATGGAAATCTCACCACTATTCAAAAGGGGAAAGTGCAAGGGAAGTGTGTTGCGATCGTGAAGAGTATCATCATTAATGGCTTGAATGCAACACTCAACAATCTAACTAGAAAACCAACGAGCGGGTTAAAAAGGGCGCTAGAATTAGCCCGGGAATATGCGATGAAAGTGTATGAGAGCATAGACGCTGAAATAAAAGGTTTACTAGATGCTCTGAATTGTGGTTATATTCCGCCGGGGGCTGGTAACGATCCAGTGGGCAATCCTGACGCCCTGCCAACAGGTAGGAATTTTTTCCAGGATCAGGCTGCGGAGATACCCACAAGAAGTTCATTTGAATATGGTAAAACTTTAGCACTATTAACGCTTCAAAACCTCAATGATACTGTGGAAAAGATAGCTGTTGGCATATTCTGCACTGAAACAGCACGTGATGACGCTGCACTAGTATCAATGGTACTAGTCCTTCTTGGAATGGAACCACAATGGTCAGATTCCCCAAGTGCTGGTGTAGGTGGCGCTAAACTCAAAGAGATGCCAAAATATGTTGAACTCGAAAACCTAGTGCGTCCGGAGGGTTGGGAGAAAAAAAGAATCGATGTAGTGATTATAACAACAGGCCTATTCAGGGATCTTTACAGCAGACAGGCCGGACTATTGGATAAAGCATTCAGAATAGCCCTGGCAAGATCCTATTATACTATCATAGATAACCAGACGCTCAAACAAAAATACGGTAACAAAATAGAAAAGGCCCTAGATTATGTACTAGGACCAGTTGGATTCTATGGTGTTGATGACGAACCATTAGATTACAATTATGTGGCTAAACATTGGGTTGAAGACTTCGAATATTACATGTCAGTTAACATGACAGCGGAGATTGCAGGAGAATATGCGATTTCAAGGATATTCGCCCCGCCAGAAAATGATTATGGGGCGGGGATATCCAAGAGTGTCCAGTTAAGTTGGACATGGGAAGACAGAATGCAACTTGCAGACTTCTACCTCAAAAGGATGGCCAACATATACTCAAGTAATTATTGGGGGGCATCCAATCCACTAGTCTTCAAAAGAGCGCTCACCGGTGTTGGAACGGTATACACGAGCAGAAACACCAACCTCTACGGCGTCTTGGACAACGATGACTTCTTTGATTACTGGGGTGGACTTTCACTCGCCATAGAAAGAGTGAATGGCCGTGCACCGACAATGTATGTTCTAAGTTATGGGAATAGGGCCACGCCCAAGGCATTGACAATTGAAAGTTTCATAAGTCAGGAGGCGGCGAGCCGTTACTTCAACCCTGAATGGATCAAGGGTATGATGCAAAGCGACCCTACTGGTAGATACATCAGCAAAAAGTTTATTTCTAATTTGTGGGGATGGACGGTTACAAGGTCCACGTATACAAGTGATGTAGGTTCCTCACAACAGTTTTACAGTTCATTGTGGCAGACAGCTTACAATGTATATCTAAGGGACAGTTATGGTATTGGGGTTACAAATTGGCTTTCAAGTGGTAACAGGGCATATGCTATGATAAGTGCTACTGGTACCATGTTAAACGCTATATATACGGGTTATTGGAAAACTGATGAGAGTACTCTTAGAAGTATAAGTAATCTGTGGGCTTCGGCAATTTCACAGTATGGGGTTTCCTGTTGTGATTGTAGTTGTGGTAATATTGCTATGATACAGTGGGCTATGCAGTATGTGAATCCTAATCTTTTAAGCGGGGTTAAAGCAGAAATTTATGGTGCCACGCAAAACAGTGCTTTTGCATCTTCTGGATCGCCGGGACAGCCAGGCACGTCTGGACAATCTGGTACAGGTCCTGGTTATACTGGTAGCCGGGGACAAACGGGCGGTCAAGTCGGTGCAGGTCCTGGATCTTCTGGTGGTGCTTCAAGCGCTCAGGGGGCTGCTGCAAGTGCGGGTGCGGGTAAGGGTCCGGGGTCTTCTGGTGGAGTTTATGAGGTGAGTAAGGTTGGTGGTTTATTTGGGGCGAGCGCTGGACTGCCGGTATATGCAGTTGCTGGTATCATAGTCCTTGTGATTCTTGTTGGTGTGGGATATTTCCTTGGGGGGCGTGGAAAAATCTGATTTTCCCTTTTCTTCTTTTTTTTTGGGTTTCATGATTTTATTGGCAAAAAAATATAAATAGTAAAAAATATTTTATTTTATATAAAGTAAACTTGAAAAAGGTTATTACTATAATGGCGATCTCGCCACACATAGTAATAATACAATTTATATATTAAATATTATATAGGAGTAAAAAAGGTGGAAAACATGAACCTTGCAAATATCCTATGGGACGCAGGAATACTTTCAGTAATCCTACTATTCGGGGTGAAAATAGGATTAGCAATGGGATTCGCGGGTCTATCAAGAAAAAAAGCAGCGCTAATAATCATAGGTTACGCCACAGGTATACTGGCACTTTCAACTCTCACAAACCCCTACATAGGAACACTACAAGGATACTTCACAAAATACGGCTCAATCATGACAATAATAATGGCAACAATCCTAATAATAGCAGGCTCCTACACCATCAAAGAATGGAAACAACACCAAAAAAATACAGCCACAGCCACATGCCTGGCGATGATAGCACCATGCCCATGCTGCTTCGGAGCCGTAACACTCAGCATAATACTAATAGCGCCACTAATAGGCGCATCAGCACTCACACTAGGAAAATACGCCGCGATACTCCTAGCAATATTCATAGGCATATTCTACCTATCCTCAAAAACAATAGCAAAACTCTCCAAAAAACCCTATCCAATACTATTAGGCAACTTCATGCTATTCGCAGGCTTATACTTTCTAGCATCAGCCATAGTACTGCCCAATATAAACAGCGTACTATCCACAAAAATGAGCCCGATCACGATTCCGAACCCCCAAACACTCACATACACTATAATAGGCGCCATAATCCTCATAGGATTAGGAATCCTAACAAACAGAAAAAATAGCACGCTAATAAAATAAATTTTGAGGTGATACACAATGGTCGCAGTACCAGGCAGCGAAATACTAAGCGCAGCCCTACACGTAGTCTCCCAAAGCCTACTAATACCAGTCATCGTAGGACTACTACTATTCATGGCCTACGCCATAATATCACTAGGCGGCCTACTCTCAGAATACTCCAATAGGATAAAAATAGAAGTAAACGAGATAAAAAATGCAATATTCTCCATGACAAACCCAGGCAACCCAGAAAAGATAAAAGAAATCATAAAACCCATGAACATCCCAGAAAGCCAAAAAAAGATCCTGCAAGAACTTGCAAAAACAACAAACCTAACCCCAAAAACAAGAGAAGCCCTAGCAAGAAAACTCATAGAAGCAGAAGAACTAAAAATCGCAAAAAGCCTAGAAAAAACAGATATAATAACACGACTAGGACCCACACTAGGACTCATGGGGACACTCATACCAATGGGCCCGGGACTAGCAGCCCTTGGAGCAGGGGACATACAAACGCTAGCACAGGCAATAATAGTAGCCTTCGACACCACAGTAGTTGGACTCGCAGCCGGGGGCATATCATATGTCATATCAAAGATAAGAAGAAGATGGTACGAAGAATACCTTTCCAATCTCGAGGCACTAGCCGAGACAATACTAGAGGTGATGAAAGATGCTACGCCGGCGACGGAGGCTGCTTGGAGATCAAAATGAAGAAGACCCAATGGCAGGATCCGCCAACATAGTAGATGCCATGCTAGTACTCGCAGTAGGCTTCCTAATATTCGTAACCATATCATGGAACATGCAAAGTGTCATATTCTCCAACATGTCACCAGAAGAACGCCAAGCAACCATGGAAGCCATAAAACAAGTAGCTGAAATAAAACAAGGACAAGAACTCAACACCACACCAGAAACCGTCTCAGGGTCTGGTTCAGGTATGGTGCAACTAGGAACAGTCTACAAGGACCCAAAAACCGGTAAACTTATCATGGTACAAGGAACCTAAAATAATACACATGATAGAAGTCATACCAGTATTGGATCTG